>Ga0116157_10000814_pt1 | contig 31503 bp, 19 predicted proteins | sample AD_UKC048_MetaG_FD_89882 | JGI IMG/M metagenome (GOLD analysis project Ga0116157, IMG submission 89882) | Active sludge microbial communities of municipal wastewater-treating anaerobic digesters from USA - AD_UKC048_MetaG | ecosystem: Engineered > Bioreactor > Anaerobic > Digestate | place: USA... | reverse complement strand
CCGGCGGGTCGCCTGATGGCCGGAGATGCGCCGGAGCATCTCGCGGGCGGCGAACGCCTCCCGGCGCCGCCGGAGATCCGATATGACGCGGCGGGCCAGCAGGGCGGTCCAGAACAGCCCGGCCAGCAGAAGCAGCAGATGGATGGGTTCTCGGAACATTCAGAACACCCTCGCAAACACCCTGCCGCGCAGGTACAGCTCGATGACGAGCAGGGCGAAGGCCGGCAGCAGGAACCATTCGGCGCGTTCGGCATACTGGGTCGTGCGCGCCACGTCGATCTTGCCTTTTTCCAGTTTCGAGATGGTCTCGTAGATCTGTTCGAGGGCCTTGTTGTCGGTCGCCCGGAAGTAGCGGCCCCGGGTGATGTAGGCGATGTCCTTCAGGAGCTGTTCGTCGAGCCTGGGAATCTGCGGCGTGCCATCGGGATTCGTCGCATACTGGCGGCCGACCGGCGTGTCGATCGGAATCGGCGCCCCCTCGAGACTGCCCACCCCGATGGTATAGATTCTAATATTTTTATCCGCCGCGACCTTCGCGGCTTCGAGCGGATCGATCGAGCCGGAGTTGTTCTCGCCGTCGGTCAGCAGGATGACCACCTGGTCACGCTTCTCGCCCGGGGCTTTCTTGAACTTGTAGACGGCGTTGATCAGCGCGTCCCCGATCGCGGTGCCGTCCATGCGGATCATGCGCAGATCCGCACGGCGGAGCAGCTCGGTCACGACGCCGTAGTCCATCGTCAGCGGACACTGGGTGAGGGCGAGGCCGGCGAACACGACAAGGCCGACGCGGTGGTCGGAGATGCCGCCGATGAACCGTTCGGTGATCGACTGGGCGGCCTTGAGCCGGTTGGGTTTGAAATCCTCGGCCGCCATCGAGCCCGAGACATCGAGCGCGATCATGATATCGATCCCCTGCCGCGTCACCGCTTCCTGCTCGAACCCCCACTGGGGGCGCATGAGGCCGATCACCAGCAGCACCAGCAGGACGAATCGGCAGAGATCCGGCAGCCAGGCAAGCCGAACGCGCCAGCTCGGCCGGATCCCGCCCGCCAGGTGGGCCAGCGGAAACCGGATCCCGCCGCGCTTGAGCGGTCCGGTGATCAGCAGGCGGTAGCCGAGCGCAAGAAGGACCAGCGCCAGCAGCAGCAAAAACTCCGCATTCAGCCACCTCATCGCCGCCACACCTCGCGCTGGATCAGGTTTCGGAAGCGGCTCCACAGGCCGTCACAGCCCGTCGTTGCGAGCGTGCCGCGCGCAAACTTCACCTCGTCACACAGCCCGAGCAGCTCGAGCACTTCTCCCGAAGCCGCGTCGGCCCATCGCACGCCGCGAAGCGCCTGTCCCAGCTCGTCGGTTGTCGCCGAAGCGCCGGAGCCAATGCCGCATCTGCCATGGATGAACGTTTTGAGGATTCCGGCGAGGGACTCGCAGATGTCCTTCACCCGTCCCTCCTGCCACACCGGAGAGGCCCGGAGGCGGTCCAGAGACTCGAGCGCCTCCATCAGATGGTCGACGGGCACGGGCTTTTCTTTCTCCTTCCCGATGATCTCGCCGACATCGTTCCAGCGTCGCCACAGGCGATGGAGGAGATAGCAGAGCACCAGCAGTCCAGCCGCCTTCGCCAGGAGCGGCAGCCATTCGAACGGCACCGCCGCCGGACCGCGCAGCCCGTAGATCTCCTCGCCGGGCGGCAGCGCCGGCAACCCCGGCGATGCGGTCGCCAGAGCTGCAGCGAATGCGTTCCGGAAGCGATTCATCGAGAAATGCCCATCCTCACTTTCCCGGATTGGGGGAGAGTTCCGCCGTCGGGGAAGCAGGGAGGAAGATGCGGGTGATCGTCTCGTCAATCACGCGCACGTCTTCCTGCCGGGCCAGTTCGGCGATCGCCTGGGAAAGCCGGTCACCCTTCCTGCGTTCGAGCAGTTCGAGTCGCGCCTGCTGCCGGGCGAGTTCAGGGGCGACGGAGGTTCCGGCGACAATATCGTGAATCATATAGATCACCCATCGGCCGTTCAGCTCGACGGGGCCGAGCGGCCCCTTTGGGGGATCAGCTTCCCACCTGATGCCCTGGAGGGCCGCGGGCAGCTCCTGGCGCGTTCCCGAGAGATGGTCGCCGATCGTGCGCGGGGCGGAAGCGGGCCGGCCGGCCGCATATTCCCGCGCGGAGGTCTCGTCGGGGAAATCGAGCACGCTGTAGACCACACGAAGCGGGCTCTGGAACCGATCCCGGTTCTTCTCGAGATACAGGCCGATCGTCTGCTCGTCGACGTCGACATCCTTCATGACGCGTTCTTCGAGATACCGCAGCAGCGCCAGGTTGTCCTCGAACCGTTTCACCTGTTCGATGAAGTCGGGCCGCCGATCGATCTGGGCCCGTTTCGCCGCGCGCAGCAGCAGCTTCTCGCCCAGCAGGCCCTGGACGGCCCTGTCGAGAGCCTCGCGGGGTGCGCCGCGCAGCGGAATCTTCTCCAGCACCAGCCGCTGTTCGAGCTCGGCGGCCGTGATGCCGGCCTCGTTGCCGAAGCGCACGGCAGTCGTCTGGGTGGCCGCCACGACGGTGGGATTCGCCCCGCCCTCGAGCAGCAGCCGGCGCTGGACGTCGTAGACGCGGCCAAGCCGGTCGAGGCACTGCCGGATATCGGGCTCGAGTGCGTTTGCCTGCGCGGGGTCGGTGGTTTTGATGAACACCAGATCGGCGAGGGCCTTTTCGTAATCCCCAAGGCGGTTCATGCGCAGATCCGCAAGCGCGCGCCGGAGGCGCAAAGATTCTGCCGAAGCGGGCGCAAAGCCGGCCGCCTGTTCCATCACGGCAGCGGCTTCCGACACGAGACCGTGGGCCAGGAGTTCGGCAGCATAGGCTTTCTGCTGCGCGACCCGGCTGCGCAAGGATTCGATGCGCCCCTCCCCGTGCCAGTACAGGAAAAAGCCGACCGCCATCGCCCCCGCCACCAGCAGAAGGATGGCATTGATCCTCGAACGCAGTCCCGCGGCACCGCTCATGACGCCCCTCCCATCGCCGCGCGTTTTTCCCGGTCCGCGAAGAGTTTGCAGATCGGGCGGATCACCGATTCGCCGGCGTTCAGTCGTATCACATCGATCCCGAGCCGGCGGCAGCCGTCAGCGAGAGCCGCCCTGTTCCGCTTCGCGGCCTCGGTGAGGGCCCCGGCGGCGGTCCGGTCGGATGTATCCCACAGGTGTTCCTCCCCCGTTTCGGGGTCTTCGATCTCGATCAGCCCGATATCGGGCACCTCGTCCTCGCGGGGATCGCCGATCAGGGCGAGAATCAGATCATGCCGGGCGGCGGCGATCCGCAGTTCCCGCTCCATGGCCGGCAGGCTGACACCGTCGGTGACGAGGAACACGATCGAACGGCGGCGGAGCGAGTGGAGCAGAAAGGCGAGAGCGGGCCGCGCATCCGAAGCCCGGTTCTCGGGAAGGGTGTACATCAGGTCGCGGATCAGGCGCAGCACGTGCGTGCGGCCTTTCGCCGGCGGGACGAACTTCTCGACGCGGTCGGTGAACAGGCAGATCCCGACGCGGTCGTTGTTCCGTTCGGCCGCCATCGCCATCGCCGCGGCGAACTCGACGGCGGTCTCGCGTTTCTCGCGCGAGCCGCTTCCGAACGCCATCGAGGCCGACAGATCGAGGGCGATCGCAACCTGGAGTTCGCGTTCCTCGATGTGCTCCCGAACATGGAGGTTGCCCGTGCGTGCCGTGACACGCCAGTCGATCGAGCGGTACTCGTCCCCGCGCACGTAGGAGCGGATCCCGGCGAACTCGATGCCGCGCCCCTTGAAGATCGACCGATAGCCGCCCGCATAGGTCGAGTCGACGAGATGCCGGGTGCGGATCTCGATCTGGCGGATTTCGCGCAGCAGTTCCCGGGGAAGCATTCAGTTCCTCCGCTTCACGGCACGGGCACGCCGTCGGCGATACGCCGGATGATCTCTTCGGACCCGATCTCGTCGGCTTCGGCCTCGTAGGTCGGGATGATGCGGTGACGCAGGACATCGGGCAGGATCGCCTTCACGTCGTCGGGTTTGACGTAGGGCCGGCCGGCGATCATCGCCACGGCGCGGGCTGCCCGGGCCAGGTAAATCGAGGCGCGGGGCGAGGCGCCGTACCGGATGTAGCCTTTCAGATCGAGACCGTACTCCCGGGGTCTGCGCGTTGCATCTACAACTCTCAATATATATTCAACGATTTTCTCATCGACATAGACACGCCGGGCCATGTCACGCAGGGACAGGACGCTCTTCCCGTCGAGAACGGGCTGGATCACGTCGAGCGTGTGGTGTTCCTCGGCGAGGCCCATCCGCTGCACGACCAGCCGCTCCTCCTCGAAGCCGGGATACCCGACGTTGACCTTGAAGAGGAACCGGTCGACCTGGGCTTCGGAAAGGGTGTAGGTGCCCTCGGTCTCGATCGGGTTCTGGGTGGCCAGCACGAGGAAGGGCTCGGGCAGCTTGAACGTCTCGTGCTCGATCGTGACCTGCCGCTCTTCCATGCCCTCCAGCAGCGCGCTCTGGACTTTCGCGGGCGCCCGGTTGATCTCGTCGGCGAGCACGAACTGGGAGAAGATCGGCCCCTTGTGGGTGAAGAACGCGGTTTTCTGGGGGTCGTAGATGCGCGTGCCGATCAGATCGGCCGGCAGAAGATCCGGGGTGAACTGGATGCGGGAGAAATCGACCCGGATCGTGCGGGCCAGGGCCTTGATGGCGAGGGTCTTCGCGAGGCCGGGCACGCCTTCGAGCAGGATATGGCCGTTCGTGACCAGGGCAGCGATCAGCCGGTCGAGCAGGTGCCTCTGGCCGACCAGGACCTTGCCGACCTCTGACCGGACCCGGGCGATGGTGGTTCCGGACTCTTCGATGCCGGCGCGCAGGGCGGGATCGATACCAGCGTTCATCGGTGCGTCTCCTGTTTCTGGGTCACCGCGCACAGCAATGCGCGGGAATCTTCAAGAATGGCCTGAAATCCTCTCGTCGGGAGAATCCGGGCATAGGTGACACCCTCCCACTCCTCGAACACCTCGTTCAGGCGGGCAGCGACGGCGGGGGGCACGACCCCCTCCATCGTGCGGCGAAGCTCGTCGGGGGTCTTCATCGCGCCGAGTTTCGCGTGCGAACCGACCAGAGCGCCGTGGAGAATGTCATAGTATTTTCTATAGAATTCAAGGCCGACATCGGGAAATTCGCGCTTCAGCCGCTCGATTTCGCGGTCGAACTCGACGGGCGAGCCCGGGTGCTTCACGACCGGCACGATCTCGGCCTCCTCCGGCGGATCTTCCCGATCGGCCGTCGGCCGCACCGTCGCTGCCGGTTTGTTGCCGGAGCCGGCATCTGTGCGGGACGGACGTTCGGCCCGTCGGCTGAGATACCAGGAGAGAAGGATCGGCAGGCCTATCACCAGGGCAACGACGAGCACCAGGACCAGTGCGGCCGTCACGAGACTCATGCCGCCGTTTCCGGACACCCGGGCGGTGTCGTCCTCCGCCGGCGGAGCCGCTTCCGTGGCGGCTCCCGGGGCTTCCTCGGAGGGCGGGAGGACCTTGACGGCAATGGGTTTCGAGCTGACGGAGCGGCCGTCCGGAAGTTTGAGGGAGAGAGCGGGGATCGTGAAATTTCCCGGGCCACGCGGCACCAGTTCCAGAACCGTCCGGATCTGAAGGCTGCCCACTCCGTTGATGAAGCTCATGTTCTGCGACGTCTGCCGGCCGGCGATGTCGAAATCCGGGATCGATTCGATGTTCGGCGTCACGATCCTGCCCGGTGCGGCACCGCCGATCGCCTGGGACAGCGTGACGCTGAGCGTGAGGGATTCGCCGAACTTCACGGTTGTCCGGTCGGTCTCGGCTTCGAGGGACATCTCCTGCGCCAGGACCGTCCAGCAGCCCAGCACGGTCATCATCAGCACGATGCATGCAACAAACCGTCGTTTCGCCATCCTGCGGATTCACCTCGATTTTCTGTCGTTTCAACTGCCATAGACCCAGGCATCGCCTGCCGGGTTCCAGGAAATTTTCGGCATCCCTGTCCGGGCAACCGGTGGCGCGGAATCACGGCTTCGATGACGGGGCATGGTAGCAGAAATCCGGTTGCCCGGCATCCCACAGGCGGTATGTGTTTTGTCGACGGCGTGTGTTACACTTTTTCCTGTTATGACACAGGGAATCACGATTACACATGTTTTCGGTTCGGTGCAGGTTCTGACGAGAACCTGCCGCAACTCGTGCGCCTACTGCGGGTTTCGCAGGGATGACGACGATCTGGCACCTCTCGCCGAGCTTCGGAGCACGTTTGCCGAACTCGCGAAAGGCGGAGCCGTCCAGGTCACCCTCCTCGCCGGAGAATCACCCCAGGAGTATCCGGCCATCCAGATCGCCCTGCACCGGGAAGGCTGCTCCTCGTTTGCCGACTACCTCCAGAAGGTCTGCGCCGCCGCCGTCGAGGCCGGCCTCCTTCCCACGATCGACGCTGGGGCCCTCGGCTCGTTCGATCTCCGCTCGTTTTCCGACACGGCGGCCTCGATCCGGCTTGGCCTGACCGCCTCACGCCTGCACGGCGACGGGGAGGCCCATGCCAAGGCTCGTGGCCGAAGCCCGGAAACAGCCCGCGAACGGATCGAGCAGGCGCATGCAGCCTCGCTTCCCTATCATCTCGACTTCCTGATCGGGATCGGCGAGACGGCCCAGGAGCGGCTCGAGTTCATCAGGGAGACCGGCGCCTTCTGCGCGGCGGACCCCTTCCTGCAGGATGTGCGGCTCGTGCCGTTCCAGCCGCTGCCGGGCACGGCGATGCACGCGCGGCCGCCGCTTCCCTTCGAAGCCGTTGCCGAGGCGATGCGGGCGCTGCGTGACGCGTTCCCGGTGCATTTCCGGGCCGTTCCGCCGCACCTGTTCGCCCGGTATCCCGATCTTGCCGAGCACGGGCTCAATGATCTTTCGGTGATGCCGTTCACGACGCGCGATCCCGCGATGCCCTGTTTTCCGATGCCGGCCTGCGAGACGACGAAGAATCGCCTTCTCGACCGGAACATGCTGCTGTGCGAGCGGCTTCCCCTGACGACCCCGGCCGCCCTTCGCCGGCCCGCCGCGGCAGCCGTCGTCGCCGCTGCCCAGGCCCGGCTCCAGGCGCGTCATCAGGCGAGCCTCACGCTGATCGACGACAAGCACTGCTTCGTCTGCGGCTCGATGAATCCCCAGGGGCTCCAGGTGAGCTTCCAGCGCCGCGAGCCCGGCACCTGTTCGACGACCTGGACGGCCGGCCCGGCCCACCAGGGTTACGCGGGCATCGTGCACGGCGGCATCCTCTCGACCCTGCTCGACGAGGTGATGGCGCATGCCGTCATCGCGACGGGGGTGCAGGTCGTCACGGCCGACATGCACATCAAGTTCGTGAGGCCGGCCCCGGTCGGCTTTCCGCTCACCATCGCGGGCAACCGCACCGGCGGGCGGGGCCGTCTGCACCTGGCCAAAGGCGTCGTGATGATGCCCGACGGAACCGTTCTGGCCGAGGCGGAAGGCCGGTTCGCCGAGTGCTGACCCCGTTCCGGGGCGGAAGTTCGACAAAACCGTCGTTCTCCGGAGCCCAGTTGTGGTAATACTGTAGGATCGAAACGCATTGCCATCCTGACAAGGAGCAACACCATGAAGGCGCACAAGGAAAAGCTCAAGGTCATTCTGTACACCACGCATCACAAGATCCGCGGCGAAGTGCATCTGTATGAGAACAGCCGTCTCTCGGACATCCTCAACGCCGACACGGCGACGAAGGATTTTCTGCCGATCACGAACGCCGAGCTCACGGATCTGCGCACCGGAACCACGATCGAGTCGGGCTTTCTCTCGATCAACCGGCGGCAGGTCGAGATGGTGCTCGAGGATGACGAGGCGATCGCCCTGATGAAGTGCCGCGACATGATCGCGCGCCGGCGGTATCCCGAGGCGCTCCAGTTTGCCCAGCGGGCCGTCAAAGCCATTCCGAAGGATGCCGAGGCCCAGTATCTGCTCGGCCTGTGCCTGGCGAAAACCGGGGATCCCCGGGCTGCCCGCGCCGCCTTCGAAACCTGCCTGAAGCTCGATCCGAACCCGGAAGTCGCGCAGAATGTCCGCGACATGCTGAACACCCTGGGCTGAACCATCGCGTATGTCACCCTCCGCCCGTCACAGCATCCGTTCACGGAACACCATTCACGCCGCCCTCGGTGTCGCGCGGCTTTTCGGCATCCTGGCCGCGACGCTCCTGTCGCTGTCCACCGCCATCGGCCCGGCGGCGGCGGCCGAACCAACAACCTTCGTTCTGTTCCATACCGGCGACATCCACGGCCACATGACGGCCCAGCCCGATCCCACGGCGGCAAGCGAGCCCCGGCCTCTGATCGGCGGGTATGCGGCGATGGCGACGGCTCTCCGGCAGGAGCGTCTCGATGCGCTCTCGGCCGGGGCGCGAACGCTGCTGATCGACGGTGGTGACACATTCCAGGGCACCCCGGTCGTCGACGAGACGAGCGGCCTGTGCATGATCGCCGCGATGAACCACCTGCGCACCTCCTTCGCCACGATCGGCAACCACGACTTCGATTACGGGATTGCGGGCCTCGCCTCGGCGGCCGCCCACGCCCGCCATCCGATCCTGGCCTGCAACGTCTTTTCCCGGGAAACGGGGCGGCTGCTGCCGTTCCTCCGGCCCTACGTGCGGGTCGGGCACCGGGGCGTCGAGATCGCGTTCATCGGGCTGCTGACCCCCGAGACGGCCCGCATCTCCCTTGCCGAGAACATCGCGGGCGTCGAGTTCCGCGATCCCGTGCCGATTCTCGAGAAGCTGATTCCCGAGCTGCGCAGCCGCGGTGTCGATCACGTCGTGCTGCTCACCCATGTCGGCCTGGAAGACGACAAGAAGCTCGCCGACCGCGTTCCCGGCATCGATCTGATCCTCGGAAGCCACAGCCACACCCCCATGACCGAACCGTTCCGCAGCGAGAAGCGCGGCGTTCCGATCATCCACGACGCGTTCGACAACCGGGTTCTCGGCAAGATCACCTTCTCCGCCGAGCCCGGCCGGCAGCCCGCCGTTGCATACGAGCCGATTCATTTATATATCGCATCATATAGCGAAGACCCCGCCATGCAGAGTCTCGTCGCGAGCTACCAGACCGAGATCGACCGGAAAATGAGCGTCGTGATCGGCACCTCCTCGGTCGACATGGTGCGGGGCATCATCGGCGGCGACTCCCCGCAGGGCTCGTTCATCGCCGACGCGATGCGCGCCGTCGCCAAATCTGATTTCGCCGTGATGAACATCGGCGGCGTGCGGTACCCGATCTGGAAGGGGCCGGTGACGAAGAACGATCTGTTCCTGCTCCAGCCCTTCCTGAACTACGTCGACGTGGTGACCATGACCGGCTCCGCGGTCGTCGACCTGTTCGAGAAGTCCCTTTCGGTCGATTTCACCCCCGTGAACGAGGATGACAACGCGTATGCCCGGAGCAACTTCCGGCTCCAGGCACGCGGCCTGAAGCGCGAGTTCCAGGGCCAGTACGGGTATCTCGTTCCCTCCAACCTCCGCATCACGTATGATCCCAGCCGGCCCGCCATGCAACGGATCATCGGAATCACCGACGATGCGGGAACCCCGATCGATCCCAAGCGACAGTACACCATGGCCCTCAACTCGTACATGAGCACGGGGGGCGACGGCTACACGCATCTGAAGGAGCTGAAGCGGAACGCCACCGGCGTGCTCGTCCGCGACGCGATCGAAACCTATATCCGGGACCGCAACGGGATTCCCACGCTGCCGCCGGTGCGGATGCACAACACCGCCCTCACCGTGGAACCGGCCCCGTAAGGGAGCATCGATGGCCGTCAAAGCCTGGTTCAAAGACCGTCTGAACGACCCCTGGCTTCGCAAGGCGCGTCAGGAGCAGTTCCGTTCGCGGGCGGCCTACAAGCTCGAGGAGATCAACCGGAAGTACAACCTGCTGAAACCGGGCATGAAGGTGCTCGATCTCGGTGCCGCGCCAGGCAGCTGGACACAGATGGCCCTTTCCTGTCTCAAAGGGAAAGGGCTCGTCGTCGGTATCGATCTGCTGCCGATCGATCCGATCGAGGGCGCGGTGCTCATTCGCGGGGATATCCGTTCTGAGGAGTCCCAGCGTCTGATCGCCGACGCGGTCAAGGGGCAGTTTGATATTATATTGAGCGATATGGCTCCCGACACGACAGGCATCCATCATGCCGACACCTCGAACTCCGCTGCGCTGGTGCAGCTCGCGATCGACCTGTGCGACCGCTGGCTGAAGCCCGGCGGCAGCTTCGTCGCGAAAGTCTTCGAAGGCGCCGAATACAAAGAGCTGCATGCCCATGCAAAGCGGCTGTTCGAATTTGCGAAGTCCGTGAATCCCGAAGCGTCCCTTTCCCGGAGCCGCGAAGTCTACCTCGTCGGCACCGGGTTCAGAAAGAAACAGGGTTGAATACGTTCCCGCAGAGGAAGTTTTAGAGGAGGTCCCCATGAGGATCCGCGTTTCTCTTCTTGCCGCTTTCGTTCTCGTTTCAAGCCTGGCCTGCCCCGGATGGGCGAAAAATCAGAAGCGCTCACAGAACTGGCCGACGAAGGATCCCCAGACGTGTCAGGCGGCCGAAACCCGTGACGCGACGCTCTGTCAGGGTCCGGACACGAAGAATCCGCATCTGTGCGGATCGAACCAGGGACAGAACCAGGAGCAAGCCACGACCGGCGTAACGCCCTTGCCCCAGACCCAGGATCCCGCGCTCTGCACGCAGCGTCCGGGGACTCCCCCGTCCCGGGATCCGCGCACCTGCAATGCATCCGGCCAGGAGCCGGCGACCAGGAATCCCGCGATCTGTCAGAACGACCAGGGGCACATGTCGCGCAATCCCCGGTTCTGTCGGGGTGTCCCGGGATCGATGACTCAGCCCCTACCTCCCACGCAGGGCGATCAGAGGCCCATGACCCAGAACCCGCAGCTCTGCCAGGGAAATCAGGGACCCATGACACAGAATCCCCAGTTCTGCCAGGGCAACCAGGGCCCCATGACCCAAAACCCGCACCTCTGCCAGGGAAATCAGGGACCCATGACACAGAATCCCCAGCTCTGCCAGGGCAACCAGGGCCCAATGACCCAGAATCCCCAGCTCTGCCAGGGCAACCAGGGCCCAATGACTCAGAATCCCCAACTCTGCCAGGGCAACCAGGGCCCCATGACCCAGAACCCACAGCTTTGTCCTGTCGGTGCACCGCCCCGGCTGTCCCGTGACCCGCGTATCTGCGCAGGCGTCGCCCCGACACAGAATCCGGCTGTCTGCACGCAGGGCAGGCCGGTTCCGCAGAGCCGCAACGCTGCGGTGTGCGAACAGGGTGAAACCTGGAAGAAACCGACTTCCGACCCCCGGCGGTGTCAACAGCAGCCTGGAACCACCGATTCCGGCAACGTCTCGGGCCAGGGCCCGATGACGAAGAATCCGCACCTGTGCCCCAAAACTCCCAACGCCGATCCGTCCGTGACCGGTTCGCATGGCCAGGGAAAAGGCCAGGGCAAAGGAAAAGGTCGGGGAAAAAACCGGTAAGGTCGCTGCGAGCCTCACATGAGCGCTGTCACCAGCCTTGACGGCGATCGGGCCGTCGCTCCGACCCCCTTCTGGTTCGCCGGAGCCGCTCTGGGACTGTTGTTCGTCCGCCCCTTGGGTGGACTGGCCGGCGGTCTGCCCATCCCCCTTCCGGGCATCTGGGAACAAGCCGTCCTCCTGTTTCTTGCCGGCGTCGGCTGTATTGCCGCCTCGCCATGGAAGGGGCCGGCGGCACTCTTCCTCACCGCGGCAGCCGTGAATATCCTGTCCCAGGCGGTCCATCTGCCCGGGGGGCTTCCCTGGCTGATTCTGCTGATGGTCGTCGAGGCCGCGGTGCCCGAACTCGTCCCGATCGGCTGGTGTCTCCTCTGGGCGGTCCTTCCCGCGTTCGCCGCCGAACTGCTGGGCGAGCCCCTCGCGCCCGTTCTGCAGCTGCTTCTGACCGTTTTCTGCGGCATCATGGCCTGGCGAACGGGCTTCGATCGCTGGCAGCGCCCTCCCGAAAAAGCCCTGAGCGGCTTTTTCCTTCTCGTGGGCCTCGCGTGCGGCGCAACCTTCGTTCTCGTGCGTCCCCCCCAGCCGGGTCCGTTCGATCCGCACTCAACCCGGGTGATCATCGACGAGCGTGCCGGCTCATCCGAGTCGGCACGCACCGACGCCCCCCGGGAAAACGGGCATCATATCCTTTACGATATACTATCAGAAGCCGGCGTGCAGGTGTTCCTCGCGACGGAGTCCGCTCCCCTCCCCGTCGCCGGTTCCGACATCGTGCGCATCGTGATTCTGCCCGACCGGCCGCTGGCCCAGGGCCTCGCGGAAGAGTGGCTGAGAGGCGTTCATGCCGGAGAAGGGCTGCTGGTCATCCTCGACCACACCGACATGGACGGCGCAGCCGGCCGTCTCACCCCGCTCCTGGGGCGCCTCGGGCTGACCGACGGGTTTTCGACCATCGCCTGGCCCGGTGTCCCTGCGCCCGCCTGCGGCATTTCAGGCTGCCTGGGCCGGATCGACGGGTACCCGGGAACGGGCGGTGCGCTGCGGCCTCCTCCGCACTGGCTCCCGTCCTCGCTCTCGTTGGCCGGACCGCACCCCCTCGCCTGGATTGATCATGCTGTCGAGGCCATCTGTGGCTCACCAGCGGCCCCACTCAACGCCCAGATGGATCGAGCCGGTCTGGTCCAGGCCGGCAGCCGCCCCGTCTGGACCGGTGCCTGGGGCGAATTCGGCAACGGTCGCTGGGCCGTGCTCGCCGACAGCTCCTGGTTTCAGAACACCCAGATTGCCCAGAATATCCCGTTCCTACACCGGCTTCTCGCCCTGCTTGCCACCGGCCCCGATCCCTTCCGGCCCTGGATTCCGCCACTTGCTCTTGCCCTGGCCCTCCTCGGACTGGCGCGACGCTACCGGATCGCCGGAAAACCCGCCCTGCCTGCAGGATTGATCCTCGGCCTCGCCCTTTCCCTCTGGGCCGAGCGGCAGGTCGCCCCACCGCACGCCCTGCTTCCGCAGCGTCCCCAGGCGTCCCTGGCCTTGCCCTCGAGCGGCCTGCACCAGCTCACGGCACGCCAGTCATCGAGCTTCGACACGAATCTCGACACCCTGTGCGAGCTGCTTCTCACGAATGGCTGGCTTCCCTCCATTCTATCGCCGAAAGCCCAGCCCGACGGCAACGCCCGCCTCTGGATCCTCCCCCCGTCCGATCTCCCACCCTCCCCCGTTCTTTTGAAACGCATCGAAGCTCAGACGGCCAAAGGTGCCAATCTCCTGCTCTGGGTCGACGGAACGGCACAGACCGGCCAGACCCTGCTGCGCCGGTTCGGCTTCGATGCCCCCACGGATATCACCGCGCGGCTTCCCTGGGCCACGAACACGCTCGGCCTTGCCGATCGCGCACTTCCCGGACCGCATCGGCTCCTCGCCTCGGCATCCCTCCCTGCCGGTATCGCCACAGCACCTCTCTGGAGCGACCTTCCGTATCCCCTCCTCGGGGGTGATGCGTGGTTCTGTCGTTCCGACGGCCGCCCGGTCGTCGCGTCACGCTCCTTCGGAAAGGGGCTTGTGATCGCGATCACCGACCCGCTCTTTTTCACAAATGGCGCGCTGCATGTGCCGGGAACGCTCGACGATCCGGTCAAACGCGCATTCGTCGGCGATCTTCTAGCATTCCTTCTTCCGCGCTCCACCGCCATTCCATCCGGGGAGGCCAAGCGATGAGCCGCATCTGGTTCTGGGGCCTGGCCGCCGTTCTCTGTGTTCAGGCCGCCACCTGGCCGCCGCTGCACGGCTTCACGACAGACCAGTGGGGGGCGATCGCCTTCGGCATGGCGGTGCTCGCCCTTCTGATCGGCCGCCCGCACGGGCCCGGCGTTGCCCTTCCGCTTCTCGTAGCCGTCGCCACCTGGAGATTCTGGAGCCTTCTGACCCCCTGGGCATGGAGTCTCTCGGATCTCGTCCGCCTCGCCGGCAGCATTACAGCACAGGCGTTTCTCGATCATGCCGGCATCGCCGCCGAGGGGCTCAGGTTCGGCGATGTTCTCGTCGCCGCCGATCCGGCAAAAACGCTGACCTTCCCGCTTCTGCTACTGTGGGTGTTTCTCGTTCTCGACCGTCTGCACGAGAGTGGTCCCGTCGCCGGTCTCCGGCATGCAGCCGTCTCGGGAACCGTGCTGCTGGGGTTTGCCGTGCTGCGCTGGCCTCTCTGGGCCGCGTTTCTGGCCACCCTCCAGCCCGATCTCGTCACGCACGGCTGGCAGGTTTTCTGGGGATTCGGTCTCACGGGGAACATGGTCATCCTGCTTCTGCCCGCCGCCCCCCTGATCACGGCGACGGATCCGCTGCCCTCCTGCGAAGAGGATTCTCCGGCCCCCACGGGCACGCCGGCCGGAACCGGCATCGAGTTCCGCCTCTGGCTGTTCTTCCTCATCCTCGTCATCGCCGCGCTGCCGTTCCTGCACCCCGACCCGGCCCGAACCGATGCCGCGATCGCCGTCGACGCCACGCATTCTGACTGGGAGCCGATTCCCGCAGCACAACCGGATGCAACCCTGGATGCGATGCTGGCAGAAAACAACTTCGGCCCCTGGCTCGAAGCCCTCGGCAACGTCGCCCCCGCCCTCGTGATCACCGGCACCGCCTCCGCCGAGCCCTGGTCCCGCCCCGGGGTTGGAAACACCCGCCGCTCCCTCACGGAGGTGCTCACGACCGCCTCACCCGCCTGTCGGCTTCTGATCGTCAAATGCCCCACCCGCCCCTACACGCCGGCAGAAACATCTGCCGTCATGGAGTGGGTCGCATCGGGCGGCGTTCTGCTGGCCATCGGCGAGCACACCGACGTGTTCTTTATGAACGGGTTCGTGAATGCGCTCGTCGCTTCGAGCGGTCTGAGTCTCGCTTCCGACGGCATCTGCGACCACCGCGGCCGGTGGCTCGTGACGGGAGGAGCGCTCCACGCCCCGCTTCCCTGGGCCCCCAGCGCGGGACCTTGGATGTGGGCAACGGGCGCATCGGTGCGGGGAGGCCTTGCCCAGCTCCCGCTCGCCGTTTCCTCTCCAGACGCGTTTTCCGATCCCTGGCAGCCGTCCAACCGGAACTTTTTCGGAAATCTTGCCCCTGATCTTTCCCATCTCTACGGCCCCTTCGTCCTCTCCACGGCGGTTCAGTACGGCAGCGGCCTCGTTCTCGTGCATGGCGACTCGACCAACTTCAACGCCGACATGCTATCCACCCCCGGCAAGCTCGCCTGGACCCGCCGCATCGCATCGACCGTCCTCATCGATCCCCAGATCGCGATCGCCGTGCTTCTGGCCGAACTGCTGCTCGTCGTCTTCGCGGTTCTTTCGGTCGGCTCGTGCCGCCGCATCGGGCGCGACACTCTCGGCATCCTCGTCGCCCTCATCATGAGCTTCTGGTGCCTGAGCGACTTCTGGCTGGCCCTCATCGCCCGCCCGGCCGACCTGCGCGCATCAGCCGAGCCGCGTATCGCGCTCGACGCCACGCTCGAGCCCGGCATCGGCATGAGTTACGGACACCAGCAGGTCGTCACGAATCCCGTCTCCCTCGGTCCGGTTCTCGTCCGGCTCCAGAACGAAGGGTTCGGTCTTTCCTGCATCACGTCCGACCTTGCCCGGAGCCTCGGCCCCGACGTTCGCGGGTTGATCCTCGCAGAGCCGCGCCAGTCCTGCACGGCCGCGACGCTTGGGGCAATCCGATCCTGGGTGGCGGAAGGCGGCCGCCTCATCCTGTTCTCCCGCCGCCAGGCCGGGGGGCCTTGCCGTGCGATCGCGCTCGGACTCGGTCTTTCGGAAGCTCCTTTGCACGACGATCCCACCCGGTTTCCCGGCATCGTCTCGCCGGGTTGCCACTCCCCCGAACCCGATCTCGAGCTTCCTGCCGTTCAGCATCGCCTCGGCAACGGCAGCGTGACGCTGTTCGAAGACTGGGAACCCTTGTCCGGCACGCCCGTCTCGGCAACCGCGACGGCGCGGCTGCTCTCGCGCATTCTCGGTTCATGACGTGCATGCGGCATTTCCGCGAGCGTTGCGGTATCATGTGATAGCCATGCATACATATCGGTCACCGCACGGAATCTTGCCGTCAGCCCCTCGGCACCGGCCAGCGCGCCTCTTCCTGCTCCTTATCGCGCTCCTCGTCACGATCGCCGCTCCGGTGTTCTGCCGTGAACCCTGGCCGATGAAAACCCGGCCCCTGGTCGGCGCGCAGTTCCATGACTTCCAGAATTATTCGAAGGTTCCCTACCTCCATGGCGGAGCCGATCTTCGCGCTCCCGCGGGCACCCCTGTCTACACGCCGGTCTCCGGCACCGTGACCCTGTCGAGCTACCGGATCGACGCTTCCCGTTCCCCGCTCAGGTTTGCCTATATCCGCTCCCCGTTCCGACCGGAAAAAGAATACACTTCGAAATATATCGAAGCATGCATATCAACCTCAGACGGCACGGTCTGGTATTTCCGGCATCTCGACGCAGCATCGATTCCTCAGGCCGTGATCAGCAAAGCCGGCCGCGGCATTCCCGTCGAAGCCGGCGAACGGCTCGGCACCATCGTCGGCTGGTCCGAATCCGTCCTGCCCCCGACCGAAAAATACGACCATATCCATCTCGAGATCCTCGCCTCGGATGGAACCTATCTGAACCCGATCTCCCTGCTCGAACTGCCGCCGGACAGGGATGCACCGGTCATCCAAGGGATATGGGCCGTTCCGAATGAGGGGAGCACCGCCTTCGACTGGCCCGAACATCGGCCCGTCGTCAGCGGCGACATCGATATCGTGATCGGGATAACGGACACCGTCACGGGATCGGCCTATCGGCACTCCCCCTACCTCGTCAGGGCAGGACTACGCCGTGAAAACGGCTCGGAAACGGCCGTCCTCCTCCCGATGGCCGACGTATTCCGATTCGACACCCTCCCGATCCATGGAGATCGCACCCAGCTCGCGACCGTGATCTACCGGGAGTCGGTGCGGACGGCGGCGGGCGAGATCCTGGCGAACGGCAGCGGGGGGCCGCGCTATTTCCTGATGACGCTCACCAACGGAAACCCCGTCCTCGGCTATCGGCCGGAGTATTCCCTCCGCACGCGCGACCTGGCGGACGGCGTCTATATCCTGGATGTCGAGGCATCGGATCTCACCGGCAACACAGCGCGCCGGAGCTTCGAGTTTCTTGTCAGGAACAGCCGCTGAAGAGGATCCGGACCGGCACGCTCACCCGGTGATCGTGATGGAAAACGGGGTTCCGCCGAGTGTGATCGTCGCTTCGGCATCGATCGTCGAGGCCCCCTGGATGCGTATGCCGTTGATCTCGGTGGTGTTCGAGCTCGTCTGAGGAACGGCGACGAGCCTGCCTGCCTCGCGTCGGATCAACAGGTGCTTCCGGCTCACCTCGGCCGCCGTCATGATGATCGTGCATTCGGGTGAGCGGCCGATCAGCACCTCCCGGCCTTTTCCTTCGTGAATGCGGCCGTTTGCATCGGTAAGCCGCACGAAAAGCTCCGGCTCGACGGTGACAGGCCGCTTACCCGAAAGATCGCTGCGAACGACGGTTTTCCCGGCATTCGCCCCGCTGGATGCGGGAAGGGGGCCGGCCGCCCCCGGAAGGGGCTGTTCCGCCGGAACCGGGGCCTCTCCCACGCGGGTCTTGTTCACATCGGGCTGCGTCGTGGCCGGCATCTCGTGCGTCGGCGTCCTTCCCTGCAGGGCTTCGCCTTCGGCCATCGGCGCTGCCTCGGCGACCGAAGAGCCGGACACGGGCTGTTTCGGCATTTCGAGGGTGCGTAGATCGCTTTCCGGCACGGCGGGCATCTCCCCGGTTTTGTTCCCTGCCTCCAAGGGTGCCACAGGCAGCTCCATGGGAGGCGTCGGCGACGTGACAGGAGGCTCAGGCGGTGTTGCCGCCTGGACCGGCCGTTCGGGGGTCGGGGGCGTTGCCGGGCTGCCGCTTTCCCCGGGCCGGGCGGCGAAAAACTGTTCCCGGGCCTTCTGCAGCTCCTCGAAATTCAAAAACAGCGACCGGGTCGACATGAGGCCGGGATTCTTCTTCTGATACCGCCAGAAGCCCCAGGCGACCGCGAGCAGGATCAAGCCAGCGGCGAGAATGTGCCAGTGATACCGTTTTTCTTCGGACTTCGCGACGAGCGCGACGGTGCGGCGCTGGCCGGCAACCGCCGGAACGAAGTCGAACACCGCCGCGGAAGCATTCGGGAAAGCTAGGAACTTGACCTGGTGCCGGCCCGACGAGCCGGCTCCGGCCGAAAACTCGATGATCGAGTCGCCGACGAGCTGGACGTCGGGTGTCGGCACGACGAGCCCCATGAACTGGACGCTGCCCGGCTCGAAAGAAAGCCGCGTCACCCCACCGCCCGCGGGGGGGAGGGCGACGTCGACGACGAACATGCTTCCCGGCTCGGCCTGTTCGGGGGCGCTCAGCGTCTGTGCCCACGCGCACGCCACCGACGTCAGAATTACAATTGTTATATATGCAATTTCACAATATGCACTTCTATATTTCATATTCATTCCCTGTCCCGAGGTTCCATCTTCATTGTCCCGGTTTCCAGCCGGGGAACCACTCGATCAGTTCGGTCACGCTTGCCTTGTGGCTGCGCCGGCCCCCGAAGATGCTCTTGATGAAATTCCGCTTTCCCCGCTTTTTCGCTTTCGCGAGGATGGCCTTCGAGATCAGCTCGGGGCGGTCCCAGGTGCCGCTCACGGTGAGGTCGAGATACGGCAGCCCGGTCGCCTTGTCCTGCAGGACGCGCGTCATCGCGCCCATCTTCCGGCCCAGCTTCGTCCGTCGCAGGGGCTGGGGATTGAAAACGATCTTTCCCGAGAGCTCGAGGCGCTGCGGATCGAAAGCGCTGTCGCTGATCTCGAGGCGCATGTCCGGTCCGGCGAACAGGGCATCCGCCATCCGCACCCGGCCGCGCTCGGAAAGCTCCCCCTCGCTGCTGACGTAGAGGTTGAGACGGCTGGAGGTGAACTCTGGCTCGTCGAGAAAATCGAGACCCGTGTTCGCGACCATCGCCTCGTCGATCGGAATCTTTTCGACGACGAGATTCTCGATCCCGAGCTGGAACACCGCGTCCCGGCTTCCCGTGGGGGTCTGGCCGGCCGTGAATTCTCCTCCGAGGATCCCTTTCAGACCATACCGGGCATCCCCGGAAATCCCGCCCCCGAGGGAGCCCAGATCGATCCCCGTGAGGCGGCCGGCAAGCTCGTAGCCCGAAGGCCGGCCCGGAGCGAGCGTTCCCGCGCCTTTCGTCAGCGAGACCCGGCCTTTGAGAACCCCGATGTCACATTTCGATGCAAGGATCTTCCCCGATCCGAGATCGTAGTTCAGAGCCACGGCACCCGGCCCCAGAGGCACGTTCCAGGTACGACCGTCGCTCGAGTAGCGAAGTTCGAGGGACTCGGTGCGCAGATCGACGTCAAAGACGGGGGCGGCCAGGGTTCCCTCGACCCGCACGGAGCCGTCGAACGCCCCTTCCTTCGGGAACGTCACCGTCGGAAGATTCAGCCCCGAGAGGAGGGCCAGCAGATCCGATGGATAGGCTTTCTCGACCGTTCCGGCCATCGAGAGGCGCGCGGCATTCTGGGGATCGATCAGTCGTCCTTCGGGAATCGCGATCCGCGACCGGCCGAAACCGGCACGCACGTCGCGCCACTCGACGACCGGCTCCGGCCGGCCCTGCCGGCGCGAGAGGAGCAGCTTCGCCTCGAGCCCCGTGACCGCCTGGGGAATACCGGCCCACCGGAATCCCCCTCCGCGGACCGTCAGCTCGCCCGTGCCGCCGAAGCGGTTCCGGCCTCCTGCGAGATCGAGACGGCCGTCGAGGATTCCCGTGACATCCGTCAACCTGCCCGCAACTCCGGCCGGCAGGAAGCCGCCGTTGAGGATCCGCATCAGGCTCGCCGCATCGATTCCGGCAAGAGATGCCTTGATCTCGTCGAGAAGCGGAACGAGACGGGCACCCTCCCGTTCGAGACGGGCCCTGCCGGTCAGCGTCATGGCGCCATCCGCCACGGCAGCCTTCCCATCCGTGATCGAGCCCGTGAATCGCCCCGGCGCGACCTGGGCAAAATCAATTTTTCCAGATATATTTTTCACATCGACGGGCAGCGTGCGCCCTGGGCCGACCTGTATGGGAAGCCGCAGATCGACGCCGGCCACCTCGGCCGCCACGCGGGACGTGAGGGCATCGAACGGGCCAGAGGCGACGAACTCGATCGCGGCCGGGCCGTTCACGGTGAACGGGATATGGAACTTCGCGATCCGGGCGATTTCTCCCATCAGGGTCTGAAGCCGCCGGCTCCGGCCTTTCAGCCGGAGACTCCTGAGCCGCCCCGGAGCGGGTTCGAGAACGGATTCGAGATCGAGGAGGGTGTCGAAGACGCGCGTCGTGCCGTTCAGCGCGAGGATCTGCGTCTTCGCCCCCCGTGGTCTGCCCCATGTCATGCGTGTCTGCAGGCCGTCGAGAACGAACGCGACCCCGCTTTTCGTGATCCGGGCATTCTTCGTGGCCGCCACGCCCCGGTATTCCCCTCCCTCCCCCATCGTGACCGAAACATCGAACGGCAACTCCGCCGAAAGATCTTTCGCACGCAGATCGAGACGGGGGCAGGCGATCGAGCCGGACAGCGCCGGCCGGTTCAGCGCCCCGCTTCCCTTCAGGGAAAGCGCGAACGCTCCGCCGATATCGATCCCATGCCGCTTCACGGCGGCATCGATCCCGGGTTGTTCGCGCAGGGCGGCAAGCAGGGGGCCGAAGTCGCTCCCCCGCCAGCTCACCGCCAGGTCGTCGAACCGGGAGCGGGCAAGATCGAGAACGGCCCGCGCCTCGCCGGGAAAGCCGAACAGTTTCAGTTTCGCCTCGGCCACGAGTCGCGACGGCCGGCCCCGCACCCGGTCGAGCGGCTCATCCGTCATGAGCAGCAGCGCAAGATCATCGATCCACCAGGATTTCCGGCCGCGCTTCAGCCGCACCCGGCCGGCACCGACAGCAACCCGCTGCGTTCCGGTGGCCGACTGGAGGGTTGCCGTCAGGAGTCTGTCGCCTTCGAGCGACAGTGCATCGAACGACGGCGTTCCGCCGAGGCCGAAACTGCGCCAGACGCGCTCTCCCGTGGCGACGAACGGCGCGCGGTCGCGCAGGAACGCGGCGACATCCAGACGATACTCCGTCATCGAAGCGGCCTTCGGGCCGAGCCCCACCAGCCCCGATGCCTCCGCGACCAGCGAGTCGAGCCGCGCCGAAACACTGGCCAGTTCGACCGAACCGCTCGAAAGCAGCAGACGGCCGCCAAGCTCCAGCCGGTCTTCGGGGCGCTTCCGGCTGACCACCCGTGCGCCCGAAAGGTCGATCACCGCACGGCCGAGATCCGCGCGGCCAGGCTCGGGGAGATGGGCATCGATCGAAAGAGGGCCGACCAGATCGACCCGCGACGCCCAGGCATCGATCTTCCTCGTCAGGCCGGAAGGAAGAATCCGGAGAGGCAGGACGTCCCACAGGCTTCCGCCGGGCTTGATCCCGGCTTCGAGAAGGATGTTCCGGTATCGGATGAGCCCGTTCTCCCGGGCCTGTTCGAGCGACACCCCCGCTTGTCCGGCACTCCTCTGGATCCGCGCCCGGAGCCGGCTGAGATCGACCCGTTCGGTTTTCCAGGAAGCCTCGATCCGCATCGGCTCCCCGCCCAGGTTCGAGGAAAAACTCGCGACCGCCGCTCCTGATTCCCGGAAATCCATCGTTCCGGCATGGGTCGTGGCCATGCTCGCGATCGTTGCCTCGAACCGGGTGAACGAAGCAATCCGGTTTTTGAGGCCAGCCTCGATGTTCACCCGTTCGATCGAGACCGCTCCGGGAAGCCGCAGCCCGAACTCCCTGACGCTGAAGCCGATGCGGGACTCGACGAGCGGCGCGTTCTCCGCCGCGGATGCCGTCAGCGTGAGGGCACCGGTCAGGGCGGAACCGGACGAGAGGACCCCCGCGAAGGAAGCGAGCGCATCCACTTCAATGATCCCGTTCAGGCCGAGAATCCGCTCGGGAACGGGGGTCACCCCGCTGGCCAGGACGAACTGCACGTTCATCTGGTCCTTGAACCGCCGGTCGAACAGGCTGATATGACGATCCCCGGCGGCGGCCGAGCGCACGGCGAGATCGACGCCCCGTTTCAGCACGTCGAGGGAGGCCGTGACATCCCCCGAGGCGCGGTTCCGGCTGAGCTGCATCGTCAGCCAGGCCGGGTCCGTCGGGGTCGAGACGCGCAATACGTGGGAAATAAAATCCGGATGCGGATATTTTCGCAGCAGCAGGTTCAGCCCGGCAAGCTGAAGATTTCCCGGCGGTATCCGGAGGATTTTCATCAGCAGCTGATCGGGCAGGAGGTCCCGGGGACGCGGGATGAGCAGGCTCAGATTTTTCAGTTCGATATGCTGGAGATAATTGTCCGCGATCGCCTCGGCCTGGGCCGTTGTCGCGCCGGGAGTCGGCGGTTCTGCCGTTGCGTCCGGAAGATCGGCCGCAGGGGAAGCGAGGGGGCCGGAAAAGTCCCAGATCACCCGTCCGCCGGGATCGCGTGCGAGGACGAGCGAGGGATCCGAGACGATCAGGCGCTCGAGAACGATGTTTCCCCAGAAAATATCGCGGATCGAATACCTCAGCGTGATCCGCGGCACCGAAAGCAGCATGCCCCCCGTTCTGAAATGCGGGTTCTGGACGATGAGATCCTCGATCTCGATGCCGGAAATCAGATCCCCGGAAATTCTGCGGACGGTGAATGGTGCACGCCCCTGGGCGAGCGAGGTCAGCCCCCGCTTGACATGCCCCTCGATCACGTCGCTGTTGAGCCGGAAGAAGTTGTAGAAGAAGATCCCGGCAAGAACGGCAAAGACGAAGGCGCACAGGAGAAGGAACCGGCGCAGCACCACCCGCCGCCATCTTCCCTGGAGGCGGCCGGCAAGGCGTTCGGATTTTCTCCGTTCCAGTTCCTGGGCGATCGTGTCGAGTTTCGAGGTGTTCGGGTCTTCCATGGGGTGCCCGGACAGGGGCATCCTCTCCTGATGTGCACGTTTCGGGGCGTCTGCCCCCGTCAGGATACCACAACGTCCGCACCGGCACGAAGAACACGAGCCCGTGATTGGTTCTTGACTCGAGCCAGATCGCTCGGTAAATTGAGAAGCCATGATCAAGCCCGATCAGATCGTCGGAAGACATTATCGGATCCTGGCCCAGCTCGGGGTCGGCGGCATGGGCCAGGTGTACAGAGCCCACGACGTCAACCTCGGGCGCGAGGTCGCGATCAAGTTTCTGCTCGACGCCGATGCGAACGAAGAGATCCGGCAGCGGTTCATCAACGAGGGGCGCATCCTCGCCACGATCTGCCACCGGGCGGTCATCTCGGTGTATGCGTCGGATGTCGACGAGACGCTGAACGTCCCCTTCCTGGTGATGGAGTTCGTCGACGGGAAGCCGATCGACCGGCTACGCGACCAGTATCTCGCGAATCAGACGCTGCTGATCGAGCACTTCGTCGAACTCCTCGAAGGCATCGACGCCTGCCACCAGAAGGGAATTATTCATAGAGATATAAAGCCAGCCAATATTCTCGTCAACCGCGACGGCCAGTTGAAGATTCTCGACTTCGGCATCGCGAAAACGGCGAAGAAGCAGACGAAGACGGGGGTTGCACTGGGCACCCCGCACTACATGTCTCCCGAGCAGTGCCTCGGCAAGGCCGAGATCACGGCCCAGGCCGACGTTTACGCGATCGGGGTGATGTTCTGGGAGTTCCTTGCCGGCAAGCTCCCGTTCGACGCCGGCAGCTCCGCGGCGGACCCGGCGTTGGCCATCGCCCTGATGCACCTGCATGAGCCCCCGCCGCTGGACGAGATCGGCAAGAATCCGGCCACCAGCCGGTTCGGAAGCCTCCTCGAACGGATGCTGGCGAAGAAGCCGACGGACCGGCCGACGGTTTCCGAGGTGCTGGACCAGCTTCGCCGGGAGCTTTCCTGCTCGATCCCCGACCACGCGGCCACGACGGGGGCGATGCCGGCAGCCGGCAGGAAGACCGGTCAGACCGCCACGGCGGGCATGATCGGCGAGATTTACCGGCTCCAGCGCGAGCTCGGCACCGGCGGGATGGGCACCGTGCATCTCGCCGTCGACACCACGCTGAACCGCCAGGTCGCCATCAAGGTGTTGAACGAGTCGCTCTCGAGCAACGAAAGCCTCGTCGACCGGTTCATCCGCGAAGGTCAGCTTCTGGCCACGGTCGGCCACCCGAACATCATGAACATCTACGCGTCCGGCCGCGACCACGCCACCGGCCGCCCGTTCCTGGTGATGGAGTACATCGATGGCATGTCGCTGTCGACGCTGAAGCCAAGCCTCCTCCAGGACCGCCGCAGCATTCCGCCCCTGATGCTCCAGTTGTTCGAGGGCATCGCCGCCTGCCATGCCAAAGGGGTGATCCATCGCGACCTGAAGCCCTCCAACATCATGGTCACCCGATCGGGGCTTCTGAAGGTGCTCGATTTCGGCATCGCGCGCGTTTCGACGGGAATGACCCAGGCGGGAGTGGTGCTGGGCACGCCGGCATACATGGCCCCCGAACAGTGCATGGGCATCCCCAACCTGACCCCGGCCACCGATGTTTACGCGATGGGGGTCATCTTCTGGGAACTGATCTTCGGCGAACTGCCCTTCAAGCCGGATAACGTGCAGAATGCCGAACTCTCGATCGCGATGAAGCACGTCAACGAGACGCTTCCGGCCATCGCGATCATCCCCGACGAGGCGCTCGCCCCCCTGTTTCCCCTGATCCGGCGGATGCTCGACAAGGCTCCCGAAGCCCGGCCGACCGCCCCGGAGCTGATCGAGGCGCTCGACCGGTACATCGATGAGCACCTTGCATCGACCCCGGCGGCGCCCGCGACACGGAAAAAATCTCGCAGTCTGCGCACCAGCGGCCTGCGGGAACTCATCGACAGCGCCGGGTCGGAAACGGGCTCCCCGCTCTGGCGGCGCCTCGTGGCCTTCGGCGGCGGCGCCGCGCTCGTGGCGGCCTTGTGGTATGGAGCCACCCTGCTGGGCCCCGACAACACCAAGCTGATCACCGTGCTGGAAACACAGCTCAGGCAGCAGATCGCCGCAGGCAATCTCGACGAGGCGGTTCGCACCCTGGCCATGCTCGAAGCCGAGCCCGAGGGCCGGACCGCCGCGGCCCCCTGGCGCAGCCCCCTTGCAGAAGCCCTTTCGGCGAAAGCCCGCGTGCTGAACCCCGTCGAGCAGGCCTCCCCGGCGCTGTATCTCTACGACCTCGCCCTGAGCGTCGATCCGACGAACGCCACCGCCGCGGCCGCCCAGGCCGTCATCAAGACCGATCTCGCCGCCCGGCTGGCCCGCGAACGGGCCCGACAGCGCCTTCTGGAAGAGGCCCGCGCCCTTGCCGGACATGCGGCGCCCGGCTCCGACACCGTCGAACTCGATCTGCTGCTCGAGCGCCTGCGCGCCGAAGGTCTCGGTTCGGATGCCGCCGCCCTCGACACGCTCGTCGAGACCCGGTTCCTCCGGTCTGGCGAAGCGGCTCTGGCAAGCGATCCGGCCCAGGCCCTCGCATATTTCGAGGCGCTGCGCCTCCGTTCCCCCGAGCTTCCCGGCCTGGCTGAACGGATCGCATCGGCCGGAACCCTGATCGAAGAGGAAAAAGCCCGGCTGGCCCGTTCCCGGGAAGCCGCGGAGCTCGTTGCGCGGCTCGACACCGAGCTTGCAGGATTTTCCCCGACCACCGACCCCGCGACGTATCTCGGTCTCTGCGACTCCCTGGCCCGCATCGGAGAACAGGGCGCTGCCATACGCTACCGGCGGGATGCTGCGGCACGGCTCGATAGGGCAGCCGAAACTGCCCTGGCAGCCGGCAACGGCTCGGAGGCCGTCGCCCTCATGAAGCGCGCCGCGGCGATTCATGCCGATCTCCCGGGACTGAACGAGCGGCTGCGCCGCACGGAACAACGCATCGCCGAGGAGCGGGCCGCGGCAGAACGGGAAGCGCGCCGCCAGGCCTCCCTCGGGGACGTGACGGCGTTCATCGGCCGACTCGCCCCGGCATCCGCCCCGGAACCCGTTCTCGACCGTATCGCGGCCCATGAATCCGAGTTCGGAATTTCGACGGCGACCGGCCAGCTTCGCCGATCCGTGTTCGATCTGTATCTCACCACCTCCCGCTCCGTCCGGGACGCGGACCCCGTCCAGGCCCTCGAACTGCTTCGCAAAGCGGGACGCACAGGTATCGAGCCGCAGACGATCGCTTCTGAAACGACGGCCCTCGAAGCCCTTGCCGCCGCCCAGGCGAAGGAACGGGAGCGACAGAAGCGCATCGCGGCCATTCGCGAGGAGCTTCCGGCCATGACGAAGGCTCCGACCACGAAAGCGGCGGCCAGACTGCCGGAACTGCTCGCGGAGTTGAAGGATCTGGGCGAAGCCCGGCAAGCCGAAGAGGCACGTCACGAAGCCCTCGCGGCAATCCGTTCGGCAGCGGCAAAGCTCGACGGCCCCACCGAGGCCGAGTCCCTGCGCTCGGCCCTGAAACGCCTTGCTCCGCCCGGCACTCCCGAGGAACAGGAGCTGGCGAACGCGGTCGATGCCGGCCTGGCATCCTGGCGCACACAGCGCCGAAGCAACCTCGAAGCGGCGCTCGGAAAGCTCAAGCCCGCCGAATCCGTCAAACCTGCTGCGGAACTGCTTCGCGAACTCGAATCCCTCGCCGGAGCAGATGCCGTCCGGCCGCATCTCGAAACCCTGAAAAAAGCCTATCTCGACGCGGCGTCCCGCCAGAAGAAGCCTGAGCAGGCGCGGGCGCTCCTTGCAGCGACATCGGGCATCCCCGGCCTGAAAGGGAACAGGGAGATCGCCGATGCGCTTGCCGCGCTCGACACCCGTATCGCCGACGAGGCGAAGCGCGCCGGGGAAGCCCGCCGCCTCGAAGAGGAAAAGCGCCGCGAAGCGGCATTGCGCGAAGAAGCCGAGCGCCGCGCCCGTGAGGCCGCCGCTGCATCCGCCGCAGTGAAACCGCCGGAGCCGCCCGCGAAGCCCCCCGTCGTCACACCGCCGGCCCAGCCGCCCGTCGTCGAACCGCCCGCCGCCCCCCGTGAGCCCATCGTCGGCCCCGGCGGCTTTGCCACCCTTGCCGAGGCCGTCGCCGCAGCGAAACCCGGCCAGACGATCCGCGTCAAACCCGGCACCTATCGCGGCTCGACGCACATCGACGGCAAGATCACGATCCAGGGCGATGGATCCCGCGGCTCGATCATTCTCGAATCCGGATCCGGCCCCGTTCTGACCATTTCCGGGAATGCCCTCATCGCCGGTCTCACGATCAGATTCACCGGCTCCTCCCAGACTGACGCCGTCCGCATCACGGGCGGATCGCCCACGGTTCGTGACTGCACGGTCACCAGCACCGCCGCCGCGGCAGCCCCGGCCTGGTCCGCCTGCATCGCCGTCGACGGCGGCTCCCCGACCATCACCGGGAACACCCTCTCCGGCAGCCGCGGCATGGGCTTCCTCGCGCGCGGCGGCAGTCCCCGGGTGTCGGGCAACACCCTCGCCGGCAACGCGATCTACGGCGCCTGGTTCACCGATCGGGCCGGGGGCGTCTTCGAGGGCAACACCGTCTCCGGCTCGGGGAAATCCGGCGTCGGCATCAAGGACGGCGCAAACCCAACAATATCGAATAATACAATATCTAATAACACAGAAAACGGCATTTTCGTCTACCAGGGCGGCAAGGGAACGATCCGGGGCAACACCCTCTCCCAGAACGGCTGGTCGGGCATCCAGTCCGGGATGGGCGGCACCGCCGCGATCATCGCGGACAACCGGATCACGGGGAACCGGAAACACGGCATCCATGCCCATGGCGACGGCAGTTCGGCCGTCGTCGGCGCGAACACCCTCTCCGGGAACGCCGGAGACAACGAGAAAGCGGAAAGCGGCGGCCGCCTGATCCGCCGCTGAACCGTACGAACGAGGAGGATACGATGTCACACCGCACGCCCAAGAACCCGGGAATCTGGAGGTTCGTTCTCGTATCGGCACTGAGCGCCGCGCTGTTCCTGCCCGCCGTTGCCCAGTCCCAGACCGGCGCCCCGGCTCCGCTCGCCTCGATCACCCGCATGATCGGATTCGAGCCGCATCCGTCGACGATCGAACTTCCCGGCACGTTCCTGCTCCGCGGCACCCCCGTCTCGGCATCGATCGAACTCCTCGAGACCTGGAACGCCGACCGCGACGTGCCCTCCCTCGACAAACTCGGCTTCCGCCTCCGGCTTGCCGCATCCGACGGCCAGACCGCAACGGTCGAGATCCAGCCTCTCGAGCTGAACGCGAAGAAAATCAAGACGGGAAGCGTGCTGGCCGCCGGCGCGGGTGATGCCGCGGGCCTGACCGTCATCCTCCACGAGTTCACGAAACAAGGCAGTCATGTCACCGGCCTGACGCTCGATTTCGCCATCCGCGCCACCGGTGACGAGCTTCAGGGCCCTTCTTCGCCAGCGGCAGCCGAATCTCCGATCTCCATCACGGCATCGGCCCCGGCCGCTTCTGTCGCTCCAGCCGCCGGCCCCACGCCGGCGGGCAACGCAAAAGCCGCTCAGCTTGCCGGCGCGCTCATGTCCAGAGCCGACGCCATGCCCGCCACGGCCGCATCGGGAAAGCGCCTGCTGTATCGCAAGGCAATCCTGGCTCTGGACACCGCCGCCACGGCCCCGGTGAACGAGGCGCTCCGCGCGGAGATCACGGCAAAACTCGCGGCCCTCGATACTCCCGCGACCCCCGCGACCCCCGCGACCCCCGTGACGCCCCCGACGCCTGCGGCCTCTTCCGAATCCGCGCCCCTTTCCCTGTCGATGCCTCCCGCGGTTGCCGAGCCTTCTGCGGTTCCGGCGCCCGCACCATCCGGGCAGGCACAGGAACTCTATCAGCAGGCCCTCAAAGCGTTCGACCGACAGGAAGAGCCCGCTGCGCGGGACTTTCTGCGTCGGGCGACCGAAGCCGATCCGAACCATTTCGAGTCGTGGCTGCTGCTCGGCAAAAACGCCGTCGCGAACTCGAAGTATGCCCGAGCAAAAGAGGCTCTGGAACGAGCGCTCACGATCCGCCCCGACGATTCCGAGGCGGGCGCGCTGTATTTCAAGGCAACCTATTATCTCGGCGAAGGGGAACTCGGCATCGAGAAGCTGACGGGAATGGCCGCACGCAGCCCGGAAGCCTTCGCCCCCCGCATGGTGCTCGCGGAATCGCTGTTCCAGCTCGGGGACCTTCCCCGCTGCGAGGAGGAGTGCCTCGCCCTCCTGGACCGGTTCCCGGGCAACGATCGCGCGAAAGGACTGCTCACCCGGGCCCGGGAGCGAATGAAGTGATCGCCGGCGCAGCCGCCCCGCACCTCGCTTGACATCCGCGTCCCGGAAGAGTATAACCCTTCCCTGAAAACGCCGAGTCCCGGCACCGCCGGGAGCGGGGGACCCATGTCCCGGGGTGAATCTTCGATCCGATCGAAGTAGGCGACCTCCCAACGCCGAACCCGTCAGCTAACCTCGCAGGCAGATTGAAGGAGGGTGTCGCCATTCCGGTGCAGACCGGATGGCCGACTCTTGGCATGCTCGATTTGCACCCCCCCGTCGAAACAGCGAATCCGTGGCTGGATTCGTTGTTTCGTGCTGCGCGCCGCCTGATGAACGCCTTTGCCTTTCTCGGGCTCCTCTTTCTCGCGCTCGATCCCGATCTGCACACCAAAGGCTGGTATAACACCGCCAAAGCCCTGCTCGCCCTTCCCGTCAACGCCATCTTTCTCCTTCACCTCGGGCTCGGCCTGCTCCGGTCGCGGTCGGTGTTCAGCTTCTTCCGAGACTTCCCGCTCGATCTGATCTTCTTTTTGCCCCTGTTCACGATGACGTTCGGTGGGGTTCACCCGACGCACATCCTCGTCGTCAGGCAGTTCATCCACTACTTCAACCGGTATCTCGAACAGAGCACCCTCTCCAACCTGGCCCAGAGCATCTCGGAACGGCCGGCACGGCTGATCGCGATGAGTTTCGCCGGGGTGATTCTGAGCGGCGCGTTCCTGCTGGTTCTGCCGGTTTCCGTTTCCCCCGACTTCACCCCGTCGTTCCTGACGGCCCTCTTCACCTCGACCTCGGCCGTCTGCGTCACCGGACTGAACGTGATCGACCCGGGAACCTATTTCACCCTCTTCGGCCAGATCGTCGTTCTGTGCCTGATCCAGATCGGGGGTCTCGGCATCATGACGATGTCGGCAGGCGTCGCGATGATCGTCGGGAAACGCATCGGCATCAGTCAGCGATCGGTCATGCAGAACGTCCTCGACCAATCGGATCTGGCCGGCCTGCGCAACATCCTGCGAGACATCATCCGTTGGACGCTCATCGTCGAGGCGGCCGGGGCCCTGATCCTCGGTTTCCGTTTCCATGCCATCCTGGCTTGCACACCGCGTCGGGCCGCCTATCTCGGCGTTTTCCATGCCGTTTCCGCTTTCTGTAACGCCGGCTTCGCGCTGTTTCCCGACAATCTCATGAGCTACGCGTGGGATCCGATCGTGAACTTCACCGTGATGGGCCTGATCGTCGCGGGCGGCCTCGGCTTCGCCGTTCTGGGCGTCCTCAACGCCTGGCTGATGGGGAACCGGCGCGGCCCGGCCGACGTGCACACCCGCGTCGTCGTGATCATGACGCTGCTATTGATCCTCATCGGTACGGTCATCATCTACTTCCTCGAATTCGCGGCCCCCTCAATGCAGACGCTCAATGGCCCGGAAAAACTGATGGCGGCCCTCTTCCAGAGCGTCACCACCCGCACGGCCGGCTTCAACACGATCGATATCGGCGCCATGCGCTCATCCAGCCTGTTTTTCATGGTCATCCTGATGTTCATCGGCGCCTCGCCCGCCTCGACCGGTGGCGGCATCAAGACGACAACCCTCGCCGTGATGCTGCTCGCGCTCGACTCCCAGATGAAGGGGGAAACCGAAGTGACGGTGTACGAGCGGTCGATTCCCGCCGACATCGTGCTGAAATCCTTTTTGATCACGGCCATCTCGGCAACGCTCGTTGCCTTCTACACGTTCTTTCTGACCCTCACCGAGGATCAGGACCTCGTCCGGCTCCTGTTCGAAACCGCTTCGGCGTTCGGAACCGTCGGCCTGTCGGCCAACCTCACGCCGAGCCTTTCGTCGATCGGACGACTTCTCATCATCTCCCTCATGTTCATCGGCCGCATCGGCCCGCTCACCCTCGCGCTCTCGGTCAGGGCGCCGGTGAAACGCGGTGACGTGCGGTATCCCACGACCCGTATCCTTGTCGGATAGCCCCGGAGGTTGCCATGCAGTAT
>Ga0116157_10000809_pt1 | contig 31541 bp, 26 predicted proteins | sample AD_UKC048_MetaG_FD_89882 | JGI IMG/M metagenome (GOLD analysis project Ga0116157, IMG submission 89882) | Active sludge microbial communities of municipal wastewater-treating anaerobic digesters from USA - AD_UKC048_MetaG | ecosystem: Engineered > Bioreactor > Anaerobic > Digestate | place: USA... | reverse complement strand
CAGATCCCTCGGCCTGTTTCTGCTCGTCCCTCTGCTTCTCGTCTGTCTCCATTGTCGCTGTCCCGGTTGTATCAACCCAGACCAGCCCCATCAAATGTGCGAAAAATAGCGTACGTTATCTGCGCGCGATTCGAATCGCCTGCAAGTAGGCTCCTGCTGCCCGGCATCTGAATCTTCGAGGGCTGCGCGAAGATCCTGGCGAGCTTGAGAACTCGTCCGCCCGAACAGCAGTACCGAAAGGCGGCTGCGGGCCGTGGTCGAACCGGTAACGGTTCGACCTGAATCTGCCCGCGAGGCTGATCGGGTCGATTAACGTTTCGAGAACTGGAAGCGCTTGCGGGCGCCGGGACGACCGGGCTTCTTGCGTTCTTTGGCGCGGGGGTCCCGGGTGAGGAATCCCTTGGCCTTGAGCGGGGCGCGGTGTTCTGGATTGAGGCGGATGAGGGCGCGGGCGATAGCGAGTCGGACGGCACCTGCCTGCCCCGAGAGCCCGCCTCCCCTGGCCTGGACCTTGAGGTTGAAGTCTTTCTGCAGGTTGAGGAGCGTCAAGGAGGCCAAGGCGGTCTCGCGCAGCGAACCGGTATCAAAGTAGTCTTCAAAATCCCTGCCATTGACTTTGATTTCGCCCGAACCGGGCTGGAGATCCACGTGGGCGGTCGCCTCTTTGCGCCTGCCGGTCGCCGAATGAATGATCGATTCCGTCATGGGGGTATCCTATTTACTCTTAGCCTTGCAGCGAAGCTGCGGGAGCGGTTCGGGGGACTGCCCCACATGGGGGTGATCTGGCCCACGATAGACTTTGAGTTTTCTGTAGACCTGACTGCCCAGCCGGGTGTGGGGGATCATGCCGCGGACGGCATGCTCGATCAGTCGCTCGGGCACACGTTTTCGTAAGTCCCTGACCGTCTGCGTCTTGTGTCCGCTAACGTATCCCGAGAACGACATGTAGGTCTTGTCGGTTTCCTTCTTGCCCGAGAGGCGAACTTTTTCGGCATTGACCACGATGACGTAGTCACCGGTGTCCACGTGGGGGGTGAAAATGGGCTTCTGTTTGCCGCGGAGGACGATCGCGATGCGCTCGGCCAACCGGCCGAGTATCTGGTTTTCCGCGTCGACGACGTACCACTTGCGCTGCACATCGGAAGCTTTGGCGCTGAAGGTCTTCATACTGTACTGGGGAAGCGGGAGGTTACATGCGAGGCGTGCCCCGTCAACTCCCTTTTGAGGCCCGGTGTCAGACCAGTGCGGTGCACGGGGAATCCTGATGGGGCTCCAGATCAAAGGGTTGGGTAGAGGTCAAAAAGTCATCGCATGCGCGGAAGAGTTCCTTTTCATCGGCCGCGGATCTGGTGCGGGCGACCAGTTCCCCTGATGGATCGAGACCCGGGAGGATAAAGGCGAGAAGTTTTTTCAGTCGTCCAAGGCGAGCGCGCTCGGGTGCGGCCGGGTCGCACGCGACATGGTACAGTCGGTCGATGTACTGGCGGACGTCCACCAGGGTGGGGGCCGGTGATGTTGCGCCCGACCACGCATCCCGGATCTGCCGAAAGATCCAGGGGTTGCGCACGGCGCCCCTGCCAATCATCAGGCCCCGGGCACCCGTGGCCGCGATGACGGCTCGGGCGGCAGCGACGGACGAGATATTTCCGTTGGCGATAACGGGACATCTCAGGCGGGTGGCCGCCGTGCGGATCCAATCGTAGTGTGCCACGGGAGCGTACATCTCTCTCACGGTGCGCGCGTGAACCGAAACCGCGTCGAGTCGGTGGCGGCAGAGAATGTCGAGGACCGTCCCAAATTCATCCGGCCGATCGAATCCGACGCGGGTCTTGACGGTGAGGCTCGTGGCGACGGAGGCGCGGAGTGCCCCCAGGATCAGGTCGATGTGTTCCGGGCGCCGGAGCAGGCCGCCACCGGCGTCCTTCTTGCAGACCAGGGGCGCGGGGCAACCGAGGTTGAGGTCGATGCCGGCGATGCGCTCGCGCTGGAGCAGTCCGGCGGTACGGACGAGCGCCGGAACGTCGCCGCCGATCAGCTGGGCTAGGACCGGCACGCCGCACGGGTTTTCGCGAATGGCGCGCAGGATCTGGCGCTCGGGGCGCGAGTCCGAGTGGACGCGGAAGTACTCCGTCACCAAGAGATCGGGGGGGCCGTATTCGGCCACCACCCTCCAAAAACCGAGGTCGGTGACTTCCTGCATCGGGGCCAGTACGAGCAGGGGGCGATCGGATCGTCCAAATGATAAGGTCTCTCGCCCGCCCGACGCTGGGGCGACCCCGGCGGTGCCTTCCCGGATCACAGCGCCTCGCGCAACGATGCCGAGGCCGCGCGTGCCGTGGCCTCCACCTCGAGCGGGCCGTGCGCGAGCGACAGGAAGCCGGCCTCGAACTGTGAGGGCGCGAGATAGACCCCGCGGCGAAGCATGGCGTGAAAGAATCGACCGAACGCGGCCGTGTCGCTGCGCTTGGCCTCCGCAAGATTCCGAACCGGTCCTCCGGTGAAATACATGCAGAACATCGAGCCGATTCGCTTCAGGCAGAGACGATCCTCAAAACCGCGCGCCGCATCGCGCAGCGCGGACTCAAGCGTGCTCCCCGTGCGCTCGAGGGCACGAAAACCATCGCGCGCCTCAAGTTCCGACATCTGCGCGAGCCCGGCCGCCATGGCGAGGGGATTGCCCGATAGGGTGCCGGCCTGATAGACGGGGCCGTCAGGGGCCAGGTGATCCATGATGTCGGCGCGACCACCGAACGCGCCCACCGGCAGTCCCCCGCCTATCACCTTGCCGAAGGCGGTCAGATCCGGGGTCACCCCATAGACCTCCTGGGCGCCGCCGCGCGCGAGCCGGAAGCCCGTCATCACCTCGTCGAAGATCAGCAGGGTGCCGTGCGCGGTGCAGATTTCCCTCAGGCTCTCAAGAAAGCCGGGCTCGGGCAGGTAGAGTCCGGCGTTCGCGGGCACCGGTTCCAGGATGATGGCGGCGATCTCTCGGCCTCGGTCCCGAAACACGGACCTCACGGCGTCTGGATCGTTGAAGGGGAGAACGATGGTGAGTTCCGCGAGGCGTGCCGGGATGCCCGCGCTGTCGGGGCGACCGAAGGTGAGGGCCCCGCTGCCGGCCGCGACGAGTAGGGAATCGACGTGCCCGTGGTAGCAGCCCTCGAACTTCACGATGAGGTCCCTGCCGGTGAATCCCCGCGCCAGGCGCACGCAGGACATGGTCGCCTCGGTCCCGCTGTTGCATGCGCGCACTTTGCCGACCGATGGAACCCACGACCGGATCTTGGCCGCGAGATCCACCTCGCCCGGGTTGGGTATGCCGAAGCTCAGGCCATTGGCCGCGGCGTGGACCACCGCGTCCACCACGGCCTTTGCGCCATGACCCAGGATGTTGGGTCCCCAGCTGCAGACGTAGTCTATATACTCGTTGCCATCGGCATCCTCCACGCGGCTGCCGTGCGCGCGCCTCGCGAAAAAGGGCGAGCCCCCAACGCCACGGAAGGCTCGCACGGGGGAATTGACGCCGCCGGGGATGTGCCGAAGCGCCTCGGCGAAAAGCCTGTCGGATTGCTCGCGCCCCATCGCCATCGCGACCGCCGTTGTTCCTCGATCGCCCCTTCGGGTCCTCACCACTCGCTGAAACGCTGGGTGATCGGCATCCTGCGACCCAGACCGAACGCCCGGGACGTCACCGTCAGGCACGGCGGTGCCTGGCGTCTCATCGGCTCGGCCTGGTCTATCTTGCGCACGATGTCCCGCACGACGTTGCGCTCGAACCCTTCGGCGACGATCTCGTCGATGGGCATATCCTCGTCCACGTATCGCGCAACAACCGCATCCACGAGATGCGGGTTCTGCTGGCCTTCGGCACCCTCGGTGGCTGAGGCGCGGGTCAAGATGGCCGGGGGGATGATTTCCTCGTCGTGGTTTATGAACTCGGCCAGTCGGACGACGACGGTCTTGGGCACGTCGCCCAGGATTGCCAGCGAACCCGCCCCATCGCACAGGGGGGCACCGCGGCCCAGAGCCAGATCCGACTTGTCCGAAGACAGCACCAGCGCCGCACGGTGGTTCTCGCAGGTGAGCGCCAACACCAGCGCGGACAGGCGACAGGGCAAGTTATCTTCCGCGGCATCCTGCGGGGCCGCCGCCGGCTTGCCAGTGAGCGATCGCAGCGACAGGAGTGACTGTTCGACGTCGAGCGACTGGAATTCGATGCCAAGTTTCGAGGCGAGCGCGCGGGCATCCTCTATCTCGGCCGCATCCGTTCCCTTGGTGGTAATCGCGATGCCCACGACGTTTTGTGGCTCCATGGCGCGGGCAGCGATGATCGCGGCCACGGCGCCATTCAGGCCGACGATCGGCACCGCGGCCTTGCGCTGGCCGCACTTTGCCAGAAAGTCGCGGGTGCCCATGATCAGGCCCTCGAGCAGCTGCTCTTCCTCGCTGGGCTGGTCGACTTCGTTGATGGGACCCGCGTCGAGGTCGGCGATCAGGAGTTGCTCGGTGAAAGGTGCGCCAGAGGCGAGCGGCCCCCCGTCGCCCATGGCGAGGCTGCCGCCATCAAAGATCAGGCCGTCGGCGGACCCGACCATGTTGCAGATGAGGACCGGCACCCCGTCGTCGCGCGCAATCGTCTCGAGCATCGCGCGGCGGAGCTTGTCTTTGCCGAGCGACCAGGCGGATGCCGCGGGGCTGACGATCAGGTTGCAGCCCTGCGCGATGAGCTCTTGCACGGGATCAAGCGCACTGCGCCGATCCTCCCAGAAATCGGCATCGTTCCAGAGGTCGTCGCCGATCGCCACGCCCACCCGCGAGCCATCGACATCGAAGAACGCGGCTTCCGCGCCCGGTTCAAAGTACCGGTCTTCGTCGATGGCGCCGTGACTGGCGAGCAGCCGCTTGTGGAAAAGTGCCTCGACGGCGCCGTTGCGCAGGAGCGCGGCCGAGTTGAAAAGGCACCGGCCTGGGGCGCTGGGGTTCACGGTGATGGTTCCGACTAGCGCGGGCACGCGGCCGATGCGGCGCGCAAGCGTCTCCAGCGCCTTGTTGGCGGCGTTGGCAAACGCCCGCCGGAGCAACAGGTCGCGCGGGTGGCATCCCGTGAGGGCGAGTTCCGGGAAGACGACCAGCCCGCAGTCTTGTTTGACGGCGTCCTGATAAAACGACTGGATTTTTGTGGTGTTGCCGCGGAAGTCCCCCACCGCGGGATTTATTTGGGCGAGACCCACCTTCATGAGTTACCCACATTAGCGATTTTCTGGCCGCTCCGCAAGCGGGCTGTTAGGACCCTGAGACGATGGTGCCTGAGCGATATCGGACATCCGCGATACCGGCTGCGAGAAAAGCGACGGGCCGCTAGGCCCTCAGGTCGAGGTTTCTGGCGGCGGCGACCTCGTCCATTCTGCGGACCGGGAGGCGGTGCGGTGCGGAACGCACTTTCTCGGGGTCGGCGGCGGCTTCGTCGGCAATGCGGAGCAAGGCGTCGGCAAAGCGGTCGAGCGTGTCGCGGCTCTCGGTCTCGGTGGGTTCGATCATGAGGCAGTTGCGGATTGGCCAGGACAGGGTGGGGGAGTGGAATCCGTAATCGAGCAGGCGCTTGGCGATATCGGCGACCTTGACGCCGTGCGCGATGGCCTCGTCGGGGACGACGACAAACTCGTGCATGCAGGGCCCCGGTGCGGCCTCGCGGTAACGGCCGCGCACTTTGGATTTGAGGTAGTTGGCGTTGACGATGGCCGCGCGGGAGTTGCGCTCCATCCCCGCGGCCCCATGGGCGCGGATGTACGTGTAGGCCCGCGCCAGGATGCCAAAATTGCCGGCGAACGACCTCACGCGGCCGATGCTCTGGGGCCTGTCGTGATCCCACACCAGGTGCCCGTCGACGCGCTTGACTCGCGGCACCGGGAGATAGGGATCGAGAAAGGCCTTGACGCCCACGGGCCCCGCGCCGGGTCCGCCGCCCCCGTGGGGCGTGCTGAACGACTTGTGGAGATTCAGGTGGACGACATCAAAGCCCATGTCGCCCGGCCGGGCCAGGCCCAGAAGGGCATTCATGTTGGCGCCGTCGTAATAGAGCAGGCCCCCGGCCCGGTGGACGATCGAGGCCATGTCGCGGATGCGGGCCTCGAAGACACCGAGGGTGTTGGGGTTGGTGAGCATCAGCGCGGCGGTGTCGGGACCCGCGAGGCGCTCGAGCGCCCCGACGTCGACCTGTCCGGACGGCAAAGAGGGGACGGTGATCACCTCGAAGCCGGCCTGTCTGGCGCTGGACGGATTGGTGCCGTGGGCCGAATCGGGCACGAGCACCTTGTTCCGGTGGAGCTGGCCCTTCGCGGCCAGATGCGCGCGGATGACGAGCAGGCCGGTGAATTCCCCGTGGGCACCGGCGGCGGGCTGGAGCGAGAATCGGTCCATGCCGCAGATCTCGCAGAGGAGGTGCTCGAGTTCGTCGAGCAGTTCCAGCGCCCCCTGCGCGGTCGCGGAGGGCTGATAGGGGTGGATCTGGGCGAAACCCGGCAGCGCCGCCATGCGGTCGTTGATCTTCGGGTTGTATTTCATGGTGCAGCTGCCCAGCGGATAAAAGTGTGTGTCCACCGAGAAGTTGAGCTGCGAGAGCCGCGTGAAGTGGCGGACCACCTCGATCTCAGACAGTTCGGGCAATTCGGCGGGACTCTTGCGGCGCAATGCCGGTGGCACGGCCTGGTCCAGGCCGGCGCCGTCGCCCGCGAATGCGGGGAACCTCACGGCGCGCGTGCCGGGGCGGGATTTTTCGAAGATCAGGGGCTGAAGCTCCATAAGTTCCACGGGGTGCTCCTCACTTGTCGATGCCGACCTGGCGGCCCATGGCGCGGTGGGCGAGGCCCGCGAGCGCTTTGAGATAGCGCTCGATATCCGGCCGGCTCTTGGCCTCCGTCACGCACACCAGCAGGTGATTGGCCGCGCCGCCGAACGGCTCCAGCGCCAACCCTGCAAAAATGCCCTGGTCTTCGAGTTCCGCACAGACGCGGCTGGCGGCGATCGGGCAGGCGACGACGAATTCGTTGAACACGGGGCCCGGGTGGGCGAGCGAGAAGCCCGGGATCTGGGCGATGCTATCGGACGCGAAACGCGCGCCCTGGGCGCAGTATTCCGCGACCTCGCGCAGGCCCTCGCGCCCCAGGAGGCAGAGGTAGATGCAGGCGCGGAGGGCCATGAGCCCCTGATTGGTGCAGATATTCGATGTCGCCTTCTCGCGTCGGATGTGCTGCTCGCGGGCCTGGAGCGTGAGGCAGAAGCCCGGGGCGCCGCAGGTGTCCAGTGTCCGGCCGACGAGCCGACCGGGCATCTTGTGCACCAGTTCCTTTTTCGCGGTCATAAAGCCGAGGTATGGGCCGCCAAAAGAGAGCGGGATGCCGAGGGGTTGGCCTTCGCCCACGGCGAGGTCGGCGCCGTACTCTCCCGGGGCCATGAGAAGCCCGAGGGACAGGGGGTTCACGACCGCGATGAAGAGCGCGCCGGCCGCGTGGGCGATGTCGGCCGCCCTGGCCATGTCTTCGATGCGGCCCAGGAAGTTGGGGTTCTGGCAGATGACGGCGGCGACAGAGCCGTCGGCGGCTTTGACGAGCGCGGCGGCATCGAAGGTTGCGGCGGAGGAGGGAAACGTGCGGATCTCGGTTTCCCAGCCGGAGAGGTGCGTGCGCAGCACCTGCATGTATTCCGGGTGAATGGTGTCGGCCGCGAGGATGACGCGGCGACCGGGCCGGGCGTTGAGCGCGAGGCACGCGGCCTCGGCCATGGCGGTGGCGCCATCGTACAGCGAGGCGTTGGAGACCTCCATGCCGGTAAGGGCGCACATGAGGGTCTGGAATTCGTAGATGACCTGGAGAGTGCCCTGGCTGGCCTCGGCCTGATAGGGGGTGTATGCGGTGTAGAATTCGCCGCGGGATGCGAGATGGTCGATTGCGGCGGGAATGAAATGCTCGTAGGCGCCGGCGCCGAGGAACGACAGCGCCTGGCCGGGCGGGGTGTTGCGGTACGCCAATTCCGACACTTCGCGCGCAAGTTCGATCTCGGACATCGGCGCTGGGAGGCGCAGTTTTGGATGGCGGAGGTCGGGCGGGATGGCGGCCACCAGGTCGTCGTACGACGCGGCGCCCGTCTCGCGCAGCATGGCCTCCAGTTCGGAGTCGGTGCTCGGGACGTAGTCCATTCTAGTGGCCCGTCGCCTGGCGGTAGGCGGCCGAATCCTGGAGTGCCTCCAACTCGCCGGGATCCGACATGCGAATCTTGAACATCCAGCTCTGGTATGGGGTCGCGTTCACCGCGCCCGGATCGGTGGGGAGCGCGCTGTTCACCTCGACGATCTCGCCGGAGACCGGCGCGTAGATGTCGGATGCGGCCTTCACCGACTCGATCGCTGCCACGGGCGACTTGGCGGTGACCCGGCGTCCCGGGGCGGGCAATTCCAGATAGACAATGTCGGTCAATTCCGCCTGGGCGTGGTCGGTGATGCCGACGGTGGCGACGTCGCCCTCGACGCGGACCCACTCGTGCGTTGCTGTGTACTTTAGATCGTCAGGAACCTTCATATAGCCCGCCCTTGTAAAGCGGCTTGCGCGCAATGACAACCGGAACCCGTCGGCCCCGCACCTCCATTTCAAGGCGCGTGCCGGGGGATGCGCTGGCGGCCGCAACGTACGCCATCCCGATGCCGCGGGCCAGCGAAGGGCTGAAGGTGCCGCTGGTGACCTCGCCCACGCGATCTTGCCCGGAGAAGAGGGAGTAGCCCGCCCGCGGGGGCGCGCCGGCGCCCTCGACAGAGAAAGCCACGAGCCGCTCCTTCAGGCCCGCCGCCGCTTGGGAGCGCAGGACTTCCGCACCCAGGAACCCACCTATCTTTTCGAGCGCGACCGCGAATCTGAGGCCCGCCTCCAGTGGCGTGCGTTCCGGTCCCAGCTCGTGCCCGTTGAGGGGATAGCAGGATTCCAGCCGCAGGGTATCGCGCGCGCCCAGGCCTGCGGGTTTTGCCCCCGCTGCCAGCAGGCGATCCCATAGCGCCGCGCCGGCGGCGGAGGGGACGAATATCTCCACCCCATCCTCCCCCGTGTATCCGGTCCGGGCTATGATCGCCCGGGCGTCCCCGAAATCGAACGACGCAATGTGGAACCGCTCGGGCGCGGTCGCCCCGGCGCCGAAAACCTCGGAAAATACCGCGATCGCCCGCGGCCCCTGCAGCGCCACCGCCGCGATCCCCTCGCTGCGATCCTCGAAACTGACGCCCGCCTGCAGATGGCCCCGCATCCACGCGGCGTCCTCGTCAATCTTTGAGGCATTCACCACCAAGAAGTATTCGTCGGCACCAATCCGGTAGGCGATCAGGTCATCGATCACCCCGCCGCGTTCGTTGAGCAGGAGGGTGTAGTGGCCCTCCCCGGGAGAGAGCCGGCTGATGTCGTTGGTCAGCAGGCCATTTAGCCACGCCGCGGCACCCGCCCCCGAGAAAAAGAACTCTCCCATATGCGAGATGTCGAACACGCCGGTCGCCTGTCGCACCGCCCGGTGCTCTTCGAGGATCCCCGTGTATTGGATCGGCATCTCCCAGCCCGCGAAGGGCGCCATGCGCGCGCCCAGCGCGACGTGCGCCGCGTGGAGCGGCGTCTTGAGGGTGCGTTCGCCTTCTGCCATGCGCCGTTTGTAGCGCCTTATCCACAGGGTTACCAGTCAGACTCAAGGTGTCGGACCACGGATCTTAGACCGGCCCATAGCGGCACCGAATCGAGTGCGTCCCATCCCGATGCGTTCGCCTGCAATCTGCTGCAAGCGAATCGCTTCAGACAACGAGAATTGCACCAGACTCATGGCCCAGAGACTAAGAATGCATTAAGAATTCATGATTATTCGTAACCATTTGTTGTTGTTTGATGCAAAGGCGCAACTTTTAGCACGCGATAGAACGCAAAATGACGAGGTTGGTATTCAACAAGGAGCTCGCGATGATTGTGATGAGACGAAGGCGATGGCTGGGCCAGACACTGGTGGAATACGTTCTCATCGTGGCGGTGGTATCGGTGGCGATGATCGGGGTGCTGACCACGTTCTCCCAGTCGGTTCGCAGCACGACGGACACGGCCGTCTCCGCACTGTCGGGCGCCTACAATAATAACTGACGCGAGTCGCCCTCGCACCCTGGGTTCCGCCCGCGCCATTGACCGAGGCGGCGCGAACTTCTCAAATCGCCGTGGGGTGCTACAGAGGGCTTGGCATGAAGCTCAACACGGAACCCGACATTCGCATCGGTATCATTGGCGCCGGGGCCAACACGCGGGAGAAACACATACCGAAGCTCGCGGCGCTGGAAGGGGTGGAGATCGTGGGGGTGGCCAACCGCTCGCACGGTTCCTCGGAGAGGGTGGCCCAGGAATTCGGGTTCTCGAAGGCTTACGTCGATTGGCACGAGGTGATCGAGGACAAGGAGGTCAACGCGATCGTCATTGGCACATGGCCGAACCTGCACGCGCCGGCGACCATCGCAGCCCTGACGGCGGGCAAGCATGTGCTGACGGAGGCGCGCATGGCCATGAACGCCTCCGAGGCCCGGGCGATGTTTGAGACCGCCCAGGATAACCCCGATCTCGTAGCCCAGGTTGTCCCTTCGCCCTTCACGCTCCATGCCGATAGGACGATACAGCGGCTCGTGGCAGACGGGTTTCTGGGGGAGTTGCTGGTGATCGATGTGCAGGCGGGCGGCGGATTTCTCGATCGGGAGGCCCCGCTGGTCTGGAGGCAGGATCATGAGCTCAGCGGCTGCAACGTGATGCAGCTTGGGATCTGGTATGAGGCGATCATGCGGTGGGTTGGGACCGCGACACGCGTGATGGCGATGGGCAAGACTTTCGTGAGGATGCGGCGCGATGCGGCGGGGGTGATGCGGGCTGTCCGGATCCCGGAACACATGGACGTCGTGGCCGACATGGCCTGCGGCGCGCAGGCGCACTTCCGGATGTCGGCGGTGACGCCGTTCACCGGCCCGCCCTCCGCCACGCTGTATGGCAGCGACGCCGCGCTGCGATTCATCGATGGCAAGCTCCTGGCCGCCAAGAAGGGCGCGAAGGATTGGAAGGAGATCAAGATACCCGCCGACGAGAACACCGGCTGGCGCGTCGAGGAGGAATTCGTGCGCGCGATCCGGGGTGCGGAGAGGGTCAGCCGCACGACATTCTACGACGGGCTCCAGTACATGGAATTCACCGAGGCCGCCGCGCGCAGTCTCGCCGGAGGTCGCGCCGTGCCGCTGCCACTCGTCCCGGGCTGAGGACGGGGCGGGGTCCCGTTGCCCGGGATCTCGAGCGGCACCGATGCGAAAACAGGAACTCTGGGAGGGCCCGCGGCCTGAGGCTGTCTCAAAACTCAAACGCCCAACACGGAACATCCAACAATCAATACCCATCTAATGGTAGAGGGGACGTCCAATGGTGTGCGTCGCGCGACAATGCATGGCATCTCACAGAGATGCCCTACAAAATTTGTAGGCCGCCTGTGCCAGGCGGCTCGGCTCAGAGGTTTTGAGACAGGCTCGCCTCGCGGGCCGGGTTGGCCCGGATATCGCGCGGCTGGTGAATCGCGGACGCCGGGGCCGACGTCCCTCCCAGCTGATACTGAGACGCCAGCGTGGAGGTGATGGTCTGGCGTTTTGAGATAGGCTCGGGCCGGCTTCCCTCCCGTATCCAACGCGACTGTCGTGTGGGTTTTTCAGCGGTCGGCCAGGGTCGGCCGCCCTCCGGAGAAGTCTCTCATCCCCGCGGTCCCCTGCGGATGTGCCAGTCCTTGCGGCTTGTCTGCCTTTCCGGAGTCCCTCAAGCTACGGGCACGATGCGAACGCAGAGCTATCCCGCCAATCACGTGGTTTTCCGCGAAGGGGATGAATCCCAAGATGCCTATCGGATCCTCTCTGGCCGGGTCGATATCAGCATGGGGACCGGCGGCAAGCGCATCCTGCTCGCCCGTCTGGGTCCGGGGGACATCTTCGGCGAGATGGCCATGATCGAGGACAAGGCCCGTTCGGCGACCGCCACGGCCGCGGAGGATCTGGAGGTCGAGGTCATGTCGCCGGCCGATTTCAACCGCGCCATCCTGCAAGATCCCGCGAGGCTCGTGCCCTACCTCGCCTCATTCTTCGAGCGGCTCCGGACGACGAACAACATGCTCCGGATGGAAATGAGGCGCCGCGGCGCGGTCGGCGAGGGCGGCATCGATCGGCTGCACGTCGACGTGGCCCACGGCGATTCCTCGGTGCACGTGCTGCCGGTGGCGCGCGTCTTGCTCATGGCGGCCAGCGAGCACGCCCGCGCGCGGTCCTCCGCCGAGGAACTTCGCGTGGACAAGTTCCCGTTCCGCATCGGCCGGATGTCGTCGGGCGGTGCGGACGTGCTTGTCCAGAATGACTTCTTCGTGCGCGACCAGGAACCCTATCAGATCTCCCGCAACCACTGCGCCATCGATCGCGAGGGGGACCGTTTCTACGTCCGGGATCGTGGCAGTACCCTGGGCACTGTCGTCAACGGGCGCCCCGTCGGCTTGCGGTGTGATTCGATCAGTACCCCGCTCAAGGCCGGGGAAAACCGCATCGTGCTCGGCAGCGCAAACAGCCCCTACGTTTTCCTGGTGCGGATCGACGGCGGCTGACCTCAAACTTCGCACGCGTTTGGCGTCTCGCAGAGACGCCCCACAAGTCTTTTGGGCCGCCTGTATCAGGCGGCAGCGGGCGTCAAGTTTCCCCATGAATGATGCGGCGCCCTCGGGCGCTGGCGGCGGGGCTGAATCGAAAATTCAGATGCCGAGCAGTAGGAGCCTGCTTCCAGGCGAACCCATGCGCGAATCGCGCGCAAGCGCGCGCCCACGTCTCATTTTCACCCCCGGTGGCGCCCCACGTCACCTGAGTGGAGCATGGGAAGCCTACTTGAGATCCTGGTCGGTGAGCGCGTTTGTGATCCGGTACTGTTCCTGCGTGAGCTCGGGGTCGGCGCGGAAGGCCAATCGGCCCGCGAAGCGACGCTCCAGCTCGACCAGCGACTCCTCGTCGTGGCTGCGTAGCCGTTCCAACACTTTCGGGTGGACATAGGCCCGGACCTCGTGGACCTCGGGATTGAGGCGCATCCGTCGGGAGATCTCTCGCTGGATGTCGAGGCTCATCGTCTCGGGTGTTCGCACGCGGCCGCGGCCCTTGCAGTAGGGGCAGTCCTCGTAGCTGAGCTTGAAGTGGCTTTCTTCGGTGCGCTGGCGCGTCATCTCGATCAGCCCCAGCGGCGAGATCGGCAGCACGTGGGTCTTGGCCTTGTCCCGGGAGAGCGACTGCCTGAACTGCTGGTAGACGGCCTGCTGGTCCTTGCGCATCCGCATGTCGATAAAGTCCACGATGATGAGGCCGCCGATGTTGCGCAGCCGAAGCTGCCGCGCGATCTCCTGGGCGGCCTCGAGGTTGGTCGCCACGATCGTGTCCTCGTTCTCGGCCGTCGCCTTGCTTCTGCCCGTGTTGACATCGATGGCCACGAGCGCCTCGGTTTCATCGATGACGATATAGGCCCCGCTTTTGAGGTACACCTGGCGCCGCATCGATGAATCGAGCTGCCGGTCGATCCCGAACTTCTCGAAGAGGGGCACCGGTTCCTGGTACAGCCTGATCTTGCGCATCGAGCGTTTCGAGATCGATGCCACGAGGGTCTTTATGCGCTCGAACTCGGGCTCGTTGTCGAGAACGATCCTGTCCACCTCTTCCGTCAGGAAGTCGCGCACCGAGCGCTCCACGAGATCGGATTCCTGATGGAGGGTGGCGGGGGCGGTCTTGGTCTTGATGCCCTCCTCGATATGTTGCCACTGTTCCAGCAGCATGGCCACATCGCGGACGAAGAAGCGGGCGCGCTGGCCCTCGCCGACCGTGCGGATGATCACGCCGATGCCCTCCGGGACCTCGAGCTTGCTGAGGATCTTGCGCAGGCGCGCGCGCTCCTCGGGGTCTGAGATTTTCCTCGAGATGCCGAACTGGTCCGAATAGGGCGTCAGGACCACGAATCGGCCGGGGAGGCTGATGTTCGTCGTGATCCGCGGCCCCTTGTTGCCGATCGGGCCCTTGGTGACCTGCACCACGACCTCGGCGCCGGGGGGGTATAGGGTGGGGATGTCCTCCACCTGGATCCGCCGGGGTTTCTTGCCGGTGCCCCGGTCGATGGTCTCGATCTCCTCCAGCGCGGCGGGCATTGCGTCCCAGTAATGGAGGAATGCGTTCTTCTCGCAGCCGATATCGACGAACATGGCCTTCAGGCCCGGTTCGATGTTCTTGATCCGGCCCTTGAAGATGCTCCCGGCGAGGCTGACGTCGCCCTCGCGTTCGATCTGGAATTCCTCCAGTCGCCCGTCCTCCAGCAGCGCCACCCGGCGCTCGATCTTCTCGATCGAAATGAGCAGTTCGACAGTCGGCTTCTTGGGCCCGAAGCCGAACGCCGCCTTGATCTTGTCAAGAATCATATGGCTCCTCTCCGCGTTGCGGAACGCGAAGGAGTGCGGAGCCGTTCATCGTGGTTGGCGGTGTATGTGTACGCTCTGCAAGAGACCGATTCCCGCGAGGCATGTCACAACAAAAGTCCCACCGTACGATATAAACGGCAACGGGATACCCGTAATGGGGGTCACTCCAATCGTCATTCCAATGTTCTCAAAAATATGCGTAAAAAACATCGTGCACACGCCGGTGGCCACCAGGGCACCCCGCATGTCACGCGAGCGCACGGCGATATTTAAGCCCATCAGCAGTATGATTGCAAAGACGGAAAGCAGGATCACGCTGCCGAGGAAGCCGAATTCTTCGCCGATCACTGAGAAGATGAAGTCGCTGAAGGAGACGTCCTTGGGCAGGAAGCCGAGGATGCTCTGCTTGCCCTCCATGAAGCCGCGGCCAAGCATCCCGCCCGAGCCGATGGCCGTCTTGCTCTGCTGCAGGTGATAGCCGTAGCCTTCCGGGTCCCTGCCCGGGTCGAGGAACGAGGTCAGGCGGGCCTGCTGATAGGGTTCGAGGTAGAAGAAGTAGGCGTAGACGGCGACGACGGCGCCGAGGACCAGGCCCATGAGCAGCCATCGTTTCTTGACGCCCGCCACGAACATCATCACGAAGCACAGGGGGCCGAAGACCATGGCGGAGCCAAGGTCGGGCTGTTTGAGGACCAGGGCCATGCAGCCGCCGGTGGCCGCGCAGCCCCAGGCGAACGTCCAGAAGTTGTCCACCTTCTCGCCGCGCCACGGCAGGAACCAGGCTAGAAAGAGCACGAGGGCGAGTTTGACCAGCTCGGCGGGCTGGAGGCGCACGAAACCCCACTCGAACCAGCTTCGGGCGTTGTTGACCTCGGTGCCGAAAAGGAGGACGGCGACGAGTATGCCGTAGCCCGCCAGGAGGATCAGGGGCGCGAGCCGCAGCAGTTTCCGATAATCGAGGAGCGCGAGCGTGCCGCACAGGCCGAATCCGATGATGGAATGGTAGAGCTGTTTGACGTAGTAGTCGCGCAGTTCCGGGTTGTCGCTGGTCCATGTGGCGCTGTAGATGAACACGACGCCCGAGCCGACGGCGAGGCCGGCCACCGCCAGCAGGAGCCAGTCCACGCGTGCGATCTTCTCGATCAGCGAAGGGCTTTTGGGTCCTGCGGCGGCCATCAGCGGGACCTCCAGAATTGCCTGCGCCCGCGCGTGTCGCGGAGGGAGGGTGACCGGCGCTGGACGGATGAGCGATCGGGCAGGGTCATCCGATCTTCCTCGTGGGGCACGGCGTTCTCTTCCTGGCCCTCGAAGGAGACCGCGACGTTTTCGGCGGCAAGTTCGTCTGGCGCGGCCGTGGGCTCGTCCGGGAACGCGCTCGACCCGCGGAAGTTGCCGGCCTGCGGCTGCGTGTAGGCCAGCTCGTAGTTCTCGTTGCGCCGGATGAGGCGGAACATGCGATAGAAGATGTCCCTGACCCGCGGCGCGCAATCGACGCCGCCGGCGGTGCCGCCCTCGACCATGACGCAGGCAGCATAGCGGGGTTCCTCGAACGGGGCGAAGGCGATGAACCAGGTCTTGTTGTCGGTCCTGAATTCGCCGCCGACCTGGCCCTTGAATTGCGCGGTGCCGGTCTTGCCGGCGACGGCGATGCCGGGAACAGCGGCCCGTTTGCCCGTGCCGCCGGCCTCGTTGACGACCGCCCACATCCCTTTCCGTATGACATCCATCGCCTTGGGGTCGATGTTGAGTCGTCCGCGGAGTTCGGGTTTGAACTCGAACTCTGCCTCGCCGTCGGGCCGGATGATGCGCTGGATGAGCTGGGGTTTGTATATGGCGCCGCTATTGGCGACTGCCGCGGCCACCATCGCCATCTGGAGGGGCGTGACCAGGACGTAGCCTTGGCCGATGGCGGCGTTGGCCATGTGGCCGTCGCTCCAGCGGTCGCGGGGGTAGGTGGCCCGCATCCATTCTCTTGACGGCAGCGTGCCGGGGCTCACGCGCGGCAGGGGAATGTCGTTCTTGTCGCCCAGCCCGATGGCGTGTCCCACGGCAAAGACGCGATCGATCCCCGTCTTGACTCCCAGATTGTAGAAGTAGGTGTTGCAGGAAATCTTGATCGCCTCCTGGAGGTTGACGGTCCCGTGGCCCGAGGAACTCCAGCACTGCTTGAAGCGGTCGGCGACGAACAGGCCGCCGCCGCACGAGAACGAGTAATTCGGTGGCACCACCTTGTAGGTCATCGCGGCCAAGGCGATGACCGTCTTGAATGTCGAGCCTGGGGGGTAGGCCGAGACGGCGCGATTTACCAGCGGGCGGGTCTTGTCCTTGATGACGGAGTTCCAGATGGTCGGGTCGGAGAGCGCGTTGGGGTCATAATTGGGCACCGAGACCATGGCGAGTATCTCGCCGGTGGTGCAATCCAGGACGACGCAGGCGCCTCGCCCGACCCCCGCCATGGCTTTCTCGGCGATCTGCTGGACGCGGAGATCGAGGGTCAGGTAGACGGTGGAACCGCCGCGGGGCAGGTCCTCGTGCAACAGGCGCTGAACGCGCCCGAGGTTATCGACCTCGAGCACCCGGTAGCCGGGGTCCCCCTGGAGATACTCGTCGGAGGCCAATTCGACGCCGTCCTTTCCGGTGCTTTCGGCCTCGAAGGTGCCACCATCATCGCGGGTCAGCAGCAGCGCTTGCTCTGGTCGGCCGACGTAGCCGACGACATGTGCGGCGGTGGCGCCATACGAATACCGTCTTAGCGGCCGGGCCGTGATACGGATCCCGGGGACCACGGGGTTGCGCTCCATGAGGACCGCGAGTTCTTCGAATTTGAGGTCGCCCTTGAGCTGGAAAGGGAGTTGCTCCCGGATGCGCTGGTGGAGCATCAGCGCGTCGCGGTCGATATGGATCCGGTCCCCAAGGACCTCGCGGTAGGGGCCGAGGCTCTCGTCGGCGATCTTGACGATGTCATCGACGATCTCGGTCTTGCGCACGCCGGCGACCAAGTAGGTATCGCGGGTCTTGGGCAGGCCGCCGTGTATTTTGCGGTAGTGAGACTTCAGCTCCAGGAGGTAGAGGTCGATGTCGAAGTTCCCGCGGTGTTCGGCGAGGGGAACGCCCCAGCGGTCGGCGATGAGGCCGCGGGCGGGGGGGAGCAATATCGTGCGGGTGCTCTGTGCGCCGACTTGCGCCGCATAGGCTTCGGCCTGACCGATCTGCAACTGATAGAGCCGGAACAGGAGGACCATCAGACCGGACATGAAGATCGCGGCGACCAGCAGGATGGGGCCCGTCTGCCGCGATCGGTCCTCACTGTTCATCGGTGTCCTTCTTCGGCCGGGGAACAGGGCTGCACAGGTGTTTGCCGATTTCGATTAAGGCGCAGACCACCGGTGCGAGCACCGCATTGAAGGCGCTGACCAGTAGCATCTTGTGGAATGGGCCGGCGCCAAAGATGTCTGGCGAGAAGCGCCGCTGCTGGAGGCAGAAACCCGCGTAGTCCAGCAACAGGAATACCATCGTGCCCACCAGCACGAAAAACACTTGGGCGTACCACCGATGTCGCAAGCGTGCCAGTTCCTGTGTTTGGACCAGCAGGACTGGGGCCATTAGGCAGACCGCACCCCAGCCAAGATGGTTCTCGGAAAGAAGATCCCGCGAGAGGCCCATGAACAGTGCCAACAGCCACGCCCCTGCGGGGTTCAGGAACAGTGCGCCGCAGACGGCCAGGAGAGGGGTGATCTCCCACTGGGCACCCTGCAGCCACTCGGGGGCCGGCAGGCACACCTGGCCCATCAGCGCCAGGAGTCCCACGATCAGGAGAAGCGCAAAAAGCATGTCGGAGAACGCTAGGAGCCCATTGGACTTTCGTCCAGCGGGGACGGCGCTGGGAGCCAAGCCGGCCTTGATAATACGCGTATCTTCCGTGGGCATGGATGATTCCGCGGTTTGGGGTTCCAGCCCGGGGCACTCAGTCTGGCCAGGTGAAAACACGGAGGAAGCGGACGCCGTTTTCGGTGAGGCCCGTCTTGGAACCCGAGCGGGTGACGCGCCCCAGGGTCTGGTAGTAGGGGCTCGCCTGGGTGGCTTTGACATCGGCGAGCTGTGGGCCAGGAATGGGTTCCGCCAGTGGGCGGAATCGCAGCGGCAGGCCAGATTTCGTGAAAGCGATCTCCCAGGTGGGGGGAGACGAGGGATCCACGCCGCCGCAGAGCCACGGATAGCGGGTGAGGATGTCAATGGTGCCGGGGTTCGGGATGCGGACTTTGTAGAAAGGTTCTTCGCCCGCCAAGAATTGCGGGATGGTGAGTTTCGGGTTCTTGGCATTCTGGAGGAATAGGCGCGCGGGGTCTAGGCCGAACAGGTTCAGGCCGTTGTACATCCCGTGCCAATTGGGTTCCTTCATGAACTTGCCGTGCCAGCTGTCGAATTTCCGATTGGCCAGGAGGTTGATTTCGAAATGGAGGTGGGCCCGCTCTCTGTCCACGCCGACGCCGGTGTACCCGAGCGCGCCGATGATCTGGCTCTGGCCCACGGTGTCGCCCTTGTGGACGGCGACGGATTTCAGGTGGCCGTAGAGGGTGTAGTAGGGGCAACCGTCCCAGATGTGCTCGATGACGACGTATCTGCCGTAGTTCGATCGGCCGGGGGTCTCGTTGGCGTAAACGACCTTGCCGGCGGCGACGGCCCAGACGGGATCCATGGGTTCGCCCGATGCGTCGCGCTTGAGGGGTCTGATGTCGAGTCCCTCGTGAAACCGGGTATAGAGGATACCTCCGGCAGTGCGGATGGGATTGCGCCAGAAACCGTATTGGCCGCCCTGCCAAGGGTGCGAGCTGTCCCCCTCGAAGGAACGGTTCACGTACATGTAGAAGGCGGGCCCGCCATCATCGAACAGCGCCCGGTTCGGCGTGGGCAACACGAGGTCCAGCGCGCGTGCCTCTGCCGACAAGAGCGCGATTAGGGCCCCGCACCCAAATGTCATCCGGTAGGTCATAGTCAGAATGCCCGTGACAATAACAGCCTCTTGGACTTTGGAAAGTCTGACGGGGCGTCTTCGGGATTGCGGGACGCCGTGGTTGCGCCGGTGATGGGCCGGGATGCTGAGATGGGGGGAACGCGCTTGCGTTCGGTCACGCCGAGTATTCGGATGGCGCTGTCGCACACAAGCGATAAGCTCTCCCCAATGAATGCCGTGGCCCCAGATCTCGCCCATCCGCGCGATCAGATCCTCGATATTATGGAAAGGATCTATCGCTATCGGATGACGACAACGTCGGGCGGCAACGTCTCGCTGTTGGATGCCGCGGGCGATATATGGATCACGCCCTCGAGGGTGGACAAGGGCGGTCTCGCGCGAAGGGACATCGTGAGGTTGCCGCGCGACGGTTCCGCCGAGGGCCCGCATCCTCCCTCCTCTGAACTGCCATTTCACCGCGCCATCTACGCCGCGCGTCCCGACCTTCGGGCGATCGTTCATGCGCATCCGGTGGCGCTGGTTGCTTTTAGTATCACGGGCCGAGCGCCCGACACGCGATTGTTTCCGCAGGCGAGGCACATGTGCGGGGAACCGGGCTTTGCGCCCTATGCGCTGCCGGGGAGCGCCGCGCTTGGCGAGAGCATCGCGTCTGTTTTCGGCCGCGGCTTCTCATGCGTGGTGATGGAGAACCACGGCGTCGTGGTGGGCGGGACGACTGCGGCGGAGGCGTTCCAGCGTTTCGAGGCCCTTGAATTTGTGGCCAAGACGATCATCAAAGCCGCCGCCCTGGGTGGGGCCGGCTATCTTGAGGAGTCGCGCATTGTGGCGGCCCTGGACCGCCGCGCCCGCTGGTCCGAGCTGCCGCCCGCATCGGCAGGGAGCGGCGAGCGGGAACTGCGCCGGGAGCTGTGCGATTTCGTTCGTCGCGGCTGTCGCCAGCGACTGCTTATCAGCACCGAGGGGAGCTTCTCCGCCAGACTCGACGGCGACCGATTCCTGATCACACCCGCGCATGAGGATCGCTATGGATTGCGGCCCGCGGACATCGTCCTGGTCCGCGGCGACGCCTGCGAGGCCGGCAAGATCCCGAGCCGCGCCGCCCCCGCGCACCGGGCCATTTACGGCGCGCATCCCGATGTCCAGGCCATCGTCTTTGCGCATCCCGTCAATGCCACGGCATTCAGCGTCGCCGCCGCGCCCTTCGACGCCCGGACGATCCCCGAGAGTTACATCCTGTTGCGCGACGTCCCCCGGCTCCCGTTTGGGATGCCGTATGGCGATGGGCCGGCCCTCGCCGCCTCGGTTTCGATGGAACGTCCCGCCGCCTTGTTGGAGAATGACGGCGCGCTCGTCGTGGGGCGGGGAATCCTTGACGCGTTTGATCGCCTCGAGGTGCTCGAGGCCACCGCAGAGGCTGTCATCAACAGCCAATCCATCGGCGCGATCGCGCCGATGCCCGATGCCGCGCTCTCAGAGATCCGCCGCGCATTTTTCGGGGAAAAGTGAGGGGCACCGATGAAGCGGGTCCTCATTTGCGTCCGGGCGTTGGCCCTCGGGGCGCTCGTCTCGCGCTTTTCGTGTCCGGGCGCGGCAGAGGTGCTTGAGTTTCACGTGGCTCCCGATGGGAGCGATGCCTGGAGCGGGGCGCGGCCGCGGCCCGATGCTTCGGGCGAGAATGGGCCGTTCGCAACTCTGGCCCGCGCGCGCGACGTGGCGCGAGAACGCCGTGGCGTGGCGACATCCGTCCGCATCCTCGTTCATGCCGGACGGTATTTCTTGGCTGCGCCGCTGGAACTGACCGCGGCCGACTCTGGCTTGGTCATCGCCGCGGCCGGGGAGCGGCGCCCGGTGCTCGTGGGCGGTCGTCTGGTGACCGGGTGGACGAGGGAGGGCGACGGAAAGCTCTGGTGGGCCCCCGCGCCCGGCACCCGCGACCGAGAATGGGATTTCCGCCTCCTTGTGGTGAATGGCGAAGTGAGGCCGCGCGCGAGGTTGCCCAAAGAGAGTGCCTTCGAGCACGCCAGCAAGTGGGATGTGCCGTGGATGAGCACGTCGGGTGGCGGGTGGAAGCGCAAGCCCACCGCCGAAGAGCTGTCGGCCATGAAGTACAGAGCCGGTGACCTCGGTCCTTGGCTCGATATCACGAACGCGGAGATCACCGTGTATCACATGTGGGACGAGTCCTGCGTCGGCATACGGTCCCATGATCCCGCGGCCCAGACCCTGACGTTCGCGACGCCCTGCGGCCACCCGCCGGGTGCCTTCGGCGTGAAAAAATTCGTGCTCTGGAACACCCGCGAGGGCATGCATTCGCCGGGCCGCTGGTATCTGGATCGGTCCCGCGAGCGGTTGGTCTATTGGCCCCGACCCGGAGAGGACATGGCCCGGGCGGAGGTCATCGCCCCCACGGTCGAGAGTCTCATCCGCGTCTCGGGGAAAGAGGGCGCCCCCGCGCGAGCCATCGCTCTTCGCGGCCTGTCGCTGACCGTGACAACCACCCCGCTGGTGGCGGGCGGGTTCGGGGCCGGGAGATTCCTTGGCGCGATCGCGCTCTCCCATGCCGAGGGTTGCCGCATCGAGGGCGTGGAGGTGTATAACGTGGCCGGCCAGGGCATCGCCGGGTGGAACATGGAACATCTCACCATCGCGGGTTGTGAGACCCGGGATGTCGGCGCATGCGGTGTCCGCATCGGCGGCGCCGAGAACCTGGTCCTCAGCAACCGCGTCCATCGCTCCGGCATCCTGTACCCCAGCGCGATCGCGCTCTCGACGTCCGGCGCGCGCAATACAATCGCGGCCAATGACGTGGATCACGCGCCGTACAGCGGCATCACCGCCAGTGGCAACGATCACCTCATCGAGGACAATCGGATCAGCCGGGTGATGCGCGAGCTGCACGATGGCGCCGGTATCTACATCACCTTCTGCTCCAACATCACCGTCCGGGGCAACGTCGTGCGCGACATCGCCGACACTGGCGGCTATGGCGCATCCGCATACTACCTCGACGAACAGGCCCGAAATTGCTTGGTCGAGCGCAATCTCTCGCTGGGCGTCAACTGGCCCGTCCACATGCACATGGCCACGAACAACATGGCCCGGGGCAATGTTTTCCTCGTCGATGGCGATGCGAAGATCTCCCTGGCAAGAACCGCCGGCGCCATCTTTGAAAGAAACATCCTATGCGCCACGGGCGACGTCATCATCCGAGGCCCCGCGAACGGCATCGCCGCGATGCCGAGCAATATTTTCTATACCGCGAAAGGGAAACTGCTCTGGGAGAGGCTCGATCAGTATGCATCCAAAGGTCGCCAGCCTCTGGAGTTGCGAGATGGCAGCGTCAATGCCGATCCGAAGTTCAGGGACATCGCGCGGGGCGATCTCGATCTTGGGCTTGGTTCGCCCGCCCGTCGGCTCGGCATCGAACCGCTTCCCGCGGCTCTTGCGCACGAGGCGGTGGCGCGTGCGATGGCGGCCCCCGCGGGGCATTGAGGGCGGGTCACTGCGCGGCGAGCAACGCGACCGAACTGTCCCGCCACCCCTCTTGGGCGAGGAGACTCTCGAGGATCGCCGCGCAGCAGAAGGCGTCGAAAAGGGCGTCGTGGGGCTCGCGGCCGGGACAAAGCTCCTGCACCCGTGGCAAGAGGTTGAGGGCTCCCACGACATCCTGCAGCGCGTGGGAGGGGAGTGAGGGATAGGCGGCGCGGGCGAGCCTCAGCGTGTCGATCCAAGGGCCGCCGGTGTGCAGGGGTGCCGCCAGGCTGAGGAACTTCCGTTCGGTGGGCGCGTTGTGCGCGGCCAGGGGGCGGCCCTCGATCCATTGGCGCAGCATCGGCCACAGGCCCGGCAACGTCGGGGCGACCGCGATCTCGCGCCGGAGGCGGTGGTGTTGGCCGGGGGCGCGCGGGTTGAACGGCCGATCGCCCACCCGCAACAGGCTCTCGAACCCGGGCGCCGGGTCGATGCGCCCGCGCGAAAGCACCACTATCCCGATCTGCCATGGCTCGGCCTCGTATCCGCGCACGTCGCCCGTGGTCTCGAGATCGATGACCGCGATTTCGATTTCGCGCGCAGGTGGGTTGGCAGCTGTCATGTGGCCGCGCCGACCTTGACCGGCGGCGCGATGCGATATTCGACGCGTGACGGCCGATTTCAACACCCAACAGCCGGGGTTGATACGGAGGGGCGCTGCGGGGTCTGCAAATGCCGAATGCGCAGGCGTTCGGCTGCAGGGGTTTTCGAACCAGATCCCATCCGGCGGCTGCCGGACCACCGGTGAAGAAAATGTGGCGAAGCCGATCGCCAGAGGCGATTCTACGACATTCCGGCTTCGGTGCTGGTCCGACGGCCGACGGGCGCAAGCCCTTCGCCACACTCATGTGGAAACGTCCGCGACGTGGTGCGGGCAATCTTGTCTGCAATCACAAGACGTTGCCACATCGTGGGTTGGCGGACAGGATTGTCCGCCCCACGGTCTTGGGCGCAGCGTGAAGTTTCAGGTCAGAGGCCGATGCCCGAGTCGGAGCGATGGTCGCGTTCGTTCCCGCGCCCTTCCTCAAGCTGTTTGATTTCTTCCATGCTCATGCGGCGGATGCGGAGCCGCCTCGGCAGGCGCGCGTGTGTGTCGGGCGTGGTGACCTCGAATTCTCCGGTGTGGAGGCGTTCGCCGCGGCGCGGGATCTGGCCGCAGCGGCGTTGCACCCATTGGGTGGCGGTTTCCTTGGGCTGCAGACCGATGTTCCATCCGGTCTCGGCGCGCACCTCCCTCATCGGGAGCAGCGCGTCGATCAGGATCGAGTCCTCGGTATGCTCGAAGATGGGCCCGCGCTCGATGTCGAGCTCGTCGCGGATCTCGCCGACAATCTCCTCGAGCACGTCCTCGAGCGTGACGATGCCCGCCATCCGACAGGCGTCGGGCGCGAGGGGGTCGCCGCTCACATCATCCAGCACGATGGCGAGGTGCGAGCGCGAGACGCGGAAGAACTGGAGCATCGCGGGCAGCGGCGTCTTGGGCGTAAAGGTCAGGGGCTTCCGGATGATGCTGCCGAAAGACTTGTCCGGGTAGAGCTGCTCGATCTGCCAGAGCCACTCTTTGACGAGCAGGAAGCCGACGACCTCGGGGTCGCCCTGCCTGCGGCAGACGGGGTACCGGCTGTGCCCGGTGGTCATCGCGACGCGGATGTTCTCTTCGATTGGGAGATCGAGGTAGAGGGCGTCGACTTCCTCGCGCGGCACCATCACCTGCGCGGCGGTGGTCTCGCGAAGGCGGAGCGACCGGATCATGATCTTGTTGATGACCGCGTCTGTGGGGTGGGTGTGGTGCGAGTGGCTCAGGACGAAATCCAGTTCTTCGGGACTGAATGCGTGCTCGCTCTCGGAGGGTGGCTCGAGTCCGGCCCAGCGGAGAAACAGGTTTGCGGTGCCGTTGAGAATCCAGATCGCCGGATAGAAAACGTAGTAGAATATCATCAGCGGGCCCGATACCCACAGCGAGATGGCCTTTGGTCTCTGGATCGCCAGCGACTTTGGCGCCAGTTCCCCGAGCACCACGTGCAGGAACGTGATGAGCGCAAACCCGATGCCGAACCCCGTGGAATCGATCGTCACCGGATCGGTGATGCCCACGAGCATGAGGATCGGCCTCAGCCACGCGACCACGTACGGTTTGCCGATGGCGCCCAGCGCGATGCTTGAGATCGTGATGCCCAGTTGCGTGGCCGAGAGGCATGCGTCCAGATGCCGCGTCGCCTTCAGCGCCATCTTCACGCGCCAGTCGCCAGATTTGAGCAGCGGGCGCAGCTGGGAGAATCGCACCTTGACGACCGCGAATTCCGCCGCGACGAAGAAGCCGTTCGCGAAGACCAGCGCCAATATCACGGCCGCCTGCCACAGGATATCAAGTGGGTTCATTGATTTGGCGCCAGGCGCATTCTCCCTTCACGGAACCTCTCATACTAGACCCCTCCGCGCCGAAAGACCAGACACTGTCTTGGCCCGGTTTTCTGATCGGTCTTGCGGGCCGGCGTCCCTCCCATGCCCAACGCGGCTGTTATGCGGGTTTTTCAACGGGCCGCTAAGGGCTGGTGCAGAACGCGATGGCCTCGCGCCACCAGGTCGCGGAGGGGTGGTAGGGGATGGAGTTGTGGTCGGCGCCGTGGATGAGCCACAGGCGTTTGTCGCAGATGAGGCCGCGGTGGAGGGCTTCGCCGAATCTCCGTGGGACGACCGAGTCGTGTTCGGCGACGAGGATGGCGGCGCGGCCGCGGTAGCTGCCGAGGGCGGCGGCGGTGTCGTGGCGCTCGCGGAGGATCCACCGGACGGGCATGATGAAGGGGTAGTGGTATGCGGCCACGTTGGCGAGGCGGTCGAATGGCGTGATCAGGAGCAGGGCGCCAACCCTGCCGCCCATGCGTTCGGCAACGCGGGCCGCAAAAGAGGCGCCGATGGATTCTCCGATCAGGATGATTTTGCCGCCGCGGTTTGCGGCGAGGTCCTGGACCGCGGCGACGGCCGCCGTGGCGATGCGCCCCTCGGAGGGCGGCCCCGGTCGGGCACCGTAGCCGGGGTATTCGAAAATGTAGACGGATGCGTCGGGGTCGGCCGCGCGAAGCATGGCCACGAAGTGCGTGCGGTGCAGCGCGAAACCCGCGTTGCCATGGAAGACGACCCAGGCGTTTCCGGTCCCGCGGGAGCACCAGCCGGCGGCGGTGCCGTCGGCGAGCAGCCAGGGCTCCAGCCCGCGATCACGGGCGGCGGTATCGAGTTCGGCCGCCCTTGCCGATGATGGGAAATAGATGAGGTGAGTCTGGAAGATCCAGAGGAGGGCGAGCACGATCAGGTATGTGATCAGGATCGCGCGGAGCAATGTCCATGCCATGGGTGTCCGGGGGTTATCTCTTGTTGTGTTGCTCTGGCGGACCGGGGCACCGGAGTCGCTCGAGCCGTTCGGCCAGCGGGGGGTGGCTGTAATGATAGAGGCTATAGGCGGGGTGGGGCCAGAGGTTGGTCAGGTTCTTTTCCGCGAGTTTTAGGAGGGCGGCCCTGAGCCAGTCGGGCGCGCCGGTGAGGTGGGCGGCGTAGGCATCGGCCTCGTGCTCGAAACGGCGCAGCAGGGCGTTGATGACGGGTTTGAGCCAGAAGGTGAATGCGCCGGAGACCTGCGCGAGCAGGAAAAGTCCCGCGGGTGCCCAGGGCGAGGCGAACCCGAAGGCGCGGTAGAACGCCTGCCAGCCGAGGAGGTGATCGGCGACGGCGAATCCGGCGATGACCATGGCGGCGGAGAGCGCGAGCATCATCGGGACGTGGCCCTTCTTGTAGTGGCCGATCTCGTGCGCGAGCACGGCCGCCAGCTCATCTTCGGGTAGTTCGTTCACGAGCGTGTCGTAAAGGACGATGCGGCGGGATTTTCCGAAACCGGTGAAGTAGGCATTGGAGTGTGTCGATCGCCTGGAGCCGTCCATCACGAAGATGCCCCGGGCCGAAAAGTTCGCTTTAGCGGCCAATGCCGAAAGCTTCTCCCGAAGGGAACCGTCGGCGAGCGGCGTGAACTTGTTGAACAGCGGCGCGATCCAGAGGGGGTAGATGACCATCATCAGCGCCTGGAAACCGATCACCAGACCGGCGCCCCACAGCCACCATGATCCCCCGGCTGCGCCGATGAGCCACAGCACCGCGAGGAGCAGCGGCGCGCCCAACAGGGCCGACACGAGCCAGCCCTTGAGCACGTCGATGCAGAAGATCTTGGGCGTGGTCTTGTTGAAACCGAATCGCGCCTCGATCCGGAATGTCTCGTGCCAGGCGAGGGGGAGCCCCGCGATACTGATGGCCCAGAGCGCGGCCAGCCAAAAGGCCACGCCCAAGGGCAGGCCCGAGAGCCCCGCGCCCTCGAGGGTCAACTTGAGCCACGGCAGGAATCCTGAGAACAGCACCACCAGCAAGAGGCCCAGGTCGTAGGTGGCAGCGATGTGGCCGAAGCGCGTTCGTGCCAGCGTGTATTCGGCGCTGCGGCGACCGGTGGCCCCATCAATGCTGCCCTCAAACACATCGGGGACGCGGCCGCCCCGCGCGGCCACGCGCCGGGCATTGGCCCAGGCCAACGCCCGCTCCAGAAAGAACTCGGTGCCGCAGAACGTCACCAAAGTGCCGATGATCCATAACTCCGCCGTCATGGCTTCCTTGGTGGCGGTGGCGGGGTCGCCTGTCAATCGTTCCGCAAGGGGCTGGCCGTCGGCCAACACTGCCGTTTCTGCGGGTTTCTCGCCCCTCGGTCCCGGAAGGCCGCTATAAATATATTCCAAACGTGTACTTGCGCCGGGGCAACAAATCGGCTATGTACGCTCCGTTCGAAAGAATCGGGAGCGCAAGCAGCGACCCGAACGGCCCAATGCAACTCATTTCCGCCGTTTGTGTTATGAACCAGGAAGCACCTGTTCCGGCCAATTCGGGACGGGTGCCTACGGCATGTATCGAGGTATCGGGAAGACCGATGGCCGCGGTTGGCGTCCGCCCAGGATCGGGCCGGATCGCCCAAGGCTCGCCCCTTTGGGGAGCGCGCGGCACGAGTGACTTCTCCTCCAGCGAAAACGCCGCACTGGCATTCCCCGCCACGATTCGGCTGCCCAGTTTTGGCAGTCATCCGCAGAGTGGATTTTCGGGGTTAGGGATCTCAGGAACTTGGAGTTCCGCGAAGCCCAAGCGCGCTTGCCTCCCGCCAGCAGGTGAGAGCAATGCAAGAATACCGTCCAGGAACAGGAAATCGTCGGCGTCGCCGACGTGGCCCGCGTCACCAACATCACGGTGGCGAAGGTCATAAGAAGAAATCGAATCCACTCCAGGCCCTGATGGCCGGCATCGCGAGCCTCTTCGGTAAGAAGAAGCACCGACCGCCGGTTGTCTCTGACTACGGGCCGGGGGATCGTGGGCGCGGCCGCCATCGGGATCGCCGCGACCGCGTGGATCGGGGAGAGCAGGACACTCAGGCGCACCGGGTTATCCGGCAGGCGGCCGAGGGTCCGGTGGGCGAGGGTGGTGTGTTCAAGTCGGAGCCAGCCCCGGAGCAATCCGAAGGTTCGGCGCCGGCGCCGGCGATGGAGCAAACCGAGGTCACCACGCCGCGGTTGTACGTCGGCAACCTGAGCTACGACTCCAGCGAGAGCGACCTGTTCGACCTGTTCAGTCAGGTGGGGAGCGTCCGCAACGTCGAGATCGCGATGGACAAGAAGACTCACAAGTCCAAGGGGTTTGGGTTTGTGGAGATGGACTCGGTGACGACGGCCGAGGCCGCCCAGAAGAAGCTCAACGGCTATCAGCTCATGGGCCGCGAGCTGTTGGTGATGGGCGCCAAGAGCCAGCGTTCCGGCGGCGACCGGGATGACCGCCGGGATGACCGCCGGGGAGGCCGTCGGGGCGACCGCCGTCGCTGAGGCGCAATCTCCGAGAGAGCATTTCCCGAAGGGTCCCGGGATTCGTCCCGGGGCCCTTTCTTGTTAATTGGTGGCGGCGGCGTCTCGACACCGAGTCGGGTTTTTCTGCGCCGCCCGGATCCCCAAAAACAAACCCCCATTCGTCTATCCGTTGTCTCGACAGGGCGGCGCTCGTGGGCCATGCTTGCCGCGTGCGACGCTTCCCGGGCGCGCTGTGTGCTCTGGCGCTGTTGATTGCATCGGCGCAGGGAGAGGCCGACAGGTGGTACGTCGTCCGGGAGGGCGACACGCTCACCCGCATCGCCGTGCGCCATGGCGTCACGGTGGGTGATCTTGCCACTCAGAACGGCTTGGATCCCCGCGACGTGATCCGCATCGGTCAACGGCTGCGGGTGCCCGGGGAGGCACCGGCCCAGCCGTCGCCGGAGAAATCGCAGTCACCCCTACCCGAAGTGATCCGCCCCGCACCCTCGGAGCCTGCCGTGGTCCCGACGCGAGCCGGGCCTGAGAGTCACGTGGTGGAACAGGGCGAGACGCTCTATGCGCTGGCGAAACGTTATGGGGTGCCGCTACCCGACCTCATGGCGTGGAATGGCATGCGCCCCAAGGACGTCCTGCGAATAGGCCAGCGGTTGAACGTCCGCCCTCCCCAGACCGCAGTGCCCGCTCCGCCGCCGTCGGTCCCTGCGACACCGGCGCCAGAACCGCGACCCGAGCCGGCGGCGCCCCCCCCGCCGAAGCCCGAGGCATCGCCCAAGCCCGAAGCAAAGGCCGAGGGGAAACCCGAGGCCAAGACTGAAACGAAGGCCGCCCCCGAAGGGGAGAAGCGCCCCACCATTGAGCCCAAGCCCGACGCTGAGCCGAAGCCCCAACCGGCGCCGGAAGGAGCCGCGCCGCGCGCGGAGAGCGATGCGGCGCGATCGCGCGAATCAGCGGAGAGACCGAGGCCGATATCGGTGTCGTCCAAGCACTCCCCCTCGGGTTTTCACCTGCGATTCTTCTCGAGACGGAAACCGGAGGCGGAGGGCGTCTATCTGCGCGGCTGCAAGGAGGCGATCGACAGGCCAAAGATCAAGCGCGACCGCTGGAGATACATCGTGATTCACCACAGCGGCACGAGCAAGGGAAGCGCGGATGTTTTCGAGCACTACCACCGGATGGTCCGGGGTATGGAAAATGGCCTCGCCTACCAGTTCGTGATCGGAAACGGCAGCTACACGGGCGACGGGCAGATCGAGGTCGGGGACAGGTGGCTGCGCCAGAAGGCGGGAGGCCACCTGTACAGCGAGTTCCTCAACGAGATATCCATCGGCATCTGTTTCGTCGGCAATTTCAACGAGGAGAGACCGACCGCGCGCCAGATCGCCGCGTGCATCGAGCTTGTCGATTACCTCAGGAAGATCTGCCCTGGCGCGCGGCCCAAGTTCGTCCTCCATCGCGAGATCAATCCCCGTCCCACGGAGTGTCCCGGGAAATTGTTCCCCGGCGATGCGCTCCGCAAGCGGCTGAAATGACCCTCAGGAATCTGGTGGACAACCGGCGGGGGGCGTCTTTGTTTTTACTCATGCGTAACACGATTCTTTCCATCGCGGCTTGCGCCGCGGCCCTCGGTTGCACAAGTTGGGGGATGGCAGCAGATCCCGACTACAGCAAACACCCGCTCCCGGTCATCCGTGTCGAGACGACCAAGGGTCCGGTCTTCATCGAGCTCTATTCCGACATTGCCCCGAAGCACGTCGAGCGCATGAAGCAGTTGGCCAAGGATAAGTTCTACGTGGGGATCCTGTTCCACCGGATCGTGCCCGACTTCGTGGCGCAGGTGGGTGATCCGCTGACCAAGAAGGGCCTCAACACCCCGGGCGTCGGCAGCGCGGGCTCGCAATATCCGAACCTCCCGCTGGAGGTCAGCCCGAAACAGCGCAACACCCGCGGCGCGCTCGCCATGGCCCGCAAGCCCGACCCGAACTCGGCCAACAGCCAGTTCTATTTCGTCCTGAAGGACGCACCGCACCTCGACGGCCAGTACACCGTCTTCGGGCGCGTCCTCGGCGATGGCATGTCGGTGATCGACAAGATCCAGGCGGGCGACGCGATCCAGGCGTTTGATGTGATCAAAGAGTAGGGCATGGGGTCGCCCAACATCTCCTGATTCCTTCTCGCCAAAATCGCACCCTCCACGCCCTTGCGATGGTCGTGGGAGGGACGCCGGTCCCGGCGCCCGCGCTCCACCCGCGTGCGTGATGCCGGTTCCTTGGCGGATGCGGTCCGCGAGCCCGCGGACCCCCGCGCCGTCTCCGACGTCGCGGAAGGCGCCGGCGCCGGTTCTCGGTCGGACGCGAGCACCTGCGCTCCGTCCCTATTTCACAAAAGGCGCAAAATGGGTGCGCCGCATGGTTCCCGGCTTGTCTTGGCAGGGGACCAGTTGGCCAGCCCAGCTAGCCCGGATATTTCACAGCCTGCCGGCTGTGAAATTCCGGGCTCTGGGAAAACCGCGCCATGAAAGCCATTTATTCGGAAAGGTCAGCCAAAGACTGGGTTTTTTCGCGGTTGCGGAGTGTGTTTCGCGGACCGGTGGCCCCAGACCCTTCAAAGTCGCGTTCTTCGGAGCGCGGTTTTCCTTTGAGCCTGCATATTTCACGCGGAAGCGT
>Ga0116157_10000808_pt1 | contig 31577 bp, 36 predicted proteins | sample AD_UKC048_MetaG_FD_89882 | JGI IMG/M metagenome (GOLD analysis project Ga0116157, IMG submission 89882) | Active sludge microbial communities of municipal wastewater-treating anaerobic digesters from USA - AD_UKC048_MetaG | ecosystem: Engineered > Bioreactor > Anaerobic > Digestate | place: USA... | reverse complement strand
TCGCACGTGTTACAAATTTGGAAAACGGAACATCAGTTGTTGTTCGTGTAAATAATCGTGGTCCATTTGTTAATACACGTATTATGGATTTGTCTCCAGCGGCTGCTCGCAAATTAAGCTTTAATGGTCAGACCAAGGTTCAGGTCCAAGTTTTAGCAGATCAAAGTACAGCCGTAAAGAATGCAACTTTGGGTGAAAATGCTGTTACAGAACCAGCAGTTACAGAACCAACACCAGCAGTTGAACCAGCACCTGCAGCAACAGGTGAATACAGTGTTCAGTTAGGTGCATTCTATGCCGAAGACAGTGCAAATGCATTGGCCCAAAAAGTAAGCCAATATGGCACAGCAACAGTTGCAAAAGAAGGTGATATGTTCAAAGTTCGTATCAGTGGATTGGATGCAGCAAAAGCTCGCACTACTATTGATGCACTGCGCAGTAACGAAGGTATGGCCCCAGGATTGCTGAAAGATGGTAAATGGGTAAATGCCGACAGCATCTAAACATTATCCAAAAATTAAATCCGCCAATTGGCGGATTTTTTAATGGAAATTTTAATATGATTATCTATTATAATAATCATGAAACAATTAACCGATTTTGATTTAGAACAAATGACTAATGGTAATTTTACCCCTGATGATGTTACTGTAAAAAAACAGGTAAGACACGAATTAAAACTAAGTCAATTGATTCCGGAACAACCAAAACCTGTTCCAAAAAAAATTATATTAGATTTACATCAAAAAACCGAAGAACAAGCATGGCAAGAAATAAATGATTTAATTAAATCTGGTGTACGAAATGCAGTTATAATAACCGGTGCCAGCGGAATATTAAAAACCAAATTCAAAGACTGGATAACCAACGGAATTTTGGCACAGTATATAACTTCTTGGGAAATGATTAATAATGGTTCTTATCAAATCAAAATAAGTGCAAAATAAGCAAGACCAATATTATCATTCATCAGCCTTGAAATTTATTGTTACGTGTTGTGAATCACAAAATGGCATATTTTTTGAATGCCCACATCTGCAAAGTGCAACACGATTTCTGGTTTCATACATTTTTCCATCAGAACTTTCAATTGGAATGTTACCCTTGACATATATTGCTGCACTGCAACCTTTGTATGGATCTTCTACAATTTCTATTTCTGGCTCAAAATGTTTTTCAATTATATTTCCATCCTTGTCACGCGCGACCAAACGTCCCGCGGGGCATTCTGTGGCACCTTCAATTGCTTCTTTAAGATTTTCGGAATCTTCGGAATGCGCTGCCAAAGTCCAAGTGTCACCACGTTGGCGATGACAAAACCGTGCGAATGCACATCTATGATCATCCAGTAAATCCATACCTGGTCCAACTTGCAATTCTGCACGTTCCATAAAATTTTCTTTGCTGGCGACTTCTGTGCCATCAAACCCGTAAATATGTGAACCATCGCAGAAAGGTGGGGTTTTCGTTTTTCCACAACGACACAAATGATATTTTTCTGGATCGCTGGGGGAATAATCTTTTATTTTCTTTAACCCCAGAACTTTTTGATTTGTCATTGATATTTTTTTATGTGTCAGCGGCACTCCGCCTGTGACTTCATAAGGACCATTTTTAATAATTTTTATTTTCTTTGGCATTATTAATCCTTTTGAATTTGATATAAATTTAATCAGGCTTTTATAGTAATTATAATAGGAAACAAAACCATACAGTTATGTTGCAAAAGATTGTTTTTTATCTATAATGTTCCTGTAATTAAAAAGTTGCGCAAAAATGGAAAAAGTAAAAACTGTTTATGACCATATAAAAAGCAATAATATCAAAACAACAATTTTGGTCGCCTTGTTCCCTATTTTCTTCATAGCTTTGGTATTTTTATTTGTATGGGCTGTTGCACCATTACAAAAAGCAATTGATACAACTATTATGGTCGCAATACCGACTTTTATTGCATGTTTTATTTGGCTTGGAATTTCGTGGGCCTTTGGCGATTCTATGATGCTATCATCAGCTAATGCGCACGAAATTCATAATAACGAAAAACAATACCTTGAAATATTCCGCAGTGTTGAAAATGTTGCTCTGGCGGCTGGGTTACCAACACCACGTGTTTACATAATCGACGATGAATCATTAAATGCATTTGCAACCGGTCGCAGTCCAAAAGACGCCAGTGTTGCATTAACCAGTGGAATTATAAAAAAACTGGATAGATTAGAACTTGAAGGTGTAATTGCACACGAAATGGCACATATTGGGAATCGTGATATTCGTCTGGATATGATTTTGGTAACAGGTATTGGTGTAACTGTTTTTGCTGCGGATATGTTATTGCGTGCTGCAATTTATGGAGGAAATCGCAGTAATGATGAAAAAAATAATAATGGCGCAATTTTATTAATGGTTTGGTTGGCATTTATGGTCTTTAATTGGATTATCACACCAATTTTGCGTATGGCTGTATCACGTAAACGTGAATTTGCGGCTGACGCAACTGGTGCACAAATTACTAGAAATCCAATGGCTTTGGCGAACGCATTACGTAAAATATCATCAGATTCACGCGTTGAAAACCTGGACAAGATGAAATCAATGGCAGCTATGTGCATTGCGGACCCAACTGCACCCCGTGAATTTATAAGTGAAGTTTTCGCAACCCATCCACCGGTCGCAGAAAGAATCAAAAGATTAGAGACTATGTAATAAATAAAAAGGTAAAAATATGGCCGATAAAAATTTTTATTGTGGACTTACTGACTCCATTAAAGATTCCGTTATTACCGATGCGGTACGCGATTTTTTAAACCTTGGTATGAAAGTAGAGATTTTAAAAAAATCTGATACAAAATATTTTGATTATAAATACATATCAGGAATAAACGGAACTACAGAATCGGTAAAAGTTCCAATAATTGCGTTACAAGATTTAGATTATTATTTTCCAAACAAAACCACCAATGTCATAATAGTTGACGGGGTTCAATTATTTAAACCATATGATATAAAAAGATTATCAACAATTGCAAAATTTCAAGAAATCATTATTAATTGTTACGGTTTAATGGTTTCTCGTAATCATAAAATGTTTCCAGCATCACAAACTCTGGTAGAAAGTGGTACATTACTACATTTGCATGAAGATAATTGCGAATATTTAAGAAATGCATTGATTAAAATGAAATCAGGTAAAAAATATAAACATCCTTTCGAAGAAGAATCTATATGTCATATGTGTTTTAACAGATTACATAATAATAAATCAAAATAAATTATTATCTGACATATGGTGTTATTTTTTCTTGCAATTTGGATAAATTCATATAAAATAAAGCCCGTTGCGCCCATAGCTTAACTGGATAAAGCATCTGACTACGGATCAGAAGACTGCGGGTTCGAATCCTTCTGGGCGCGCCATTTTTTAAATATTATGGTTTATTTATATAATCTTGAAAATTTTCCTAATTATCTAAAAAGACTTTTTTAATATCTTTTATTGTATATAATACGCACAGAAAAAGGATATATTATGAAAATTAAAATAATACAAGATATAATTGATTTATGCAGAAGAAAGATACTTTTTCGTGATTTGTTTCTTTATAATTTTTATCATAATAAATTAACTGAAAAACAAATGAGAAGTGTTTTAAATTTATCAAAAAAACTAAATAAATTTAAAATTACAATTGATAAAAAAACAGATATGTTATTGTGTAATAATAAAAACATATCTTTTTATGTTGACCCATATTATCCAGTTATTGCCAGGGAAATATTTGGGGATAATATTTATGAGTTACGTGATAATAATCTTAATAAAAATGAAAAGTACACAGTTTTAGATATTGGGGCAAACCATGGATACGCATCTTTGTATTTTGCTGAAAAACCATGGTGTGAAAATGTTTATGCTTTTGAACTTGTTCCAGAAATTGCTAAATACGCTGAAGATAATTTTAAACTTAATAAAAATTTAAAAAATAAAATGAATTTATTTTCATTTGGATTAGGTAAAAATAATGAAGAAACTTTTGCTTTTTCTGACGGTAGAGATTATGCAGTTTCTCTTTCTAAAGAATGTATATTAAAAACTTCTAAAAACCCCGATTTAATTAAAAAAAATAAAATTTATATTAAACAAACCTCAACTGTTTTAAAGAAAATTATAAAAACAAATAATATAAAAAATATTATAATAAAAATTGATGTCGAAGGTGCAGAGTACGATATAATGGAAGATATCGTGAATAATTATCCCGAGTTATTGAAAAAAACTATTAAAATATTTGGCGAAACACATTTAGGATTTGAGAAATTTATGAAAATTTTACCAAAAAATAAATTTAAATGCGTATGGAAGGAAGAACATAATAATGGAACATGCCCTTTTGAATTATCAAGAGTTTGATAAAAATAATTACGAAAATAAAACAGTATTAAAAAAAACACCCTTTTGGGTGTTTTTTATTTTCTTTTACCTAGATTTCTGTTTATTCCCATAATAAGCATAGCTTCTTTTGCATTATTATAATAATTCCACAAACCACCCCTGCCCCTGGAAGCATAAAATGTATTGCCGCTGCTTTGATCGTACAAGGTATAAACCCTGTCTTGGAAAGTAATTACAATAAATGGAATATCATCAACCATAATCCACTTATTACTTCTTATTACAATATCACACTTTCCTTCAAACTTTGTTTTTTCATTGCAATATAATTTTCCTGATATTTCATTCAGATTTATATTATTGGCTTTGAACGCAAAAACATCTCCGTTAACTGTTGCTTGCGGTGCATAAACAATTTTTGCTGATGTTAAATATAAAGAATTACAATTTTGCAAATATCTGGCGGAAAAAACTGGTAATTTTATTGCGTTTATATAACCCGATTTAACCATATTATTAACATCAATAAATTTTGCCCTTCTTGCATCAATATATCCTGATTCTGATGCTTCTGGTATTGATACAACACTTGCATTCCATGCATCAATATTTTCGAATTTTAAAACTTTATTTAATTCTACAATATTATAACCTCTGGCATCTATACTTCCGGTATTAAGAACATTTGAATTGTTATAAATCTTCAAAAACTTTTTCATTTTTTCCCTTTTTACCAAGATAAAGTAATACAAATTATATATTTTGTCAATATATTAAAACAATATTTTTACATATTCAATATTTTTGATAACATAAAATTCAAAAGGATACTGTTATGAATCAGATAAATATTGATAAACTGAATGGTACAGAGTTCCAAAAAGATGTATGGCGTGCCCTGACCAGAATTCCACATGGACAAACTGTCAGTTATAAACAACTGGCAAAAATGTCCGGGCACCCGAATGCAGTTCGCGCGGTTGCTAATGCTGTTGGTAAAAATCCGATGGCACCTGAAATTCCATGTCACCGCGTAATACACTCGGACGGTACAATCGGTGGATATTCAGGACCTGGTGGAATATTAACCAAGAAAAAATTATTGGAACAAGAAAAAAAGGACGCTTAGATTTAGCGTCCTTTTTAAATTACAGCTGAACAAACATATCTGGTTTTCTAGCAAGAACTTTGGCTGAAGAGTCTATTAATTTGCGTATTTCCAAAAATTTCGCCTTGCTTTCCGCATTTAAATTATCAATTGCTGGCAACTTTACCGTCATAGGATTAACATGAACCCCATTCTTAATAATTTCGTAATGTAAGTGTGGACCTGTCGCTATACCTGTTGCTCCTACATATCCAATTATTTGACCTTGGCGAACTGCGGTACCAACACCGACACCCTTGGCAAATCTGGACATATGTCCATAAAGTGTTTCAAAAGAACTGTTGTGACGTATTCTTATAAAGTTTCCATAACCATTATTATATCCACGTGCAACAACACGACCTGCGCCGGCACTGGGAATTGGTGTTCCTGTACCCGCACGGAAGTCGACACCTTTGTGGGCACGTGTAAATCCCAAAACTGGATGCAAACGATGTAAACTGAAACTACTGGTTACACGAGCATTATTAATAGGTGTACGTTTTAATGATTTAATAGCACCATTTCCATCTTCATCATAATAGCCAATAGAGCCATCTGATTTACGAAATCTGTACATTTTTACATCACCACGCAATGCTTGGAAAGATATTGCAACAACGCGACCGTTTTCAACTTTTTGACCTTCTGAATAATTTTCTTCATATAAAACGGAAAAATTTTGACCAGCACGAATATCACGTTCAAAGTCCATTTCAAATGCTAATAAATCATAAACGTCTGCCAATATACCTTCTGGGATACCTGCGCGAATTCCAGCCGTATAAAAACTGTCACCGTCTTTGATTTCGCCTTCTTTGTAAATCAGTCTTGAATCGGGTTCTATATCAATTGTTTTTGCCACCCATTGGCCATCATTACAAGTTAATTCAACCTGCTTCCAGGGACTGGGAACCAATACTATCTTGGTAACGGGTGCATCATCGGCACGACGTGAGAATATTATTTTATCGGAATCAGCACGCAACCCCTTAATTCCAACATCTTTTTTTAATATTTTGGATATTGTATCAATATCCTTGGCAGATATACCCTGTTCCCCCAAAAGTTTTGACAGTGTGTCGCCACTGGAAACCATAACGTGTGAAGTACATTCCTGGATTCCCAGTGTTTGCCGACCGCGTTTTGTAACCAGCATAGATATAGCAACCGTCGCCAACAATATCGCAATAAACAAAATTATCTGTGCCAAACAATTGGCGTTCATAATATTTTTTGATTTTTTCATGAAGGCAATTATAATGGCTTTATGAAAACAAATCAAGCTTTTGAAATTTTAAAAAATGCTGGTGGAATCCGCGCCGCTAAGATAATCTTACAGAATCGAAAAAAGTTACCTTTTTTCTGGGTGTTATATACTGCACATAAACTTCGTCACAATGTCCCAGTTGCAAAAATAATTCATGAAAAATGGTTTTATGGTTTACCATTTTATACAAACAAATGGACACTGGATCCACGACCAGACAGTGAAACATTGGTCGAGGCTGTTTTAAAAAATGAATCTTTTAATAAAAATTTAAATATTTTGGATTTAGGGACTGGTACAGGGTGTTTAATTATATCAATTGTAAAAAATATCCCAAACGCACATGGCGTTGCAATTGAAAAATCCAGACATGCTGTAAAAGTTGCAAAACGCAATGTCAATAATTTGGGATTAAAAAATAAAATTAAAGTTCTACACGCCAGTTTTTCTTCAAATAAAACCTTTGGAAAATTTGATATAATTATTTCAAACCCACCATATATTTCACGCGGGGATAAACGTGTTGATAATGGGGCACGCCATGACCCATCAATGGCATTGTATGCAAAAAATAATGGATTAGCTGCATATGAAATCATTGCTAGAAATGCAAAAAAATGGTTAAAACCAAATGGAAAAATTTATATGGAAATCGGGGCCGATCAGGGTTTAGATATTCGTGAAATTTTTGCAAAACAAGGCTGGGCGTTTTTTAACAGCTTTTATGATTTATCAGGTATTGAACGCGTTCTGGCTTTTAATTTTTAAAATACGAATTATTATTTTTCAATTCACCAATTGTCGAATGTGGTCCATGACCGAATACAACAACAGTGTCATCTGAAAGATTCATGTTATAAATTTTAGAGATAGATTTTTTTAACTGTTCTAAATTAGAACCAGGCAAATCATAACGCCCAATTGATTCTTGGAAAATTGTATCACCAACTATCAAAACACGTTCAGCTTGAAAATAGAATGCCACCCCACCCGCAGAATGACCGGGTAATTCAATTATACGAACAGGAAGCGACAAAATTTCATAAAAACCGTCTGTTAAATCTTCGGGTTTTTTATATTCTTTTTTTATTGGGTCCAATTCGAAAAAATTTAACAGTTCAGCACCCCATTCAATCAATGGTATATCCGAATAATTCATATACCATGGAATATTAAAATGTTCAGATAATTCCGGTGCAGCAGAAATATGATCCGGATGACCGTGCGTTGAATAAATTGCACGTAAATTAAAACTGCGTTTCTTTAATAAATCAATCCAGTCACTTGCGCGACCCCACGCGTCGAAAATCACACAATCAGACCCGACGGACAATAACACGGAATTCGTGTTATTTGGCGGCATGGTTAAAAGTTCAAATTTTCCCTGCAATTTATTTTTTTGACTTTTTAGTTTTTGATTCTGATTTTATGGTTGTTGTTTTTTTACCCAAAACAATTTCTGAAATTTCTTCACCGGTCAGTGTTTCACGTTTCAATAATTCTTCGGCCAATTTTTTAACAGTTTCTTTACCCTTGGTAAGTAATCTAATTGCATCAGCGTGTGCTGTGGACAACCATGATTTTACTTCAGCATCAACTATTTCAGCAGTTTTTTCAGACGCGTTTTCCAACGCTGTTTTTCCACCAAAAGGCAATGCATGATTAATTGCAACCATACCGATTTTTGGTGACAAACCAGCTGCTGTTATTGCATATCTGGTCATTCGTGTTGCCATGGCAATATCAGATTCTGCACCTGTTGTGATTTTATCACTACCAAAGAAAACTTCTTCGGCGGCGCGACCAGCCAAGTAAATAGACAAATTTGCACGAAGTTCTTTTATAGTCATTGAAACTTTGTCATCGATTGGTAAATGCTGAACCATTCCCAATGCACGGCCACGTGGAATAATTGTTGCTTTGTGTATTGGGTCAGTTATATCACGATACATCATACTTACGAATGCATGTCCGGCTTCGTGATATGCGGTCAGCTTTATATCTTCGGCACGCATTTTTCTGGTCTTTTTTGGCCCCATCATAATTTTATCGCGTGCTTCTTCGACGTCAATCTGCTCTATCTTTTTACGACTGTTTCGTACGGCATGAATTGCAGCTTCGTTTAACAGATTTTCCAAATCGGCCCCTGAAAATCCAGTTGTGCCACGTGCCAAGTCTTGGATATTTACAGTATCAGCAACCTTTACTTTTTTTGCATATAAATCCAATATTGCACGTCTGCCGGACAAGTCTGGTAATTCAATATAAACCTGACGATCAAATCGGCCTGGACGCAATAATGCCTGGTCCAACATATCTGCACGGTTCGTAGCACCGATTACTATGACACCTGTATCATTTGAAAAACCATCCATTTCAATCAATAATTGATTCAATGTTTGTTCACGATCCTGATCATTGAACGAATGTTGACTGCGTCTTTGACCAATTGCATCAATTTCATCAATAAATAAAATGCAAGGTGCATGACGTTTTGCCATTTCAAAAATTTCTTTTATTTTTGCAACACCCAGACCAACAATTATTCCAGAAAAATCACTACCGGATGTGGCAAAGAAAGGAACGTTTGCTTCGCCTGCAATTGCACGGGCTAGCAAAGTTTTTCCGGTTCCAGGTTCCCCTGATAACAATATTCCACGTGGAACACGTGCACCGACGGCTTTGAATTTATCTTTATTTTTCAAGAAATCTACAACTTCTTGTAATTCTTGTTTTTCAGAATCAATTCCAGCAACGTCTGTAAAATTAGTCTTAGTTTTACCAGTTGTTATTTTCGTCGGATTTTGTCCCATCAAGGCGCGACCAATTCCACCACTGCTGCCAGAACCTTTGATACCGCGAAATATCCACCACATAAACAGTAATCCCATTAATATTGGAACCCATGTTCCTAAATAATCCACCCACGATTTTGAATTATCTATGCTTATACTGGCACCTGCACTTGATAATTTTGATAGCAACTCAGGGTCATATGCAATCGTAGCTTTATATTTTGTTCCATCTTGTAATACACCTGATGCCTGGGAACCACGAATACTCATCGTTTTTATATCTTTTTCCCTGCGTAAAATATCCGAAAAAGACATTTCCAACGGTTTTGATTCTGACAGTACAGGAATTCCGTTTTGTGAAAACGTCATACCTGAATGTTGCATCATTACACGTGTAATAACACCGGCAAATAATAATACAAATATTATTAGAAATACCAATGAACCATCTTTGCCAAAAAATCTTTTTTTATTCTGGTTATCCATACCTTTACTTCCTTTATATAATAAAATTATTTTCTTTTTCTAAAGCTGACAGAACTGCCTTCGGGAACGATTATGATGTCATTACCTAATTTTCTGACAACGCATCCAGACAAAGTAAATTTGCAATCACTGCTTAGTCTATCTAGTGCTTTTTGCAAAGAATTCAAGCGCGGTTGATAATCGTTTTTTCCTACTTTCTGAATCAAAGAACCCAGCAACTTTAATCTAATATCCACCGGTTCGTCAAACAGAAAAGATTCATCAAATCTGGCATAATCGTCAACCATGACAATTGAAACCAAATTTGATACATTTGAATCCAATGCATCACGTGTACGTGATAAATTATCAATAGCTAATAAAATTCTTTCGTCTGAAATACCAAGTTTATCATTTAATAAATGACGATTTTTTCTGATTTTTACGCGTGTATATTTTTCATCATCATTCATTTCATCTACAAAATATTTAATTTTATTATTTTCACAATATTCTTTTAACTCTGCCCGAAATACATTTAACATTGGTCGAATAATCTTAACACCATCTCGATCAGATTCTGGTCGCATCGCAGCCAAACCATAAACGCCACTACCCCGCCCCAGATTCATTAAAAATGTTTCAATTTGATCATCTGCCTGATGAGCAACTGCTAAAAATTCAATTTTATTTTTACGACAATAATCAGTCATCATTTTATAACGCACTTCGCGTGCTGCAGATTCCAAACCAGATTTTGGTTTTTCGCCACTCCAATAAAATACTTCACACGGAACATCCAATGATTTGCATAATTCAACAACATACTGTGTTTCAACATCTGCAACATCACGCAGTCCATGATTAACATGCAATGCGACAGTATCTAAACCAAGCTTATGCAACCAGTTCAACAAACACACAGAATCAACACCCCCACTGACAGCAACGGCCAGTTTGGATTTTTTGTATTTTGTCATAAAATTTTCGAAGTTCTTATTCATAACCAAAACATTTTATGCTATAATTCACAAAAATAAAGGAAATTTTATGAAATCAGTAGCTGTTTATTGTGGACACCAATTTGGTACAGACCCGGAATTTACCCGTGATGCTGCAAAAGTTGGGGAATTATTGGCGCGAAACAAAATCAAGTTGGTTTTTGGTGGTGGAAATGTTGGTTTGATGGGCGCTGTTGCAAGCGGTGCTTTGGAAAATGGTGGTCAGGTCATTGGTATTTCAACCCATCATGTTGCTGCAAAACAAGAACCAGTCCACGAAGGTGTCGAGATAGAAATCGTAGATGGCGTTAACGAAAGAAAACAAAGAATGTTTGATTTGTCGGACGCGTTTTGCATTTTGCCTGGGGGAATTGGTACACTGAATGAACTGACAGACGTTATGACAATGCAACAAATTGGTGAATCAAAAAAACCTATATTCTTTTTGAATACTGCTGGTTATTGGGATATTTTTGGACAAGTTTTGGTACACATGCAAAATAATGGCTTTATTGCAGACATGAAAGATTACGAAATACACGTGGTAAAAGAACCCCAAGAATTGATTAAATTAATCATGAACACTGATGATCTTGTTACGAACGGTTTCTCCACGGATAATTTTAATTCGTGATTTTGCCACACCCAGGTGTTTGGCTAACAATTCTATAACGGCTTCGTTTGCTTTACCATCAGCGGGCGCAGATGTCGTATGAATTTTAATACTGCCGTCGGGTTCGACGGCAATTTTATTTTGACTGGCACGTGGAATAACACGAACTTTTATTTGCATCAGTTTGCCATTATATGAACATGAAAATGAAAGACTGTTTGTCCGCTGGATTTTCCTGTATTTGCAACTGTGCGGAATTCGGTAACCCCAAGTTTATAAACCGTCTGATTGACAGCATTCCAAAAACCCGTTTGTAATTCTGTTGAAGCATTTTCGGTAAAATCATAAATATTTATAAATTCACCTTTTGGTATTACCAGCGCGTGAATCTTTGATTCTGGTGCAATGTTATAAAAAGCCAGAGCATAATCATCTTCGTAAATTTTATCAGCCGGGATTTCACCGCGGATAATTTTTGCAAAAACATTATTTTTATCGTACATAATTTCCCCTTTATTCCTGGGACAAACATTAGTATAGTGAAAATATAAAATCAAGTCTTGAAATATGAAATTACTGCATTATATCCCCATTGCGTAACAATAAAAGGAGAATGGATTATGCTAAAACCTTTACACAATTATGTTCTGTTGGAACGGATTGAAGAAGAAAATAAAACCGTCGGCGGAATAATTATCCCAGACACTGCAAAAGAAAAACCATCACGCGGAAAAGTAATCGCGGTTGGCGAAGGTGCATTTGATGGGGATGATCGTGTGCCGATGACGGTATCGGTTGGTGATGTTGTTTTGTTTGCAAAATGGGCAGCATCCGCATCCGAGATAAAGTTGGACGGAAAAGATTATATTTTAATTCGCGAAACAGATATTTTGGGAATTTTGAAATAACGGAGTTATTAAAATGGCAAAAGAAATAGTATTTGATACAGACAAATTGGCAGCTGGTGTTGATAAATTGGCAAACGCTGTAAAAATAACCATGGGACCCAAGGGTCGCACAGTTGTGATTGAAAAATCATACGGTGCACCAATCGCAACCAAGGACGGTGTTACCGTGGCCAAGGAAGTTTCATTAAAAGACCCCGCTGAAAACATCGGTGCAAAAATGGTTGTCGAAGTTGCAAAAAAAGCCGGCGACACAGCTGGTGATGGAACAACAACCGCAACCGTGTTGGCACAAAAAATATTCAAAGAAGGTCGTCGTGTAATCGCCGCCGGAATGAATCCAATGGACGTAAAGCGCGGAATTGATTTGGCAACTGCGGCCGTTGTTTCGGATATTGAAAAACATGCACGCGCGGTCAAAGACAGCTCTGAAATCGCACAAGTTGCGACAATTTCTGCGAACGGTGATTCAGACATCGGTGAAAAAATTGCTGGTGCAATGGAACGCGTTGGCAAAGAAGGTGTAATCACAGTCGAAGAAGCCAAGGGTCTGGAAACAGAAATCGAAGTCACCGAAGGAATGCAATTCGACCACGGATTTATGTCACCATACTTTGTGACCAACAGCGAAAAAATGTTGGCAGAATTGGACAACGCACAAATCTTGGTTTCCGAAAAGAAAATTTCTGGTTTGCAATCATTGCTGCCGATTTTGGAACCAGTTGCTCAAAGCGGTCGTCCATTATTGATTATTGCGGACGATGTTGAATCCGAAGCATTGGCAACATTGGTATTAAATCGTTTGCGTGGCGGATTAAAAGTTTGCGCAGTCAAAGCCCCCGGTTTTGGTGACAGACGCAAAGAAATGCTGCGTGATATCGCAATTGTAACCGGTGCGACAGTTGTATCGGACGACATGGGAATGAAGCTGGAAGAAATCACACCAGCTGTTTTGGGATCTGCCAAAAAAGTCGTGGTCAGCAAAGAAACAACTTTGTTGGTAAACGGTGCTGGTGATAAAAAGGTCGTACATGCACGCGCTGATGAAATTCGCACATTGATATCCAAAACAACATCCGATTACGACCGTGAAAAATTGTCAGAAAGACTGGCAAAACTGGTTGGCGGTGTTGCGGTTATTCGCGTTGGCGGTATGACTGAAATCGAAGTAAAAGAAAAGAAAGACCGTGTTGATGACGCCCTGGCGGCGACACGTGCAGCGGTTGCCGATGGCATTGTTGCGGGTGGCGGTGTTGCATTGATTCGCGCGGTAAACGCATTGGAAAAATTGACGGGCAGCAATGCCGACCAAAATGTTGGAATTGACATTGTACGTCGTGCGTTGACGGCACCATGTGCCCAGATTGCAGACAACGCGGGCGTATCTGGTGAAATTGTTGTGGGCAAAGTCATGGAAAGCCGCGATTATAACTTTGGTTATAATGCACAAACTGGCGAATATGTTGACATGATGAAGTCTGGAATTATTGACCCAGCCAAGGTTGTTAAAACGGCGATTTTGGCGGCATCCAGCACCGCTGGTGTATTACTGACCACGGGTTGCGTAATGTCGGAAATCCCCGAAGAAAAACCAGCCATGCCCGCCGGCATGCCAGGTATGATGTAAAATAAAAAAACGCACCCAACCGGGTGCGTTTTGTTTATAAGACACTTGTTTTTTATTGTTTTTTATGATACAATTACTTCGTAAATTAAATTCCCGTATTATGCGGGTTTTTTTGTTGTTTAATAAAGTATAATATGCTTCAATGAAATTGAATTAAGTGATATAATACTAATATAAAAAGGTAAAAAATGACTGCTCTAAATATTTTTGATGTAGCCAAGTCTTTAATTGAAAGCCATGATGGAAATATTTCAGCAATAAAGTTGCAAAAATTATGTTATTATTGTCAAGCATGGAACTTGGTATGGCATAATGAGCCATTATTTAACAACACTTTTCAAGCATGGCGTTATGGTCCTGTATGTAGAGAATTATACGATTTACATAAAGGTAAATTTGTTGTTGGGGTTTCTGATATACCTGAAAATAAGCTAAGCAGACCATTATCAGAAAACGAAATCGAAACGATAAATAAAGTATTTGCATACTATGGTTATAAAGATGCAAATTGGTTAGTGGAACTTTCTCATAATGAAAAGCCTTGGAAATTTATAAGAGAAAAATGTAAAGTTTCTCCAGGTGGAAATTGTGAAGAAACTATACCAGACGATATTATACGTGATTATTATGCAAATATTTAATTATGGTAGATAAAAAACAAAGAAGACTTGATAGGGCTAAAGCAAGAAGAGACTCGCAAAAAAAGAGCCCAACTTATGACCCTAATTTAGTAGTCGAAGACAAACACCCAAAAATAGAAAATTCAATAAATCCTGATAATATGCCATTTAGATGGTGTTTTTTATCAAATTTGTTAAATTGGAATCATGATGATTATGGTTGGAAGATTTATAAAAACGATCTAAAAAAATTTCTTGATGAAATCCAGGGTGTTATACACGAAAAATATGCTGGAAAAACTTTTGGTCAAATAAACAGAGATCCAACAAATCATTCAGGTCCATATAAACTTAATTTAAATTCAGACCAAAAGAAAGTTTTAAAATTATATATGGATATAAACAATGTACCTGTTTACCATATTGCTTTAAGTATTGAACACAGATTGATTGGATACCTTGAAAACAATATGTTTTATCCAATATTGAATGATATTAAACATAACTTTAGCCCCGGGCAATAAATTATTATAAAAAATTATTATTCTGCGTTTTTTTTATTAGAATTATTAATTAAATGGATAAAATAAAAAATTGTAATAATATTTATTACTGACCAAATAATTTTATCTAAATGTATTGTAGAAATAGGATTATATAAAATTGCCGAAATAATTAAACCAAAAGACAAATCTGACTTTTTATTATATTGGTTAATTAAAACATATACAGACACACCACAAACAACCCATCGTAAAAATTGGTAATAACCATATGGTAACGGTAATAAAGCTATACCTAATAAAACGCAAACAACTACAAACCAAGATTGCTTATTCATAATAAATACCTTATGAGTTTATCCAAGTTTTAATCTTTTGAAACGTAACTGCTATACTAGTTCCTAACATCATTGGTATATATAATATTAACATTGGAGCAAATAGCAAAAATGCTATAAATATATTCCAATCTAATACAGTAACTGCTCCATAAATACCAAGAACTGTTGCTAATATTGGAATACCACTTACAAACATCCCTATTATAGATGCAATAAAAAAATAACCTCCAAACCAGTTTGTAAATAAAGAAGCTATTGCATATAATTGAACAAGTCCTACACCGAGCATACCAATATATAATATCCCCATAAAAAAACTACTTAATTGTTTCATTTTTTCACCTTATTATATTCATATATTATATATTTGATTTATTTATATCAACACAATTATAGCTATACACAAATCTTCTTGTAATTTCGTAATTTTTGATTAATAATTCCTATGACAGCGGGTGTTCTGCTGTTGAGGTGTAGTTACCGTCCGATTAGCGTCTTGGAAGACGTAAAAAACCTCCAACATGGTTGGAGGGCACGCGAATAAGCTTCGGCAAATAAGCGGCACTATCTAATCGTAGTAACTAACCTCCAACCGCCCTTTTTAATGGCGGTTTTTTCGTGGGGGTTTTTGCGGCTTTCGCTTCAACCGATTTTTTGCACCTGCCCCCACCCATTTAATAAAACAGGGGTTAAAAAATGAATCTTTTACCATCAATTTCAATAATCATGCCGGTTTATAATGTCGAAAAATACATACAACAAACCATCGATAACGTTTTATGCCAATCTTTTTCTGATTGGGAATTAATATTGATTCTGGATGCGCCAACCGACCACACAGAATCCATCGTTGATTCAATCGCAACAACTGACCCCCGTATACACGTTATTAAACAACCCGAAAACCGTGGCGTGTCCGCAGCACGAAATGTCGGTATAAAATCTGCACGTGGAAAATATTTGCACTTTATTGATTCAGATGATTTTATAAATTTGGATTTTTATAAAAACTTGTTCGATTCCGCAGAATCCACAAATGCCGATATTGCAGTCGCCGGATACATAAACGAACGATGTTCCGATACAAATCGTATATGGGATGAAAAAATTGTAATTTCCAACCCACAAGATAAACTGGATATTACAAATGTTCAAAATGATGGATATTCTTGGCGATATCTAATTCTTCGTGATTTTTGGTCATCAAATAAATTTAAATTTCCAGAAGATTTAAAAATTATGGAAGATTTGAAAATTATGATTAATGTCGTCTGTACAGCAAATAAAATTGTTCTGGTTCCAAATACTGTTTATTATTATAAAAATCGTACCGGGTCATTAATTACAGCTGCAAAAAAAGAAGACAAAAAACAAAATCTGACTGCTGTTCGCCAGCAAGTCGCAGATTTTATGCAAAAAAACAGTTTAATTGATAATAATAAAATCAAAATGCTGCGCCATGAACGCTTAAAATTTCTTGGTAAATTTACATTGGCACGCAAAAAAGTTTTCAGTAATGGTATAACAAAAATTTATTTTCTGGGGATTCCAATTCTGAAAATTTCAAATTAAAAAAAACCGCCAATCGGCGGTATTTATAATAACAAAACTATAAATTAATATCCTACAACCATTCTTGTTCTATTTACCATTAACGAAAATGTGATTTTTTCAATATTACTGGAAACATTTTTAAATGCATTCTCAATAGCCAAACGTTCGGTCGGTTCTGTACTTAAAAACTCCCAATCAGAACATACGATGTTACCTGGTAAATCAGTATCTTCAAACATTCCGCGAAATATTATGTCACGGTTTTCCAAAATTGTTTTTTTTGGGGTTTCTGTATTTGATTTCAAAGCAGCCATCAAATAATTTTTTACAACCTTTCTGTTGTTAAGCAACTTATCTAGAAAGTTTTCTGTTGTAAAAAAGTATCCACGGTTTAATTCATTACTTATTGCAATATGCAACTGAACCAGCTTGTAACGTTCCGGTAATCCTTTGGTATTTACTATTCCTTTTATTTTTGAAAAAAAACCTGGTTCAACTGATGTATCTATTGATACACCTTTGTATTTCAAAGAAACACCACAAGAACTGTCATCAAAAATAAAATAGTTTTTCACAAAATCAGATTTAGCAGGCACACTTTTTATATATTTTTCATTGTTCTGATTTTCGGTTCGAATTTTGGAAAGCCTCTCTCTGCGTTGCTCTTCTCTCTTTTGTCTTAAAACATATATGATAGAATCGTATTCTCTTACAAAATTTTTTGCTTCACTATATTTAAGATTATTTATAAATCCCATTTGAAATCCTTTATCTTGTCAAATTTCCAAAAAAGTTGGATATAATTTTTGAAATAACCCCTCGGTTTTATTTATTTTTTCTTTGAATTTTTACATTCAAAACATATTTTTGCTATTCGGGCGCTTGCCGCTTCGATGCGTTCTTTTTCTGATTTGTTTTCTTGGAATTCGGGTACAAATACGTTAATGCCAAATACCATATGTTTTACGGCAATAACTTCTTCGGTATTAACATTGTGTTCCGTGACCATTATTTCTGTGCCTGGGTAATTCGAAGACATGTGTTGTGCCAATGGACAAATATCCCGAACATTTTCCGTTTTAATATCATTGTAAATTTTGCAATTACTGTTTGGAAACCAAAAGTTATCACCAACCTGTCTGTTTACCCAAAAACAAATATGTGCAAATATTTTATACATTTCTCTACCTTTATTTTTATATGATTTTTTGATTTTTATTTTCACGATACCAATTGATTCTGGCCCTGATTTCAGATTTTTTTGATATCATATTTTCAACATATTCTTGTTCACGATTGTCTTCGTTCATAACATTCATGTTTCTGACGCGAATCTTGTTATTTTTATGCACAATCGCAGCAACAGAAGAATAAAGAACCCGTACACGTAAAACTGTTTCAGATTCATAATTATATGCTGATTCACGGTTCCAAACAGATAATCCGTATGAATTCTGTTCAAATGGATCACAATTCGCAAAAGCACGATAATCATGACCATCTTGGTAATTATAATACGGATTGTTTTTGGCATAAACACTCTGGCGATTTTCTTTTACGCCTTTGAATGCGATAAAATAATTTGGATTGCTGGTATCATACAAACCGGTCGCCGAAATTTTTTCACGAATTTGTTCTGATGTTAAAAACAATAAACTTTTTTTTACAGCGAATTTTAAATCATCAGATAAATATTTTTGAATATCCTGGTATGAACAGCCCACAGACTGTAAAGCATAAACAACGTTTATATTTTGTTTGTTTTTTAACATTTTTATTAATTCTTGGCGGCCCAGTATTCCTGTCTGAATTGCAGCATTACAAACATCCCAATCCCAACCGGATTTTTTACAAAACTCTATCATTTCTGATGGATTCAAAGTGCCGGACATAACTGCACCGCGACATGCGCACCAATCCCAACCAGATTTTTTACATGTGCTACGCCACTGTTTTTTTGTTAAATGCCCGTACTTTGCAGCGCTTTCACAAACTTCGCTGTCCCAGTTAGAATTTTCGCAAACAAACAAAACTTTTTCTGATTTTAATTTTTTTGATCTGACTGCAAAATCACAAACACCTTTGTCCCAGATTGATTTTTCACAAAGCAACAGCCAATCATTCGCACCCAGTAAATTGGACTCCAAAGCAAATTTTAAAACATTTGTATCCCAACATGATTTTTCACAAGCAGACATCCAATCATTTGCAATCATAAAAGATTTTTGTTTGATTGATTTGTAAACTTCTGGATTCCAATCTGTTTTTTCCCACAGATACAGACATTCTTTTAAATTCAGTTTCCCAGATTCAATAGTTGTTTGGCATTTTTTAGTATCCCAAATCAAATTTCTGCAGTCGGAAATTAACTGTTTTGATGTTTTTTCTTTTAATATGTTTTCTGCCATGAATTTAATGCCCAATTATGTTATATCTAATATTATACTGGATTTTATTTTTGTCAATCATATTATTGATTAAAAAAACCGCCGCGGACTGCGACGGTCTCTAATTTTTTACAATTTTAACGATTTCTGGGGCCACGACCAGAATTCTGACCATTACCAAAATTACCCCCATTACCCTGCTGCATCTGCATATCTTGCATATTTTGAACATTCTGTAATATTTCTTCGCGTTTTGGCATAATTGTATCAATATCAACACCACAATCAGTTAATGCCTGCATTCTGCACTGGTGTGCTTCTTCCATTTCTGCAATCTGGGCTTCATTAAAATTATTATTGGATTCTTGATTACGTTGAACAACTCTTCTTTCATCGGACGAACCGTCAGATTTCATTTCCATAATTCTATCACGAATTTTTTCTTTTAATTCTACTCTGTCCTGTTGCTGAATTTCTGGACAATCTGAGGATTTTTCCTGGTAACAAGCCAATTGATCAGCTGTCAATTTATCTTCAAACATTTCACGAATCATGATGCCATCTTTTGGACCCTGGGGTACATTTAGCGTATTTTCTGCTGCAACAGCACCAGAAAAAAACAATATCGATGCCAATAAAGCAAATGATATTTTTTTCATTCTATCTCCTTTTGGATACTTGTAATTATACACCTATTTTTTGGTTAAAATAACAATTTTTAATTGCAAAACGAAAATATGATGGTTATAATGCCCGTCGCATTGGGGAATAGTTTAATGGTAGAACAGCGGACTCTGACTCCGTTAGTCTTGGTTCGAATCCAGGTTCCCCAACCAAAATTATAAACGCCCCAATGGGGCGTTTTGTTTTTTATCCCAAAACAGTAATAATAACCCCAAAAACTAATAATAAATAAAAAACAACTCTTCGCAAAACTTCTCTTTTATTATAAATTTCTTTGGTATCTATTTTGAATAAGTATCTTAGTATAATACCAATGATCATTGTTATCATGGGACGTAATGCTTCAAAAGAAGAAACTACTACCACAGGCAATACAGATAATGCAAATATCGTAAAGTATTCATTTACGCATGCAAATAATTCTATAGAAAAAAATGTTTTAAATTTAGTTTTATATATAGAAAATGATTTAACTATATCATTCCTTAATGTCTTAAACGCAAGGCTGCCAAATAGCAATAATGTTGTAAAAGTGGTTTTCCAAAAAGATACACTTACCCAGTCAGTGTACATCAGTGCTTTTTTTGTTAAAATAGATTGTATAACCAATATAAAGGACACAGATAACATTAACCAAAAGCCTTTGTTTATCTTTATTTTGCCGCTGACTTTCTCAATATTTAGTATAAAATTTATCAGTATTATAATTCCAAAACCTATATATTTCATAAGTGACAATTTTTCACCTATCATAAAAAATGCTAATATTGGTGTGAATACTTTACCTAATAGTTGTATAGCAGATATAACCGAAGTATCTGTAGTTTTTAGTGCCAAAAAATACATAGGTGCAAAAATTATTGTTAATAAAGATATTATGAATAATAAAACATACGTCTTGAATGATAATAAAAATTCTGGAACACCAAAAAATAATAATACAGGAACACCAACGAATAAACTTATACAACCGGTATAAAAAACAATTGTCCATATTTTTTTCAAATATTTGTTTGTAACATAAGAATCACAAATAGATGCAATTGAAGCAGATGTTTTTCCAATTAAAAGTGCCATAACAGCAAGAAAAATCATTATTTTTATCTATTTTGTATTTGTTTGATTAACGTAAAATAAATTATTATAAGACTTAAATCAATCACTATGTTGTTTTCTAAATTTCTCTTTTAATCGGGGGGTTTTAATTGTATAATTATTACTAATCGATTTGGAGAAAAAATTGAAAAAATCACAAATAAATCCAATTGAAATAATTATTCATAAAATCAGCTTTTACCCAAAAGAACGGATGTCCGTATTTTCTAATTTACCTAATTCAATTAAAAGCGATGTTTTTTTGCGACTGACGCCAAGGTTAAAATCAGAAATTATAAACAAATTATCCAACCAAGAAATTATTAAAATTCTTGAAACTATGGACCCCGACAAAGCAACAGCCGTTGTCAGATTTTTACCAAAAAAACGCAGAACCCAAGTCATAAATTTGTTGGACGAAGATTTGAAAAATTCTGTTGAAATTTTAACCAAATTCGATTCTAAAACGGCTGCTGGAATTATGAGTCTGGATTATATCCAAGTTGCTGAATCAGACAAAATATCGTTGGTAGCAAAACGTTGCCAAAAACATGAAAAACAAACTGGCCGTTTACCAACTGTTATTTTGATGAAGAAAAATAAATTTATCGGATATTTACCGATTAATAAAATGGCATTCGCAAAACCAAATGATATGGCGGGAAAATATAACACAAAAATTCCTGCGATTAAACACAATATGTCCAGACATGATGTTGTTTCATTCTTCAAAAATCATCCGCATAACAAAGTTGTCGTTATGGATGCAGACAACGATGTTATAGGAATTATTTATTCTGATGATATTTTAAGAATAATGAAAGAACGAGAATCTTCTTCTTTGTATAGTTTTGCTGGTGTTTACCAAGAAGAAAGCGTATCTGACCCAATTTCTGTAAAAGTTAAATTTCGTTACAAATGGTTAATTATTAATCTTGCTACTGCGTTTCTTGCATCGTTCATTGTTGGATTATTTGATGGTACAATCGCAAAATACGTTTTACTGGCCGTGTACATGCCAATTGTTGCTGGAATGGGTGGAAATGCAGCAACACAAACTTTGGCCGTCATGGTGCGTGGAATTACGTTAAAACAGGTAAGTTTAAAAAACTTTTGGACATGTTTAAAAAATGAACTGGGATCTGGGTTTATAAACGGTGTAATAAACGCATTAATTGTCGCAGCAATCGTAATGATATTCAACCACGATTATAAAATCGCACTGGTATTAAGCTTTGCAATGATAGTAAATTTGCTAGTGGCGGCATTTTTCGGAACCATTACCCCACTGATTATGGAAAGACTGGGTAAAGATCCGGCTGCATCAGCAACAATATTTATTACAACAGCAACCGATGTTTTGGGATTTTTAACATTTTTAGGAACGGCAACATTGTTGTTATCATAACCTGATATTGAATATTTAATCCCATATATTGGTATAATAAAAGCCCATTTGCGGTAAATAACCAATCTTTTATTAACAATTTTTGCGCTTTGAAGCAAATAAAAATAATCTTTTTATTTATGTTATTTTTATCAATATTTTTGACATATTTTATTTTTGACAAATTACTTGACAAATAGTATTTTTAGGACATAATTACTAAAAAGGTGAGTAAATGTTCAAAAAATTGAAATTAAAATTGGCTGCACGTAAAGTTGAAAAACGAAAAGAAAGTTCAACAAAAGAGCCAAAAACAGGTAAAACGTCAGCTTTTTGGTCCAAAGTAAAAAGCATTGTTTCTTGGCCATTTCGTGCTTTGAAATCTGTCGGAAATAAAATCTGGCATTGGCTGCGCTTTATCGATGTTATTGGCATGATAAACCTGACCTTGTTGGTTGGTATAATCGTTCTATTTTCAATTTTGATTTCAAATATCCTGAACTGCGGAAATGATAAAGATTATGTTTTGGTCGCATCCGAAGATGTACCTGTAACAATAACAACTACAGAAGTTACAACAAATAAATCAAATCCTATGATTTTGCGCAGAACACAAACTGTTAAAACCAGAACAGTTCGTGCAACAATTACACTGCCTTTGAAAAAAGCATCTTGTTGCAAAGCTGAAAACATTCATCTGGTTAAAGCTGCAAAAAAAGAATATAATCTGTATGGTGATGTAATTGTCGATGGCACAAAGCCAAGTGAAAAATTGAAATGTGGAACCAGCATAAAAGGTAATCTGTATTTGCAAAATATGCGTAAATACACCCTGCCTTGTGGTTTACATATCGAAGGAAACTTACTTTTACGTAATGTCGAAATGTTACAATTCTGTGGGGACTTTACAATAACAGGAAATATTTATGTCAGCCGTAATTCGTCATTTGGACCAATTCCAAAGACAGCAAGATTGGGTGGACAAATAATTTTTTAACAAATAATGAAGAAGGAGAGAGAAATGAATAAATTTGAAAAATTAATGGCTGTATTGGCAAGAAATTTGGAATACACTATAATTTTGTTTTTATCAATTGTTTTGTTTGCAATATTTTCAGATGGTTTGTTTGCAGGTCTGATAACTGCGGTATCGGCATTTTTGGCCTATGTCTGTGTGGATAAATTATATAAAGAATTCAAAAAAATTAAATAAAAAAAACCGCCAATTTGGCGGTTTTTTTAATTAGCTGAAACTGGTGTTGGTAACGGCTGTTCTGGCACAGGTTCCTGAACAGGTGCAGATTGTGCAGGTTCACGTTGCATAAGTTCATGGCGCAATTCACTTTGGCGTGATGAAATATCAGACTTGGACGCAACAATTGCCAACATAGCGCACAGAACAAAAAATATAGTTGCTAACCATGCTGTTGTCTTGGTTAAGAAATTACCAGCTGATGCACCAGTTAAAACACCACCGAACATAGAAGCCGCAGAAGATCCGGACATACCACTGCCCTCAGACTTTTGTAACAAAATCAGACCAATCATAAAAACTGAAACAATAATCAATAAAACTAATAAAATTGAAAACATGAATATATCCTTTGTATTTGGGGCAATTCTAGACAGCAAATCGTTAAATTGCAAGAGTTTTTAACAAAGCCTCGGCAGCAGCAGTACTTGCAGCTTTCTTGGATACGCCAGTACCAAGTGCGGTTTTTCCCAAAGCAGTTACAGATACACTGAAAACTGGGTTATGTGAAGCACCACTTTGTTCCAAATATTCGTAAACTGGCAAAGCACCACTATCTTCTCTTTGAACAACCTCTTGCAATGTTGTTTTTGGGTCTTTTGGAGCAATTAAATCAGCTGATGCTATATCTCTCCAAATTTCTGTTATAAATTTTTTTGCAGACTCAAATCCACCATCAATGTAAATTGCGCCCAGTATTGCTTCCATTGCATTTGCTAAAATATGTTGAACACGACCACCTGTCATATGACCACGACGAACACTTTTATCTAATCCAAATTTCATTGCAACTGATGCCAGTGTTTCAGTTGAAACTAAAACTGCATGACGACGTGCTAATTCACCCTCTGTTTCATTTGGAAACATTTCAAATAACAAAACTGCCACAGATAAACCCAAAACACGGTCACCAATAAATTCCAAGCGTTCATTATTGTTTACAGCATCTGCCCCACTTTGAGTCAATGCTAAATCCAAAATATTTTTATTTTTGAAAACGTAATCTAATTTTTTCATACCGTTACTTTATTCCCAATTCAAGTCTGTTCCAACGGATTTTATTACCCCATGTCCAAACTTCTATCATGGGTGCATAATAATTATGTGAATACCAAACAAACCAAACCTTTCCCAATAAATTGTCGTATGGAATATATCCGATTTCTGCACGACTGTCGGCACTGTTATCACGATTATCACCCATAAAGAAATAATGATTTTCTGGAACTTTGAACACAGGTGTATTATCGTATCTTTCGTTATCAGACATTTCTACAATATTGTGCTTTACACCATTTGGTAATGTTTCTATATATTCTGTACCTTTGAAAACACCACATTCCCAAGGAGCGTTATCACAATAATTATCGCTTTTGTATTCTATTGTGTAATTAAATGTTGCAGGTAAATTATCAACCCATATTTTATTTCCTTTGATAGAAATATTATCTTTGTAATAACCAACTCCACGCAAAGATTTTCTCAGATTAGCAACAATATACGGTTTTGGATTTTCACGTTCAACCATTTTACCGTTTATGTACAAACGACCAGAAACCATTTGAATTGTATCACCTGGTTTTCCAACCAAACGCTTAACAAAATCCAACGATTCATTTATTGGATTACGAAAAACAATTACATCACCAACCTTTGGTTCTTTTTCCATAAATCTGCCATTCCATAACTTCCAAGATCCAAAAGGAAATGAATAGCGCGAATATCCATAAGACCATTTTGTTATAAAAATATGATCACCAACTTCCAAAGTTGGAATCATTGACCCTGATGGAATATTAAATGGTTCTAATAAAAAACTTCTGAAAATTATAGCTATCAAAGCACCATAAAATATCGTATTAAACCATTCACGTGTTGTATTTTTTGTTTTCGCTGGCATATTTTTTCTTCCTTACCGTTTTTTTAACGCTGGATGTATTTTAGACCTTGAATTAAACAAGTGCAAGTTTTAATATACCGTTGTTATGATTTCATTAAATTCTATTATTTTTAACGGTATGGATGCCACAAAAATTGATGTGCAAATTCAATTATCTTCGGGTCTTTCCAAACCTGAGTTTAATATTATTGGTCTGGCAGACCGTGCAGTACGTGAATCTGCGGAAAGAATTCGAAATGTTTTATCTGCATTAAACCTGTCTTTGCCACCAAAAAGATTAACCGTTAATTTATCACCAGCTGATGTTGAAAAATCTGGATCACATTTTGACTTACCCATTCTCTGTGGGATTTTATGCACACTGGGAATTTTGCCAGAACATGAATTATCAAAATATTTAATTTTGGGCGAAGTCGGATTAAATGGAACAATTACAAAAACAAACGGTGTATTACCCGCCAGTGTTTGGGCAAACGAAAATAATCTTGGAATAATTTGTCCAGGCATCCAGGGGTCCGAAGCACGTTGGGCCGGTCACACAAATATTATTGCTGCAAATCATGTATTAGAATTAATCAATCATTTCAAAGGAACCCAGGTTCTACCAATTCCTGCTATTGTTACACCAGATGGTCATTCAACAATTGTTGGCGACATGGCCGAAGTCAAAGGTCAACAGGCTGCAAAACGCGCTTTGGAAATTGCCGCTGCTGGTGGACACGCAATGTTGATGGTTGGTCCCCCAGGTTCTGGAAAAACTATGTTAGCATCCAGAATGCCTGGAATTATGCCTGAAATGACCGCCAATGAAATTTTGGAATCTTCTGTAATTTATTCCATCGCAGGTCAACTGGATTCAAAAACCCTGGTATCAAAACGACCATTTCGCAGCGTTCACCACACAGCCAGTCCGATTTCATTGGCTGGTGGTGGATCTGATGCAAAACCTGGCGAAATATCTTTGGCACATAATGGTGTTTTATTTTTGGACGAATTGCCAGAATTTAACAGAACAACATTGGAAATTTTGCGTCAGCCAATGGAAGCTGGAAAAATAATGATTTCACGTGCAAAACATAATGCAACTTACCCCGCACGATTCCAATTGATTGCTGCAATGAACCCTTGTCCTTGTGGACATCTGGGAAACCCAAAACACGCATGTTCACGCGCACCACGCTGTGCCGAAGCATATCAAAATAAAATTTCTGGACCATTATTAGACAGAATTGATTTACATGTAGAAGTCGATGCAGTGAACCCATGGGAAATGCAGGATAATTCAGAATCTGAAAGCAGCGAACAAATCAGAAAACGTGTTGTTGCCGCACGAAAAAAACAACTGATACGTCAAGGTAAAATCAATGCCGAGTTGGATGGAAAAGAATTAGAACAATTTGCATTTTTGAGTTTAGAACTTACAAATTTTTTAAATTCTGCTGCGGAAAAAATGGGAATGTCTGCGCGCGGATATAATCGCATAAAAAGACTTGCACGAACAATTGCGGATTTGCGTGAATCTGAAAATATTGAAATGTCAGACCTGACCGAAGCCCTGTCATACCGTCCAATCAATCGTGGAAAATTTGGTGCTTAAAAGTTATAAAAAAAAACTGGGAAAACCCAGTTTTTAAAATTCAAATCTGATTCCAACCATAATATTTGTGTACAAAACATTCTTGGCACTGAACCAGTCGCGTGTCTTGGTACCATCGGAATTAGACAAAGCCCACTTGATTTTTGGTACATACATCACACGTGCACCCAAATCCAAAAACATATTATCAGCCAAACCATAAGAAAATCCAGCCGCAATAACACCGGCTACGTTTGAAGTATTTTTTTCTGATTTATAAAACTGCAAAACGTTATTGCTGTCCATTGTGCCATATTGTTGCAAATCAACAGACAATGACAAATCACCATACAAATCGGATAAATTTGTTACAGTTTTAATATCTGCATATCCCATACCAAAACCGATGTATGGAATTGCCTGGTGCAGTGGTTTTTGCAAACCATCAAAGAAATCATAAAACGCCATAGCACTGATTATATCTGTGTTCACAGTAGAGTTCACACCGCCACTTGGTACCTTTACATTTACTGGTGTTGACCCACCTTCCAATGTTAAATCGCCAGAAAACAGTGGTGCTGCGTTATATTCAGTTTCCGAAATATGATCCCAACCCAATTCTATACGCCATTGTGGTGCATTTTGAACAGTCCAACCAACACTGGCACCCGCTGCAAATGAAAAATTAGACAATTTTTTTGCCGCTGGTAATTTTGCAATATCGCCAAATCCAGCATAGGTATAATCAGCCTGCATAGTGCTGGTCAGTGAATTATAATATCCGTCAGAAACAACAACCCCATCAACTGTACTGATATAATAATTGCTGGTCAGTGAACTAACATCGTTACTGATTGAACCATTCATAATCGATGCGCCGCCGCGAAAAGACAAAACAAATCGCGAACCGTCATCTTGGTACCAACCATCACCAACATAGTTTCCAGGATATTGCCAGTTCGCATTAGCCGAGCCAGCGCAAAGACATGATATTATTGTAAAAAGACCTGCAATTTTAGTTTTCATGATTAACATTGTATCACAAAAACGATATTAAAAAAAGATTTTCTTTATTGAATAGAGGTTACTATTCCTTTGAATATCTCGGCTGGAACAGTACCACCAGTTATTTTATTATTCATAGGTGTAAAATCATCATTTCCAACCCAAACACCAATTGTCAATTTATCAGTAGAACCTATGAACCACGCGTCACGATTACCGTTACTGGTTCCTGTTTTTCCACCCAATACACCAGGTGCAGATGCACGGTGTCCAGTACCATTTGGTTTAATAACATCTGATAATAATTCACCCATATAATTAACAGTGCTGGCATTCAATAATTGTATGCTGTCAGATGGATTACGTTCATATAAAATCTTTCCGTCTGGCGCAGTTATTTTTGTGATTGAATAATGTCTGACCGATCTACCATTATTCCAAATAACACTGTACATAGTTGTCAAATCCAACAAAGTCATTTCAGACGCCCCCAGAACAGTTGAATATTCACGGCGTAATTTTGCACCGACACCTAATCTGCCAGCCATGGATAAAACTTCATCAATACCGTATTGTTCTGTCAGTTTTAACGGTACAGAATTAACACTTTTTGCAAATGCAGTCGAAAGCGAAATATCACCATAGTAACGTTCATTATAATTTTTTGGATTATAGTCACCAATCGCAAAAGGAGAGTCGTTAACATAAGCATCCGGACGCATACCTTTTTCCAGTGCAACCAGATATATCACAGGTTTGAAACTGCTGCCGGGCTGACGTGGGGCCAAACATCTGTTAAATTGACTGGACTGATAATCTGAACCACCAACCATTGCACGTATTGCACCATCGTGTGACATTGCAATAACTGCACCCTGGTATGACCCAACCTTGTTTGAAATGATTGACGCTGCTCTTTCTTGTAATGGAACATCCAGTGTTGTATAAACACGAATATCAGAATTAAAGTCGCCCAGTCGTGACATAACTTCGTCCATAACAAAGTCCGTCCAATAACGATAAATATTTGTATCAGCTGCTGGTTGTGAAGCTTTCATTGTTTTTGCTGCAGATTTTGCTTGGTCCAGTGTAATAAATTTTTGTCGAACCATTTCTTTTAACACAACACGCGCACGTGCCATATTTTTATCAGGATGTTTTAATGGACTGTATGTTGTTGGTGCTTTTAACATAGCTGCAATCTGAGCAGACTCTGCAATTGTTAATCTGTCGGCAGATTTTTGAAACAGTACCCTGGCAGCTGCATCAATTCCACGCAACCCCCCAACCAAAGAAACACGGTTCATGTACAAATCTAAAATCTGGGGTTTTGTAAATCTGTTTTCCAACCAATATGATAAAATCAATTCCTGGATTTTTCTGGAAACTTTTTTATCGCGTGACAAGAAAACATTTTTTGCAGTCTGTTGAGTTATCGAAGATCCACCAGCAGAAACATGACCATGTACAATATTTGAAACCAGGGCACGCGCAGTTCCACGTGTATCAATTGCACCATGTTCAAAAAATCTTTTATCTTCAATTGCAACTATTGCCTGCCATACGTGCGGCGGTAATGTTTTTACAGAAACAGGATTGCCCATAATTCTGTTACTGCTGCGAATTTCACGACCACCATCATCCAAAAAAGTCACACTGGGTAAACGTGTTTCTTTTAGAATAGAATCCAAAGATGGCATTTGTAAAAAAACTATCAGAACATATACAGCTATCAGTGCTGCAACTATCATTGTACAATTTATTATAAACGCAATAAATCTTGCACGTATCGATGTTCTTCTTTTTTCTCTTTCTAATAACCTTTTTCTGCCAAGCATTCTAATCGCCCTTAGTTGCTTTTTCAAAATCAGACTCGGACCAAACTGTGACCCCAAATTTTTGTGCATCAATCAATTTACTGCCGGAATCACGACCAGCTATAACTATATCAGTTTTTGCCGATACACTGCCCTGGACACGTGCGCCAAACTTTTCTAATATTTCGCGTGCTTGGTCACGTGTATATTTTTCCAACGTTCCTGTTAAAACTATTTTTTTATTCATCAAAGGATTATTATAAACAACAACTTTTTTTACTTCGTTAACCTTTATATATTGTAATAAATTATCCAAAACAGCACTGTTGTTTTCATCAGCAAAGAATGAAACTATTTCATCTGCCATAACATCGCCAATGCCATCAATTTTCTTTAATTGCCATTGCGTTGCTTTACGTAACGCTTCCAAAGTTTCAAAATCACGCGCAAGTATTTTTGCTGTTGCTTCGCCAACTTCTGGAATTCCAATTGCAAACAATAATCTGTGTAAATCAATTGTCTGAGAATTTTTTATAGATTTATCCAAATTTGAAATTGATTTCTCACCAAATCCTTCCATTAACATTAAATCGTTTATATGTTTTTCAACCAGAGTAAAAATATCAGCTGGATTATGCAACCAACCTAATGATACAAACAATTCTATCTGTTTTGAACCCAGGCCTTCGATATCAAAACCTTTTTTAGAAACAAAGTGTTCTAACTCGCCAACAACCTGGGCAGGACAAGAAAGCGAATTAACACATCTGCGTGCAACTAAACCTGCTTCTTGTACAACATGACTACCACAAACTGGACATCTATCTGGAAATACATATGGAATAGAATTTATTTCGTGTTCAACAACCTCTACTACTTGGGGAATAACATCACCGGCACGTTGTACAATAACTTTATCACCAATACGAAAATCTTTTCGTGCAATTTCGTCAGCATTATGAAGTGTTGCACGCGACACCAAAACACCACCAATATTTATTGGTTCCAATTCTGCAACTGGTGTTAAAACACCTGTTCGTCCAACCTGAATTGTTATATCACGCAATGTTGTTATTGCACGTGCGGCCGGAAATTTATAAGCAACTTCCCATCTTGGGCTTTGTGCAGTCATTCCCATTTTTTCTTGGGTTGCAATATCGTTAACTTTTAATACCAGACCATCAATATCAAATGGAATATCAGCGCGCATTATCATAACTTCGTTGTAAACATTCCCAAT
>Ga0116157_10000804_pt1 | contig 31592 bp, 23 predicted proteins | sample AD_UKC048_MetaG_FD_89882 | JGI IMG/M metagenome (GOLD analysis project Ga0116157, IMG submission 89882) | Active sludge microbial communities of municipal wastewater-treating anaerobic digesters from USA - AD_UKC048_MetaG | ecosystem: Engineered > Bioreactor > Anaerobic > Digestate | place: USA... | reverse complement strand
TTTAAGGGCATCTCTAAAAACTCATTGTTGATATATTTGTCTGATTGTTAATAAAATATGATTGATTTTGTTGACAATATTTTCTTTCTTAGTAAGAAAAGCACGAGATGAAAAATATAAATGATTTAGGCCTGTTTGATGACCATTTTTTAATGGAAAAGCTTACTAAGCTTGGTGACCCGCTGCGAAAATTGGATAAATTTATTAACTGGAAAATATTTGAAACACCTATAAATGAGGCATTTAAGAATGAAGACAGAGATTTATCGAAAGGGGGACGCCCCTCATTCAACCGGTTGACATTGTTCAAAGCACTTATTATTCAAAGTCTGTATAACCTTTCTGATGAACAGTTGGAATACCAGATTGTTGACCGGGCAAGCTTTAAACGGTTTTTGGAATTGAAGAAAAGCGACAAGGTTCCTGACAGTAAAACATTCTGGTTTTTCCGGGAACAACTTATAGCGAAAGATGTAATCATAGATTTGTTCAAAACCTTTAACGAGACCCTGGATGCAGCAGGAGTTTTTGCCAACGAAGGTAAGATGGTAGATGCCAGCTTTGTTGAAGCTCCCCGCCAACGGAATACCCGTGAAGAAAACAAGCATATTAAAGAGACAGGTACAGTGCCGGAGGAGTGGAGAGTAAAGCCCCATAAATTAGCACAGAAAGATATTGATGCCAGGTGGACAAAGAAAAACAACACGACCTTCTATGGATATAAAAATCATGTAAAAGCCGATACAAAGACAAAACTTATTGAGGAATATATAGTTACTGATGCATCGGTACATGACTCTCAGGTTATGGAACAGTTGCTGACAGAGAAAGACGAGGGGCAACCGCTTTATGCTGACAGCGCTTATACAGGAGAAGATCAGGAAACGGTTTACAAAAAGAAAAAAGTCATCAACAAAATAATTGAGAAAGGCTACCGCAACAAACCATTAACTGAAGAACAGAAAGCCAATAACAAAGAGAAATCCCGAACAAGAGTGAGGGTTGAACACGTGTTCGGCTTTGTAGAAAACAGCATGCATGGCTCTATTGTCCGTACTATCGGGATTGTAAGAGCGAAAACGAAAATAGGGCTAATGAATCTCACTTACAATATCAGTCGTTGTACTCAGTTAAAAATAGCAGTTTCCATGGGATAGGTATGCCCGAACGTGAAAGATGTACTTATGTATGTGCCTGATATTTAATTAAATAAAAAACAGGGGGGGGGGTAAAATTAGGTTTTTCGAAAACAAAAATATATATTTGGCGTGAATAATGACATTAAGAAAAAGTAGTTTTTCGAGGTGCCCTTAAATAAAATGGGAGAATCCGGTACCGTCTCCGGATTTTTAAAATTGTGCAGTTTCCGGTTAATTAAACTTTTGCTTAGCACCTGCCGAACCTTACAAAATGCGAATGTAATCTTTGAACAATATGATTTTAATCATTAATCAAGCTTAAAAAGCCGTTAATTTTGCATAAATTTATTAATTGTAAACCTCATCAATTTATAGCTTATAAAGTTAACCTGTGAATTAATTTTACACAATTAACAATTTTTAACCAAAAATAACTATAATTGCATATTCATTCTAACCTATGTATTTGATCTTTTATAATTAATTGTAATCCTAAAACAAAAATATAGCGTAAGTATATAGTCATTTATTGAATCCATACGCAAAACAGTAAGCTGATACTGTAAAATCAGCAATTCACTATTACCCTTAATTTTAACTAAATTAAATCTTTATGAAGAAAAAATTGTATCTATTTGTGCTGGTACTGATTACCTCAACCGCCGCAATTTTTGCGCAGGTCAGGGTGAGCGGTACTGTTACGGATGCTGACGGGTTGGCTCTTCCCGGTGTTTCAATCCTACAGGTTGGAACAACGGTCGGAACGACCACCGATGTGAATGGGAACTATACCCTGAATGCAACCTCAGCCAGCGCTGTGCTGCGTTTCACATTCGTGGGTATGAAAACAGTGGAACAGCCTCTGAACGGCAGAACCACTGTTAATGTGACAATGGAATCGGAAAGTATCGGACTTGAAGAAGTTGTCGTAACAGCCCTTGGTATTGCACGTGAAAGGAAAGCTCTTACCTATGCATCACAGCAGGTTTCAAGCGCTGAAATATCAAAAGCAAGGGACATCAACTTCATGAGCAGCCTTAGCGGCAAGACATCAGGCCTTGAGATCAAAAAAGCTGCATCAGGTGCCGGTGGTTCAACAAGAACAGTTCTCAGGGGAAGCAAGTCTCTGAGTGGCGTAAGTGAACCACTTTACGTTATTGATGGTGTCCCAATGGTTAACAGAAAAGGAGGCCAGGCAGGAATGTGGGGTGGCTGGGATGAAGGCGACGGTATTTCACAGATCAACCAGGAGGATATTGAAAGTATCAGTGTACTCAAAGGCTCAAATGCTGCTGTACTTTATGGAAGCCAGGGTGCAAATGGTGTCGTAATGATCAACACCAAGAAAGGCAAAGCAGGCACAACAGACATAAGCATCAATTCTGGTACTATATTTGAAAATGTAATGCTGTATCCGGAATTGCAATACAAATATGGTGCAATCAACAATGCAAAGGAAAGCTGGTCAACCACACCTCTCTCCAATTATGATGATCAATTTGTGAAAGACTTCTTCCAGACCGGTTATAACCTTGTAAACTCAATCTCTGTAAGCGGAGGAAATGACAGAACTACTGCATACTTCTCTTATGGAAACACCTCATCAAGAGGAGTTATCCCGACGAACAAATACCAGAAAAATAACATTACATTCAAACAGTCAACAAAACTGTTCCAGGACAAGGTAAGGGTCAGCTCAAATGTAATGCTTACCAATGAAAACACTGAAAACAGACCGCCTAACGGTTATTATCTGAATACTCTTACAGGGCTTTATTTCTTCCCGCGCGAAAGAGATTTTCAGTCTTACAAGGATAATTATCAGGTATGGAATGAAGCAAGGAACATGTATCTCCAGAACTGGTTTGTGGCTGACCATCATCAGTCAAATCCTTTCTGGATTCTTAACAAAGAACCTAGAACAGACCTTACCAAAAGAGCTATTGCGAGTGCAACACTGGAATATGACATCGTAAAAGGTTTGAAGTTCCAGACGAGGGCAAGTATAGACTATGCAGTAAAGACGCACGAACAGCAACATGCTGCAGGTTCCAATGCTACCAACGTTTCCACAAACGGAAGATGGTACTATCAAAAATTTGACGATCAGCTTATGTATGTAGATGGAATTTTCACATATAACAACCGTTTCGGTGTTTTCAGTCTGGATGGTCTTTTAGGTGCAAGCTGGCAGAGATCAGTATATGGACTTGGTGTTTCTGTAGATAATGGCACAAATGCTCTGTTCTATCCCAATGAATTTAATTTCCAGAATTTACCTACAAACGTTCAGGTATCTTCTACTCTGGCATCGAGAGCAATCAAACAGGGAGTGTTTGCCAATATACAGTTAGGTTTCAAAGACATGATTTTCCTTGATCTTTCGGGCAGGAACGACTGGTCTTCCACTCTTGCCGGAACAGGTAACGAATCATATTTCTATCCGTCGATTGGTCTGAGTGCACTGTTGAATCAGATACTGCCTCTGCCGGAATTCATTACATTCTCAAAGATAAGAGCTTCTTATACAACTGTTGCAAATGAAGTGCCTTTCAACAGGATAACTCCGTATCACTCAGTCACTGCCAGTGGTGGTGTCAGCAGAAATACCGTTGCACCTTTTTCAGATGCAAAGCCTGAAATGCTGCGCAGCCTTGAATTAGGTACTGAATGGAGATTCCTTGAAGGAAGATTCGGCTTTGATTTCACATATTATAATATTAACAGCCAGGATCAGTTCATTCCTCTGCCTGCTCTTGCAGGATCAGGATACACAACCTATTATGTCAATGCCGGCGAAATAGTCAACAAAGGTATTGAACTTACTGTAGATGCTGAGCCGGTCAGTACAGCTGATTTTACATGGAAAACCGCATTCAACTTTGCTAGGAACAAGAATACCGTTTCTGAATTATGGCCTGAGGATCCCGGAAAAAGAGTTGACCTTGGAAGTTCAGAAGGTTATTACAACTACATTGTTGCCGGTGGATCATTCGGTGATCTTTATGGATACAAATTCCTGAGAAATGATGCAGGACAAATCATACTTGATGCTAAAGGCGCCCCAAGAAAAACTGCTCTTCCCGAACTGATAGGCAGCCTGGATCCTGATTTTACACTTGGATGGAATAATAACTTTACATTTAAACAATTCTCTCTGGGATTCCTTATTAACGGTATCTTCGGTGGTAACTGTGTAAGCCAGACAGAATCTATGCTCGACGGAGCAGGTGTAAGCAAGAGATCCGGTGATGACAGGGACCTGGGTTATACTGAAATCAATGCAGTAAATCCTGAAGGTGGTGCAGTTACCCAGATTGATCCTGAGAAATGGTACAGGGCAATAGGTGACAGGAATGGTATCCTTGAAGCATATGTATATGACAGGACTAATGTCAGGTTAACACAACTTGCACTCACATATGACATCAATCTGAAGTCACTTAATATACCGATCAAGGCTGCTGCTGTTTCACTGGTCGGACAAAACCTGTTATTCTTATACAGGAATGCGCCTTATGATCCCGAACTGACAATGAGTACCGGTCTGGGAGCTCAGTCTCTTGACAACTTCAATGTCCCGGCTACAAGGACTCTTGGTTTTAACATTAAACTTAATTTCTAACACTCAGACAGTTATGAAAAAAATAATAACTTTAGCAGTACTGGTGCTTTTGATGGGGTCATGTACTAAGAATTTCGATGAAATCAATACAAACCCTTATCAGATCACTGACGAATCACTTACCCAGGATTTTAACCACGTAGGAGCATATTTTCAGGGATTGTTATCTAATCTTCAGGGCCATCAGGTAGAAGAAGATCTCCTGACTGACAGCTTCGTACGTCATTTCGGAACACCAACTCCCTTTGTTTCAAACAGGAATAATACCACATATTATGTTACGTGGAACAGTTTCTGGGGACGTATTTATGGGAGTGTCATGTCACCTTCAAGACAGGTAATAAAAATAGCAGAAGAAGGCGGATATGACGTATTCGAAGCCTGGGCCAAGCTGATCCAGGTGATGGGACTTTCAAGGCTGACAGCTTATCATGGTCCGCTTATCTACTCAGAGTATGGTAAAACCACTACACCCATTCTATATGACTCTGAACAGACCCTTTATAATTCATTCTTCACTGTTCTGGATGAAGTTCAGACTGTATTCTCAGCAAACAAGACCTATCCGGGTATGAAGAAATTTGATGCAAGTTATGGTGGAGATGTCAATAAATGGATCAAACTCGTCAATTCAATGAGGCTGAGACTCGCTATACGTATCAGCAAAGCAAACCCTACTCTTGCAAAGACACAGGGTGAGAAAGCAATTGCTGATCCGGGAGGATTAATACTTACAAATGCCGATAATTTTAACATTTCGCTTTATGGAGGCAAAATGCCGCTTGCAGTGATTTGCTTTGAATGGCAGGATACAAGGATGGGTGCAGGTCTTGAAGAATTTATGGTCGGACTGAAAGATCCGAGAATAGGTAAATATTTCTCACCGGCCAAGGATGCTGCTTTATATGCAGACCACCCCGCATTTCCATATAAGGGAATTGCCAGTGGCGCATACCTTGGTGCAAAGGACGACAGACAGCTATATTCTGAAGTTAGTGAGGATTGGAAATCTGTTACATCCAGAAGGTTCTTTACTGCCGCAGAAGTTCATTTTGCCCTTGCTGAAGCTGCACTAAGAAACTGGACCGGCGCAGGCAGTGCAAAACAACACTATGAAGAAGGTATCAAAATGTCATTCCAGAACTGGGGTGCAGGTGGTGTTGATGCTTATCTTGCTGATGCAACAAGCACACCTATCAACTATGTGGATCCCAAGGATTCGCGGAACAGCTATACCACCCGGTCGACTGTCACAGTTGCATGGGATGAAGCTGCATCAAATGAAATAAAACTCGAAAAGATCATTACCCAGAAATGGATAGACGCTCTTACCAATGCAAATGAGGTATGGTGCGATCACAGGAGAACTGGCTATCCTAAACTACACTATGTTCCAAAGAATGACAGCAACCAGGACTGGGGTGTTATTCCGGCCGATGGTTTCCTCCAGAGAATGCCTTTTGTAGATGCTGAAAGAAACAGTAATGCTGCTGGTGTTGCAGATGCTGTGACAAAAATGGGTGGTCCTGATCTTATAAGTACACGTCTGTGGTTTGCTCCGGCAGTACCAAACTTCTAGTCAAACTTCAATTTGATATAATTTAACCGAAAGCGCCCTCAGAGGCGCTTTCTTTTTTTAAGTCCTTCCATTCCCATTTTCCCCTCATCCCCTCTTCTCCTCTTCTCCTCATCTCCTCTTCTCCTATTCTCCTCATCCCCTATTCTCCTCATCCCCTCTTCTCCCCATCCCCCCTTCTCCTATTCACAGCACATATATTACCTACGTATTATAATATGTCTTTTAATACGTTTTTTAATACGTTTTTAAATCGCTTTGGCATAATTTAAAAAGTACTATTACAATTAATTTAATTAACATAATATCAATTGTTTATCTGAACTTGAATTCTCATCAACAATTAATTTTGTTTTTGCCCGTAGGGCATATGGTTTTGTAGGTAAAGATTCAAATGAACTATTTATTACCTCGTAGAGGTTATGGTATTTTTTCCATAACCTCTACGAGGTATATAATCCTGTTATATAACCTTTAGCTACAATACTTTATGCCCTACGGGCAAAAGAGATCATATCTGTGCCTTCGAAATCATGACTGAACCTTATAAATGGGTTATTATTGTAAAGCCAGCTATGTTATAAGACAACCTACGGTTTAAGGTTAATCATTTACAAACGACTATAAAGAATTACCAGTCGTATATAAGCAATTAGAAACCGGATCACGTAAATGTTATGATTTAAGTTTGTTATGAAATTAAATCTATGTCAAACTTAAAACTGGAAATCATGAGTGGTTCATTAAGAAACAGAGTAACTCTGATCGGAAACCTGGGGCAGGATCCTCAGATCAAAACACTTGACGACGGAAGAAAAGTTGCACATTTCACACTTGCAACAAACGATGGATTCAAGAATGCCGACGGGCAGAAAATTGAAGAAGCAACATGGCATAACATTGTTGCATGGAACGGTATCGCTGAAACTGCATCAAAATTCCTTAAAAAAGGACGGGAGGTAGCACTTGAAGGCAGAATAGTCTACCGGACTTTTGAAGATAAAAAAGGTGTGATCAAGAACGTAACGGAAATCGTTCTCAATGATTTCCTGTTCCTGCGGTCTCCAAAAGAAAAAGCAAAAGAGGAAAAAGATGAGTAGCTGACCTGCATTTCTTCGTGAAGAGGCTGTTCTGTGTGGGAACAGCCTTTTTTCTTCATCTGCCTTTTCAAAAATCAGTCAATTCCACATTCGTCCGGTAATCCCCAAGAAGATGCTCCGCAAAATAATACCACATTATTCTGTCGAAATATGCAGTTGCATTTCCGAATGCGTGCCTCTGACCCGGCAGCATCATGAAATCAAACCGCTTATTTGCTTTTATAAGAGCATCAACAACCCTTAATGTATTCCCCGGGTGAACATTATTATCAATATCACCGTGAACAAGTAAAAGATGTCCCTTCAGATTCTTTGCCAGATCCTGGTTTTTAGCAATTTCAGCCTTGAAGACCTTTTGCACCTCCTGCTTTTTGTCAACAGTATCTTTTTGTATCACCTTGTTCAGGGTATCTTTTTTCGCATCAACTTTGGTTTTAACTTTCTTCTCCACTTCTTCAACCCCGTCATGTGTCTCACCCCACCATTGATTATAAATATTGTTATCATGGTTGCCTGCCGAAGAGACCGCAACATCATAAAAGTCGGGATGGGAAAGGATCGCCGCTGTGGACATAAAGCCTCCACCTGAATGACCATAAATTCCAACCCGGTCAATATCAATAAATTTATACTTCTCTGACAACTGTTCAATTCCGTATTTATCATCTGCAAGCGCATAATCTCTCAAATTGTCATATCCGAATGTATGGTAATAATTACTTCTCTGCGGGCTGCCTCCCCTGTGACCGAAGTTAACCACGATAAATCCGAGTTGTGCCAGGGCAATATTCTTGCCTCCTGTAACAGTAAATCCGTAAGGCACTGATTCAGTCTGCGGTCCCGGATAGACATATGATATAACAGGATATTTCCTTGTTGAATCAAAGTTGAATGGTTTGTACATAACTCCATACAGATCTGTCACTCCGTCTTTTGCTTTTACTTTAATTGTTTCAGGCATTTTCCAGCCCATCTGGTAAAGCTGAGAAAGATCAGCTTTTTCCAGTCTGAGAAGAATATTCCCGTTATTATCACGCAGAACGGATTCAGGAACCCTGTCAATCGTGGAATAGGTATCCACAAAGAATTTACATGATTCCGACATCGACAAAGAATGATTTGCGGGCTCTTTTGTTATCAGTGTCATTCCCGGTTTATCAAGAGAGGCCTTATATTTCATGCTATAATACGGATGAACACCTTCTTCCCTTCCGAAGACTTCAAAATACAAAACTCTGCCCAGGGTATCTATCCGGTTGATCTGGCCTGTAACTGAATATCCGTCTGTTATCTGCTTTTTAAGATTACCTTTTATGTCATATAGATAAAGTTGACCCCATCCGTTTCTTTCGGACCACCAGATGATATCATTCCCTTCATTAAGTACAGAAAGCTGTGAATAATCGTTATTAAAATAAGGCCAGGTTTTCTCACTGAAAAGAACTGACACGGCACCTGTCTCTGCATTTACCATACAAACATCAAGGTTTTTAAGGATGCGATCTCTCCTTATTACTACCAATCTGTTTGTTTCCTCCTGTGATGACCAGACAACATTGATGGTCTGGTCCTTCCATTTTTTAAGATCAACGTTTACCCGGCCCCGCGTGGCAACATCAAAAACTATCAGTTCAGGTTGCGGTACAAATTCTTCACCGGGCATTGAATACCGGTAGGTTTCAAGGGTCGGACGAGGCTGGGAAAGAGCATTTATGACAAAAAGATCTTTAACCTTACGAACATCCTCTCTGATAACGAATAATTTCTTTTCATTTTTAAACCACCGGAGGTTTGCTCTTACCTTTTTATCCTTTACAGTGTCCTGACCGCTTCTGTAACTGCCATAGCTGTAATATCTCTCACCATCGGTGGTCAGCTGTATTTCAACACTGTCCTTATCTTTGGCCTTCATCAGGTAAAGGTTGTAGTTTTTGGCATATGCAAACCACGTACTGTCAGGGGAGTAGGAGGGCCATGAGGGCTTCTTTTCCTTTCCGATAGTATCCTGAATTACAAGTTTCTGACTGCTCATATCAAAGAGTAGCTTTATTGAATCGACCCTGAATGTGAATTTATCTGTACTCTTCTTTTCAAACTTGAGCTCAGTGATGGGAAGATCAAGATCATTATACGGATGATTTGTCAGTTTCCGCAATTCAGAAGCCATGAACCTGCTGTCAAACAGCAGCTTCCTGGTCTTTGCAGCGGCATTGACATAATAAAAATTCTTACCTGATGAAGTTTTGAAAGAGTACCAGAAAATTTCAGAATCTTCAAGCCAGGTTGGATTAACCGAAAGATCTCCATATCTGGATGCAATATTTTCACCTCTGAACTTTTCAGCAGCCTTAAAATCGGCTTTCTGGGAGTAAGCTGACGTAACTGTCAGTGTTATAAGCACTAAAACTTTAATAAGCTTCATTATTCAGTTGTTAATTTGATTTAGTCTGATTTATTCATGAATTTTCTGAAGATATTCAGGCATCCCGACCTGCCCTGAGAGCCTTCAGATTGATCTCAATGATCTCTTCTCCTTTATTTCTGAACAGAGACCGGGCACTATTTTCAAGGCTGCTGAAATTCAGATCAATATAATGAGATGCAGCTCCCAGCATCACCATATTTACAGCTTTCAGCGACCCTGCTTCTTTTGCAATTGCCTCAGCATCAATAATCCTGTGATTCTTAATCTTTTTAATCTCGGAAATGATTTCTTCGACAGGCGGATAATCATTTATGTTATTATAAGGATTTGAATTTGTCACCAGCCATCCATGTTTTGAAAGCCAGGGAAGGTATCTCAGAGATTCCATCGGTTCAACTGAAATGATCAGGTTTGCTCTTCCATGGGGAATAAGGTCTGAAAGCACAGGTTTATCCGAAAGTCTGAAATGAGAGTACACATCTCCTCCTCTCTGGCTCATACCATGGACTTCAGACTGCTTAAAGTACAGATCATTCTCAAGTGCAGCCAGGCCTATTGCAGCTGCTATTGAGAGGATCCCCTGTCCTCCCACTCCGGCAAGTATAATATCATTCTTCATAAAATGGGTTCATTTATTCGTTTGAAGCTCCGGTTTTTTTTCTTCTCGATGCTGTCTGGATACATTCACGTGATGAAACGATAACCGAAACGCCCATGTATTCAATTTCTTCTTTCATTATCCTGACATTCTCCTCATGATTTTTCCTGAGTGGAGTTATAGTCCTTATATGGTTCCGTTCCACACCAAGCCCGGAACATATCTGTTCCAGCTTTCCGGTACCCTCCGATTTCTGTCCGCCTGTCATTCCCGTAGTAAGGTTATCGGATATAATTACTGTAACCGGTGAATTCTTACTTACTGCATCGAGTAAGCCGGTCATTCCCGAGTGTGTAAAAGTTGAATCACCAATTACAGCCACAGAAGGAACAAGTCCTGCATCGGCAGCTCCGATTGCCATTGTCACGGAAGCTCCCATGTCGACACAGGAATTAATTGAATTGTATGGAGGCAAAGCACCGAGTGTATAACATCCGATATCGCTGAAAATCCGTCCCTGTCCCCAGGGTTTTATTGCCTCGATAAGTGCATTGAATGTATCGGAGTGTCCGCAGCCTTTACAAAATGAGGGTGGACGCATTTTCACAACTTCCGGTACATTTTTGCCATGGCTGACCGGCATTCCCAGTGCTTTTGCCACGATAGCCGGATTAAGCTCTCCATCCCTCGGCACTGTACCGTCGAGCCGGCCAAGTATTTTAGCACCATTGTCGAGTATTCCTCTTACGCCTTCCTCTATTATCGGATATCCTTCCTCAAGAATAAGTATCTCACTGCACCTGTTAACAATCTCTTTTATCAGATCTGCCGGGAAGGGATAAGCACAGATTTTAAGTACCGGAAGGTCTGTTTCAGCCTCTGAGAGGTTTTCCATCAGGTAATTCCATGCTATTCCGCAAGTAATTATCCCAAGTTCTCTCCTTTTTGAATCTGTGAATGTATTATATTTTGATATCCTGATATCATATTTTAAAGAATCATAAGCACTGAGAAGTTTCCTGTATTTTTTCCTTGCCAGTGCAGGAAGGAGAACGAACTGGACAGGATCGTCAGGAAGCTTAAGTTCCTTTTGCGGGACAGGATACTTTACCCTTTCAACGCTGGCCCTTGAGTGTGCCAGTCTTGTTGTAATCCTCATAAGGACAGGTATCCTGTACTTTTCAGACAGTTCAAAAGCATCGAAGGTCATAGTATATGCTTCCTGCTGACTTGATGGTTCAAAGCAGGGAATGAGTGCAAACTTTCCATAAAACCTGGAATCCTGTTCATTCTGGGAGGAATGCATGGATGGGTCATCAGCTGATACAACTATCAGACCTCCATTTACTCCCGTCATTGCAGAATTAATGAAACTGTCTGATGCAACATTCAGACCGACATGCTTCATTGCGACCATTGCTCTTTTGCCGGTATAGGACATTCCCAGGGCAGCTTCCATTGCAGTCTTCTCATTTGCAGACCATTCCCTGTGAATACGGCGTTCTGCTGCAACGGCTGAAGCCTGTATATATTCCATTATTTCAGTCGAAGGTGTACCGGGATAGGCATACATCCCGCTCAATCCTGCATCAATTGCAGCTTGTGCAATGGCCTCATCTCCCAGTAAAAGAAGTCTGTTCATAATGAGAAAATTAAAGTCCTGAAATTATTAAAATTTAGTTAATTCTTTTCCGTTACACTCAATAATGTTTACTTTGCAGAGGCATATGTGCTAAGTGACTATAATTTAGAAGCTGTACTTTTGAATAAATTCTTCCATATCGCTGTTCTGTTGGTTCTGACTGCTTTTTTAACCGGAAACCGGATAATTGCACAGGAAAGGTTCATCCAGCTGAGCGGTATTATCACTGATGAAGCCAGCAGACCGGTAGCAGGAGTTGCTATTATTTCCAAAAAGCTCCAGAGGGGAGCTGTGAGTGAGCGGTCGGGGATTTACTCTATAACCACTGCTCCGGGAGATACGGTATTTTACAGGGCGCTGGGCTACAAGAGGTATCATACGGTCATTCCCCTGTCATATACTGACAGACGTTGTATGGTGGATATTGTTCTTGAGCCCGATACAATATCGATTGCCGAGGTTACGATCATGCCATGGCGTAATTATGACGAATTCATAAAGGATATGACCAGGGAAAAACCTGTTGATCCGATAGTTGAGAACATGAATGAGAATCTGGCATCGATCTATGTTGCAATAACAAACCAGTCAAATCTCGCTGTATCGCCTGAAGCGGGTTACAGATATGCCATGGAACAGAATTTCAGCACAATGTCAACCCGCAACCAGTTCCCCGTCAATAACCTCCTTAATCCTTTTGCCTGGTCAAAGTTCATAAGTGAGATCAGAAAAGGTCTCCTGAAGAATCAAACCTATAACAAACCTCAGCAGGCCAAAGTGATAAAGAAGAAGAAACCGAAACAGGGGAAAAACTGATGAAAGACTATAAGGGTAAGATTGTCGGGATCCTTGGAACTGTAATACTCCATCTCATTGCAGCGATAATCTTCATGTCTTTCAGGATCCATTCGCTTAACAGGAAAATGAAGGAAGAGTTCATCGTGGAGTTCGAAGCAGTACAGTCTTCGGATGAGGAAGAAAAGCTTATCGAACTTCCCGCTTCTTCTCTTGAGAGAATACTCCAGGGTGATGAGGAATTACTGAATATAGCAAGAAACCTGGCAAACAGGCCTGAAGAGCAGATCGATCCCGCAGATTATATTGATAAGGTGAAGGAGGAACTCATTGAGAGCGGAAAGCTCGGTCCGGATAATTATATTGATGAACAGAAGAGAATGCAGGAGATGGAAGGTGAAGAACAGCTTGCTTATGAAAACAATAATCAGGATGAAGATGCAGTAAAAGACAAAGATTCAAATGAAATGGCTGCAAACTATCAGGGACCTACAAGAATATACTACGATCTCGCAGGCAGACACCATCTGTATCTTCCTATACCTATATATAAATGTCGTGGCTCGGGAAAAGTGGTTCTTAAGATAGAGGTCAACCAGAAAGGTATTGTTGAAGATGCCGGAATTATTGAAGCACAAAGCACCACAAATGATCCCTGCCTGATTGAAACAGCCCTTTCAACTGCAAAGATATCCCGGTTCAATCCTGATGTTAATTCCCCAAAGACCCAGACCGGAACGCTGACATATCACTTTGTGGCACAATAGGATTCAGAGTTCAGGTTTAAGGGTTAAGGGTTCAGTGTTCATGACATAGTCGTCACGTTAGGAGTTTTGGGGATTTAAGTTTCCCCTCCTTTTTTTAAGGAGGGGAAACTTATTTAACTATAATTCAAATAATTACAATACTTTTCCTTATTTAAATATTTCTTAGGTTGACTACCATGCGATTCAGGGGGAAGGAAACTTATGGATTAGAGACCAGGTTGTTACTAAAACCTGGAATATTATTTCTTTCCGCTTTTATCCGGGAACGCAGGTATCGCCGGAAGTTGTCTCCCTTCTGTTTTAAGTTTTTCGAGGGCAACACTGATTGCCTTATCCAACTGGTCATCCTGACCCAGATATTCCCTGTGAGGATCATTCTCAATAACAATATCCGGATCCACACCATAACCTTCAATAATAAAACTGCTGCCATCAGCTGCATATGGTGCCCATGATGGTGTATTAATATTACCCCCGTCTATTGTCGGGGCTGGTCCTGAGATACCGACAACCCCTCCCCATGTACGGGTTCCGATAAGAGTACCGAGTTTATTATACTTGAAGCGGTAAGAGAACAGATCACCGTCAGATGCAGAATATTTGTCACAAAGGGCTATTTTCGGGCCAAGATGGGTACCACCGGGATTAATATCTCCGACAGTAGCACCGGTATTCATTGTAACGTATGTAATTGTTCTCATCAGACGCTCTATTATCATCGGCGACACGTTACCTCCACCATTGCTGCGGTCATCAATTATGAGCGCTTCCTTATTAAGCTGCGGATAAAAATGTTCCGCGAACTGATTCAGTCCAGCAACCTGCATATCCGGGATATGTATATAACCTACCCTTCCGTTTGTTGCTTCATTTACTTTCCGGGTATTTTCCTGCACCCAGTTATAATAATACAGATCCTTTTCTGAAGACAGAGGCTTGACAATTACATTTCTGCTTCCGGTGAAAGAAGGTTTAGAATTAATTGTCAGCTCAACAAGAGTGCCGGCTTTCCCGACAAGGAGTTCATAAATATCTTTAACCTTGTTTACCGCTTCCCCGTTTACTGCAAGAATGAATTCGCCTTCCTTTACATCAACACCGTTTACGGTAAGGGGCGAAATAAGAGTCTGGCTCCAGTTTGCTCCCGAAAGTATTTTGTCAATTTTTACATAGCCGGAAGGATCCCTGCTTAGTCCTGCTCCCAGGAGTCCTGTCTCAATTCTTTCCGGCATTGGCCGTTCGCCGTTCATGACATAAGCATGACCTACACTCAGCTCAGCCATCATTTCTCCGATTATATATGTGAGATCAGTCCTGTGACTGACATAAGGAAGCAAAACTGAATATTTCTCATGCATTTTCTTCCAGTCAACACCATGCATACCAGGATCGTAAAAGAAATCACGCATCTGTCTCCATGATTCGTTAAAGATATTTTCCCATTCGGCCGAGAGATCGACCATAACCTTCATATCTTCTGTATTTATGGGATCTTTCAGCTCTGCTTTCCCGGAAGGAACGGGTATTATCCCGTACCTGTTTCCCTGTCTGATGAGCATTTTCTTCCCGCTGGGGACAAGGGTCAGAGATATTCCTGTACCCACTTCGACTTCTTTCTTTCCCTTCAGATCGAAATATTTGGCAGCCGGCTGACCTCCCATACGCGAATTCATATTATAAAATAATTTATCACCGGCTGACTGAAGATTATTATAATTACCAGGTTTTACAGGAAGGGAGATTACTCTGTCATTTATACCGTCGAAATCAATAAGCACAGTTTTGGATTTACTTTCTGGCTTTTTGATTTCGGATGTCTTCTCATTCTTTCCTTTTGCAGCAGGAGTTGGTGCATTCTTAACCTTAACCTCAACCTCAGCCTCAGACTCAGCCTCTTTCACCTTGTCATCTGAAGCTGCAAGCGGTGATGGAGTATCTTTCGCAAGAGTAACAAGATATATTCTGCTCATATCCACATAAGCATGATTCCATTCGGTCTCGCTGTAAACAGGGTTAAAGTCTCTTTCGGAGGTAAAGAAGAGATATTTTCCGTCTTCACTGAAAACAGGATCAGCCGAATAATACCAGTTATTGGTTACCGGATTCGTTTTTTTTGTTTCAAGATCATAAATCCTTATTATCGGGAATCCGACCTCCTGACGCACGAATGCGATCCACCGGCTGTCGGGAGACCAGTTTGCATCATAACCAGGACTTTTAGGTGATTTATCAACAATTGTTATCTTCCCTGATTCAACATCCACATACCGGAGATCATTCTTTTTGGTAGTATAAAGCAGTTTTTTACCGTCGGGTGACCAGGTTATTCCGAAAAGGTAAGTATTCTGGTCTTTTGTCAGCATAACAGCCGGTTGCGATCTGTCGGCTTTCTGCATCCATATCTCAAATTCACCTCCGGCATCCGATATCCATGCTATGGTTTTACCATCAGGTGACCACCGGGCATTTCTTTCATGTACTCCGGAAGTGGCAGTAAGATTTCTTGTGACACCTTCCTTAACCGGGACATTAAAGACGTCACCCCTTGCACTGAAAATGACCCTCTCCCCGTCAGGAGACGAGCTGACTCCCGTAATCCTTTCTGAAGCGTCTTTCATTACTTTCTTTCCTGCTTCAAAATCGTCGGCTATATAAATTGTTAATTTTTCAGGCTTGCGCGATTTTGCATCCATCTTATATATATAACCTCCGTTCTCAAATACAATCTGATCCTTGCCGGCTGACGGAAATTTTATATCGTAGGTATCGAAACTCGTTACCTTTTCAGTTTTGCGCGTAACAGTGTTATATACAAACATATTCATGATCCTGTCCCTGTCAGAAAGGAAGAAAATATCATCCCCTATCCACATAGGGAAAATCTCCTGGGCTTTTGTGTCTGTGATTTTTTCAACCTTGCCGGATTCAAAATCAAAGATCCTTATATCATCAGCCATTCCGCCTTCATAATATTTCCAGGTTCTGAATTCGCGGAATACCCAGTTAAATGCCAGCCTCTTTCCATCGGGCGAAAATGAACAGAATCCGCTTTTTGTAAGGGGAATCTCCTTCGACAAACCTCCTTCAGGTGACACCATATAAAGCTGCCCGAGGAAATCACTTATTGAGGTTCGTCTTGATCTGTAAACTATATTATTCCCGTCCGGTGTCCATGTCATTACTATATTGTTTGGTCCCATCCTGTCGCCGACATCATCCCGCGACAAAGTGGCGGTATAAGTAAGTCTTTCAGGAGTGCCTCCATCCGCGGGTATAACGAAAACTTCAGTGTTCCCGTTGTACTGTCCGGTAAAAGCTATCTTTTTACCGTCAGGTGAGAATCTCGGAAATATCTCATAGCCATTGTCGGTAGTCAGTTTACGGGCTATCCCGCCTGTTGCAGGAACCGAATAAAGGTCGCCGGCATAGCTAAATACGACCTGATCGCCGTTTATTGCCGGGAATCTCAGCAACCTTGCTTCTTCCATTGCTGATAATGAAAAACATACTGATAACAGTATGAAGGTAAATTTGAGTTTTGAAATCATGGTTCAATTAATTTAGTTCAAGATAGTGCCACAATTTAGAAAAAAAATCCTTAGTGACTGATTTAATTTATAGAGTGTGGGCTTAACTTTTTATTTTAAGGACATTTAATTACAGGTCGCCCTCTCTGTTGCGTTGCTGTTAAACTAAGGATTGTCGGGGACAAAAGTTTCCTCCCGCTTAGGAGCATAGCCGTCAACTTAACAAAGTTTTGTGAACAAAAGTTTCCCCTCCTTTTTTCAAGGAGGGGTGGCCAGACGCAGAAATCGTCGGACTTGCAGAAATTTATATTGTCTGGCCGGGGTGGTTTATTAAATTCTCTTTAATAACTTTTCATCCTAATGGATAGCAGACACCTTTATAACGGAAAAAGTTTCAAACCTCTCAGATCATTTTTGAGAAATAATTCCACGTCAGCTGAGTCCGTTTTATGTAATCAACTAAAGTCAAAGAATCTTGAAAGAAGAAAGTTCAGAAGACAACAAAGGATCAACCACCCCGGCCGGGAAAGCAGGATAGTAATTATACCATAATTACTAATCCCGGCCACCCCTCCTTAAAAAAAGGAGGGGAAACTTCTGTACTAAATCTCCTGCTAATGACAGCAATTTGTAAATTACACATTATTTGATACTTACAATGTTGCTATTAAGCTTGGAGTAGGCTGTATCTAAGAAGTTCAAAAAAAATTACTTGTCAGTAAATTCCCCCGGATTAAAACAGGGTATTTTTAATATCCCTTTTAAACTCCTTTATTACCTCAGGGGTATTTTTATCGGCATAGCGGTCGCTAACAAGGGGACCGATAGTATGGGCTTTGAGAATATTATCCGGACAGGGTTTGAGCAATCCTGAAGCAACATCAGGAGAAATATTAAGATCGATCCACTTTTTTTCCTCGTCTTTCTGAAGGATGGCAGGCATCCGTTTTTTTGAATTATGGATCTCAGCCATCATCTCATTTGCTTCGGTCGTGATTATTGCAAATGTGTTCAGCAATTCACCGCTTTCCTTATTCTGCCATTCTGAATAGAGCCCTGCAAGAGTAAGTATTTCATTATTAACACTGTAAATATACCAGGGAATCTTTTCTTTTCCAACATGCTGCCATTCATAAAATCCCCTGACAGGTATCAGGCATCTTTTTGATCTGAATGATGAAGAAAAAGAAGGTTTTTCCTTAAGGCTTTCGGAACGGGCATTAAAAGTTTTATATCTTATTTCATCGGCATCTTCAGCGTTTCTGACCCATGGGGGGATCAGTCCCCATTTCAGTGATCTCACTGCCGGGGTACCGGAACAAATCGCAGTCAGTTCAGGCAGGCTGAATGCGTGGTAATAATAACTCGGTTCATAGCGGTATTTGTCAGGGAAGTTGACGCCATACCTGTCTTCTATTTCTTCCTTTACCAGGTTAACATTAACCGAGAAGCACATTATCTGAATAATAATTCGTCATCGTTTCCTGAAGAAAGCGGCACTGGAAGAGCCCATGTAAAGAGGTCATAATCCGGCTCAGCTTTAAGGTTTGAAACGACCCTGTGCATAAGGTCGCTGATGTAAGAATAGATTTCAGGTCCGTTCCACGTACTTGAATTAAGCAGAACGACCCAGGCTGTACCATCCTGTTGTCGTTTCATCATCCCGGCAGTTCCGGGGAAGGAACCTGTCCTCCACCATGTGCCGTTATCCATTGTAGTTTTCCAACCAGCCGGGGCAAGTCCTTTATTATTGTCTGTCATCAGGCTTATGCTGAGCTGAGAAAGGATATCCGGGGGTGAATCGAATCCGTCGATGGCCAGAAGGAGGCGCATCAGATCGGGAGTTGTGGCAAGCCATGCGCCGGCTGCACCAAGAGCTTCAATATCATTTCCTCCGTAAACCGGAGAAAGAAGCTCTCCCGTTCCATAGACTGAAGGTTTTGGGAGAACATCAGAAGGTTCATAATATGATACCTCGAAGGAAGCTTTCTGATCCGGGAGATTATGAGCGAGAGTCATATCAAATATTCCCAGGGGTTCCAGTATTTCTTTCTTACAAAACTGGTCATATGGCATGCCTGTCACTTTCTCAATCACCAGACCAAGGATCGCATAACCAAGGTTTGAATAGGCTCTGCCTGTTCCCGGGGTGAAATGAAGCCTTTTATCGAGTGCGAACCTGATTATAGTTTTGGTATCAACCGGCAGTTCCACTCCCATCTGATCGGCTATAGTCAGAGGCATGAACATCTGGTCGCCCCACCTCTGTGACCATCCGCCCTCATGACTGAGCAGATGAGCCACTGTAATATCATATGCCCTGATGTCCTTCGGATTACTGAAATAAGGATCGTTCAGAATTGCATTTTCACCAAACACCTTATCGTTCAATGACAACCTGCCTTCCTCTGCAAGCTTCATCACGGCAACAGCGGTAACAAGCTTTGAGATACTTGCTATCCGGAACTTATGGAAAGGTTCTGTCAATTCCCTCGTAACCGTATCAACAAGCCCGAATCCTCTCGCATAAATGAGCTTCCCGTTCTTTGATACGGCAACAGATGCACCCTTAACATCCCATCTGTGCATAAAAGACCGGATACTTTTCTCAACAGCAAAGTATTCTCCGCCTTCCGACCTGGAATTATCAAGACGGACATTATCCGGTACAAGCTTACCCGAAATAATGTCAACTTTTTCAACTGCCCCGGGATTATAGGTCACAGTAGCTGCAAGGAGACCAACAAGTAATATCTTTTTCAATTTCGGCAAACAGAATCGACTTTTCAGAGTACAAAAATAAAAAGTAATATTTATTGCCTAACGGACAAATTTACAATTTATTAAAGATTTGCTTTATTTTATTCACAATTTTATCCCAAATCCAAGACAGTACAGTAACAGAAATAAAACCAAAGAATTAACTTTGTATTATGTCAATAGAACGGTCAGTATTAAGATTTCTGTCTGCGGCAGTTTTTTTATGCATAGCAGTAAAGCTAAATGCCCAGGTAACTGAAATTGATACATCTGCATATCTTCCATTATTTTACAGCGGAAGCCTTGAATACAACCTTACGATTGCCTCGGCTATGGGATATACAACAGAGATTGAGAGGCTGGTAAAGGAAGGGGCAGAAATTGATGTGGAGAATGCCGAAGGCGCCACTCCACTTTACTTTGCAATTATTAACGGGAAAACTGACGCGGTAAAAACCCTCATCAGGCTGGGAGCAGATGTCAACAAAGTCTCCTTCAGGGGAGAGACACCACTTGTACTTTCGATATTAATTAAAAATATAAACATTGCAGAAGCGCTCGTTCGTGGAGGAGCTGATATTAACTACCAGAACAAATCCCTTGTAACCCCTATACACTATGCATCAGCTTACGGTCTATATGAATTTGTTGACATGCTGTTATATTATGATGCAGATATCGACATTAAAGATGCTGAAGGCACAACTCCCCTGATGGCTGCTATATGGGCCGGCTATCCCGACATTGCCGGACTCCTCATAAGGAACGGTGCAAATATGGAGGCAAGGGACAATGACGGATTCACACCCTTCCTGATCGCAGCACAAAATGGGGATACCTTAATTCTGAATATGCTTAAAAAGAAAGGTGTCGATATTTACGAAAAAAATGTACACAACAGTGATGCGCTTGCCCTTACAATCAAGTCAAATCACATACCTGCAACGGAATTCCTGCTCAGGTCGGGAAATGGATGGGCAGAAGAAGGAAAGGATGTAATAAGTCCTTACAATGTAGCTGCTGAATACCGAAGAAAAGAGATTATGGAACTCCTGAACAGAGAGAATATCCCTGGCACGTATAAGCCACATTTCGACAGGATGGAAATAACTCTGTCCTCAAAATTCAATCTGAAGGATTACTATTATGGACTTAATTTGTCATTTATTGAACCACTGAGAAATATCGGAATTAAGACCGGTCTTGATACAAAATTATGGTACACGAGGGTTCTGGTCAAAAGTTCGGATGAGATTTTTTATCAGTATTATGACAGGAGTTCTCTTGTATATGCCGGGGTTTATAAGGATTTTCAGCTGACAGATAATCTGTTCAAAGGTAATTTTTACTTTTCTGCATCACTTGCGGCAGGATATTCATTCGGAAATAAGTTTAAAGGAACAGAGATCGAACCTGATAGCAAATTCAGGATATTGCCTTCAGCATCCATAAAATGGAATAAAAACGCCTTCACAGTATTTGCTGGTCTGGAATATTTTAATTCCGGGTTTTACAGAACAGGTCCTGTCTGGATGAGGACAGGATGTTCATTCAATTTCTCCTTTGATTCCGACAGGGTTCCCGGGAAAATAATAAAATGGTATTAAGCATGCATAAAAGATCAAATAAGCTTTTTTTCCTGTTCCTCTTCTTCACATTGTTATTCTCATGCGAAAACGATGAAGAGCTATTGAAGGATATTACATTTGTCGATTGCGATGCATGCACTGCAGATGAACCATTCACTGCCGATATCCGCATAAAGCTTTCTGATACTTATAAGTTGGGATCAGCAAACGAGATTATCTTTCTTGATATTTATGAAGGTAATCTGGAGGATGAAGTACATTTCACATCATACCAGACAACGAGCACGGAGACAACGTTTAATTTACCGATAAATAAAAAATATTGCATCACGGCAACATATTACATAGACAATAAAACTTATATCGCTGTGAATTCAGTCACGCCGAGAGTAAAATACAATGAGAGCAGTTGTGATGAACCATGTTATTATACTGCGCCTCGATCATTAAACCTGAGGCTGAAACATACAAAATAACATGGTTCCCAGTCTGGTTTTACTCTTTTATCCCTTATAGCTGAACAAGGGCTCTCCCTTTAAAGCTTTTTGTCTTATAAGGTCGATTTCCGGCTGACTCAGTGGTTTGATCCTGTCTTTAACAGAAAGCGCCAGTTTGAATAGGTTTTCGTCACCCGGAGGAACAGCGGCAGTTATGGGGTGAGATAAAGTAAACCTTAGTCCCATCAGAATATCTTCGGTTGTAGTGAGTGGCTCATACCAGCATTTAGGATATTTTGTGCGGTTGGCATTTTTCGGCCATGGTCCTTTTGCCATTGCTTTCAATGCCAGGATGCCCATTTTCTTTTCCTGTGCACGTGCCAGTACCTGCGGGCCAAAATTACCTGCATTCCACGTAGTATAATTAAACGGGAAAAGGATAGTATCAAAATCAAATCGATCCATCATTGCCATGGCGGCTTCCACAGAATGTGCAGAAAAACCGATGAAGCGGATCTTTCCATCTTTCCTTGCCTGAAGGTAGGTCTCCATTGCTCCGCCCGGAGCATGGATTTTTTCTACATCCTCCATTGTTGTAACTGCATGGAACTGGTATAGGTCGAAATGATCAGTCCGGAGATTCTTCAGGGATTGTTCAAGTTCCTCCCGGGCTTCATCACGTGAACGTTTTTGTGTTTTACATGCAAGGAAAACACCTTTCCTGTAAGGTTCAAGGGCCGGCCCGAGCATTACCTCGGCATTACCGTATGAAGGAGCCACATCGAAATAGTTTATTCCTGCATCGATGGCCATTTTCACCCGTTCGGCAGCTTCTGCGGTTGTTGCATCCTTTACAACAATACCTCCGAACCCGATCACTGAAAGCATCTCTCCCGTTTTTCCGAGCATCCGCTTTTCGATCTTTCCTTTCACTTTCTTTCTTTTTACTTCCGAAAGATTTGCCGGAAACAGCCCGATCAACGGAACCGTTACAGCTGTTGTTCTGATGAATTCTCGACGTTTCATGGTTTGACGGATTAGTTTTTAATGTCTGAAAAATACGGTTTTTTGGGAAATATACAAAATAAGAAGGGCACAGGGGCTCAAAGGCGCAACGGCTCAAAGGCGGAGCGGCGCAGGGGGTAGGGAGCAGGGAGCAAAGTCGGGAGCAGGGCCATAGTCGTCAACTTAATAAGTTTTGGGTATAAAAGTTTCCCCTCCTTTTTTTAAGGAGGGGTGGCCAGACCATAAAATAATCTAATGTGCAGAAATTTAGAATTTCTGGTCGGGTTGGTTTATTTAATTCTGAGAAAGAAGTCCACTTTGGTCAGTCCATATCAACCACCCCGGCCGGGAAAGCAGAAATGTAAACATACCATAAATAGCAATCCCGGCCACCCCTCCTTTCAAAGGAGGGGAAAGTTATATAACTACATTTCACCAAGTTACAGAAGTTTTCAGTACTATTGCATTTCTTAGGTTGACAACTAAGGGAGCAGGGAGCAGGGCGCAGGGCACAGGGTCCAGAGCGGAAGGCTAAGAGGATCGTGTATCAAATTACTGAAGATGTTAACGGATATAGACCACTGCGCCGTTGTGCCATTCTGCCATTGCGCCGCTGCGCTGTTGTGCCCTTGCGTCGCTGTACCGTTGTGCCGTTGTGCCGTTGCACCGTTGTGCCGTTGAGCCTATATCCCCTTGCTCCATTGCCCCATATTCATATCTTTGCAGAGTACAAACCAGAACTACCATGGAAACGTCTTTTTTCAATTCAGATATTTTCAGTTACGGGATTTTACCACTGCTTATATTTCTTGCCCGCGTATGTGATGTATCAATAGGTACGTTGAGGATAATCTTTGTTGCCAAAGGCAAAAAGAATATTGCCCCTTTCCTGGGATTTTTCGAAGTCCTGATCTGGATAACCGCAATCTCAAGGATCATGCAGAACCTCGATAACTATATTAACTATATAGCATATGCAGCCGGATTTGCAACGGGGAATTTCGTCGGGATGATCATTGAGGAGCGTCTTGCAATGGGTATTCAGATGATCCGGATTTTTACACGCGAAAGAGGCAGGGATCTGGTTCAGTCGCTTAACAGCAAAGGATACGGTGCTACGTTTGTCGAAGGCTACGGAGCAAAGGAGAAAGTACATCTTATTTATACTATTATCCAGAGGAATGAGCTTGAGAATGTACTCAATATCATAGATAGTTTCAATCCTAAAGCCTTCTATACAATCGAAGATGTCAGGGCAGTTAATGAAGGAATTTTCCTGCCCAGAACACGCAAGAACGTGATACCTTTCTCTAACGTGCTCAGGGAATGGAGGAAGGGGAAGTGATGCAAGTGCACTAAAGTGCCTAAAGTGCCTAAAGTGCCTAAAGTGCCTAAAGTTTAAGGAGTTGGAAGTTAAATAAACGATTATAAGGCAGATCTGGTAAAAATTAATTTAAAAATATGAATCAATTCAGCAGCCATCCATTATACAGGAAACATGATCTTGATAGTGCAATGAGTTCATTATGGAAGTTTTACAGGAAAAAATTCTTTGTATTGGTGTTTACTTCCTTTGTTATTTCGATCGGGATCCATTTCCTTACACAGATGTTCGATTTCTATGATATCCTGAAGATAACCGATCCTGAGGAAATGATGGGTAAGCTTCGTGAGATGATCTGGCCGATGGTCGCAATTTCCCTTGTCAGCCTGCTCTGTACCACAATACTTTACTATTATGTCATTTTCAATCCTGTTGACAGCAATGTAACCATTATAGTATCACTTTATAAGTCATTGAGATATTATATTCTCCTGCTCATAATAATGGTTCTCTTCTCTGTCTTTGCGTCAGTAGCCATGATCTTCGGACTAATGCTCCTTGTGATTGGTGTTGTATTCTCCATGATTTACATTATGACACTGTTTCTGTTCTTCACACCTGTTCTGATGGTTGAGGGACCCGACATTGCAAATGCTATCAGTCGTACTTTCAGACTGGCTCACAGGCGATTCTGGGCAAACATAGGCTGGGTGGCGGTATTGCTTGTTATTATGCTGATAACATCCTTTATACTGAATGCGATCATCACAATTCCCTTCACAGGAGGCATAATGAAAAACCTGACTAATCCGGAAGAATTGATGAGCACAATGGATTACATGCGAAATCCTGTATATATAACCCTTTCTGCTCTGGCAAGTGCTTTGTTTTACCCGTTAATACCCATACTCGGAACGATCCTGTACTTTAACAGCAGGGCAAGGGAAGAGGTGATCAGTTCTTCTGATCAGGACCTAACCACTTTACCATAAAACTGACGCCACTTTCAACCATAGCGTCATGACCTCCTTCGTGGATCTCAATCCCTATCCTCTCCGGGATGTTAAGCTTCTCGTAATGTGTTTTAGCGATATTGAATTCCTCAAGCACCTGAGGCCACCAGGCTATCCTGTCGGCTTTCCCGTGATGGATCAGCAACGGTCTCGGACATATCAGAGAAACAACATCATGATCGGTAAATTCGGTGAGCCAGCCTGAAAAGAAGGCATGCTCCTCAGTTGTTTCCAGAAAGCATGAGTATCTCTTATCAGGTATGACCATTTTATTGCGACGGTGGTTGAACCAGGCAGATACGATGCCGACCTTGATCCGTGGTTCCAGTGGCATCCAGAACATAGTAGCCATACCGCCCAGTGAAAGACCCCACATGCCTACCCTTTCCTCATCAATCCGGGGATCTTCAAGGACGACATCAAGAAGATTCTGCAAGCGTGCAAGCTCAATTCCCGGAAGACTGATATCGGCTAATCTGCATAATCTTTCAATGCGACCCCGTCTTTCAATCGATCTGAGGTTCATCGGTGCCAGTACAACGAATCCTGCTTTCAGAAGTGCTTTTGCATAAGTATTATAACCTCCTCCTTTAAAAGTTGATTCAGGTGTGCTTCCAATGCCATGCTGAGCTATTACAAGAGGTAATGGTTTGTTGCTGTCGAGTACTTCCGGAAAAGCTAAAAATGCCTGTGCAGTAACCGGACCAAGTGGCAGTTCAATCCATTCACCCTTTATCCCCTCCACTGTATATGGCTTTTTAACAAGGGGACCCGTCCTGGTCAGAACAGGTGGTTTTACAACAACCGACCTCCACCTTTCTCTGTTCGGAGCGACGCTTCTTATGAAAGCATCCTGACTGCTGTAATCGCGATTCCAGAATTTTGATGCCCGCTCATCATACTGATCCACCAGATACATCCGCAGATAATTTTCGAGCTGGGTGGCATAAAGATCCGTACGCTCAACTTCCATCTGTTCAAATGTTTTTTCCTGAACCTGACCCGAAAGAAGGCCCGAAATGAGAAATAAGAAAAACGGTACGGTGAATAATCCGCAGTAAGTTTTTAAATTCATGATCTGTACTTCTTAAATCAATTAAAGATGATATGGCTTTCTGTACTCATATTCAAGCAACTGGTTTGCCTTTTCACTATTGGTAAACACCTCATTTTTACTATCCCATTCCAGTCTTTGCTTTGTAATAAGCGCAATAGTTGCCAGATGAGCAAGGCATGTTGAGCGATGCCCTTCTTCAGGAGTACAGTAAGTATCCTTCTGTCGTGATTTGATACAATCGAGGAAATTCCGCACAAGATTGGAAGTACTGTTACGATACCTGCCGTCGGACAGATAAACCTTGTCGTCAGTCATCATATTGACCGTTTCAGCATCAACAAGACTTTTCCAGGTCTGGAACTGTCCCGGAGTTGCAGGTACTATCTTATAATCATTTTCATTCGTCAGAAGTGTTCCTTTAGTACCTCTCATTTCAAGGAATCCGTATGGTATGAAGCTGCCTGAGCTTGTTTCTACAATGTTTATCGTAACAATTATCCCTGATCCGAACTCAAAAGTGGCCTGAAGGGTATCGGGTATTGTCCGGTCATCATCAACGGCATAATTACCTCCTGTAGCGGTAACAGATACAGGTGCAACTTCATTGATAAGCCAGCGGATAAGATCAAGGTAGTGAACGCCGTTATTGCTTATCTGATTTGCATAATCTTCCCACCACCTGAACTTATACGGAGCAATATTATACTGATATGGCCGGAATTGTCTCGGACCGAGCCATGCATCCCAGTTGAAATCTGCAGGAGGATCTTCCGGTTTCATTTTGCCTATTCCGGAAGGATACATGTTACTCACATGGCATGCAGTAACAAATGTAACTTTTCCGATTTTACCGGCAGGTATGTCTTTTGCAAGCTGCAGAAATGTAGAAGCTCCTCTCCTGTTCAGACCTACTGTAACAACCTGCCTGCTGTTTGCAGCCGCATTAACCATTGCACGCCCCTCCCTGACAGTTTTTGAAAATGGTTTTTCGATATAAACATCCTTTCCTGCTTCTATCGAATGTATTGTCTGGAGAGCATGCCAGTGATCGGGAGTTGCAATACAGACTGCATCGACGCTTTTATTTTCAAGCAGCTTTCTGTAATCAGCATATCTCTCCACTTTACCGGGGAACTCCTCTCCCATCAGCGGGATCTGGCCAGGCATATCTCTTATGTAGCGGGGTTCAACTTTCGAATGGTCACGTGTTATGTAAGGCTCATAAATATCACACAGAGCAGCAACCTCACAATCCTTCATGCTCATAAATGTTGAAAGCATCTGGCTGCCACGGTTTCCCACTCCTATAAATCCGACACGTACCTTCTCATTTGCCCCGGCTATCCTGTTATAGTTAGCGGCATTAAGTCCTTTTAAGCTGAATGCCATTCCGGCTGTTGCTATTCCTGTCTGCTGCAGGAATTTTCTGCGTGATGTCCTATTTTTCATTTTGTCCATATTGAGAATTGTTTTAGATTATTATTCAGGATCTCTGATCTTGTATTTATCAATCAGCCTGGGTTTAGGTCTGATAACAGATAGAGTAATTGTATCAAACACCGCCCTGGCTGTCGTGACACCACTGCTCACAGGTTCTACACTTACAGACCCGTCATCCCATATAGTTTGTGAAGTCAGAACAGGTGTGAAGTTTTCGTTTTCAATGGCTTTAACATCTGATCTGAAGAGAAGGGCCGGTTGTCCGTTACTGAACTCATCTTCAGTCAGAGTTTGACTGTTAAACTCAGGAAATGCCTCGTTAAAATCCCCGGCAAGGTTCATTTCAATCCAGCATATCCATTCCGATCCGGGTTTCACTTCAACCCTTATTGAAAAATAGTCATCCTTGGGTGTTGCACCGCTTATCACAAGGTCATCAGACTTACCTGACCCGGATGAAACTGACAATCCCCCGGAACCGGAAGAACTGCTGTTTCCCCTGAATAGCCTGAACCATTGTGGTAATGCAACAGGAACATTGGCTTTCCCCTCCCAGTCACCCACTGCCACTCTGTGAGTTACAAAGATACTTTTCAGTTCATGTGATGCAGGATCTTCCAGCCAGATTGCAAATTGGGGAGGTTCTGCAAAAGTAGACAGATGGATCAGCTTCTTGTTCTGATGTATATCAACCTGAATCAGGGTTCTTCCTCTTGTCCTGAAAATAAGAATTGCAGAAGTGATTATAACCAAAACAATTCCTGATATGAACACAGCCAGCAGTATTCTGCGAATCTTCTTGTTCAACCAGGTCATTCTCAAACTATTTCAGGCATTTCGTAACCCTTCCTGTAAGTTCCTGCTGAGATTGAATTTGCCTCTTCGGAATTAGTTACCCGTTCATTCACCGGGTCATAATAAAGCTGCTTCTTGCCGGTCCTGTAGGAAAGGTTGGCAAGATGTACCAGAGTAGCGCTTTTATGACCCTGTTCAATATTTGAGTTGGGAACTTTCCGCGTCCGTATACATTTAATAAAATCCTGCTGATGAACCTCATCAGGAAAATACCCATAGTCCTGAGCTGCCACTTTTGCGTCATTCGTCAGAACCTGCCAGCCTGCTCCATGACGGCCAAGGTACATCATTCCTTCTGTTCCGTATATCTCCATCCTGTCGCTGTTAAAAGGCCAGTTGGGGAAAAGGTTTCCATATCTTATTTCGGCAGATGCCTTTGACATATATTCGCCGTAAATTGAAGCTTCAACAGTCATCGGGAACTCTCCGAAATCATATGTAATAGTCTGGTTATCCGGGATGTCCCTGTTATCGTTGTAAAGTACCCTCCCACCTGCGCAATATGCTGACAGGGCATGGTCGGGATCACCCAGTACCATTCTGGCAAGATCGATGACGTGACAGCAGTCAGCCAGAGGCAATCCGCATGAGTAAGCCCAGAATTCATTATAACCTTTATGGCGGCTCACATTATAGGGAACAGACGGAGCAGGGCCCAGCCACTGATCCCAGTCAAGTCCCGCAGGCACAGGTTCATCTTCCTTATATATCCATGGTTTATGACCGGGAAGCATGCAATAAGTTTTTACAACTACGATCTTACCGAGTTTACCACTTTGAATATAGTCGCGTGCGGAAAAATTATAAGGAGCACTGCGATTCTGAAATCCGCATTGTACAATCCTTTTGTATTTTTCTGCCGCTTCGATCATTTTCCTTCCTTCAGGGATTGTCAGTGAGATATTTTTCTCGACATAAACATCTTTTCCGGCCTGACATGCCCGGACCGTGGCAAGTGCATGCCAGTGTTCGGGCGTACATATTACGACTGCATCAACATCCTTATCATCAAAGGATTTCCTCATATCATCTATTCGTACCGGTCTGAAATTCTGCTGCTTTTCAAGCTCATCAATAGCCCTGCCACCCCTTTCTTCATCGACTTCACAAACATATTTGACCTCTACACCGGGGACACATTTCTGCATGCTCAGGATTACCTGTGTTCCCCTGCCACCGGCGCCAATCAGCGCCAGAACCACTTTATCATTTGCACTTGTCATAATCAGATTGTTTCAAATTAAACTTTTTCCGGTACCAAATAATTATCACGATAATTGTCCTTAAGAAGCTTATTTGCTTCTTCGTCATCGATGAATTTTTCTTCTTCAGCATCGAACAGCAACTGCCTGTTGCCGGTACGGTGTGCAATATTTGCCATATGAGCCAGGGTAGCGCTCATGTGACCCTGTTCAATTGTGCTGTTGGGTTGTTTCCTGTTTCTGACACATTCAATAAAATTAATCTGGTGTTCCCTGTCGGAATGTATTCCGCCCTGTTGTGCCACAATCTGTTCTTTGGGGCCATAAACCTGCCAGCCGCCTCCCTGGCGTCCGAGAAACATGACTCCATCGGTGCCATAGATCTCAATCCTGTCAGCATTTGTCCTCCATTCAGGAAATCGCGATGGATCCATTCTGATATCATTTGGCGTCTTTGACATATAATTCGTGACGTTGCCACTTTCACATGTAACTGTGAATTTTTCATAGTCGAAAGTTATTGACTGAAGCTCCGGTGTCTGCTGGTCAGAATTCCAGATATGCTTACCGCCCCATCCGTAAACTGATCGCGGGTGCCCGGGATCTCCCATAACAAGGCGGGTAAGATCGAACTGATGAACCGCATCATCAAGAAAGCCAGGACAGTAATCATAGAAATAGATCCAGCCTTTAAGCAGTGCAGGGGTATATGGTCGGTAAGGTGCCGGGCCAAGCCAGGCATCCCAGACAAGGGTCTGGGGAACGGCCTCTTCCGGCATTGGTATCCATTTGCTTACGGGAAGGAGATTATATATCCTTATATGAACTACCTGGCCAAGCTTACCACTCTGAATATAATCCCTGGCGTCATAGTTATACTGACCGCTCCTGTTCTGGAATCCAACCTGAACGATACGACGGTATTTCTTTGCGGCTTCTTTCATTTTTCTGCCTTCCCAAATTGAATGAGACGGACCCTTTTCGACATAAACATCCTTACCTGCCTGACAGGCAAGGATAGTTGCCAGAGCATGCCAGTGGTCGGGTGTTGAAATGTATACAGCATCAATATCCCTGTCCGCAAACACCTCATGCATATTCCTGACAGTCAGAGGTTTGTAACCGAACTGTTTTTCAATCTCAGCTGCAGCACGGGAAGAATTCAGATCATTGACATCGCATATTGTCTTCACTTCAACCCCGGTATTTTCCCTGCAACATGTTACAAGAGTTGAAAGACCGCGGTTACCTGCACCTATCAGAGCCAGAACAATTTTGTCATTTGCACCCTTGCAGGATTGCAACAACAAGCCCGACGCTCCAATAGCCAATCCGGCCGTTCCGGTCAGCGAAGCGCCTATGAATCTGCGTCTTTTCATAAGTATTATTATTTATTTATTACCGGAAGAAAATTTCAGACTAAAATTAAATAAAATTATAATAAAAGGTTTTGAGTGTTTTATAAAGGATCCCCTTCAGTTATAACTGTTACCTGTAGTCTTGGATTAATTTCCTGTGCACATCTGCATGAAACAGAAATTATATTCTCCCCTTTTTTCATTACAGGAATGGCGCCCGAATATTTCACATCTTCCAGAAGCTCTCCTTTCGACCCGAATAATTTACAATTATCAGCTGAATAAAACTCAAGGTACATTCCTGATTCAAGTTCTGTTTTGAATGTGATCATCTGACCGTTCACGGATACTGAAGGAT
>Ga0116157_10000797_pt1 | contig 31763 bp, 23 predicted proteins | sample AD_UKC048_MetaG_FD_89882 | JGI IMG/M metagenome (GOLD analysis project Ga0116157, IMG submission 89882) | Active sludge microbial communities of municipal wastewater-treating anaerobic digesters from USA - AD_UKC048_MetaG | ecosystem: Engineered > Bioreactor > Anaerobic > Digestate | place: USA... | reverse complement strand
ATCTTGCTATTCAACAGATACGGTGCTTATTGAATTTGTAGAAAAGCCTGTGATTTTTGCAGGAGAAGATAAGGATGTGTGTGGTCAGACAACAAACCTTGAATGTGTAAGCGGAGGATTTAATGGAAATTGGATACCAAACGGAGTAAATATTGTTGATTTCGAGGATCCTCATTCTTCAGTCACTTCAAATACATATAGTACTTTAAGTTTTGTATGGCTCGAAAGTAACGAGTTCTGTACTTCAATGGATACAGTAAAGATTACTTTCTGGAGGCAACCAAATGCTGAAATTCTTACTGATGAAGCTGACTCAACAGTTTGCGGTTTGACATTTTATAATCTTCGTGCAGAGAGCCCTGGTACAGGAATATCAGGTGTTTGGTATTCTATAAACCCAGCTACAGTGTATGGTGACCCATTCAGTAATTTTACATGGGCAACAGTACCTAATTACGGTTTTCATGATTTCTATTGGATAGAATCAACTGGACCGGAATTACAACCTGGATTCTGTACCGATACTGCAGGACCATTGACAATAAGATTTATAGAAATACCAAATGCAAATGCGGGAGGAGATACTTTATATTGTGGTAACAGCGGATATCTTAATGCTATTCCTTCTGGTGGAATAGGTGTTTGGAGTACTCCGTCTTCTGAAATAGTAGTGATAGAAAATCAAAACGATCCTGGATCTTATATTGAATCAGCTGTTATTAATACAGGAAATCCTACATACCCATATTTTACTTTGATTTGGACTGAGGACAATAGTAATGGCTGTACCGACAGCGACACCATGAAAGTAATATTTGCACGTGTACCATCATCTGATATGCAGATAATAGCTCCTAAATGTTTTGGAGAACCAGCTACTATACATGCAGATGAAGACACCTTGCAGCAATACACATGGGATTTTTCCGGAGGATTTGTGGATAGTGTAGCTCCCAATAATGAAATGGGAGGAACCTACGAAAATTTTGTTTACTGGACAGACGAAGAAGAAACTCACATGGTAAGTTTGATATCAACCAACTTCTGGGGTTGTCAGAGTCCGATAAATATAGATACCATTCAGGAGCCACTAATACCAGAATTTGGAACCATCATTATATCTGATACCTGTGCCTTGGGTAAGGGAGGGATAATCTTTGAGGACACTATTGGCAGCAATGCATTTTTCTGGATAGATCCGACAGTTGGGCCACTTTCAGGGACTCCAATCACAACAGTATATAATATACCGGCAGGGGAATACGACATACGCGTTTCATATCTGACACCTAATACAGTAAACTATGCATATTATCTTCAAACATTTGGAACAGCTAACTGTATAGATACCGTTCAGTATGAGATAGAAACGATAGGAATGATAGAAGCTGAAATATCAATTTCTGCAGATGTTATATTGGAAGATCTTGTAGCACCAGAGGCAAACGTAATATTTATCAACAGTTCGATATATGATGATGTCAGTAAGCGTTGCGAGTGGCATTTCGATGACGGAACAACCCAGAAGACCTGTGATGAACTTGTAGAACATATGTATACCGAGGGAGGCTGTTACAATCCATTCTTGATAGTTATGAACAGAGACCTGCCTGAATGTAGAGATACAGCATATCTTGAAACTTGTGTATTTGTTGATGATATGAGTAAGCTTGAGGTACCGAATATATTCTCACCCAATGGAGACGGAATTAATGATTTCTTCCAGGTAAAAGCTCAAACCTTGCGTACTTTCAGTGGAGCAATAGTAAACCGTTGGGGTAGGACAGTCTATGAATGGTCAAACTGGCAGGATTACGAAGCCGGTTGGGATGGTACATTATCCGGCGGAACTAAGGCATCGCCTGGAGTGTATTATTATATTATAGAAGCAGAAGGAATTGATGGGGCTCCTCACAATAAACAAGGGGTATTGCATTTAGTGAGCGAATAGTTATATAATATAAAATGGCTATCACAAAAAATAGCCATTTTTTTTATTGTTCAGACAACGTTTTTAATTTCAAAATTGTCTTAAATACAGTAAACAAATGACAGATAATGAAAAACTTATAAAGCAATGTCAGAAAAAATCATCAAAGGCATTTAACGAGCTTTATAAGAATTATGCATCATTGGTTTACGGGATTTGTTTAAGATATACTAAAGATAAAGCAGAGGCGGAAGATTTGATGCAAGAATGTTTTATTAAACTCTTAAGCAAAATTGGAGAATATGAATTTAAAGGTTCTTTTGAAGGTTGGCTAAGAAGATTGACAGTTAATAATGCCATTAACTATATCAGATCAAAAAAAGTGAATATTTTGTCTGAAGATGTAAGCGAATACGAAATGTCTAATCACGAAATGGACAGCAACGTTATAAGCAAAATGAGTGCAGGCGAAATAGTGAATGTCATCAATCAACTGCCGGATGGTTACAGAATGGTTTTTAACTTACATGTAATTGAAGGGTATAAGCATACTGAAATTGCTGAATTGCTTGGAATTAGCGATATTACATGCAGAACTCAGTATAAAAAAGCAAGAGAAGCTTTAATGGCTTTGATTAAGAAAAACAATGAGTGATTTTGACAAAATATTAAAAAACAAACTTGAAAATTTTAGAGAATTTCCTTCTTCTGAAGTTTTTAATAATATCCGTAAAAATTATCCTAAAAGATCTTTTTCCGAATTTGTCAGATATAATAAGTATTATTTTATCGCAGCAATTACTACAGTATTGTTGACCGCTGTAATTATTGCCATTAGTGTAAAAGCTCCAGATAAGAATTCTCAAATTGTCCTTGATAATACTATTAATAATACTGAAATAGTAAATAGTGATAATCTTAACAACTCAGGAGAGAATAATCTAAACAAAAAAAATAATGATGTATATAATCTGAATGCCGATAATGAAATATTGGTATCAGAGAATAATTCAAATCTGAAGGATGGTCAGAAAGAACAATTTAAAAATGTTTTTACATCAAAAGACACTCTGATTTGCGGTACTAGGTACGAAACAAAATTGAAAGGGAAAAGTGAAAATATAATTTTACCTGATGATATTACAATTTCAGGATTGAATGATCTAACGATTCTCTCCTCTCACAAACCGGGTAAATACCTTATTAGATATGTTGAAAAATCTCAAAATTGTATAGTAAGAGACAGTATGTACATTACATTTAAAAACTCATCTTTATCAGATGTAAGTGTCTCTAATTCAGTATTATGTCCGGGTGAAGATTTGATCATTACTATTAGAAACAATGAATTTGCTCCGAAATGGAATTTAAGTGACTACAACGTAAGTAAGATATCAGTAAATAATTATTTGATTAAAGATTTGAAGCAGGGGAGAAATACTGTTAAATTTGACATATCTGATGGAGATTGCCTTTATAATTATGAAAAGGATATTGAAGTTTTAAATACGATCAGATATAAATGCATTTCAACTCCCAGTGTTTGTTCAAAGAGCAATGCAACTCTAACTGTTGTTTCGGGAAATGGTACTCCTTCAGAGTACAGTTTAAATAACTCTTACTCAAATAATACCGGAATTTTTACAAATCTTGATCCCGGTATTTACAGTTTAAGCATTAAATATGGAGATGGTTGCAGGATTTATGATACTTTATTAATTAGAGATAGTTTTAACATAAGTCCTTATTTTATTGCAGATCGCGATCTTGTAAATAAAAACAAATACAGTTTCCAGAATCTGACAAAAGTTGATGATAAGGGTTATGAAAGAAACAACAGTATTAAGTTTATATGGAAAGTAAACGGTGAAGAAATAATTGAAGCAGATAATCCTGAGTATGAATTCACAAAGAATGGGAACAATACAGTCGAGTTAATTGCAATACTTGACGAATCATGTCAGAGCATATATTCTGAAACGATTAATGTAGCAATTTCAAACTTTAGAATACCAAATATTTTCACTCCTAACGGTGATGGAATTGGTGATGAATTCCGGGTATTTTACGATGGTAAAATAAAAAGCTACAGTTTGACCATTATGAGCCGTATGGGAGAGATTGCCTTTGAAAGCAATAATATTGCGGAATCGTGGGATGGTAAGATAAATGGTAATGATGAGGCTGCAGAAGGTTTGTACTATTATATAATTAGAGGTGAAGATGAATTCGGTAAAGTTATTGAGCAAAAAGGAGCATTACAACTCGTAAGGCATTAAGTTTGTTCATGGTTGTGTCAGTAAAAGAAAAGGGCGGTAAATAATTCCGCCCTTTGTTTTATTCTTCATCCTGTTCTGCTTCGTAAGCTTTAAGTAATTGTTCCTGAACATCCGGTGGAACCTGCTGATATTCGAAAAATGTCATTTCGTACATTGCTCTACCTCCGGTATTAGAACGTAAAGCAGTTGAGTAATTTGTCATTTCTGCTAGAGGTACTCTTGCCATGATCTTTTCAAATCCTTTTTCGCTGCTCATACCCTGAACTATTGCACGACGATTTTGTAAATCACTTATTACATCACCCATTCTGTCTCCCGGTACCAGAACTTCAATATTATAGATAGGTTCCATAATTTTTGGACCGGCATTTTTAAATGCTTTACTAAATGCATTACGTCCTGCTAATTTGAATGAAATTTCGTTTGAGTCAACTGGGTGCATTTTGCCGTCAACAACACAAACACGAATATCTCGAGCATAAGACCCTGTTAAAGGACCTACTTCAATTTTCTCCATAATTCCTTTAAGAATTGCCGGTAAAAATCTGGCATCAATAGAGCCTCCAACAATGCAGTTATAATATACTAATGTGCCACCCCAATCAAGTTTGTATTCGTCTTTACCTCTTACCGAGATCTTAATTTCTTTTCCGTCAATTTTGTACATAGTTGGATCTGGCATCCCTAAACTATAAGGTTCAAGTATCATATGAACTTCACCAAATTGACCGGCACCACCAGATTGTTTTTTATGTCGGTAATCTGCATAAGCAATTTTAGTTATTGTTTCACGATATTGTATCCTCGGTTTTAAAAATTCTGTTGGGATTTTAAACTGATTATCAAGATGCCACTTTAAAATGTTTAAATGATATTCTCCTTGTCCTTGAATTAATAACTGTTTTAATTCTTTCGAATACTCTACCAAGATTGTAGGATCTTCATCTTTCATTCGAATTAATGCTTCACCCAATTTTTCATCATCGCTTTCACTAATTGCTTTTATTGCGACTCTGTGTTTTGGATTTGGCCATTTTATTGCAGAGACTTCCCAATCTTGTCCCGGAGCAACTAATGTATGACAGGTTTTTGTGCTTTTTAGTTTTACTGTTGCTCCAATATCACCTGCAAACATCTTATCAACTTTAACCCTATTCTTTCCGGCACAAACAAATATTGACGAAAGACGTTCTTTTGTATTGTTCTTTGAATTATACATATCAATACTTTCTGTTAAGGTGCCACTAAGTACTTTAAAATAACAAATTTCACCAATATGTTCTTCAATAGATGTTTTAAAAACAAATAGTGATGGCTTTCCTGCTGGATCGCATTTAATTTCCTTGCCTTCGCTATCCTTTACAGGTGCAAATTTATCAGGAGAAGGCGTTACATTAGCGATAAATTCCATAAGACGTTTGACACCCAAATCATTTTTTGCATTGATGCAGAAAATAGGAAAAACACCTCTCTGTGGTAGTCCTGCAGCAATACCTTTCATCATTTCTTCTTCCGTCAGGGTGTCATTTTCGAAAAATATCTCCATTAATGACTCGTCAGCTTCGGCGGCTTTTTCAATGAGTTCTGTTTTTATTTCTTCAGCATGATCTTTATGCTCAGCCGGAATATCCGAAATAACAACTTCACTGCCCTTTATTGTGTACATCTTATTAGTAATGACGTCAACTATACCGCTGAATCCAATACCTGCATTTACAGGGAATTGTGCCAGAACGGCATTACCACCAAAAGTTGCCTTGATCATTTCGACTGTTTTTTCGAAATTGGTTTTTTCGCGATCCAGATGATTGATAGCAATTATCATCGGTTTATGTGCTTTTTCAACATAACGGCCATGGATTTCAGTACCGACCTCAATGCCATTTTGTGCATTTACAAGCATTAGTGCTATGTCTGCTGGAAATAATGAAGAAACAAGATTGCCTACAAAATCATCCATTCCCGGATTATCAAGAATATTTATTTTAGTATTTCCTATTTCGGTATATAAAACAGTTGAGAATAATGAATTGCCGTTTTCTTGTTCAATCGGGCGATAATCTGATACAGTGTTTTTACTGGCGATATCGCCCTTACGTGTTATGACTCCACCTATTTGAAGCATTGATTCAGCAAGCATAGTTTTCCCTGAGCCTGAATTGCCAACTAAAGCTATGTTTCTGACTTGATCCGTTTGATAATTTTTCATACTATTTTAAGAGTTATTTTATTATTATTTGTTTCTTTTAATTTTGGCTGACAAAAATAATAAAAAAACTATAAGTACAAAGCGAATGAGCAATAATAATTGGAAATATATTGTCAAGCGTTAGGGAGTCATATATTTTAATGAGAAATTATTTTTTTGTAATACATTCTATTCAGTAAACTGAGAATATATTTTTCTTCTTAGAATAGTCTTTTTTTTATATTTGCACCAAATATTATGATTTGCGTAAGAAATTCATCATAAACCTGATCTTCTTGCTTTTCCTTAATGTGCTGGTTAAGCCATTTTGGATATTTGGTGTTGAAAGGTCGGTGCAGAACCTTGTAGGGGCTTCAGAATTTGGTTTTTATTTCTCATTATTAAATTTTTCTTTATTGCTGAATATCATTCTCGATTTTGGCATTACTAATTTCAATAACAGAAATATTTCACAAAATTGTAATATTTTAAGTAAGCATGTTTCGAATATTGTTTCGCTTAAATTTCTTCTCGCAGTCGTTTATGCAGTACTCACAATATCTGCAGCATTGATAATCGGATACGATTCAAGACAGTTATCAATACTTGGAATGTTAATATTTAATCAGTTTCTTCTTTCCTTTATTCTTTATCTGCGATCCAATTTAAGTGGATTACAACTTTTCAAAACCGATAGTGTTATTTCTGTTCTGGACAGATTCCTGATGATAATTCTGTGTAGTGTTTTAATCTGGGGAAATGTTTCCGGAATAAATCTGAAAATAGAATGGTTTGTGCTTATTCAGACCTTTTCCTATCTGTTGACAGCCGCCGTTGCATTTTTTCTCGTACTACGTAAAACAACATTCTTTAAGCTCAATTTTGATTTCCGCTTTTTCAGAGTTTTCCTTAAAAGGAGCTATCCTTATGCTTTATTGATATTGCTGATGGCATTTTATAATCGAATTGATTCTGTTATGTTGGAGAGATTACTACCTGATGGCCAAGAACAAGCAGGAATTTATGCTCAGGCATTCAGAATACTGGAAGCAGCTTCAATGTTCCCCTACCTTTTTTCGATACTTTTATTGCCAATGTTCGCAAAAATGCTAAAAAAGAAACAAAATATAGAAGATCTTGCTAAGTTATCTTTCGTTTTGGTAATCGTTTCCGGAATTCTTTTGATGAATATTTGTCACTTCTTTAATGAAGAAATCATGGGACTAATGTACTGGGAGCATGTTGATTCAAGTGCATTAACACTAAGCTTTTTAATGACCGGTTTTATTGGGATATGTACAACTTATATTTTTGGAACTCTACTTACCGCAAATGGGAATTTGAAACAGCTTAACATTATGGCTGCTTGCGGAATGACATTGAATATTATTTTGAATTTTATTTTAATACCTCATTTGGAAGTTGTCGGGTCTGCAATAGCCAGTATGATAACTCAGGTTTTAACAGGATTAAGCCAGTTACTTATTGCTAACAAAATCTTTAAATTCAGAATAAATTATAAACTGATAATATCTCTTTCGATTTTTGTTATAGTAAGTATATTGTTAACAGCATTCATTTCTACTTTGTCTTATAACTGGATGATCCTTGCAGTTGTAGTTGGATTGATTTCTTTGCTTTTGGCATTTGCTACCGGTTTGTTCAAATTTAAAGAAATTCTTAATGTTTTTCACGAAAGGAGTGAGGAATAGAATATTAAAAATAAAAATGATATATTTGCATTAAGATTAGATAATAATGAAGAAAAAGAATACTGAAATATCAATAGTTTTACCCGTTTTCAATGAAGAAAATAATCTTGTTCAGTTATTTAATGAATTGTTTGATGTATTAAAAAAGATTGATTTTAAAACCTTTGAGATTATTTTTATTAATGACGGAAGTACGGATGACTCTTTAAAGATAATAAAGGATTTATCGGTTAAGAATAAGTCTGTAAAATATATAGATTTAAGTAGAAATTTTGGACAGCAAATTGCGATTTCAGCAGGTGTCGAGAAAGCTTCTGGTAACTATATTGTTATAATGGATTCTGACTTACAGGACCCGACCGATCTTATTCAAGATTTGTACAATAAGGCTCAGGAAGGCTACGATGTAGTTTATGCAAAAAGAAAAAAACGAAAAGGAGAATCTGTCTTTAAAAAGATTACAGCTAAAATATTTTATAGAACTTTGCGATCAATCACTAAATGCAATATTCCAGTTGATGCTGGCGACTTTAGAATAATTTCCTCAAAAGTATCAGATGTATTGAAAAGGATGCCTGAACAACAAAAGTTTTTAAGAGGTCAGGTGGCTTGGGTGGGATTTAAGCAAACCAGCGTTGAATTTGATCGTGATTCCAGAAAATCAGGAAAATCCGGCTATTCGGTGTCAAAAATGTTAAGATTTGCCATTGATGGAATTACTTCTTTTTCGGACTTTCCATTAAAACTTGCGACTTTTTTGGGCTTCTTTGTAAGTATTATCTCATTTATTCTTATGCTTTGGGCATTATATCAAAGATTAATTGCACAACAATATGTTCAGGGTTGGACTTCTTTGATATTAAGTGTATTGTTTATCGGCGGCATTCAGCTTATAACTATTGGAATTATTGGCGAGTATATTGGAAGAATTGGAAGCAATATCCGTAAACGTCCGCTGTATGTTATTAACGAAACCAATTTGGAGGAAGAGGAAGAAAAATCCTGATTATTTGCAATAATCTCCTAAATCTGAAATCCAACGCTTTAGTAAATCCATTTCTTCTGCGCCTATCAATCCGCAATCAATAAGTTTGCGATAGCAAATTATCATATTTTCTGAGATATTTTCAATTCCCGATTTTAAATTTAATGCTTTTAATTTGTTGTAAATCAGCGAATTATTGCTGTAGCCTACAATTTCATCACGAAAATCTATCATTAGATTATGATCATTGCGTTGCTGCCAAACAGTGCTGTTATGGAAAAGCACAGACCAGCCACAAGTCCATGCTATCCTTTGAGCCACAAACGATCGCCAGATATCTGTCATTCTGAAACTGCAATAAGAGGGTAAATACATCAGAGGAAAAGCTTCCTTAAACCAAGTTGTATTCTGGCTGTTGAACGGACAAAAACTATTATTTCCCAAAGCAATATTTTTTGATTTTTTAAATTTAATCGGCAATGGCAAAATTAGTCGGTAAATAGCATCTACATCAGGGTTTTCATCTGCAAGACCTTGTTGAATAGGACAAGTTAAAGTCTTTAGCTCAGTCAGTTCTGGCAAAGTGTCCAGGATGTTTTCCAATGCAAAACCTCGTGGCCAAATATGAGTATCTGTAAAGTATTTATAAATGTTTACCCAGCCTTTATCAATAATTTCGTGTGCCTGAACTAGTCTAAATCTTTTATTCCAAAAACTTTCAAACGGGATATTGTCATCGTCAGTTTCTATTATTGTTTCTGCTCCTTGTGACATAGCTGTTAAATATCCCAGATTCTTTCGTGCATAATGCTTGTATGGAAGTGTTTCGCCCAACTTGAATTTAAGTTCTTTCTGCCGTTCAACCGAATAGAAATCACATTTGTCTAAATGAAAATCCAAAGGACTTTTTGTGTCGCCGATTACAATAAAAGAAATATTGCGAGCTGCAGATTCTTCGGCAAATTGTTTCAAAACAGGATGTTCATGGTTTGCAATTGAGGTAATGACTAAAAATGTGTTCTCCATTTTTGATTTATTTTATCGTATGTAAAAAATATTTTCTTGCTCCAAAATTCCACCAATAAGTTACGAATATCGCAAAAAGTTTGGATATCATATAATTAAGTCCGAAAAGCTCTGTAACACCCCAAATAACAAATGTGTTCAGGGCAAGCCCAATTCCGGTTATTAAAAGGTAAAATCCAAATTCCTGATATCTCTTTTTTATTCTGCTTACTTTGAAAATCCATAATGTACATAAAAAGTAATTCAGAACTGTTCCAGCCAAAAATGAAATCACAGAAGCAGTAATGTAGTTTAATCCACAATAATGAGATAAGACGAAAAGCAATGAAATATCCACTATAGTGCATAGACCACCGACACCAAAGTACTTCACAGCTTGTGTAAAAGTCTCAGTTTTTATCATAGATAAAAGATAATTTTTATCTATTTTTTTGATCATCTTATGATTTTGGATTTAAATTGCAACCTAAGGAAGAAATAGTGAAATAGTACAGAAAACGAATTATAAATTGCTTTCTTAGATACACTGGGAGACGGTGCTCTGTAATGGATTGGAATTTCGGCATATCTTGTTTTGCGAAGCAAATATCTGAGTTCGGTTTGATAAAAATGTGCTTTTGATAGTAATTTGTAGGCGAGAAATTTCTCTACAATTTGTACATGAAATCCTTGATATCCTGATGTCATATCGTACATTTTTGTGCCAAGCAGAATGTTTGATAAAATCGTTCCGAATTTTGATAAAAGTGTACGTTTCCAAGTGCTGTCACAAATCGAACCCCCATTGATAAAACGACTGCCGAATGCACATTCGTTTCCTTCGTTCAGAACCCTTAAAAACATTGGCAATGCACAAGGATCATGCGACATCCCGGCATCCATTTCGATAATATAATCATGTTTATTTAAAACTGCCTCTTTATATCCTCTGATATAAGCATCAACAACATTCTTATTCTCGGGTGACCATATTGTTACAAATCTGTTATCTGTAGTGGAAAGATTTTGACATAATTCTAAAGTATTGTCTTTCGAAACTTTATCAACAACAAAATAAATCTTACCACAATTAAGTTTGTCCAGTACTTTAGTAAGTGAAGATACAAATGGATCAAAGTCTTCCGACTCATTTGCCATTGGTATTACTACTGCAAAATTAAAATCCATAAAATTCCTCTAATTAAGAAAAAACCTTTACCCGTTTGCAGTATTTTTTATCACAGCAACAGATAGTTTTAAAAATTCTGTTGCAAAATTATAAATATTACACTGTAATCAAATAATTTTATTCTATTCATTTTTTTTAGTAGTTAGTGTAAGTTTTTATTTCTTTATAATAAAACAAATCTTTTTACTTTTGTAGCAAATTTTCGGAAATGACAAATAATTTCAATTCTTTTTTCAAGAACTTCAATACGAGAAGTTTTATTGTTTGGTTATCTTATGTGGCTGTGTTATTGACAATGAGTTATTTTGCATATTTTAATAAATTGGGAAGTAAAACTCTCCATATCTGGGACGAATCAAGATATGCCGTAAACGCTTACGAAGTTGGTAAAAACGGTAAATATCTCACTCCGACTTATGATGGACAAATTGATATGTGGAATACAAAACCCCCTTTCCTTATAGGCTGTCAGGCTATATGTATTAAAATTTTCGGCAATAATGAAACTTCTGTTCGTTTGCCTAGTGCTGCTGCAGCAAGCCTTACAGTATTAGTTCTTTTTGTTGTAGTTGCTTTACTTACAAAGTCAAAACCATTGGGGTTTTTAGCGGCAGGTATCTTTCTTACTACACCGGGATTGTTACCTTATCATGCTTTACGACAAGCTGATTTTGAGTCTTTTCTCTTGTTTTTTTCGGCAGCTTATTCTTTAGTGTTTCTTTATTATATCGAAACTAAAAAAACCGGATCCTTATATCTGGCTATGGCACTGTTTACCTTGGCATTTCTGTCGAAAAGCTCAGCATGCTTATTCTTTTTGCCGGGTATTTTAATTTATGTTTTATTAAAAAGGGAAACTTTTCAATTGCTAAAATCTAAACATTTTTATTTTTCGCTTCTAATTCCAATTGTTGTGTTGTCTGCTTACTATTTTGGGAGAGAGATTATTAATCCCGGATATTTAAAGGCTGTTTATATAAATGAATTTGGCGGAAGAGCTTTTACTACTATTGAGGGACACTCAAAACCTTTCCTTTTTTATTATAATTATTTGTCAGATTATGCTCTAGGGTTTTGGTATATGCTAATACCCGCAGGATTGCTTTTAACATTTTTTGAGAGAAATAAACAAGTTAAAAATCTCTTTATCTTTTCCTTATTGCTTGCTCTTACTCATTTGTTATTGATTTCTGTAACAAAGACTAAACTAGAATGGTATTGCTTCCCCGAAGTTCCTTTCTGGGCTTTATTATCAGGAATTTCAATTTATCAGATTGCAAGCCTTATCTTAAGACTGGTTAAGAAACCACAAATTAAGGAAATTATTTTAGGATTAGCATTTGCCATGGTTTTGTATTATCCTGCTTTGTCACAGTTAAAATTGGTAAAATTCCTTTCCGTAGAAGAGTCTAGGCAAAAGAATGTAAAGTTATTCCTTCGCGACAGAGTCGAATATTTCATTACAGATAAATCCAAAGAAATTATCGTTATCAGTGATAACTATGACCAGAATGCCAGATATTATATCTATAAATTAAGAGACAAAGGTTTTAATATAAGGCAGGGCAGTTTCTATGATGTAAAGGAAAATACTTATGTAATTCTTGATATTCTTGATGAAAATAAGATGATGGAATCTTTTTCATTCGTTTTTGCTTTAGATACTATTGAAGTTTATACAGATAAAGTAAAAGCTTTTTATATCGGGAATTATTACACTCCGGAACAAGCTGTAACATACGTAACAGGTATTATAATTAATAATACTGAATTTAAAGAATACATAATCAATAAAGCGGAAACCAACGGAGTTACATTTGAAAAGCAATTGTACGATGATGCAAATTATCTGATTGAAAATGCTTATTTGAAACTGGGAATTTCTAGGTAGTTATATTCAAATTTATCATTAATATATTACAAATCCTTTTTTCAATATTATGTTAATTAGCAGTATAATATTTTTGATGAAAAATAGTTATTATTTTTAAATTATAGAGGTGTGTTATTATTCGAAAAATACAAAACAAATAAACATCAGTTTTTTATTATTCATTTCGGTATAATTACTATTTTTACCCGACAATTTTAATATCTTAAAGAAACTTATTAATTGAAAGATATAATGCGGAAGTTGGCAGAGGGTTTTAGAAGTAAAAAGTGGTTTATTTTATTATTCATTGTTGCATTTATTGTACTGACAACATCAGTTTATTTCATTGGTAAAAAACTCGATAAACCGCCCACAAAACTTGAGCCTGTTACATTAATCCAAAATGAAAATTTCCAGTATCTAATTGATTTCGAAACTTTTAATCACATCAATGCAAACAGTATTCTGGCAAAAGACAAAGCTTTTTCGGGCAAGACCAGTGGCTACACAGGTAAAAATAATCCTTACGGACCGGCAATCATTATCCCAATACCATCTAATGACAGTTCCGAAATATCTGAAGTGAAGGTTAAATGCTGGTTAAATTCGAACACTAATTTGATAAATTCGACATTGGTATTTTCGATAATTGACCAAAATAATAATCAGGTTCATTGGAAGGGTTACAATATTTTCGGAGATAATTTTCAGGCTGACAATTGGTATTCATTTAATAATAGTTTTGTAATGCCTAAAGAATTCGTTAATTCAGCATACTCAATAAAAGTTTATTTGTGGAATAGAGACGAATCAGGTAACACTGTTCACATTGATGATGTTTTTATTTCTTTTAAAGATATTGAAAACGAAGAAGGCCCCAGAACAAAACTGATTGATTTTGAAGATGTTAATAGGAAAAAGCTTTCATCCAAATATGCTAAATCAGGGTTTTATAGCACATATGCAAAAGGTAAAGACGATTTCTCCGAGAGCATTATTATTCCACTTAGTGAGTTTGATATTAGTAATATTCACAGTATTTCTTTTAGCTTTAATTATCTAAGTGAAACTTCAGACTTAGATGCAGTGTTAGTACTTTCTATTTGTGATTCTCTGAATAAGGATCTTTTGTGGCATGGCGTTGATCTTTCTAAAGCAACTTTTAAAGAAAAAACATGGGAAACTGCTAATAGCAGTGTTATTATCCCCCCCGAAATCGTTAAAAAAGGAAACGTTTTGAAAATTTACTTATGGAACAGGAACACTAATCAGGTTTATCTTGACGATGTTTATCTTGTAATAAAGGAAAGTAATATGTCGAATGATAGCGTATTACCTGCTTTCAACATGATGGAAGAAAAAAAATTCCAGCCAAGATCAAACCATCCTCCTTACGATATAAAATATATTTTTTGTCGTTCATTTAAGGAGAAAAGTGCCAATATACTGAATAAATTGTTTACTAGTAACTCAAGAATACTTGTTGACAAATTTGACGCTTCTTTATCAAAAGATCAGATATTTTACAGCAATTTGAATGATTATGGAATGGTAATTTTCGAGAATAATGACATAAAAATTACTAAACAAAATTTTGATCACAATCCGGGTAAAAATGCAACATTCTTTGCAGATGAAGGGTACCTATTCTCAACTTTTGTCGAAGCCGAACAAATAAATATGTACAAATATGATAAGACTACAGAACTTTTCAAATTGCAGAGAGAAATTGATTTTAAGAATACAGGGAAAATTTCTTCCATATTGTTAAATCCTGATAATTCTGTTTCGATATTTGAAAGTAATGGATTGATATCAACAATAAGTGACAAAAATATCATTGTTTCCACAGTGAAGTTCATAAATCCTCAAAATTCAAATTCAAAAGCTATCAAAGCAAAATTTTTCGATAAGAATAAAGAAGTACTTATTATTTATTTGGAAAATAAGCTGAATAAATATATTTTTCTTTGCTATGACATAAATTCTAAAAATTGGAAAAAATCCCCAAATCATAACAATGCTTCAATTCAGTCAGTTGATGAACTTGATTTTGTAAGTGAGTATTATATTTTCAATGATGACAATTCAAAACAAAATAAACTATTACAGTTTAATAGAAGTTCGAGATTTGAGTTGAAAGTAATAGGGTTCGATTTAATCACATACAGGATTTTAAATAATTTGGAATTTAGAAATTATCCGATTAAACAAAATCCTAAATATTATGAATATTCCAAAATTGTTTGTGGTGATTTTTGCGGAGACAACAGATCGGAGATAATAATATTTCAGGACAATATAAACAGGGTTGAATGGCTCACCCAAAAAACAGAAATTTATTCGTTTAATGAATGATTATGTGTAAATTTATTTTAGGTATATTGATTTTGATAATGTTTACTGCTGTTTCATGTAAAAATGGTAAAAATACTCATATCAAAACGAGTGATTTCAGTTTGACAGGGTTAAACATTAAATCAAATTTCAGCGATAAGGTCATATTCATGGATTATACAGGTGCAATAGAAGGCTTTGTTGTGCCGACCAGAAAACAAACAGATAACGGGTATTTTGATTTTGATTTTGAGATACAAAATGATTGTGAAAAGTCAAAAAAATTGTATTACAAGGTTTACTATCAGAATGAATCATACAAATTTCCTGATTGCGATGAAAAATCGGAAAACCTTCAACATCAATATGCTCACGAGAATTTTTATGGTAGTTGGGAAGAAACAGATACTCATTTTAAATATTGCGGACAATTGGAACCTGATCAGAAAATTACCATAAAAGACAAATTCAGGATAGTTGGAAACCCCCGCAATGAAGATAAGTACTTTTACAATGGCGAAAATGATAGATGGAAAAGAAATCCGAGAGTAGGTAATTATAGCTTTATGCTGGTAATTGTTGATGAAGAAGGATTAAAGAAAATTCCTGATCAAATTAAAAATATTAAATTAACAAAAGACGACAATTTTATTTCTCCTTTTTTTTATTTCCTGCATGGAGAAGGCAAAAATTTTGATAATTGCATTGTCAGTTATACTGATAAGTTTGTTACTGTAAAAGCTTCTCCGGATCTTGGTAATGGTGTATTTATCAATAAATCACTTTATAAAACATCACAAGAAGAAGATTTCGAAGATTATTATAATTGCAACTGCAGTAACAGCGAAGAATTATATAAAAAAGCAACAGTTGCTCAGTTTATTCATTATATAGACGAAACTTCACAATTTAATAATGTTCCTGTTATCGAAGATTTTTTTGGCGGACATTTCACACAGGAAGAATATAACTGGTTAAGAGCATTTTATAACACTGAAGACAGAATTACTGTTTTGCCTCAAACTCCCCAAAACCCTTGTCAAACGATTTTTAGCGACTCTTTAGAAAATAAGATTGTTATAAAAAATCCGGCTAGCAAATATGGAGAATGGCAAAAACAAAATGCGGGAATGATAACCCGTCATGGTTTTACTTACGGAAAGTTTACAGTAAAGGTCAAGCTAACCGAATTGCTAAATGATGACTATATGTGGAATGGTATCACAAACGCAATATGGCTTATAAATCAGGGAGGCAGGGGACAGAATGAAACAGGATGGAATTTACGAAGACCATGTAAGAAGAAAGGCTATATGAAAACATACTGGGGTGGTAGAGATGACGAAAGAGTAGAAAGGGTAGCTTATTCTGAAATAGATTTTGAAATTCTTAAAACAGTTCCTTACTGTCCTTCGGAGAATTTCCCGCCTGTATATGATAACTATGAAGACAAGACAAATAAAGTTAAAGCATGGAACACAAAACTACCGGATGATGTATTAAAAGACAGAAAAAACATTGCAGTGTGTTGCACAAATTGGGATATGGCATGCTGGGAACCTAAGAATTTCTCGGCAGGTTGTCATAGCGTAACACACAATGGTAAAACTTATCTGGCTCATCGCTGGGAAGATTGTTACAGAGCAGTAACAACAAAACACATGGCTCCTGACGACGAGCTCTTCGGCAAAGATTATTATTACTTTCAGATTGACTGGCAACCAGACAAAATTATTTGGAGAATAGGCCCTGAAAAGAATAAATTATACGAGGTCGGTTACATTGATAATACTATTTCTATGATACCTGATAACCAGATGTTACTTATTGTAACTCAGGAGTTTCATAATACACGCTGGTGGCCGGGATCACCATATCTGCAGGAAAATATCCCTTTCCCCGCAAAAGATTATGTCGGGGAAATTTATGAAATAACAATAGAATAAAATGGTTTTTAGTAGCACCATATTTCTACTTTGTTTTCTGCCGATATTTTTAATAACTTATTATCTTGCTGATAAAAGGTATAAAAATATTGTAATTCTAGTTTTCAGTATTTTATTTTATAGTTGGGGTGCTCCTAAATTTATTTTTGTCATTCTAGGAACGACCTTCGTAGATTTTCATTTGGTAAAGTGGATGGATCAAGCTCATAGTTTAGTAAAGAGGAGACTGATACTTGCTCTTTCGGTATCAATGAACTTAGGTCTTTTATTTTATTTTAAGTATTCCAATTTCTTCATCGAAAATGTAAATAGTTTGCTATCCATATTTGGTGATAAAAATATTGAATGGACAAAATTAGTTTTACCAATTGGAATATCTTTTTACACTTTCGAGACTATTACTTATGTTGTTGATGTTTATAGAAAAATTCACAAACCGCTCAAAAACTTTTGGGATTATCAATTATACATAATACTTTTCCCTAAACTGATTGCAGGTCCTATAATTCGCTATCACGATCTTGCTGATCAGATTTCAGACCGATCACACAATGACACAATTGATAATAAACTTACAGGTTTGTTCAGATTTATAATTGGATTGTCAAAAAAAGTGCTTATTGCAAATGTAATGGGAGCGGAGGCAGACAGGGTATTTGCTATGGATGTTAATAGTATGAATAGCTCTGTTGCATGGATAGGTATTTTAGCTTATACTTTCCAAATTTATTTTGACTTCTCTGGATATTCCGATATGGCCATAGGGATTGGTAGAATGATAGGCTTTAAATTCCCAGAGAATTTTAACAATCCTTATGTAAGCCATAACATTTCAGAATTTTGGAGACGCTGGCATATTTCATTGGGAAACTGGATGAAAAATTATCTTTATATTCCGTTAGGAGGAAATAAAGTTAGCCATAAATCAAGGCTGTTTTTTAATCTCTGGTTTGTGTTTCTGCTATCAGGATTATGGCATGGCGCCGCCTGGACTTTTGTAGCATGGGGCGCTTTCCACGGTTTGTTCCTAATTTTAGATAGATTATTTCTAATTAAAATTCTAGATAAAGTCGGAAAGTGGCCATCAATAATTTTTACTTTTATTGTAACCATGGTAGGTTGGGTAATTTTCAGATCTGACACCCTTGATTTTGCATTTAAATATATAACAAATCTGTTTGCGTTTGATTTCGGCATTATAGGCTATTTTGACCGTGAATTTTATACCATTTTGATAATTGCTGTTTTCTTCAGTTTTATCACAGCATTCAAACCGGGAAAAACAATGGAAACAAAAGTTCTTTATCAAGACTATCCAAACAGAAGATATTTTATCATGGCTGGATTGTGTTTGGTATTACTAATTATTTCAGTTGCCGACATCTCTTCATCGGGCTTTAATCCATTTATATATTTTAGATTTTAAGTTAAATCACATCGGAATAAAGACGATGGAAGTTAGTTGCACAAAGTTACGCAAAGAAGACACTAAGTTACGCAAAGATAGTTAAGCACAGAGGGATGCGGAGAAAGAATGTCTCGCAAAGACGCAAAGACGCGAAGGGTAAGGGTTGTCGCTCACTGGCTCGCTCGCTAGGTTTTTTAAACACTAATTACACTAATTGACATTAATTATTTTTGCCACAAAGCGTTGCACTGAGTTTATCGAAGTACTCGCGTGGTAGTAGTAATTATTGATTAACAACAAGTTTTTTTTATTAAAACAATTATATTACCTTTATATCAAGTTTCAGATTTGATGAATACATTTTATGAAAGATAAAGATCAAATTAAAATTCTTCTTGTTGATGACGATCCCGATATAGTTGAATTTATGTCATACAACCTGAAAAAAGAAACTTATACTGTATTTGTTGCTGAAAATGGCATCGAAGCAATTAAAAAAGCAAAAAAGCATCTTCCCGATTTAATAATTCTTGATGTCATGATGCCCGAAATGGATGGAATGCAGGTTTGCGAAGCTTTGCGTAATGATAAAACTACTGCGGGTATTCTTATTTGTTTTCTGACTGCCAGAGCAGAAGATTTCTCTCAGATTGCCGGTTTTAATGCCGGAGCAGATGATTATGTCACAAAACCTATTAGACCTGCCGTATTTCTAAAAAAAATTGAAGCTTTGTTAAGACGTACCGATAATATATTAATGCCCGAAGAAAAACATTTTTCATGCGACAGCTTAAATATTGATTTTAAAGCTCATTCTGTTACAGTTAACGAAAAACAAGTACTCATGGCGAAGAAGGAGTTTCTGTTATTAAAACTGTTGGTTTCGTCTCCCGGTAAGGTTTTCTCCAGAGATGAAATATATTCTTATGTCTGGGGGGATGATATAATTGTAGGTGACAGAACTATTGATGTGCACATACGCAAGCTAAGAGAAAAAATAGGAGATAAGTATATTCTTACTTTGAAAGGTATCGGTTATAAATTTAATTCAAATTAGAACAAAGCTATATGAAAAATCTTAGTCCAAACAAAATATCATTTATTTACACATTGACAACATTGGCTTCGGTGTTAGCAGTTGTATTCCTTTTCGATATCATTTTTAATTTGGAAATAAGATGGATGATAGTTTTAGGAGTCGCTGTCATTTTCGGATTGATTTCGTTTTTTGTTTTGAGGATATTTTTGTATAAATTTATTTATGATAGAATAAGACTGATATATAAGACTATAAGAAAACGCAAGGAAGGTAAAGATAAAAAAAGATTTTCATCAGACTATTCACAGGATTTAATAAAGCAAGTCGAGACAGATGTCCATGAATGGGTAGATGAACAGGAGCAACAAATGGCACAAATTATTGAAATGAGCAATTATCGTAAAGAATTTGTCGGTAACGTTTCCCACGAGTTGAAAACTCCGATTTTTAATATTCAGGGATACACACTTACACTGATAGAAGGAGGATTAAAAGACGATACAATTAATGAGAAATACCTTCGAAAGATAGAAAAGAACATAAATAGAATGATAGATCTTGTTTCTGATCTTGACACTATAACAAAACTAGAATCAGGGCAGTTGGTCTTAAAAAATAAATTATTTGATCCAATAGCCTTGTGCAACGAAACCTTTGATTCTCTTGAAGAGTTACTGAAATCTAAAGAAATTAAAACAGAGATTCATAAACATTATGATAAGCAGTTTAAAGTAAAGGCCGACAGGGAGCATATATCACAGGTATTCGTAAATTTAATTGTCAATGCTGTTACATATAATAATCCCGGAGGCCTCATCAAAGCAGAGTTTTTTGAAATGGGCAAAGATATTCTTATCGAAATTACTGATAATGGAATTGGCATCCAGAGTGAAGACTTACCAAGAGTTTTTGAAAGATTTTACAGGGTTGATAAAAGCCACTCACTAAATTCTGGTGGTTCGGGGTTAGGACTTGCCATAGTAAAACATATTGTAGAAGCACACGGTCAACGTGTTAATGCACGCAGTTCTGTCGGCATTGGAACTACAGTGGCATTTACTTTGAGAAAAGGATAGGATTTTTCCTAATCCAACTTCAATACAGCCAAAAATGCTGATTGTGGAACAATTACATTTCCAACTTGACGCATACGTTTTTTACCGGCTTTTTGTTTTTCGAGCAGTTTACGTTTACGGGTAATATCGCCTCCATAACATTTTGCAGTAACATCTTTGCGAACAGCTTTAACGGTCTCGCGGGCAATGATTTTGCTGCCGATGGCTGCCTGAATTGCCACATCAAATTGTTGTCTTGGTATAAGTTCTTTCAGCTTTTCGCACATACGGCGGCCAAAATTTTGAGCATTATTGAAATGAGTTAGTGTCGAAAGTGCATCTACCATTTCGCCGTTAAGTAATATGTCAAGTCGTACAAGTTTTGCCGGTTCGTAACCTGACTGATGATAATCAAACGAAGCATATCCTTTTGAGATGCTTTTAAGTTTGTCATAAAAATCAAAGACAATTTCGCCTAAAGGTAAGTCGAAAAACAACTCAACTCTGTCTGTGCTTAAGTATATCTGATTAAGTAAAGTGCCTCTTTTATCAAGGCATAATTTTATAATTGGTCCAACGTAATCAGATTTTGTAATAACAGAACCTTTTATAAATGGCTCTTCAACATAATCGAGGTGATTCGGATCGGGCATGCCTGATGGATTATGCACTTCGATACATTCGCCTTTTGTTGTATATGCCAGATACTGAACGTTTGGCACTGTTGTTATTACATCCATATCAAACTCTCGGTCGAGGCGTTCCTGAACAATTTCCATGTGGAGCAAACCCAGAAAACCGCATCTGAAACCAAATCCTAAAGCAACAGAAGATTCAGGTACAAAAGTTAATGAAGCATCATTAAGCTGAAGTCTTTCTATAGAGCTTCTTAATTCTTCATAATCATCAGCATCTACGGGATAAATACCTGCGAAAAGCATAGGTTTTACTTCCGAGAATCCTTCAATGGATTTTGCACATGGACGTTCAACATGAGTGATTGTATCCCCGACTTTTACCTCTGCAGCAGCTTTTATACCTGAAATAATATATCCAACATCTCCAACTGACATAACTTTTCTTGGAGACATTGTCATTTTTAAAACTCCAATTTCGTCAGCGTTATATTCTTTATTAGTATTTACAAATTTTACGAGATCCTTGGTATTAACAGTACCATTAAAGATTCTAAAATATGCAATTATTCCTCGAAATTGGTTAAAAACAGAATCAAAAATCAATGCTTCGAGAGGAGCATCTGGGTCGCCTTTTGGTGAAGGAATCCTCTCAATTATTGCTGTCATTATTTCATCAATGCCATAGCCTGTTTTACCGCTGGCGTGAATTATATCCTCTCTATTGCAACCGATTAGCTCAACGATTTGGTCTTCAACTGCGTCAGGCATTGCTGCGTCAAGATCTATTTTATTTAAAACAGGAATTATTTCTAGGTCATTATCAATTGCTTGATAAAGAACGGAAATTGTTTGAGCCTGTACACCTTGAGTAGCATCAACAACAAGTAAAGCCCCTTCGCAGGCTGCAATGGAACGACTGACTTCATAAGAAAAGTCAACATGTCCGGGGGTATCAATCAGATTTAAAAGATATTTTTGACCATCTTTTTCATATTCCATTTGAATAGCATGACTTTTTATTGTAATACCTCTTTCTCTCTCCAAATCCATATCGTCCAGCACTTGATTCTGGAAATCTCTGTCAGATACTGAACCAGTTAATTGCAATAATCTGTCAGCCAAAGTGCTTTTACCATGATCAATATGAGCTATTATACAAAAGTTACGAATATTCTTCATTTTATTCTTTACAAAATTAGCCGCAAAGATACAAAAAAAAACAAAAAAAAAGCTTTCCTCATACTGTAGGAAAGCCTTTTAAAATTAAATACTTTAGATTATTTTTTCTTTAGATTATGTTTTTTTACGAAGTCTTTCAAAACACCTTCTAAAGTAGGTTGTCCAATTTCCTGCAATTCATATCCGATTTTAACAACTGGTTGTTTAATCTTTATAAAACGAGGAAGATCAATAGGTGTGCCTATTACTACTGCATCACAAGGAGTGTTAGCAATGGTTTTTTCCAAGTCTTTCATCTGAGCATCACCATATCCCATTGCAGGTAGTAATGTTCCTATGTTTGGATAGGATGTGAAAGTATCTTTTAATGTGCCAACAGTGTAAGGTCTTGGATCGATTAGGGCTGCAGCACCACATTTCATTGCTGCTACTGTTCCTGCACCAATTTTCATTTCACCATGAGTTAAAGTAGGACCATCTTCAACAACCAATACTCTCTTTCCTTTAATTAATTCAGGTTTGTCAATTGTTAAAATTGATGCAGCATCAACTATCATTGCGCTAGGATTTATCCTTGCTAGGTTTTGTCTTACAGTATTGATATTTTCCAATGAAGCAGAATCAATTTTATTGATAACGATTACATTTGCCATACGTGCGACTACTTCACCAGGGTAATAGCTAACTTCAGCACCTGGGCGAAGAGGATCTGCTACACCAACAAATAAGTCTGGAGTGTAAAATGGGAAATCATTATTTCCACCGTCCCACAAAACTACATCACATCCATCAGGATCTTTCTCGGCTTGACGAAGTATTGCTTCATAATCAACGCCAGCATAAATTACGTTGCGTTTTGTAACAACATGTGGTTCGTATTCTTCCATTTCCTCAATTGTACAATTGTGTTTTTTTAAGTCTGCAACTGTAGCAAAACGCTGTACTTTTTGCTTGTTCAAATCAGCATCATAAGGCATTGGGTGTCTAACTGCAACAACTTTTAATCCCATTCCAACAAGATATTCAATGATTTTTCTTGAAGTTTGTGATTTTCCACAACCTGTTCTGGTAGCTCCAACTGCTATAACAGGCTTTGTTGATTTAATCATTGTGTCTTTTGGACCCATCAGAATAAAGTTTGCACCTGCTGCATTTACAATAGCACTGATACCCATTACGTATGCGTATGGTTTATCACTGTATGCAAATACACAATCATCTACTTTGAACTTTTTAATGAGTGATGGTAATTCTGATTCCTTGAAAATGGGAATACCTTTTGGATATAAATCTTCTCCTGCTAATTCTTTAGGATAAGGCCTTCCATCTATACCAGGGATTTGTTCTGCAGTGAACGCAACAACATTGTAGTTTGCATTGTGCCTGTAATAAGTGTTGAAGTTGTGGAAATCTCTTCCGGCAGCTCCGATAATAATAACATTTTTCTTTGCCATAACTAATTTGATTTACCTTTGTTATAAGGTGTTAAACAATAATTCTTTGTGACAAAGATAAGGGTTTAATATAAAAAAAAGAATGATTAATACATAATACGATATGTTAAATAACATAAAAATTAAAATAATAATATCACAAATAACAGATAATCAGATTGTTACCATGCTTTAAAATATATAATAACTAGTTGATTATAAATTAATAGGACAATTATTATTTTTGTAAAAAAAACAGAAATGAAAATACCGATGGTTGATTTAAAATCTCAGTACTTAAAAATTAAGTCTGAGGTGGATAAAAAAATAGCAGAAGTTATTGATAAAACTGAGTTTGTTAATGGCAGCGAAGTAAAACTATTTAAGCAGGAACTTGCTGAATATTTACGAGTTAAGCATGTAATTCCTTGTGCTAACGGAACTGATGCCTTGCAGATAGCCATGATGGCATTGGGGCTACAGCCCGGTGATGAAGTCATTTCAAGTGATTTTACATTTATTGCAACAGTCGAAACAATTGCATTGTTGAAGTTAACTCCTGTTATGGTTGATGTAAAACCTGATACTTATTGTATTGATCCCGATTGTGTAGAAAAAGCTATAACGCCAAAAACCAAGGCAATTATTCCTGTTCATTTATTTGGGCAATGTTGTGATATGGACAGAATAATGGAAATAGCTGAAAGACATAATCTGTTTGTTATTGAAGATACTGCACAGGCAATAGGGAGTGATTTTAAGTCTGATAAAGGCTGGACAAGAAAGGCCGGAACAATTGGCCAGGTTGGATGTACATCATTCTTTCCATCAAAAAATCTGGGTTGTTATGGTGATGGTGGGGCTTTGTTCACAAATGACGATGATTTAGCCGAAAAACTCTCTTCTATAGTTAACCATGGAATGGCAGTAAGATATTATCACGATAGGATTGGAGTAAATTCAAGGCTTGATACTATTCAAGCTGCTATTCTCAGAGTAAAACTTTTGCATCTGGACGAATTTAATGCTGCACGTCAAAGGGCAGCTGATTTTTATGACAATGCATTTATTAACTGTCCAAATTTAATTACACCAATCAGATGCAAAAAGTCAACTCATACATTTCATCAATATACTTTAGTGCTTAACAATACAGACAGAAAAGCACTTGTAGAACATTTGAACAAAAAGGAAATAGCTTCGGCTGTTTATTATCCTGTTCCTTTGCACAATCAAAAGGCTTTTCAGGATTTTTCCTACAATCCGAACGATTTTCCGGTTACAGTCAAATTGTGCGAAACCGTTTTGTCCTTACCTATGAATACCGAACTCAACAATGAAACTTTAAAATATATTACTGATAGCGTTTTGGAGTTTTATAGCTAATAACGAACTAAACCCACCCGCTGCTGTCGCAAGATTATATCTTGTGACAGCAGGGCTACTGACAGCAGGGCTACTCACATAAAGTTATTTTAGGAAATATTAACTTTTTTGTGATTGTATAATAAGAACAAAGATTATATTCGCTGAGTAAAATTTTTAGAATTCTGATGAGAGAAAGATATTTTGTGGCCGTTGTGATTGTAATACTTGCTGTGTTATTCTCATCATTTACTTTTGCTCAGCAGGTTAAAATCACAGTTAAAGATAAGGATAAACACCCTTTATTGGGTGCTAATGTACAATTGACAAGAATTCAGGATTCAACGGTTTATTATGCAACAACAAATCAGAACGGAGTAGCCGTATTTGATAACTTATCATACACATTATACTCAGTAACTATAAGCTTTATAGGATATCAGACTCTTGAGAAAACTATTAATATAAGAATTGATACAAGAAATTTTGATTTTAGACTAGAAGAATCTACAATAACCTTGGATGAAGTTACGGTATCGGCAAAAAAACCTTTGATAACACAAGAGGGGGACAAAATGATAATTGATCCCGAACCGCTGTCTCATATGAGTTCCAACACACTAGAGGTATTAGAAAATACTCCCGGAATGTATGTTGATCAGGATGGAGGGATATTTTTAAATTCGGCTACGCCCGCAAAAATATATATAAACGGACGTGAACAGAAAATGAGTAATCAGGACATCTCTACAATTTTGCAAAGTTTACCTCCCGGATCGGTGCAAAAAATTGAAGTTATGAGAACTCCATCAACAAAATATGATGCTTCAAGTTCGGGTGGCATTATAAATATTATATTGAAACAAGGTGTCAAAATTGGGAGATTCGGTTCTGTTAATGCACGTGCAAGCAAAGGGAAATATGCCAATTCTTCTGTAGGCTTTACTTACAATGACGGTGGAGAGAAATCAAGCTTTTATATAAATGCAAATCATAGTTACAGAGATAGGGAAGAGTTGCTGAACGTAAACAGATTGATGGGTTTGGATACGGTTTTACATCAATCTTCAGTTTCAAGACGAAAGTCAAATGAGATATATTTGGGTTACGGAATTAATTATGATCTGAGTGAAAAATCTACAATTAGTTATGACGGAAGAATAAATTACAATTTACAGGAATCAAAAACAGACAACACAAATATTTCCGATTTTAATGAAAGCCTGAAGATTTATGAAAACATAAACAAAACCGATAACGATTCATATTTTATAAATATTCAGCAGGATCTCGGATTAAATTACAAAATTGACACTTCGGGTTCAGGTCTGGATACAAAATTCGGATATAATTACATTAAAAAAGATGCAAATCAGAATTATATATATGATTTTAAGATGCCCGAAGTATTTATTTTGTCGGGGAATGGTACAAATTTACAGGATAGGCATTTTTTGAGTTTTCAATCTGATTTGACATTAAAACTTAAATATGACTTTGATTTTGAAACAGGTGTTAAAGTTGATTTTCAACAGTTTACCTCTGATGCCGATTATTTTGTTTTAATGGACAATCTGAGCATAAGTGACCCGATAAGAACAAATTCCTTTTCATATACTGAGAATATAAATGCAGGGTATTTACAATTGTCGAAGACATTTTTCAAAAATTTTGTGCTCAAAGGTGGAGTAAGGCTTGAGCATACTTACATGAATGGAAATCAGACTTTACCGAGTGATACGAGTTTTCTGATAAATCGAGCAGACTGGTTCCCCTATGTGTATTTGAGCAGAAAAATTATAGAAATGATGGGAGTAAGGCTTGATGGTTACGCAATATATCGCAGGACCATCAGCAGGCCGGAATATGATATGCTAAATCCAAGTATTAGTTTTGTTGATCAGTTTATGTACGAATCCGGAAATCCTGCCCTTAAACCGCAGTTTACCGATAATATTGAATTTAATGTTAGTTTCGAGGATATGCCTGTATTTGCGATAGGTAGGAATTATACCACCGATATTTTCTCCGGGGTCGTTTATCAAAATCCTGATAACCCGGATGTTGCTGTTCGTACTTATGATAATCTGGGAAAGAGTAAAGAAACATATTTGCGGGGAATGATAGGAATTCCGCCCGGAGGTAGGTATTTTTTTGCTTTGGGTGCACAATACAATATGAACGAATATGACGGTTTTTATGATGGAGAAGTTTTGCAATATAGTAGGGCAGGATGGAGATTCTTCACTTTTCACGCATTAAAGCTATTTGCAAATACCAGAATCAGCTTCAGTGGTTTTATGATGATTAACGGGCAAATGGATTTTTATGAACTGAAAAATTTTGGTGGTCTGAATGTAGGAATAAGACAAACTTTCTTTGACGACAAACTTACTATTGGGATTCAGGCACGTGATATTTTAGGAACGATGAAAGTTGGCTACGAAATAAATCAGGGGTTAATAAACGCATGGGGGGACAGATATACCGATAATCGTCAAATTGGCATCAATATCAGATATTCCTTTGGATTAAATAAAAGAGATGATAAAAAAGGAATGTTTAATTACGAAGAGTAAAAAATAAATGACTAAATTCAGTAGGATATTTCCTTTATTAGTTTTGATAACGTTTATAATGTTTATTGCCTCGTGTAAGAAAAGCCTTAACTGGGATGTAGAATGTGACGAAATTGAAGAACAGATATTTTCTACAGATTTTTCGAATACTGAAGTGTATGAAATTGACAAAAGCAGAGACAGAATAAGAATGAAAGACACAACCCAAAATGATTGGGATGTGTTGTTATCACACAATTGTGTAGGAGATTTCCACATAAGCTACGAAGACGGAACCCGCGACCAAAGATATGCCGAAATATGTGCAGATCCAACGAATAGTGAAAATGATGTTCTGAAATTTAAGATTATTGAACCCCATATAAACGAAGGAACGCACAAAAAAGGTAGAGTACAGTTAAATCTGAACGACAATAAATGTATTAAAGAGTTTTATCAGACTGTAAGATTGTATCTGCATCCTGATATGGAATACTTAAAGCAATGGGATGAGAAAGTACATTGGCTTTCGTTTTTCGAGTTCTGGAATAACGCTAATTTTGCCGGCGAACGCAATCCTTTCAGAATATCTGTAAGCCTTTTTAAAACTGAAGAAGGTCCGGTAGATGAAATGTATTTTGCTGTTGTAGGAGATAGGGATATTCGATTAGGAGGCTGGGATCCTATATGGGTAGAAATAAACGAGGATTTTGCAGTTCCTTTTGGCGAGTGGATGGACATAGAAATATATTTGAAAGAAGGCGACAGCGAAAACGGACGTTTTTATATGACAGTTACACCGCAATCGGGCGAGAAACTAGTGCTTTTTGATGTTTATAACACTACACAGCATCCACGCGAGAAATATCCTGATGGATACACCCATATAAATGCTCTGAAATTATACACTAGTGATAAACTTATTGAATTTATGTCAGCAAATAATAAAAATCTAGAAATTTATTGGGACGACTGGAAATTTTATCGAAACCGACAGCCTGAGTTTTAGAAATAAAATAATTTAGAAGACAATCTTTTACTTATTTGCAACTGTGCTTTGATTTTAAATAATCAATAGTTGATTTAATCAGTTTTTTCAATACCTCAATATTAATATCTGAGAGCTTTTTTACATATATGCAGGAATTTCCCATTTTATACTTTCCTAATTCTTCAATTAATTCTTTCTGACCGGAGCAACCTGCATAACTGCTATAAACATATAAAGAAATAGCTGCTTTCCTTGGTGAAAACCCAACCATAAACCAATCACCTTCCTGACTGCTTTTTCCTGATTTATAATGGTAACAACCGAACCCGATAATTGAAGTGCCCCACATCTTTGGCTCGTAACCTGTAGTCTCCTTCATCATTGCCAAAAGCTCAAGGCTGTCGTTTATTTTTTGCTCTGAATCTGCAAATGATTTAATGAATTCGATAACATCGCTGTCATTTTGTTTCGTTTTTAATTCTGCCATAGTTTTACTGTATATTCAAACTTAATACATTTCTGATGCAAAAATATAAAACTTTAGTTTTCATGCAAAAGAAGTCAAGTTAAGTTTAAATCTTTATAACTAGAATAATTGCAAGAAATTTTAAATATTATTGTTTGAGAAATAAAGATTATTATTATTTTTGAATAATAAACAATAAAGATAAACTTATGCAAGATTTCAATCATCCCGACCCACAGAACGAAAGACGTACAAATCAAACAACAAATTCGGAGCCAACGACGCAGAATTTTCAACAGCAAGTTCCACCACCAGTTCCAAATGTCAATCCAGTGCCACCGGTACCACCCGCAGGGACTGTTCCACCTTCACAACAGACACAATATCAACAACCACAACAAAATACATATCAGCAGCCACAGCAACCGCAACAGCAGTATCAGCAGCCACAGCAACCACAACAGCAGTATCAGCAGCCACAGCAACCGCAACAGCAGTATCAGCAGCCACAGCAGACAACTTATCAGGCTCCTATACCTCCGATAGCGCAACCTCAATATCAGCAGCAAAATAGGGTTCAGCAATCAGCTTTCCCTCCTATAAAGACAGGCGAATGGATGTTGACAATGTTTTTGATGTCAATTCCATTGGTCGGCTCAATTATGTTATTCGTTTGGGCATTTAGTTCAGGCACAAATCCAAGCAAATCAAACTGGGCAAAAGCAACTCTGATTTGGGGAGTTATTGCAGGAATTCTGATTGTCATTGTCTATGCTATTATTTTCCTAATTGCAGGTATTACATTCTCTAGTTTCAATTTTTAGCATTCTTTATTATTTCTATAATTAAGACAGCAATATTGGGTCTTATGACAATAATTGTTTTCAATTCTTTGTCAGGGCAAAATATTGCTATAAATAATGAATCGCAAACTCCTATAGTTACTGAGAATGCTTCAAAAAACAATATCTACGTCTCGTTCGGTTCAACTTTAGTATATTCGGCCTTTACTATTTGTTATGAACGCAATGTCTTTAACAAACCAAATTCGGAGTGGAATATAAGAGGAGGATGGGGATTTAATGCTGCACTTTGGGGTGTTGTTTGTCATCATTTTTTGGTAGATATGTGTTATATTGGCGGAAAGTCTAATCATCATTTTGAGGCTTGTCTTGGAGTATCTATGCTTTTTGATATGGGATACTATTTATATTATAAAAATGATCCGAACTTGTACGAACCTTTTTCGTATTTTGCCGATTGGTATCCTTCTGCTTATGTTGGATATCGTTACAAGAAACCTGGTGGAAAGTTTTTATTCCGTGTTGGTGTAGGTTGGCCTGAGCAAGCCGGATTTGGTGTAGGTTTTTGTTTTTGATAATTATTGAATTTGGTATTTGGCAAAAATTTTGATAGTTTTACACGCCAATTAAAAAAATGATATTATGAAAAAATGTGTTTTTATTTGTGTATTTACGCTAGTAATGAATTTAGTTTGCTTTGGGCAGTCAACAAAAGTGCTAATTGAAACATCCAAAGGTAATATCACAGCTATTCTGTATGACGGGACTCCGATTCATAGAGATAATTTCGTTAAACTCGCTGAAGAAGGTTTCTATGATGGAATATTATTTCATAGAGTGATAAAATCCTTTATGATTCAAGGAGGTGACCCGGAGTCAAAAGATGCACCTGCAGGGAAAGTATTAGGTAACGGAGGTCCCGATTATACTCTCCCCGCTGAAATTATTCCTTCGTATTATCATAAAAAAGGAGTTTTAGCAGCCGCCAGAACAAGTGACCAGGGAAATCCTCAAAGACGTAGTTCCGGTTCTCAATTCTATATTGTGCAGGGAAAAACCTATACTGATATGCAAATGGATGGTATGGAAAAACAAATGAATACCAAGTTCACAGAAGATCAGCGTGACGATTATGCAACAATTGGTGGAGTTCCTCAACTAGATGCTCAATATACAGTTTTTGGCGAAGTCGTGGATGGACTTAATGTTGTTGACGCTATTGCCGGAGTTGAAACGGGAGCAAATGACAGACCGGTTGAAGATGTTAAAATCATTAAAATACGGGTTATCAAAGAATAATACCGATTGTAAATATGTAATAGTCCAATCGGCACTCTACTTCGAGTGCCCTCAGCACAAGCGTTTGATTTGACTAAACATATTT
>Ga0116157_10000790_pt1 | contig 31837 bp, 32 predicted proteins | sample AD_UKC048_MetaG_FD_89882 | JGI IMG/M metagenome (GOLD analysis project Ga0116157, IMG submission 89882) | Active sludge microbial communities of municipal wastewater-treating anaerobic digesters from USA - AD_UKC048_MetaG | ecosystem: Engineered > Bioreactor > Anaerobic > Digestate | place: USA... | reverse complement strand
TCTTCGTCCAGAACCTTGCCTGTGATCCGGATTCCCTGCCGGGTCTGGGCTGGTATCGATTTATTATCCTCCTGGCTTTTCCCGGTTAACTTCAGACTCCCTGCAAATGAGATATCCCCGAGCAGGAAAAGCACTGCACAGATAACAATCCTGATACCTGAGGTATTTAGGAATTGTGTTTGTGAAATGGTTTTTTTCATTATGGTAAGAATTACTTGAGTTTTTCAGTCAGCGGTCTTGCAATCTATATGCTGCCGCAGGTTGTCAGTTCCTTATGTTCTGCAGGCATTGGCTCAAAAATGAGGTTCACCCTATAAAATTAGGTCTTTTTGATATTACTTTTTGATCACTATGGAAATTTTATATTTCTTTAACAAATCCTGATCTCAGGATCCCCGTTACCGGGGGATTTTGTTAATTGCAGTTACCCAAAAGAGCAGATTGTGTATGAAAATATTACTCCTGACCGTCTGGCTTTCCCTTGGTGGTGTCATCTGTGCCGGAGCACAAAGCCTGGGGAGAGTCGGCTCTGCAACGGATATAAGCCCATCGGTTTCGGCCGGAACGGTGCTGATGGGCGGAGGCGCTGACGTTGATGCTGCTTTCACATGGATGATCAACAAATCGGGCGGGGGAGATTTTGTGGTTATTCGTGCCACCGGCACAAATGCTTACAACAGTTATATATATGGTCTGGGTTCAGCCAATTCTGTTGAGACCTTTCTGATTAATTCGAGAGAGCTGGCAAATGATTCTGCCGTTGTTCAGGCTGTAAGAAAGGCTGAAGCCCTGTTTTTTGCCGGGGGTGATCAGAATGATTATATCAGGTTCTACCGGGGAACCGCGCTGGGCTCCGCTTTGAATTACCTGGCAAATGTCAAACATATCCCTGTCGGAGGCACCAGCGCCGGCATGGCAATCCAGGGCTCCGTTTATTATGACGGCATCACAAACGTTGTGTCAGAAGAGGTCCTGCTTAATCCGTACAGGTCAGGCACCGGAATACACTATAACGATTTCCTGCAGAATCCGTTTCTGAAGAAAACAATCTGCGACACTCATTTTAATACAAAGGGTGGCACCACAGACAACGGCATAAGGGGGAGACAGGGAAGGCTGATGTCATTTCTGTCACGAATGATTACAGACTCGGCAATGACAGACGTGAAAGGAATTGCCTGCGATGAAAAGACCGCTGTCTGCATTGACCAGGATGGAATTGCAATGGTGGCGGGTGTGGGCAAGGCATATTTCTTAAGACAATGGTGTGCCGCTCCGGAAACATGCGTTCAGGGACAGCCACTGACATGGACAAACGGTGCCAGGGTTTATGTGATACCAGGACCGGGAAGTTATACCGCCGTCCCTGCAGCTGCAAAATCGGTGGATCTAAAGGATTGGACAACTGTCTCGGGCGGAACCTATGAATACTGGACTGTCACTTCCGGTATACTTACCCTCGGACAAACAACCGGAACGCCATCAGTGTGCAATCTGACAGGCGTGGCAAGCCCGGCTGAAGACGACGACATATGTATCTATCCGAATCCGGCCGGGGACAGGATTACAATTTCATCAGACGTACCGTTTAATAATTCAACCATAACTCTATATAACAGCCTGGGACAGGTAGTGCAAAGGAAAAGTAACCTGAATGGCAACCAGGTAAATTTTAATGCATCTGCTTTATCATGCGGTACTTATATCCTGGAGATTGAACAGACAGACAATATGCTCAGACGGAAAGTCATTAAACTCTGAACATAGAAACAGGGTTGCCGGAGTCCTGTAGTATGTAACCGGTATTCAGCGTGCCTTGATGTCCGAAGTAGCCTCAGCGCACCTCCAGCCTGACCTTCAGTCGTTCCCAGTAGTTGGGGGCGTAGGTAAATACGTCGTCCTGGGTGTAGGGAGTATTGTCCATCCCGGCATACACCTGGATCAGGTTGTCAGTGTTGAAACTGACTGTTGAATACATCCCGATAGTCTCATCTTCTTCAGGCATTGTGACAGCAAGCGGGGTAAACTGGTGGCTTCTGATCATGCAATCCCTGCCTCCGTCTGGGGAATCCTCTGAGGCCGGCAGCTCTGCACATTCCCTGTTGAAAACATATGTCGACTCTGTATTCCCGAAAAAATATCCCCATGGCTGACGATCTGGAACCCCGAAGTATGGCTCAATTAAAGGTTGATGGCAGATCTTAATATAACGCTTACCTGTCCCGGGTTCAGTAGTATAGGTGCCATTCTGCCCGATTATCTGCATTGTACCGTAACCGGCAGGGACTTCAAATTCCTGCTCGAAATAGCTGGGTGTGATGCTGGTGATATAGTCACCCATGCCTGTATGGTAGAGCTCCGGATCTGCCAACCCTGATTTCAGACTGATGTCTTCAGTCGTGTATCTGACAAAATATTCAATATAGCCTGCGTTGTTTTTGCAGCTCCACATCATGGAGGCCAGAAGGAGTATACAGATTGCTGGTTTCATGTGACTTATTAATTGATGAACTTGTACAATAAAAACACTCCAGGAGCCAGGACATTTTAATCTTGTTCTGGCAGGCCTGAATGCCGGAAATCTGAAAGACAAATAATTGTAGATTTACTTCACTATACCATAAGCATGAAAACAGCGGTTATAACAGGCGGCACCAGGGGCATTGGCTCCGCACTCGTAAGATCCTTTCTTGAGTCGGGATGGAATGTTGCCTATTCAGGGACATCGGAAACAAATGTGGAAAAATCTCTGAAGTTACTCGATGGTCAGTTTGAAAGGGGAAGATATGCAGCCTTCAAATGCGATGTTTCAGTTGAAGCTGACCTGGTCAGCCTTTGGGACCGCGCGGTTAAAACCTTCGGCCGGGTGGATATCTGGATCAACAACGCCGGCACCTCCAGCGACCAGACTCCCTTTCATGAACTCCCGACTGAGATCTTCACGCGGATTATTGATACAAATGTCAGGGGACTCATGCTTGCCACACACGTTGTCTATAACAGGATGCTGAAGCAGGGTCACGGAGCCATCTACAATATGGAAGGCCTCGGCAGCGACGGCCGCCGTATCACAGGCCTCACTCCGTACGGAACCTCCAAAAGGGCGGTCAGATATTTCACTGATGCCTTTGCTGAAGAAGTAAAGGAAGGTCCGGTCATTGTGGGAACAATCAGTCCCGGCATGGTCCTCACCGACCTCACAATGGAGCGGATAAGGAAGGATCCGGGAAACAGCAAAAAGCTTATAAAAATCTACAACATACTGGCCAACGAGGCTGATACTGTTGCTCCGTTTCTTGTCCGTAAGATGATTGGAAACAGGAAGCACGGCGCAAAGATCAACTGGCTGACAAACTGGAAAGTAGTCCGGAGATTCCTCATCGCCCCCTTCTCCCGCCGTGACATAGTAAGCAGGTATCTCTAGGCAATCTGGTTAAAAATATCCGGGAATTCACAGCGGAACCTGACCTGCCTGTTGAACTCAATGATCATGGAGGCAAACACCTTCATCTCCCGTCAAGCCAGTGAATGATATTCAGCAGCAACCGGTAGTTGTTGCGGGCGTAAGGGGCATTCATGCCGGCCGGAAACTGTTGTGGCCCTGCCAGCTGCGCGGTGAACATGGCAGCCTCACCCGACATCACAACCCTCCCTCTGTTATACTCCCTGAAAGCAAGCTGCGACCACCCTTTTATCGGCTTGTAAACCGTCTGTTCATTGAAAACCCAGGCTGTGTCAGAAAGGAGCAGCAGGTACTTTTCATTGAAAGTCAGCACCGTACGGGCATCATCCGGAACAGTGAATGCCTGGCCGGTGAATGAAAAAATGCTGTCGACCCTCTCGTCGGCGCTCCGGCCGTTAACCAGGATATTTTCCGCCAGGGTGCCGTCGGCCCTGCAGAAGAGCGCCGGCCCTGCCTGAGCCGTGTCAAGGGCGAAGCCGTCAGTGAACCCGAACCCAAACGCTGCAGCCATCTCAGCCGCGGCGCCTCCCATGGGCATATGGTCAGCTATCAGAAAAAGTGATCCGCCCTCCTCAACCCACCTCCTTACTGTCTCAGTCTCCCCGGGGGTGAATGCGGAATAAACCGGTTTGTGCCAGCGGGTGGCATTCGTCTCGTGCAGGGCGTTGGAGATGACCAGTATCCGGCACTTTTTCAGCCTCTCCGGTTCAAACTGCCCGGCATAACCCTCAGTAACGTAACCGTCACGTTCAACCAGCCTCGCAAACGGAAGATAGCGGTCGCCACGTGTGTGAAAGTTATTATGCCCCTCGTCAATATATACAAGCGGACCCAGTCCCTGTTCGTAGGCAGGATTCTTAATCACCGGGGAATACCCCGTGTCCGGCACCTGCTGCCCTGTGGCCGTGGCAACAATCGCGGCAAACAGCCAGACGGCAATAAGTTTACTCTTCATGGCATAGCGTTTAATTCTCACCCGAAGTTATGCATAGTCAGCCATATTTCATGCTGCAACCGGTTTTATTCACCAGAAACTGCCATCACTTTCAGCCCCCGGATATGCACCTTCAGCACCCTCTTTCGCACCCCCGGCACCTTTTATTTTCGGAGCCTCCGGGCGCCCCCTACTTTTGCTTCGACAAACAAACACTAATCCTTTTAAACCAATTATGATGAAAACAAAAGTATTATTGACAGCAGCAATCCTGGCACTTCTGCCTGTGGCACTGACTGCCCAGGGCGAAGAGAAAAGAGCCGGATTCGAAGTCAACGGGGGACTCTCGCTCTCAACCTGCGCACCGGGTCAGGCCATCACAAATGCCGGCGCCGGCGCCGAAGCACTGCTTCACTACCGACTGACTAAACACCTCGGCATCTACGGTGGATGGGGCTATAACGCCTTCCGCAACGACTATGAACCTGCCGGGCACAGATGCGATTTTGAGGAGACAGGCTATATTCTGGGTCTGCAGTACAAGCGGAAAATCGAATTCTCAAACGCCTCGGTCTTTGTCAGGGGCGGGTACCAGTACAAGCACATTGAGATAGAGGACCCGACAGGCGAACTGCTCTTCGATACGACCCACGGACCCGGATGGCAGGCAGGATGCGGCATCGATCTCCCGCTGACGGAAAAATGGTCACTCCTCTCCGAATTGAAATACAACGCTCTGCTGGAAAGGGAAGGACATGTCCCTGATGCTCCGCTCCCGGACAGAAACTACTTCTCAGTCAGATTGGGTATCCTCATGAATTTCTGATCAGTGCAATAAAACTGAATGAAAATGAATATCAGGGAAACGATCTTGATCATGACGTCTGTTGCAATGACAGCCCTGAGCGCCTGCGAACCCATCGCGTCCGACCGGTTTGGCTTCGACCTGCCGGTCGGCCCCCGCTCCGGTGGCATCAACAACGTGGAAGTGGATTTCACAGTCAGTGCCATCCGGCTTACCGGGAACATCATTGCTTCGGAAGGAGCCCTGGTTGCCGAAATAATGTCACCCTCGGGAGCCGTGGTCTTTTCTGCTTCGGTTGAAGCTCCCGGAGAGGTGCATATTGACAAATCCCTGCCGGTTGAGGAGGGAGAATGGAGGATGCGCTACTTCAGTCTGAATGGCAAAGGAGTTATCCGGATGCACCTTAACCTTGTAAGATAATGTTGACAGTTGTTACAGTAATGCCGGATCAAGAGTTTACTTTTGTTAAATTAATCCCGGCAAACCGCAGTCACAGATAACAGATACACGATGACACAATCATTCATGAAACGGTTAAACGGGCTCATCCCGCTGCCAAAGCTGGTGAGATTCGTGATCGGCATCTCCGTGGCAGCCCAGATGATCGTCATAATCTACAACAACTTCAGCGGATTCTACCCACTCCAGAACTTCACCCATTTTCTCCTGCGCCTCACCCGCGGCGTGCTTCTTACAGTCCCTGCTGCAATGCTCGTCGCTGTTCCTGACCTGCTGATCATCGGCAGACTTAACGCCCTTTTCCCGTGGCACAGGAGGGTCTTTCCAAGGGTGGTGATACAGTTTATGGCAGCCGTCACACTTGCTGCCACGGTGTCGGTGCTGATGACCCTGACCGCCAACAGCCTCACCCCATACAGCGAACCGCTGAACCTCGTGCTTCTCTATAATGCCCTGATCTATGCGGTGGTGAATATTATCATCATGGGGGTGCTCGAGGCCTGGGTCTTTTACATCCGCAGCGCAGAGGCAGCCAGGAAAGCCGAGGCACTTGAGAGGGAACTGTCACAGATGCGATTCGAGATGCTGAAAAGCCAGATCAATCCTCACTTCATGTTCAACAGCCTCAATGTGCTGTCCGGTCTTATAGAAAAGGATGTCTCCAGGGCCCAGGAATTCATCGATGAGTTCTCCCAGATATACCGGTACGTTCTTGAAACTGTCGAGCAGCATACAACAACTCTTGGCAAGGAGCTCGAATTCATGCGCTCCTACCTCTTTCTCCAGCAGATGCGTTACGGGGAGGACCTGACATGGTCGGTCAGCGTCCCCGGTGACCTGCTCGGCGCTGTGCTTCCTCCCCTCTCACTGCAGGTGGTCCTTGAGAACGCTATCAAGCACAATATAGTAAACCATTCAAAACCTCTGCATATCGGGATAACTGCCAGTGACATGATGCTGACTGTTGCAAACCGGCTTCAGCCGAAGATCTCAGCACCGGCATCCACCGGGCTGGGACTGAAGAATCTCACCAGGCGGTACTCCCTAATAACCGGCAGGCTCCCGCAGTTTGCCGTTGAGAATGATCATTATATTGCACGGTTGCCCTTGCTTAATCCTGAAGGTAATGATAGCGCTGATAATTGAAGACGAAAGCCTTGCGGCTGAGAAGCTTGAGAAGATGCTCGCGGAAATCGATCCGTCAGTGACTGTAACGGCGAAGCTCGGGTCGATTAAGGATGCGGTTAAATGGCTCATGCAGAACCGGGCTGACATCATCTTCCTCGACATACAGCTCTCTGACGGGATCAGCTTCAGCATCTTTGAGCAGGTGGCCGTCAACACGCCGGTGATCTTTACCACAGCCTATGACCAGTATGCTGTCAGGGCCTTTCAGCTTAACAGCATCGCCTACCTCCTGAAGCCAATCCGCAGGAGCGACCTAGCAGAGAGTCTGAATAAATATCAGTCGCTACGGGCCGCCTTCAGCATCGACTTTGATGCACTTATGGCACAGCTGCAGGGACGAGATCCGGGTTACAGGAAGCGTTTCCTGGTACAGACAGGAGAGAAGCTCAGGAAGATCGAGGTCACAGAGATAGCATGGTTCTATGTGCTGGAAAAAAGTGCCTGGCTGAAGACTTTTCAGGGTAACTCATATCCGGCGGAGCTGAGCCTCGAGGCCCTGGAGGCTGTCCTTGATCCCTCCGTTTTCTTCCGCATCAACAGGAAGTACCTCGTCAGCATGAATTCAATCGCCGGAATGACGGCCTGGTCACGCGGCCGGATCAAACTGGAACTGAAGCCAAAAGCTGACGATGAACTTGACACCATTGTGAGTATTGACCGCTCCTCAGCTTTCAGGAAATGGCTTAACGCCTGAAACTCTTTCTCCTTTTAATGAAGTACCAGAAGAGATAAGGTACATGCATCACCACGTTTATCAGCCCCCAGTACCAGACTGCACGTTCACTCGCAAAGGCTGATGAATCCATTATCGGGGTAAATATATCATAGGTGGCCCGTATCAGGATATGCACCGCGAGAGTATAGGCACGCGCCTGTACATAGAGCTCCGGACGGCGCTTTATTATCGGGTAAATCTCGGCAGCAAGCAGGATGCATAGCGAACTGGCCGCATAACCGGGATTCTCCGCATATACGAAGGCTATGTTCCATGTGGTGTAGAGGAAGTTCCACATCGGATCGGTATACGCCAGCATGTCCCAGGGCTTCCCTTTTGAGAACGCCCATCCGTTCCGCATCCCCTTCGACTTGAAGAGAGGCATCGTAACGATAAGGATAAATCCTGATATGGCGTTGAAATAGTTTCCAAGGGAAAGATCCTTGAGCGATGCCTCCAGAATGTTCAATCCCAGCACCGCATATAATGCCCATAAAACCCAGTCCTTCCTGAAGAATGAGAGCCAGCCCGGACGGTCATCTGCATGAGCCAGTCGCCCCAAACCCAGGATCAGTGCCGTAGGTACCAGCACGGAGAAGGTTTTAACCCAGCGGAACCATCCATCGAGCTGAGCTGCCCACAGAGGGAATGTGAATAGTGCCAGGATCCAGAAAAGGGCTGATGCCTTGTAATACTTCCTCATCAGCTCCACAAGGATCAACAGGATGCCTATATATAACGGCATCGAAACAAGGTACTGCCAGACAGGTATGTTCATAACGTATTATTTATAGATGAATATTCGTTCATTAATGATTATATGAATTACATTTTGATCATGTCCCAGGCAAGCTGGAATGCCTTCTCAATCCGTTCCGGGGTCATTTTATACTGCTTTGTGACATGTTCGTCGGCCAGTTCACGGACGAATCCGATCATGGCAAGGAAATGCATTTCATCATCAATATCGTTCTTTATCAGCATTTCCCTTTTGCCTCTTTTGATCACCTCATAGACTGGGTGTTTCATGGCCTCTGCCAGGGCGTTCTGCTCCTCGGTTATATACGGTGAGCGGTAGTACTGTTCAAGGAAGATACTCTCGGAGTGATGCTCTATCCGGTGAGTCAGGTAGTTGACAAAAACCTTCTTGAGACCTATCCGGAACGGCTCCACCGGATCATAACCCTGCATGAACCTGTCAAGCGACCTGTTGCGGTAGTAGAGGTACATCCTGTGGAAGAGCTCTTCCTTGCTCCTGAAGTATATGTAAAGAGTGCCTGTCGCCACACCTGACCTGGCAGCCAGCCCCTTCATCGTCAGCCCTGCAATCCCCTCCCTGCTTATCAGCTCAAGCCCTGCCTCATATACCAGCTCAACCTTGCCGTAATCCTTTGATCTCATACCACAAAATAAATGAACATAAATTCATTTTACAATGACAATTCGCATGTTTTTATAATCTGTTACAAGAGAGGAATATGAGAGGCCCTGTCTGTCCGGTTTAGACATTCGCACCGGGGAATATGCGTCAACCCGGCTGGTAATTGTTCCCGGACATCATAGGCTGAGGCCTCTGATTTATATTGTTTTTTCGCTATATTGCAGAAGGCAAACTCATTCATTCCTGCATTATAAACCATATGGAACATATCGTCTCGCGAACCTTCGACCTGCTTGACAGGTACAGGGAACTATACAACAAGGCTGATGCCCTCTGCTTCAAACATAACGGCAACTGGCAAAAATACAGCACAGCCGAATACATTGAACATGCATACAGCTTCTGCTATGGCCTCTGTGAATCGGGATTCCGCAGGGGCGACAAGATAATCACCGTCTCCGCCAACCGCCCCGAATGGAACTTCACCGATATGGGGATGTCAATGCTTGGCGTTGTCCATGTGCCTGTCTTTACCTCCCTTTCAGCAACTGAATATGAATACATTATAAGAAATTCGGGTGCCAGGATGATAATCATATCGGACAAAAAGCTCTGCAGGACCCTCGAACCCGCCCTTACTGCCACAGGCCACTCATGCCCCGCATTCACCTTTGATAAGATCGACGGCGCCGCCAACTGGCTCGATATAGTTGAAAAGGGGAGGAATTGCTCCGCCGAAACGAAACAACAAGTGGAGGAGATAAAGAAACTGATCAAACCCGATGACTTTGCAACCCTCATCTATACCTCCGGCACCACCGGCAAACCCAAGGGGGTGATGCTCTCGCACCGGAACATGGTCAGCAACTTCATCTCGGCAGCATCGGTGTTCAACCTGAAACCGACAGACAAATACCTCAGCATACTGCCCCTGTGCCACGTCGGCGGACGACTCGGCAATTACCAGACGCAATTCAGCGGAACAAGCATCTACTATGCAGAAAGCATGGGGACTATCTCCATCAACATGAAGGAGATAAAGCCCGACGGCTTTGATGCCGTACCCCGCGTACTGGAGAAATTCTACGATGTGATCATCTCCAAAGGCAAGAGCCTCACTGGAATAAAGAAATCCCTCTTCTTCCGGGCAGTGAACCTGGGCCTGAATTACCAGCCATTCGGCGAAAACGGCTGGCTCTACGAAAGAAAGCTCAGAATCGCCGACAAGCTCATCTTCAGCAAATGGCGCGAGGCGCTTGGCGGAAACGTCCGCATAGTAGGATGCGGCGGCGCCAGCCTCCAGCCACGCCTCGAAAGGGTATTCTGGGCAGCCGGGATAAAGATCATAAACATGTACGGCCTGACGGAAACTTCACCCATCATCACAATCAACCGGACAGAAAAGGGAAAGGTGAAACTGGGGTCGGTAGGCATGACCATCGAAGGGGTTGAGGTGAAGATTACTGACGACGGCGAGATACTCTGCAAGGGACCCAACGTGATGCTCGGATATTACAATGATCCCGAACTGACCGCCTCGGTATTCGATGAGGAGGGATGGCTTCACACCGGCGATATAGGCCATATCGAAGAGGGAAAATTCCTGATGGTCACAGACAGGAAGAAGGAAATATTCAAACTCTCAAACGGAAAGTTCATCGCACCACAGAGAGTGGAGAACATCTTTAAGGAATCACCCGCCATTGACCAGATTATGGTTATCGGTGAACATGAAAAATTCGCCAGTGCCCTTATCTCTCCAAACTTCAAATACTTCGAAGACTGGAAGACGTCACGGAAAGTAAACTATTCGAGTAATGACGAACTTATCACCCTCCCGGAAGTGCTGCAATTCTTCTCTTCCGAAGTCAATAAGATGAATAAGCGACTCAGCCCGCCGGAAAGGATAAACCGGTTCAGGCTTGTAAAAGATGAATGGAGCCCTGCCACAGGCGAGCTCTCTCCGACACTGAAGCTTCGCAGAAAATTCATCCACGAAAAATACAGCGAGGTGGTTGAATAGGTTTATAACAAGTAACCGGACCGGCAACAAAAATCACACACATGAAGCTCATCGAGGTCACTGACAGGAAAACGGAAAGGATGTTCCTTGACACCGCAAGGGTCATTTACAGGAATGATGATACGTGGGTCTGTCCGCTCGACAGGCACATAAACGGCGTCTTCGATCCCGCTGTAAATCCCTATTTCAAACACGGCACCGCCACCAGATGGGTGCTCACCGGCGATGACAACAGCCTCATCGGACGCATAGCAGCCTTTATCGACTTCAACATTGCAAAAACCTATGACCAGCCTACCGGCGGCACAGGATTCTTTGAGTGCATTGATGATGACGCGGCGGCCGGCATGCTCTTCGATACCGCCAGGGAATGGCTCCGCGAACGAGGGATGGAGGCAATGGACGGCCCCATAAACTTTGGTGAGACAGATAAATACTGGGGTCTGCTTGTAGAGGGATTTACACATCCCTCGTTCGAGATATCCTATAACCCGCCATATTACCAGGGGCTGTTTGAAAGATACGGTTTCCGGACATGGTTCAGGCAGGAGGGTTTCCATTATGACCTTACCAAACCGCTCGACACGCGGTTCCGTAAGATTGCACAGTGGGTGGCCGAAAAGCCGGGGTATGAATTCAGGCACTTTACCTGGAAGGAACAGGACAGGTACGTCGCCGACTTCGCGGAGGTGTTCAATGAGGCATGGGCCTCTTTCAAGGCCAACTTCGAACCCCTCGAGCCGGACTATATAAAAGGCACCCTCAAAAAAGCCAAAGCCATCCTCGATGAGGAGTTCATCTGGCTGGCCTATTTCAAGGGGAAACCCATCGCCATATACCTTATGTTCCCTGACCTGAACCAGATTCTCAGGCACCTTAACGGGAAGCTCAACCTGGTTTCAATGATCAAATTCCTCTGGCTGAAAAAGCGGAATACAATGACAAGGGCGCGGGGCATGCTCATGGGGGTGATCCCGAAATTCCAGAAACTGGGGATCGAGTCGGCCTTCATCCTTAAGGTACGCGAGGCAATCGAACATAAGCCTCATTATAAGGAGGTTGAGTTCTCCTGGGTGGGCGATTTCAACCCCAAGATGCGCAAGATTTTTATATCGGTCGGAAGTGTTTCAGTGAAACACTACATTACATACAGGTACCTGTTTGACAGGACAAAAGAGTTCAAACGCTATCCAATTCCGGAAATCAAATGAAGTATGACGTAATCGTTATAGGGGCCGGCCTGGGCGGGCTGACCGCAGGCGCGAAGCTGGCCCGCGAGGGGATGAAGGTGCTGGTCATTGAACAGCATAGCCAGCCCGGTGGATGCGCAACTTCCTTCAGGCGCGGTGATTTCACCCTCGAGGTGGGGCTGCACGAGATGGACGGCCCGGGCAGTCGTGACACAAAGAACCGCATCTTCAGTGAGCTGGATGTCACGGGCAATGTTGAATTTATTCATGTACCTGAGTTCTACCGGTTCATCAGGGGTGACCTTGCCGTGACAATACCCCATGATCCGCAACTGGCCGCTGCACGTCTGACAGAGATGTTCCCGGAAGAAAAGGAGGGGATAGCGAAATACTTTGACCAGCTGCTCAGTCCGAAAAAGAAGCCGGCAGGGGAGACCGAACCTGATAAAAGCGTCGGATCGTTTCTTGACTCCATTATCAGCAATGATGACCTGAAACTAATCCTGCTGGGTAACCTGGGCTATTTCCATGATGATCCGTATTCGCTTTCGCTGATATATTACTCAGTCGCCGAAGGGAGCTATTATACCAACGGTGCAAGTTTCATAAAGGGAGGCTCACAGCGGCTCTCTGACCACCTGGCCGGATACATAAGGAGCCACGGGGGAGAGGTGCTGCTGAACCACGTGGTCACCGGGGTGACGGTAGAGGCTGGCAGGGCGACAGGGGTCACCTTCCGGAAACGTGGAGGTAAGTCACAGAACCCCGAGGAGGCCACAGCTGATGAGATAGTTGCAAACTGCTCCATCCCGGCGCTTGCTGATATGCTGCCACCGGAACAGGGAGCACTGCTTCGTGAAGAATACAGCGGGCTGAACACAGGCGCCTCGCTGCTGACGGTCTATTTCGGGTTTGACAGGCCACTGAAGGAGCTGGGTCACAGCTACTATTCGGCATTTATCTATGACCGGTCAGTCAGATCTCAGGCTGACATTGCCGCCAATAACAGGGATGATTTTTCAAGACGCAGCTTCACGTTTGTCGATTACGGCCAGGTCGACTCCGGCCTGGCGCCTGAAGGAAAGAGTGTAGGGGCCATCTGCTGCATTGACTACCTGGCCGATTGGGAGGATCTCGGCAGTGAGGAGTATAAACTCAAAAAGGAATATGTTGCGCAGACGTTTATTGACCGCCTTGGCGAGGTGATTCCGGGCATCCGCGACATCATCGGTTATTATGAAGTCGGCACCCCTGTCACGGTGAAGAGGTACACCCTCAATCCCGGCGGGGCCGTTTACGGATTTGCACAGAATCCCGGCAGGAAGGTGCTCGATTCCTTCGCTCCGGTTGAGAACCTCCACTTCGCGTCAGCCTGGGGAAGAACCGGCGGCGGCTTCTCCGGAGCAATCTGCGGCGGTTATCTAAGCGCTTTCAACCTGCTGAGGAAAAGGGCCAGACACTGAGATTGTCAGTCATTTGTGAGAGTGATCGCCTTATTCAGGACATCTGTGATCATTATCTCCAGGAACCTCTCCGGCTCCTCGAACATCGGGCTGTGGGCTGAATTTTTAAAGGTGTAAAATCTTTTCAGCGGACTCTCCAGCTTATTGCAGTACTCCTCAGACAGGTCATGGCTAACAGTAAGGTCATGCCTGCCGCTGATGAAATATGCGGGAATCCCAAGCTCAGGAACCGCTACTGACATATCGAGTTTCAGCACCTCTGCCCTCAGCCCTGATTTATTCACAAACGAAAACTTCGAACGCCAGATATTGAACTTTTCCCTGATGGTATATGCCCTGCAGAGCCAGACCGGATAAAAAACCCCGGTCATTATTGAGTTCATGTTTCTCATGGTTCCTATACCCAGTTCGTGCATCGATTTGTCACGTAACACGGAATTAAAAAAGGGCAGGAGATATGCTTCATCTTCAATAATCGGGTATTCCCGGAATTTTGCTGCCATCTTTCTGTTTCCCGAAGAGGAATAGCTATCAACCATATATCTGTACGCCAGCTTTTCAGATTCAGCCTGTCTGGTTATCTGTGCCATCCCGATATAGGCATGGTACAGTTCAGGATTTTCGGCAACTGCCCTGAGGGCGAAAGCCGTACCTCCCGAATGAGCCAGAATATATATCCTTTCCTTGCCGAAACGGCTGCGGAGGTAGTTCGTCACCTCAATCATATCCGCGGCAAGCTGCCCGAGGTTCAGGCTCTCCATTGTAACTTCGCGGGTAGCGGAGAGCCCTCCGCCCCGCTGATCCCAGTAACAGACAGTGAAATGATCCTCCAGCCCTGTCGGGTATTTTTCTGCAAGGAAATACTCGGAGAAGGAGGGACCGCCGTGCACAAACAGCAGTACCGGGTTGGCTGTGTCTGCGCCCTTTATAAACATCCCCTGGCGGACGCCGCCGATCTCTTCGAATCTCTTTTCACAGATGCTGCTGCCTGAACCCGCAGCGGGGCAGGAGCGGGTTTTCCCGGGACTTACCAGGACCAGCATCAGCAGCGGCATGGCAACAATAATCAATAAAGCAGTAATGACAAGTATCAGCATATGGTGGGTTTTTGCTTTTAATCTGTTCATGACATAAAGATCATAATAAATTCTGTCTGCACCGGATGCTGCACAACCTTAAATATTGCAAAAGATGAAGCAGTTTCTCCGGGCTCCTGCAAACAAACACAAATCCTCATTGTTATTGCTATTGAAGTACCATTGTTTCTAAAACACCATTGTTATGACACCGCACGCTGAAAAACTGGTTATTACCGTATCAGATACGGTAAACGCCCCGCTCCAGCGGGTATGGGAACTGTTCACTGACCCGCTGCATATAATACACTGGAACCACGCATCGGACGACTGGCAGACGAGTTATGCAGAGAATGATCTTCGCCCCGGAGGGGCATTCCTCTCAAGGATGGAAGCCCGGGACGGTTCTGAGGGATTTGACTTTACCGGCACATACAGCGAAATCGTACCGGGTAAGTCAATTGCATCCACCCTTGACGACGGGAGGAACGTTCACACAAGCTTCAGCGAGAAGGCAGGAGTGACGCTCGTTACTGAGTCGTTTGAGGCTGAGGATCAGAACAGCGCCGAGCTGCAGAGAGCCGGATGGCAGGCAATCCTCGAAAGTTTCAAAAGGTATGTGGAAGGCTATGGCCCCATTGAAAAGCTCCATTTTGAAATACTCATTAACAACTCCCCTGAGAATATATTCCGGATCATGACAGGCAGCGATACATACAACAAGTGGACCACTGAATTCAATCCCACATCCCGGTTCTATGGATCATGGAATAAAGGGGAGAAGATCACATTCCTTGGTACGGACGCCGACGGTAAGACCGGGGGAATGGTCTGCAAGATCAGGGAGAACATCCCGGGGAAATTCCTCAGCATCGAAAGCCTCAGGGAGTTCGTCGACGGCAGCGAGGACGCCGGCACCGGGAAAGAAAACAGCTGGAGCGGGGCTCTGGAAAACTATACGCTGAAACCGGCAGGAAGCAAAACACTGCTGTGCATCGATACCGATGTCCCGGCAGAACACAGACCGTTTTTACTGGAGGCCTGGCCAAAAGCTTTGGAGACGCTGAAGGAGCTTTGCGAATAAATAAATGTGACGAAGACTCTTCTCAGCCTTCTCAGGATCGATGTCCCTGTCAGGGACTGAAACAATACATTACTTCAGTTGTTATTACAATTGCATTCTGGCAATTTTCTTCGAAATTTCTGATGCAGGATGTTCCGCTTTTTTTTATTCTGCCCACGTGATCTGAATTAAACCGAAAGGAGTAAACCATATGAACGCACTCAGAAAAACCTCTTTGATCTTCGGTCTCTTCTTCGCAGGTACTTTTGTGTTCTCGATACCGGCACTATTCTTTTATGACCCGTTGCTGCACGACTCCGGCTACATTCATGGCGGGGGGTTTGACAGGCGTGCTTCAATGGGCGCCCTTTTCGAGATACTGACTGCCATCTGCAACATCGCGACCGCCATCGTCATCTTCCCTGTTGTAAAAAGGGTCAGTGAATCCGCCGCAGTCGGTTACATCACATCACGCACCGTGGAGTCGGTAATGATTCTCTCAGGTGTTGTCAGCCTCATGGCTATTGTCACATTACGGGCCGGCTTCGAGCCTGGCGGTGACACCGTGGCCCTCACCATGACAGGTCAGGGTCTCCTTGCATTTCATGGCTGGACCTTTCTGCTTGGACCACAATTCGGTTCAGGATTCGGTAACGGAATTCTGCTTGGATACCTTATGTACCGGTCGGGGCTCGTCCCCCGGCGTATGGCCTTGTTAGGCCTCATTGGAGGACCACTCGCCTTTGCCGGTGGCGTGCTGGTCCTGTTTGATCTCCTTAAGCCTATGAGTGCCGGACTGTTTGCTCTTACAGGAATGGAAATCGCCTGGGAGCTTTCGATTACATTCTATGCACTTTTCGTTGGCTTCATACCGACACAGGAAAAATGAAACAAGATGGAAAAAATGAAAGCAGTGGTGTATGAAAAATACGGACCACCAGATGTCTTGAAACTCACTCAAGTTGAGAAACCAGTCCCCGGGGACGAAGAGGTTCTGATAAAAATCAATGCCACAACAGTGACAGCTGCAGACTGGAGACTACGGAAAGCTGATCCCTTTCTTGCCCGGATTTTCAATGGACTGTTCAAACCCGGAAAGATAAAAATATTGGGGTTTGAATTGGCCGGTGAGATCGAAGAGACCGGAAAGGATGTCAGGCTGTTTAAAAAAGGGGATCAGGTGTTTGCTGCCACCGGATTTACATTTGGCGCCTATGCTGAGTATAAATGCATCCCGGAAGGGGGAACTATTGCCTTAAAACCTGTCAATATGACTTTTGAAGAGGCTGCCGCTATTCCTGTCGGAGGACTGACTGCATTGCACTTTCTCAGGGACAAAGGACATATCCGGGGCAGATCCAAAGTGTTGATCTATGGTGCTTCCGGCAGTGTGGGAACTTATGCCGTTCAGCTTGCGAAGTATTATGGGGCCGAAGTCACGGCAGTATGCAGCACCCCGAATGTTGAGCTTGTTAAATCCCTTAAAGCTGATAAGGTCATCGATTATACAAAAAATGACGTCAGCAGGGAAGGTGAATTATACGATCTCATTTTTGACGCGGTGGGAAAGATTTCATTGTCTGCCTGCAGAAAAATCATGAAACCCGGGGGAAAGTACATATCTGTGAGAAGAGGTACCGCAAAAAGCAGGGAAGGAGACCTGGCATTTCTGAAAAAGCTTGTTGAATCAGGCACTGTTAAACCAGTAATAGACAGACTGTATGACCTTGCCCAGATTGCGGAAGCACATGCCTATGTTGAACAGCAGCATAAGAAAGGGAATGTTGTGGTTACTGTAAAATGAGCAATCGCAGGCAATTACAGTTCTTTTGAAACCAATGCTGCCAGGATGCCTGAAAGTCTGACAGTCTGTGCACACCTTTATTTCCTTACAGGTTTAGGCCGGATTCCGATAATATTCGGCAAAGGCAGCATCAGGTCAGGATCCTCCGAAAGGATCAGCTCCGTGCTGCCGGCCTTCAGGTATACCTGTGCCGGGGCATTGCCCTCGAGATGCTGCGCGGCCACAATTTCCATATCAGAGTAAAGGAGAATCTTGTTGAAATCATGCATCGAGACCGGCGAAGGACAGTAAAGGAATAGTATCCGTCCCTGCTTGTCTTCCGCGATGGCAGCTTCACTCCACCTGTTGCCCTGATCAGGCCAGACACTGATACCCAGCCGCTTGATCAGCCGCAGGTTCTGGATGACAGTGGAGTAATCCTTAAGAACGCTGTCGATTGTCACCCCTGGCTGATCGAGGTCAAAGATCCTCGCCGGGGGCACCTGCTTTCCTTTCGCGGGATTGAAGGCAAGGAGCGATTTATAATTGTTCCTGTGAAGACTGCTGCGGTGTTCTCCGTCGCGCACATATCCGGTGTGGGTCTGATAATCATCGTTGTACATACCCGCGTTGATGGCAGCGGTCAGGCTGTACTTTTCGCACCACTCCTTAGGAGTCTTCAACGGCCCGTCAGCCTCCTGGCTGATTCCCCTGAAAACCAGGTCCCATTTCTGCAGATCAATCCTGATTGCATTGATCTCAATAGGGTAGCTGTACTCCGGCAGTGTCACGGACTGTGCCCGGTATTCAAGTCCAGGGGATAATTCTTTCCACTGGGCCTGAACCAGGGACGGGATAAGCAGTGCCAGAAGGCAGATAATATATCGCATGGATCTCTTTCAGTCTTTAGATTAAGAACGTTATTATGTGCAAATCGTTGTGCAAGAGATATGCAATATCTCGCCTTACCGGAAGGTAACTTACCAAGATGTAACTTACAAAATTGTAAGTTATCATATTTCCTTTGCATTTATAAAAAATCATGGAAACACAATTTGTTTCCGGCACAGTTGCCCCTGTTATGAATTTCTCTGAGAGGAGGCAAGAGACAGCAATGAGGAGAGATTAAATGCCGGCGTGGAACGTTGGCGCAAACTGAGACACCAGTTATCTCCTGTTCCCTGTTAATGAAATTTGGCTCATCAACTGGTATTCCATACCTGAATGGATTATTCATTTTTTTCCTGTGGATTGTTATACAATACAGAAATACGCAGCTTGGCATAACGCACTATTGCGTAATTGATTTTTATGTCGTGAAGACATGAAAAACCCGGAATACCTGATGCAGCTCACCGGACCCGTCAGGCCCCTACTTCAATTCCACATCCAGGTACACCGAGTGCCTCCCGTAAGTGTCAAAGAATGGCTTGTATACAACACCATCAATCATGAACTCCAGCTTCGAGGGATCACCGGTAATTGACTTGCTGATGTCTGAAGCATCCAGCGTCACCTTGCGCCACTCGGTGCGCGGAGCAGGCTCCTGCGCTGCCAGCAGCACCGGCCCGTAGAACAGGCTCGCAATGTTCTGCTGATCCATCACCGGCTCAAGGTAAAATTTGAACGGCATCCGCAGCTCAACAGTATCGCCCTTCTTCCACTTGCGACTGATAGTCATATAGCTCCCCGGCACCGCATCAACACTAAAATCCCTGCCGTTGATCTTCACTAAGAATCCTTTCGTTGCCCAGTGCGGCACCCGCACGTTCAGGTCAAACCTGCCCTTGCCGCCAATAACCAGCTGAGTGCGGTCTTCCTTCGGGTAAGCCGTGGCTTGCGTAACAGTGATCTTCCTCTCGGTCCATGTCAGCGTCGAGGGTACATACAGGTTCACATACAGCGCCCTGTTATCGGCACTCCTGAAGTAAATCGAGTTCTGCAGCTTCGTGCTGCTCTCCAGCGCCGTCCCGTTGCAGCACGAGAACCCGTCCATATCCTCGTTCCCGAACTGCTTCATCGAGCCCGGCCTCAGAGGCACATGATAGGTGTTCCCGGCATTATGTTCCGCCACCGAGGCAAGGATGTGATTGTAGAGCCCGCGCTCATAGTAATCCATCAGCGCCGCATCCTGGTTGAAGAGGAAGAGGCTCCCGGTCAGCTTGAGCATGTTGTAGGTGGCGCAGGTCTCGTTCTGTCCGCCTGCGGCGAAACCGTTCTCATACAACGATGCCGGCTGCGCGGTGAAGCACTCAGCATTATTCGGATTGCGTGCACCTGCAACACCACCGATGCTGTACATGTAGTCATGGGTGACCATGTCCCAGAAGTTGTCAGCGATGTGATAATACTCAGGCGATTCGGTATCACGGTAAATCTCTATCGCCCCGATGATCTGCGGAATATGCTGGTTGGCATGCAGCCCTCGGAACATATCCACATTCTTCGCCAGCCCGTGCGTATGATCAGCATTGCCATAGAACAGCCTGATGTTGTCAAACAGCTGAGCAGCCTTCATGTAGCTGGTATCACCGGTGATACGCGACAACCGTGCAAGCGCCTCGTTCATCCCGCCGAACTCCCCGGCGATGTACCTGTTCCACATGCTTATCAGCGTCTCCTCCGGCAGCTGGCTCAGGCGGGCATATACCCATGTACCCATCCCCTTCGCTGTCTCCAGCGCCTTCTCGTTGCCGCTCACCTCGTAAATATCCATCAGCCCGGCCATGATCTTGTGCAGGGTGTAGTACGGCGCCCATACCTGGGCATTTGAGCCGCCATAGGTGGCTCCCTTCTCCAGCATGATGAACTGATCAGGCGGATAGGCGCTGATAAAACCCTTGCCCCAGTTCTGGTAATCGGTGCGTATCCCTGCCTCGCTCAGGTCAGAGTCGTAGCCTGTTTTTCCCGCCGCAGGAGGAACGGCTGTCGGATCGGCCGAAAACTCTCCGCCGGCCGTCCGGGGCTGGCCCGACATCTGCGACAGCTCATAAAGCGTATTCACCATATACTCCATCTTGCCGGCGAACTTTGCCCGGAGCTCCGCATTATAACCGGTGCTTGCATAGGCCTGGGCGATGGCGCTGAGGTAATGCCCGGTTGCGTGACCGCGTAGCTTGGTCTGCTGGCTGTCCCACCCGCCGAGCGGCTGCGCACCCTCTGGCTGCTTCTGCCCGAAGGCATTGCGGAACATGTAAAGAAAATTATCCGGATTGGTGGCCTCGAGGCCCTTTAAAAACTTGTCACGGTTCTCGATGAACTTCGTCTCGTGATTGTGGATGTCAGCATCCAGCGTAACCTGGTCAAGCCTGAACGCTTCGAGGGTGCGGTGCGGTGCAACAGGCGCCACGGCTGCCCTGACAGTCACCACTGCCTTCGGCTGCAGGCTCGTTCCGGAAACCTTTCCTGTCACCGTGTATGTCCCGGGGACAAGCGCCTGGCTGTTATCCTCCGGGACCGGCCAGATCACTCTCACATCGGGACCATCCACACCATTGCCGTAAACACCTTTCACAAAACGGGGCAGCCTGGGGAGGTTTCCTGCAGTGGTCTCAACCTGCGTGTCAGGAACACTTACCAGGAACGCATTGTACAGCTGCGGCGTTGTTACCGGAAAAACCTGCAGAGTCTGTTCAGGCTGGCCCCTGCGCCCTGCCTGCGGATTGCCGCCTCTGAGAGCGGTGAAATAGATCCTGCCGATCTGCCTCGGTGTCAATGGAATACGGTAAATACGGAAGTCGGAGAGCTTTGCGTTCAGGAAAGTCTTTTCACCGTCGATTGATTTGCCAACATAGAGCTGGTTATTCTTTTCCGAATCATTGTCGAACAGCTGTGAAATGTCCAGTGCTGCATCCTTAACTTCAACGACCAGCATGCCATTGAGGTATGTACTCATGGTCTTCGCCGGGATGTCAAGAACCACTGCCAGGTGGCTCCATTTGTTCAGGGGCACTGCATCAAAGGAAGTAGTGTATGTCTTTGATCCGGCCACAAACGCAGTCTGCAGTCCGGGCTTTTCCTTCGTTCCTGCCGGGGCAGCAAAGAAGTGCGAGTTGCTGTCCTTCCCGAAATCAAAAAACAGCTGTCCCGGTTTTGCATCGCGAAGCCAGATCCATCCGGTGATGGTGAGCGATTCCTCGCCTGACACCGCCTCGCCAGGGATGGAAACATATGTCTCGCTTTCGCCTGAAAGGGCAAGAACATTACCAAAGAGGCTGTCGGGTATGAATCTGAAGTCGGTTCCCCGGGTGATGGCATGGAGGTTGTTGCGCGACCAGTCCCTGTCATTTCCCTTGAACTGGTAGCGCGATATCAGGCCGGTTTCACCTATTCCGTCGAGGATCTGGTCACCGTCCTGGGCAAGCGCAGGGAATGTTGTCAACGCGCATAAAATCAATACAATACCAACGAGCAGCCTGTTAATTTTCATGTTCAGTATCTTTTGTTCTGGTTTATCCGCCAATGCATCAGCAAGTTTAACAAATTCTCATGACGAAAATGAGAGAATTGTTAATGCTCCGCCAAACGAACATACCATTAGCAGGCTATAAATATATAAAATTGGTCAGTTCCAGCTTTCCCAGCAAGCTGATCTCTGTCAGGTTACGGACATCGTTGTCAGTAAATTCCGATAACGCACCTTCTTTCTTCCAGGCGCCTGAGACAAAATAGACGAAGTCCTCCTTCTGCATCCAGACCCTGGCATTCGGGAAAAGGTGAATTCCTCCGATATGATCCGGATGAGGATGTGTAATTATTACATCTGTTATACAGGAAGGGGATACGTTGAGCCTTCTCAGCACAATGTCCGGTCGTTCATACATACTGTCGCCGGTACCGTTTGTATCAATGAATCCTGCATCAACGATAATATTCCTGCCGTTTGAACCCTCCAGGTACCAGAACATATTGCATACCGACACGCTGTCTGTTGACGATGTTCCGGCTGCAATATCACGGACCGGCACAGAACCCGGCTCGTTGAATTTAAGAGCATAAACCTGGTACTCATCAACCACCTGGCCGGAGGAGGTGAAACCTGTAATAAGAAGGATTAATGCGGAGATACTCTTTTTAATCATTCAGAGGCTATTTAGTCAGCGACCAATGGCTGTGGATAATTTTCCATTCATTGTTTTCTTCAAGCCTGTACACTTCGGTGCAGTTCTCTTTCCAGAGTGTATCACCTGAGCTTGTTTGCAGATTGTAGGTCAGGACGGCCATCGTTCCGGCCTGCTGCACAACGGGATTAATAATTTCGAACCTGTCCATCTTTACTGTTCCGCGCATGGTCTCATACAACTCCTTAATCCTGTCCCAGCCGTCAAGCCGCCTTTCCTGGACAGGATCGAAATAGGTGAAGTCTTTCGAATAAAGCTCGAGATAGGGAGTGGGGTTGCCATCAAGCCAGGCGTCGAGGGCAGCTGTTTCAAGTGCAATGATTTTGTCTGTAACAGTAAGCTTATCCATGATGTTTAATATTTAATTGATAACCAGTATTTGTTTGCGGTTAATAGTATCACCTGCCAGCTTTTTCCGGCCTGTGATTCAGCACAACTTCCTTGATTGTGTTGAAGTATTCTTTAAGTGAAAAGTTGCTGTGTGACGAGTCGTCATTTACCTGGAAAGCCAGGGCAATATTATATTCGGGGAGATATTGAACATATGTGATGTAACCTGGCGAAAATCCGGTATGACCGTAATAGGTAACCCCGTCCGTTTCGCCTATGAAACTGCCCAGCCCGTATCCCGCACCTTCGAACAATGTGGTTTCGAATGGTGCGGGAGTCAGCATCAGCTTCAGTGTTTCCGGTTTAAGGACACTTCCACCGTATAACTGGCTGGCCCACATGGTCAGGTCAGATACAGTGGAGGCCAGCCCGCCGCCGGTCCACTCCATCTGGGGATTAAAGGCATAACTGTTGTCATTTACTACCTTATGGGGAAGCAGAAATTCCTCCGTGAGATTTGTATAGCCAGGAATCAGACCGGGAATTGATCTCCTGTCTGAATGAAATGTGTGCTTCAGGTTGCAGGGACCGAGGATCAGCTCATCAAGCACCTCGTAGTAGGTTCTGCCGGTAACTTTCTCAATGATCAAACCCAGTATCAGGTAATGCGAATCGGCATAGGCCCAACCTTCTCCGGGAGCGCTAGAGGGTGGATCATCGAAAATTAGAGAGAGTCGTTCCTCAACGCTCCACTCTTGGTCCGGATCCTCTTTTATGGTCTCCCAGAGTTCTTTATGGTAAACATACTCGGGTATTCCGGCAGTGTGGTTCAACAGCATCTCAACCGTAATCTCAGACGCACCCGGGATCTTCTGAAACCAGTCTGCGTCCTGCAGGTATGAGATAGCTTTGCCTTTCAGGTCGATTAGCCCCTGTTCGTACAGCCTGAGAATAACAGCTGCGACATAAGTTTTGCCCACACTGCCTGAAAGCATGATATCATCAGGCTTCATGGGAATTTTCTCCTCAACATCTGCCAGTCCGGAAGCAAGGGAAATTTCTGTTCCGTCACTTAACCTGACAGAGAGAGTGGCACCCGGTATTATCTGATTGTCTGTGAGTGAATCCAGTCTGGCCTGCAGCAGCCGGGTCATTTCCGCCTTTGAAGCGTATTTTGTCTGCCTGCTGCGGTTGCACGAAAACAGCAGTATGGGAAGAGCCGTTGCCAGTATTAACACCGGTATCATGACTTTTTGACTTATCATATGCAATAAGAATTCATTGTATTTAAAAGATGAACAACACTGCTCAGAACGTTGCATTCTCCCTGAGTTTCTCAATCACCGTGGTACTGATCCAGTAAATATCCGGGTTGCCGTTCTGCGGGGAGTTATGGAACTCCTGCAGTGTCTTTGTACTCAGTCTTCCGGGGCTCCCACGGCCCATCCGGTCCGACATAAAGAACAGGTACTTCCCATCTGTGGATACTGATGCTGACCACTCCCCGGGAGAGGCAGAATTGACTTCGGGACCCATATTGACCGGCTGACTCCAGTTGTCGAGGCTGTCGCGAAAGGATATGTAATAATCAGTGGCGCCAAAACTGTCGGGCATGCCGTATGCCGGTACAATGATATAACTTTCATCATCCGCAACAAACGCATTGTATCTGGCACTCCCTGTGTTTACGTTTGGCCCAAGCTTTTCAGGCTCCTGAAAAACCCCGTTAACCAGTTTGGAGCGATAGATGAACTCTTCGCCGGAGACAGGATCCAGGTGGGTGTAATAGATTGTACCGTCAACCGTCACTGACGGGAAAAACTCCTTGCTTGCAGTATTTACGGGTGCACCAAGGTTCCGTGGCTCCGACCATCTGCCATCTGTTTTTGTGCATACCCAGATATCTTCATTTGCTTCTGACGCGGAGTCAGCCGGCATTGTGGATATGAAATACAACCTTGTCCCGTCAGGAGATATGTGCGGCTCAACATACTTGTATGCGGGATCGGTACAAAACTCAAATACCTCAGGGATTGACCACACACCGTCACTCCTCCGGGAGTAAAAAATGGTGACATACCTGAAATTGCCTGCCTCGCGGCAGAAGAAGATCTCATTGCCATCAGGAGTGATGGCGAAATCGCGCTCAGTCATACCCGTTGAGATGATGCCAGATGCAAAGAGCCTGGCACTGTCACCGGGAGCTGCCTGCCCGAGGTAATCACCGCTGACCACAGCCGCATCACCGGATCCCCGGCGGTTTGATGTGCAGGAAGTTATTGAAACGGCGAGAACCAGTAACAGGGAGTACGAAAGTTTTTTCATTTTATTATAAATCATTGTTTTATCCGGTGATCACCACCTTGCATTATTGAATTCCGACGGAATAAATGTCTGTGCAGGAACTCTGCAACCGGGCATGACATTAAAATACTTCTCAACCATGTTCAGGACTCCGTCTTTGTCATAGAACCTGATTTCCGTTGCAACGGGAAAACCATTGATGTCCTCATACCTGGCAAACTCAACCTCTCTTGAGTTAGCGCCTGACCGGCGCCTCATCTTCAGGAACAGCAAAGACTCCATGTCTGCCCAAAAGCAGGTACTCAGGGTATCACCTGCTATCCAGGCATCACGTCCCATGCACTTTCCCTCTGCCAGAAGATCGAGGTTATATCCGCATTTCACAGCCCGTTCAGCAGTAATTTCCGGTGGGATATTATTTATGTCCAGTCCAAGTACAACCAGGTCATGTATCCGGTACCGGACAGATTCGAGTGTGTCTTCCCTGAAGCTGTAGATGGTGTCATTTGTAAACAGCATTCCGTTGCCGCTGTTCCAGTCGTTGAATCTGATGATGAGATTGCCGGGCGACTGGTATGCCTCGTACCAGACTTCGGAAGATGTGATGCTGTCATTCCAGTAATGGAGAACCTCCTGCGTGAAGCAAAGAGTCTCATACCAGTTCGATTTGTTTGCTTTGTACATCTGCTCAATTAATTCATACCCGTTTTCAGGTTTCTGAGAGCATGATGAGCCTGTGACAAGCAGGATCATGGCAATTATTATATTCTTCATTATCTTGATTTTTTCGTTGAAGCGCTCAGGGTTCTCTATCCCGGAGCAATTGATTTATGACGATTTTTGTATGGCCTGTTCAAGTTCCCTGATCCGGCCACTGTTGATTATCTTCTGAAAGTAATCATCCGTGACCGGGATTTTTCTGTCGCGGATTAATCGCAGGTTCTCCAGGTTGTGTTTCCAGCGTTTCAGGACGGCATCGGGTACCTTATGGTTCCCTGACGGGATAAACAAACGGTCCGGAACCTGCGGTTCGAATCCCAGGATTTGTAACTGTCTCCTTATCTGTGGAATGTGATCACTTCCGAAAACAAAGACTATTCTTTGCGCATCCCCGGCAGCATTCATCCCGTTCTCTGCAATCCGCCGGTTGCGCTCGTGCCAGTTGCCATGGGCTGTTTCGGCAATCGGGTCTGCGCCAATGATCTGTTCAAATACAGAATCAATAATCGCGATGTTTGATTCGCAGTGTACTGCATCATACATAGACTGGCTGGCTGATTCATTCATCCTGGCGAAATAGGTGCTTCCGAAAGGTGCCAGTTTCTCCTTCACCGATTCCGGATAAATGCTGTCCGCTTTCGACTGGGTGGCATAATCCAGCCGCCAGTCGACCGGGACGAACCGGTAATGAAGCTCAGGTGCCATCTCTGCCAGCAAGGCTGCCTCGGGTGGGAAGTAGCCTTCAGTTATATGTTCAAATGCCTCAGGGGCGATCTCCCCGCAAACCACGTCAGGCTTCAAGGCAATGATCTGCTCCAGCAGGTCATTAATTGAATAATGGTAGTCAGGGTTATAATGCATGGAATGAATGGATCCGACTATGAAGACCTCCGGCCGGGGGACAGGTTTTTCCGTCCTGATATCTGCGAGGATTCCTGTAGTGCCCGGTACAGGAGACGTCCAGAACACCCATGACAGGCCAAACGTAGCCAGGAAAATCAGGACAGGGGAATCTGCAATTCTATTCATGGATCAAGCAATTTATAAAAACTTCTCCTGAATGAGTATGGCATTGGTCCCGAATAACCAAACCGGATTAGCAGCAACGGCGTCAGGTCTTTCAGCTGCAAGTGGTTAATAAGTTTATCACGTACCTCCATCTCCTCACAGGGCATATCCAGATGAGAATGACTGACCTGGTATTTTGCCGCCTTAAGGCCGAAGCGCTGAAAAGCCTGGCCCAGTCTTATCCAGTGGTACGGGTCGTTCTTCTCTGCCATGAAGAGAGCGAATCCTGAAGAAGCCCGGGCCAGCTCCTCCATACGCCTGGCCTCAATTTCGGCAGAGATAAAATACTTCATTATTATCTTTCCGATAAGCCTTCCCGTATTTGGTAAACCCATCGCGCCTGCCCGGATACCATCACCTTTCAGCATTGCCTCCTTCTCACTGAACCGTACCCAGCCAACCAACTCGTCGACAAATGCCTTGTTGCTGAATTGCAGCCTGGTGCCTTCAGAAATGTAAGGGATCATCTCCCTCATCTCATTTCCCGAGAGAAACAGCTTTGTCGAGACACCTTCATCATCAGGATCATTAAAAAGTTCACTTATCAGGTTGTCAGGCACTTTATCATTTCTGTATTTATTCCTTCTTGCCTGCCGTTTTAAAATATAATCGAACAACTCCGGTTTGACCCCCTCGGGTTCATCATGAAGCGCAACAATGATTTGCGGATTATTTCCATTGCCCGTGATTTCAACCTCTGTATCATAACCGAATTCATGCGCCGCAAGAATCATGTTTTCCAGGGCGCACCCCATGCTTATATATAAAGAATGATTATCGTTATCGGCAACAGGCAACGCCCTGGTGAAGTCAGGCAACAGGCATATTGTGTCATTCCTGATCTTGAATCTCCATGGTTGTGCATTATGACATGAAGGAGCCTTCACAGCATACTTGACAATCCTTAACATGGTCTCTTCATGTATCATTTCAATGCGCTTGATTAAACCAGGTATCCATATTTTACTGGCCATAAATTAAATGCCTGACTACCAGCAGGAGGTTACTCGCCTGGATTGATATAACTCTGATAAGAATGATTGCTGCTCTGTCCATCTTAGGTAATTGAAATTGTTCGCGACAAAAGTACCGTACTGGCATGAGGCCGTAGTCTCACCGGTTATCCTGGAAGTACCACTTTTTGGAAAAAGGAGTCCCACTTTTTATGAGACTTTCCCGATATATTCACTTGGGGACATCCCTTCGAACTTCCTGAAAGCCCTGTAAAATGAAGCTTTTGAGTTAAATCCGCAGTTATAGGCGATGCCCATTATGGAGAGATGGCTGTTTGCCTTTAAAACGCACTGCTCTTTAAATTCACCTACCCTGTACCTGTTGATGAAATCGAAAAAATTCTGGTTAAGCCGGGCGTTGAGCACCTCTGAAAGGAACTCGACTTTGACATTCAGCATCTCGCTCAGCCTGGAGATTGTAATATCCGGATCAAGGTATGGCTGCTTCTCCTCCATATCCCGGGTGAGAGTTTTTATAAAGGCATCGTCTGTGTTTTTGACGGGAGATGAAGCCTCAGTTAAAGCTGATTTAACGCCTGATTTCTGTATTTCTTTCGATTGGTTTATAAAGATATTACCCTGCCGTATCCCGAAGTAACCCAGGAAAAGGATGTATACCGATGCAAAACCATTCGTTAAGATTATCAGGAAATTGTAGGTCGCGAAATGGAAGATCATGTCAAGGTTGAAGAGGGTCACGTTGACTGAGTAGCTTATCAGCGTGGCAATTGTGAGTGCGCTGAGCCAACCGAGGTCGATGTCTTCAATTTTCGAGTAATGCTGCATTAATCTGTCCCGCCTTCTCCTGATCAGGTTGAGAGCCCATATATTGTAACTGATGGTGGACACCCCAATCAGCATAACTGTTATCTTATAAGAGACCGATTCCTTGAACAGGTCATTTTCAAGGAACCTGATCTTTTCAGGAACAGTGAGATTGATGAAATTGAAATAGTGGAAGACCGAAAAGAAGATGAAAGGTACGAAGTGAAGCAGGTACAGGGGTTTGAATCTGAATTCGTGATCGGATAAGCTCCTGATGTAAAACCACAGCGCCGGACCATGAAGGAAGAGGAATACCCAGCTTGTACTGATTATTGCGGAATATGTGAAATTGTGGCTGAAGTTTTGTAATTCGAGATAAACGCCCCCGATGCTGATAGCGTATAACACGAAGATTGCCGCAAGAAAATAATCCGGAAGTGATTTGTTCTTTTTCCCGAGCAGCAGCAGAAGCAGAAACAGGGCTTCGAAAGTTCCTATAATAAGGATGTATTCCATTTCTTCCTGGCCTTGATTTCCATCTGGAGAATGCAGTTGTAGACAATCCTGTTGACAGGGATTTTCACGCCATTTGAAAATGTCTTACAAAGTTACCTGACCCAGTTGACAATCTCCTCTTTTGACTTGCGGGGAGATGCACCGGTGACGGCGTCAGTGCCTTTCTCTATGTTACCCACACGGAGCATTATGACAGGGGTGAATCCTTCCGGTATCTGCAGTGCCTCCCGTTTTTCCCTGGCTGCGGCAATGGGACCGCCATAAATCCTTGCCCCGAGGCCCATGGAGGTGGCAGCCACGAACATGTTCTGTGTTGCCAGCCCGCAGTCGAAGTCGGGTGTGGAGCCCGACTGTGACACTTTGCCTGAGATGATTATGATCACATTGCCGGGTGTTATATTGGAGATGATCTCCTTTATCATTGCTTCATTCTTAAGCACCGTGAAGTGCCATGGTTGTCCGTTGCGCGAGCTGGGCGCCTTGATCCCGCACTGCAGAATCATATCAATCTGCTGGTCGGTAACGGCCACCTCGGTGTAATTGCGTGGCGACCATGCAGAGAGGAGGAGATCAGTGACAGAATTGCCTGCCGTTTGTGACATGGCGCTGCCGGTGGCAAGGACGAGAAGTCCGAATACTAATGATAATCTTCTGGTTTTCATGACTTGAGTGCTTTTTATTTGTTCCATAAACCCATGGCTGAAGATAGTCAAAAAAATAGGCTGCAAGAATACGTATTCAGGCAGCTGTTCTTCTTGAAGAGGGAGATTGGAGTGAAAATGCACCTCTTCGGAATTACCTGACCATGCCGCTAAATCTTCCTCCCTATGTAAAACACATAGCCGTAATACTCCTTGTACTTGTCATATAGCTGAACTTCATGCCTTTGGAAAGCAACAAGATCTTCGGCAGCTTTATTCCCCGGATACTTTTTCAGGAATGCTTCCTGTATCGAAGCCTGGGGTTCATGGTAATTAACCGTCCAGCACTCTTCCGGCAGGATAAAAGCAGCAACCGGAACATACCCGGCTTTCTGCATCTGGTCAACCTTCCTCGGTATTGTGTCAATCTCAGCATATGCATCCATCCAGAACCTGTTTATCTCTTCCGGCCGTTCTTCGGTGAACCATGAACTCTCGGAAACTGCAATATATCCTCCCTTTTTCAGAAATTTTCTCCATTCCTTCAGGCCCCGCTCAAACCCGATATTATAGATTGCCCCCTCAGACCAGACCAGATCCAGCTCCTCATCCCCGAAAGGAAGTTTGTCCATCGAACCTGTAATCCCTTTAACCCTGTCCTGAAGATTCAGTTTCCCGGCATTGGCATTAAACAGCTCGATGAATTTCGGGAACAGATCGATCCCTGTAATCCTTCCCCGTGCATTCTGCGCCAGAACCATCGTCTGCCCGCCTGTGCCACAGCCGATATCGGCAATCACCGAGTCATTCGTGAGATTGTCGATAAAACTCAAAGCCTTTTTAGTCACCTCCGGACTGCCGGGCCCCTGTCTTTCAAAATTTGAGAAATACTCACAGATCAGACCGTAGTCGATTTCGTGGATTGACTGATTTTCACTGCTCATGATTATTGAATTTGTTAAGCAGCAAGTTATGAAACTTCCGGAAAATGCCGCGATTGTCATCCCGGAAAAATGAAGACGAATGTCTCTCACTGAGGCATTTCAGCCATTGGCCGGCTTAAAATGGCTCTTCAATTGAAAATAATTTTTCTGCACTTGTTTACATGGCGTAACTTTGTTCATCTGACAGGGGGAACCAATTAGTATACAGACCTATAAGAAGTACCAGATTATGAAAGTTACAGCATTTATCGGAAGCGGAAGAAAGCGGCATTCATACAATGCCTGCGAAAAATTCCTGCAGAACCTGCAGACGATGGGCAATGTGGAGTATGAGATGGTTCGGTTAAGCGAGTACAACATCGGAACCTGCAGGGGTTGCAGGATCTGCTTCGACAAGGGGGAGGAATTCTGTCCCCATAAGGATGACCGGGATAAGTTGATTGAAAAGATGAAGGATTCTGACGGGGTGATTTTTGCATCACCCAACTATTCCTTTCAGGTCTCGGGTATGATGAAGGTTTTCCTCGACAGGCTCGGGTTTGGTTTTCACCGTCCCGATTTCTTCGGGAAAACATTTTCAAGCATCGTCGTCCAGGGGATCGGGAAGGGAGAGAAAATAGTAAGATACCTCGACTTCACAGGCAGGGGATTGGGCTTTAATGTCGTCAAAGGGTGTTGTATCAAGACCCTGGAGCCGATGACCGGGAAATCACAGAAAGCGTTTGACAGCACAATAGACGAGCAGAGCAAAAAATTCTATGCACAGCTTGTAAAACATGAATACCCCTCACCGTCACTGTGGTGGTTAATGATATTCAGGATGGCAAGGACCAGCATGTATAAGATGCTGGATGACAGCTGTCGCGACTATAC
>Ga0116157_10000789_pt1 | contig 31838 bp, 52 predicted proteins | sample AD_UKC048_MetaG_FD_89882 | JGI IMG/M metagenome (GOLD analysis project Ga0116157, IMG submission 89882) | Active sludge microbial communities of municipal wastewater-treating anaerobic digesters from USA - AD_UKC048_MetaG | ecosystem: Engineered > Bioreactor > Anaerobic > Digestate | place: USA... | reverse complement strand
TAGGGTTGAGTTCACCCGAATTAACGCACCAGGAGATTAAGCCACTAGGCCATCGTGGAACGGTGAAAGAAAATGTGAAAATCAAGAAATTTCATTAAATTTCATTATTTCACGGAACTATTTCTTTTAATTTAATTTCTCTTAAATATTTTATTAATAGTTTAGATTCTTTTAATTTTTCAGATGATATATGCTTTGCACATTCGAACTTAGGTTTACAATAATTATTAAACCCAAGTAATTTGCAACTATCATATTTATCATAATGGTCGAAGCTATAAGATTTGTTGGGACAATTTTCTTTAATAAATTCTAAACAATTATCAGTATCTCTTTTAGTTTCATATTCATTTTTAGCGTCTTCTAAACTTTTCTTATAAACTATCTCTTCTCTACAATTTTCAATTATTATACCTTTTTCTAAGTCTTTTAAAATATAACCATAGCCATTTTTATCAATAACTTCAAATTCGTGACCCGGAGATATAATAAAATAAGGTTTATTAATTTCTTTAATTGAAATTACTATATCACCAATTTCTATTTTTTTACGACTTAATGGTATAATCATATTAGTTTAATTCTTTTTCGAGTCTAATTAGTTTTTTAATAAATTTAAATTGTTATAATCACCTTCTAATTCTATATAGAGTATTTTCATTAACCATGAACTTTTTCTTTGTTCTAATGTAATTGTCCTAATATTATTTTCAAAACAAAATTTTCGTACTTCGTTTTCAATGAGATTTATATTTGAAGTTCCACTCTCAACATAAGTTTTTAACTTATATTTTTTAGTATCAAAAGAACCACAGTAAACACTATTCATTTTTTAGAAATTTTAAAATTATTTTAATTAACAAATATAAATATTAATTCTCTAATAAAAAAACTTTTTTAAAAATTTAAAATAAATATGAACATGAAAATTGATAAAATTAAATTAGATAAAAATAATAGAATGTTAAGAATTGGCTTTGGAAAACATGAAGGAAAATATTTTTTTAGAATTGACTTGTGGAGAATTGGTTATAGAATTAGTTAAATTTTCTTAATTTTAATTTCCTAATTTCAGATTTTGAAGGATAATAGTCCAAAGTCTTAAAATATTTCTTGGGTAATATCATATTAATAATTCCAAATATTGGAAGTATAAATAAAAACCAAAAAGAAAAATAATAAACCAATAATATAACAAGCTCAAATATGCTTATTAAAATTAAATTTATGAATAATATGCAAATATTCTTTCATTTTGTAAATTTAAAGATTTTTTTTAATAATAAAAAAATTTATGAGGAAAATATTGGTGCATCCGGTGGTATTCGAAACCACGTCGCCCTGATTAAGAGTCAGGAGCATAAGCCACTCTGCCACAGATGCATATAAATAATGTGCCTGACTTTACAGGATCTTCAACTTCTAAGGTTTAAGGCTTTTTTGGCTCAATGATATGTTATTTACACTACACATTATTTTTTTGTAACTAAAATTGCTAAAGTTAGTTACAGAGCGGAGAAAAAGAGATTCGAACTCTTGCATCATGTTATTGATCTATACGCTTTCCAAGCGCACCCCTTAAACCACTTGGGTATTTCTCCTTTTTTTATATGGTGGTATTCCACCATAATTTCTTATCCATTTTTTTATACAATTTCCTGTGACACCATATTTTCTACCTAATTTTTCATATGACGTAGTTTCTATTTCAACTAATAGAGTATCAAGAGATGGTCTATTTTTATTTTTTCTTCTACTTATTTTCTCGCAACTATCACACAAACTTGATTTTAAGGTTATTTTTTTCCCACATTTACAATTTTTATTTTTGAAATTCTCTCGTTTTCTTTCTAAAGAGTTTTCATAATTTTCTTTCATTTTATTTTTTAATTTGGTTTTTAAATTAATATAAAAAACATAACCTTTATCTTTCACATCAGAATCTATGTTATATAAATTTTTAATATCATTTAAAAATTCAAAACTACCTGAACTAATGAAAGTACCCCAACCATCACCATCAAAATAACCCATTAAAAAAGATAAATTTAATTCATCATTTTCAAAAATAGGTAACCTTATATTTTTGCTTTTTTTATTTACACAACCTTGCTTTATTAAAAAAGATACAAATTTTTTAGATGTTATTCTTAATTGTACAGACTTATAACCTTTTTTATGATTTCGATTTTTTATTTTATTATTATTTGCTCCAGTAATTAAACAAAACTTCTCTAAAACAATTTTATCACTATCTTTTAAATCAATACTCAATCTATTATTTAGCACATATCCATCTGCATATAGAAAACCAAGCCAATATGATTTATCCTTTGAATTAATATTTTCGAAAAAATTAAAATCTAAATTTGGGTGAGCTTGTTTTATTGTTTTTAATTTTTCTAAATTTATATTATATTTTTTACATTTTTTCGAGATTGTATTTCTAGTATGACCTAATATCTTACCTATTTGTGTGAAATTATGTCCTTCATTTATCAATTCTTGTATTTTCTCTTTCATATTTTTTTATACTTATATATAAAAAACGAACTTGGTTTTTTATCATTTAACCTTTAGTGTAGTGGAGGTCCCTGGTTACGCTCCAGACTCTCATGCTCTTCAGGCACACGCTTTCACTAGATTAGCTTGACCTCCTTAAAAAAATTGGGGTGTTAGGTCGGTTTCGATCCGACTACCTCCTGAGTCACAGTCAGGCGCTCTCCCAATTGAGCTACAAACACCATATTAGGTGTCTAATGGAATTCGAATCCACATCTACAAGAGCCACAATCTTGCGCTTTCGGCTGTAAAGCCTTAACCAATTAAGCTATAGACACAGCGGAAAGCATCGGGGTCGAACCGATTGCGGGATTAACCGCACACTTCGCTTAGCAGGCGAGCCCTATCACCGTCAAGGTATACTTTCCAAATTGCGGAGACAGAGCGAGTTGAACGCTCACATCAAAATTGACTTCACTACTTTCGAGGTAGCATACCACGCCAATGGGTGTCTCCAAAAACAGAATACTTTTTTATAACAAATTTCAGGTTGTTTTTTTATTGCTGTTAGTATTCTTTGGCGGAAGAGAGAGGTGTCGATCCCCATACGCGAACGTACCGCTTGTTTTCAAGACAAGGTTGCCTGCCGAGACAATTTCTCTTCCAATTTATTGATAATCAATTACTTGCACATCGGGAGAGATTCGAACTCCCACACCAATCAAGGCACAATTTTGGAGATTGCTTAGCTTACCAATGCATACCGATGTATATTTTAGCGTACCTGGAAAGATTTGAACTCTCAATCTTCGGGTTTGGAAGCCGACATGTTGCTCTTGTTACACCACAGATACATATTTTAAGGAACAAATTGCAACACTTCCTGTTGGTTTGGCAGGGTAGATACGCTACTCTCTCAATTTGTTCCATTTGTGCGGAATATCGGAATCGAACCGACCTACTCCTGGACTTCACTCAGGCGCTTGAACACATACTCAGCTACTTCCGCATATTAGTGACCCCGCCCAGATTCGGACTGGGATATGTACATTAAAAGTGTACGATGGTGCCAATTACATCACGAGGTCTTACCTAAATTAAAGTCTTTTTGACTTTTTAACCATTTTTTAACAGCGTTACCTGTTACTCCATATTTTCTTCCAACAGCTTCTAAACTGGTTTCTTTAACCATTTTTATTAATTCTTCTATTTCTGGTCTATTTTCAACTTTTCTTTTTTGGTTTAATTTTGTGCAACTATTACACATTTTACTTGATTTCAATATTTGCTTTCCACATTTACAATAATTTGTTTTTTGTGTTTTTGATTTTATTTCAATTGATGCACATTCTCTACACATTTTACTTGTTTTCCATATTTGTTTTCCACATTTACAGAAATTTAATTTTTCTTTTTTAATGTGCGGTATTATTATAAGATCGTTTATATAGCTAATTAAATTTTTTATATATTCTTCTTTTTCTTTTCTATTGAGTCTTTGATAATCACTCCATTTTATTCTTATTATTTCCCAATAGTTATTTTTTAAATATTCGGTTTTTCTTTTATCAGATTCTATAACTTTTGGATCTAAATAATGTTGATCACCATCAACTTCAATAGCAATTCCTTTATTAACAATAGCGAAATCTATTTGGTATAAGCCAACTTGATAATATCTTTCATATTCAAATTTACCATCAAATATATCATTAAAATAATTTTCAGGATAACTTGGACCTTTACTATAATGATTTAATAGATATGGAACTTTTTCAGGATGTTCTTGTAAATATTTTTTTCTTGCTTCTGAAATTTTATTTCTTGTTTCATTTGAAAGTCTTTTTGGGTTTTCTTTATTATGTATTTTTAAAGATTCTGATATACTTCTAGTTTTAAATTTCTTATTTTTAACCGCTTTATTTAAAATGTTATTATTTATATTAAATTTTTCAATAACACTATCCCACATATTACCACTGTCATAAAATTTTTGAACTTCATTCCAATCAATTTCATCATAATGTAATTTATTTTCACTAAAATTTTTTATTTTTCTAATTTTACCTCTAATGGAGTATATACTTCTATTTAATAGTAATGAAATATCTTCATATTTTTTATCTATATTATTTTTTAACATATCAATTTCTTCTTTTGACCATTCTTTTTTCATAACAATTTTTTATTATTATATATAAAAAAACTTAAAGCCCCTTTCTAATTAAAATGAAATATTTTTATAAATAATTAAAAATAAAGTGACCCCGGTGGGACTCGAACCCACGTCTCGGATTTAATTCTCGCTCCGCATTAAAAGTGCGGTCCATATCCAGCTCTGGCACGGAGTCTTCCTAATATAAATCTTTTTGATTTATAAAAATTGTGTTGTTATGGCTGTTTGTATTATTCAACCCAACGTTGATTGAAAATTTCCATTTTACATACTTTGAATCAACACTTCTTTTTAAGGAAGCAACACAATATTTTTAAATGTTGGTATGGACTGTTGTTGGTCCCCTACTCGGGCGATCTTTCCATTCTACCATACTTAGTTACATAAGTAACGCAGTATTTCTTATTCAGAAACAACATTATTTTTATTCACTAATATTTTCCCAACATGTCAAAGAACTTTAAAACAAAAAAAGTCCGAACTTTTTATGGTTCGGACTTTTTTTAACTTCTTCTAATTAATAATTTATTTATGAAGTAAGCATTATAGTAGCCGAACCTTGGTTTTGTGACCAAAATTTAAAGGACTTACTATGTTTACTCATTGTTCTCATTGTTTAAAATTTTAATTTGTTTTTTATTATACTACAAAGATAAATAAAAGTTTTAAATAAAAAAATAATAATGTATATATTTTATAAAAAAAGTCGTTTTTTTCTAATTTTAATTTTAATAGAGTGTGCTTCACATCTGGCATGGAAAACTAAGTTTTCCGAATGATGGCTATACACCAGTCTTCCTCTCAACTGAATAATACAAAAAATTCAAAGTGTGTTGTTACACCAAAAGAACATTGATAGCATTGATTTTTGTCTTAGCATCTATCAATATGCAACAGCATTTAGTCTGTCCGGCTATTGCTTTACCTGGGGGGCCTTGTATTAGGTCTGTGTGTCCGATTCACACGTAAAGCACTAAACAAAATCCGACCGATATGAAACAAGAGATTTTAATGAATTGAGTAATTTACCTAATTTTGCTTCAGCAGGTGTTTTAATACCATTTTTAATATCAGCAATTCCAGATAGTATTTTTTTCTCTGTCAGTTTTAATATTTTTTCGTTAGGATTCATTTGTTTCTTTTTTAGATTTAAATATTTCTTTCCAAGCCCAGGCTATTAGTAATATTACTACTGCGATTTTTACTATTGTTTTCAAAGATTCTTTCATACTTATTAAAATGTTAATTCGACACCAGCGTTTTCATCTAAAAATTCACTTTCTTTGATTTTAAGAGTGATATGATATTTGAGATCATTTAAATTAGAAATAGACATATTATTTAGCATCATCAAGATTTTTTCAAATTCGTTACTTTTTTCTTTTTCTTGATAAGATGCAAATTTATTATCAAAAAGATCACGAATATAAGTTTCTTGATTTTGAATATTATTTTCTTTATAAAGAATAGTATTACTCATATCAATAGCAACATTACCTTTCATCATGATAGAGTTATAGCCAGTTTTAAAAACTAAGAATTTGTTATTTTGACGACAAAGATTTCTATAGTTTTTGATAGATTCGTAATCATTTTTCATATCTTCAGCGTATATACTACCATCGAAAAATCTTACATCAATAATAGTTCTATTATTATCTACGCAGATAATTAAAATACTATTTGATTTATCCCAAATATTGGAACTAAAAAAATCAGTTTCTGAACTTATAAAAGCACTGATATTTGTATCTCCGCATGTTCTCATCTGACCTTTTTTGGTGAAGTTAACTTTAACTTCTTTAACTTCAAATAATCCTTTGAAATCCATTCCTTTTTCATTTTTAGGTAGTTCCCTATCAATTAGAAAAGCAACAAGATTTTCTGCAAAACCTGATTGTTTAATATTAAGTTTCTTTTGTTTGAAAATTCTATAAGCGATATCAAGATTAATACCTTTGAGTACTTGTAATTTTTCTATGATTCCGTTTTCAATTTTCATATTTCTTTGTTTTTTGATATAACAAAGATAGTAATTTTTATTGAAAATAAAAAATAAATAAAAAATATTTTATTATTCGAGGATAATAGAATTGGATATTATTTCTATTTTTTGCTGATCTTCTTTAGAAAGTTTCCAACGGTTGTTTATTAATTTATAAACCATATCATTAAAAATATCATCTTGAGTATTATTATTTCTATAATTTGATTTGCTCATATTTGGTTGAATATAGTTATTATCTTCTAACCATTCGATTACTCTATTTATTTCGTTTACAGAGCAAGCCTCAAGAAAATCATCATAATCTACATTTACTTCTACATCTGTATAAAAATTCATTTGAGCCATAATTATTTTTTTTTAATTTTTAGAACATTTTTTAGAATTTGTTTGGCTCTTGTGAAACCGAATTTGTGTAAAGATAGGGACTGTTTTCCGACTTTCCAAATTTTAACTGATTTATTTATTGAAACTTGCTATTTATCACGATTCGAATGCCCCGCAAAGTGAGCGGCCATGACTTTGAGGAAGGTCATTCCGGAAACGAATTCATTTTGCCGTGGAGGGGGTGGGGTTGGAATGTATATCTTTGTGGGCTGAAAAACATGGATAAAATTAATGAATGCACCGGGTACCCTGAACGGTGGAAATGCAGCCGGTTTCCGCTATTTTGACATCCTGATGGCTTTGTTTGTAGCCGTTTTATTGATTTCAAATATCGCCTCCACCAAGATCGTGACCTTGTGGAAGTTCACCTTTGACGGGGGATAGATTTTGACACATTTTTCTTCTTTTAATTATGAGGTCTGTAATTTCTTTTTCAAAATCAGGATTAACTTCTTTTGCTAAAGGTAAAATATATTTTTCAGTTTGGTCAAGGTAATCGTTTATTTTTTGATTTGTATGTGTATCAAGATGTAAGTCTGTTAAATTTTGAATTCTATCAGCACATTTAAGAATTTTAGCGCGGGTAGAGGCTGTTTGTAATCTTTCTAAGTAATGAATTTTAGTTTCATCTTTCATTCTTGTTACTTCAAGAACAACATTAACAACATCATTACCATCTAGATCTATAAATCTTATTTCGTCAGCGTTTTGATTATCAATATCCTCTAAAATATCATGCATTAATGCTGCTTTAAGTAGTACGTGGTCGTCAAAGTATTTATAATCGAAAAGTATTCCGAGTGTGGCAAAGGAGTGTCTGAATTGGTTTCCACCTGTTAGTCTTTGAACTCCTATAAGGACTGTTGCTTTTAGCATATAGGGAGCTAAAACAAGATTTTTGAGTGATGTTAATTGGTCCATAATTATATTATTTTAAAAGGTTGTCATTTCAATTTTAGTAAAATTTTAACACTATCTACTGTAAATTTGTATCGTTTTCCAGTATTGTCTTCAGCGATAATTGGAAATTTAGGTGATCGAACATTAATTTCCGTAATCGTGAAATTAATACCCTTATTTGTAAATTTTTTACCAATAATGTCTTCAGGTAAATTTAATGATTGATAAACCCAAGTATCATATTTTTTAACAGTACCTAACATTTCAATTTTGAGCTTCATTATAAAATTATTAGTGTCTAATGATCCACCATGAGGTGATATTTTAACGCCATATTTTTTGGCAATTTTTTCAAGTGCTAATACAGATTCTTCTTGAATTTTTTTTGCTAAATTTTTATCGAACGACATAATATTAATTTTTAATTGTTTAAAAAATTATTTAATTTACTTTTTCTATTTTCTTGAAGTTTTAAGCTTTCATATTTTTCCTTATTATTAATAAATATTGCTGAAACATAAGGCATTGAAACACCATCCCTTAAGAAGGTACTAGTTTTTATTACATAATCATTTTGTTCTTCCATTTTATTAAAGTATTCAGGTAATTCTACTATTTTTTTATAAGTACCCCAGTAAGGAGGTGTATACCATTTATAATTTTTATTATTGAAATTTTTTTTTTGATTTATTTGGCTCTACTTCGTATTTAACTTTGATTTCATCGAGTTTTTTATTATCAAAAAATATTATAGTTGTACAAGTACAAATATAGCCTTTTCTGGAATAATTTTTTGGTTTCATATTATCTAACTTATTCCTACAAATATAGTTAATTTTTATTAAAATAAAAAATTAATCAATAAAAATTTTTCCTTTATTTGGAAAATTATAATTTTTTATTACCTGATCAAATACTTGATCAACAGTAGGGTGGCACAAATATAATTTAGGATCAGGATCAATATCTTGATTTATTGTTTCAGGTCTTTCTAAACAAAATGGAACTGGAGCCATAATATTATGCCTATTATTATGAGCCACATTATATTTCATGTTTGATGCACAAAATATATTGCAAGTACCTAAAATATATGAATATTTATAAGTTTGTTTTCCTTTTCTATATGGTGCTCTAAATCTTGGATCAATCGAACTTCCTAGTTGAATTATGTGTATATCTGTTGTACCAGCTAAATGTAATATACCAGAGTCCATCGTTATAACCTTTGAAGCTTTATTTAGAACATGCCAAGTTTGATGTATATTTATTTTATTTATTAGATTTAATCCTAATTTAATTTTTAAATCATATAAAGGTTTTTGAATTAGATATGTACCCATTTCACTTGAATCTTTACCTATCATTACAATAGGTATACCTATATTGTTTAATCTATTTATTAGGTCTTGCCATCTTTCCTTTTCCCAACTTCTTGATGGCCAAGTTTTTGAAGGATGTATAACTATATATTCGTTTGGTAGTCCTTTAATTTCTTCGTATTCATCAGGATAAAATTCTAAATCCATTTCTTCTGGAAGAAGCTGAAACCCTGAACTTAATGCATGTAATTGTCGTATATCTGTTCTTGTGTGTGTAAATTTGTCGGGTCTAAAACTTTCTATTAATATATCATCTTCATTTGCGTTATAATCATCTGTTAATATTATATATGGATAATTTTTTAATAAATCTGGGTTATACGTGAACACATGAATTTTTTGTTGATATATTTCACTTAATTTTTTTATAGTTGGTATTGAGCATAATATATCGCCTAATCCATGAGAACCTATCAGAACTAATATTTTAGACATGAATTTATTTTTTTAAAAATTCTGCAACTTTTTCAAATTTATTAGCATCTTCTGGTTTAATAATAAATTCGTCAAAAGCACCGTAACAGCTTTTATAACCTAGAATATATTTTATACCATAAAATAATCTTTTCCAGAAAGAATGTTTGGCTAAATGTATGTGAATATATACAGTTTTGTCTATTATATTTTCATTTTCATCTTTATCTTCATCGTATAAAAATATAAGTTGATGATCAGTTGAATGACATTGACATATTAATAAATCTGGTTCCATATTATTATTTTTTATATTATATATTATTATAATGTAAAAAGTTTTAAAAACAAGATATATTTTATTTCATATATTTAGAATATGGAATTAAAAGTTGGAGATAAAGTTAAAGATATATATTCAAATATGGAATTAAAAATTGGCGATAAAGTTAAAATTATTTTTATTGAGGATCATATTTTTGAAATTATTGGTTTCAAATTGTCATTTATTAACCTAAAAGATTCCACGATGCTATATAAATTAAAAATTAATTATCCTATTGTTGTTGATGGTTTAGATTTTGATAATCAGACTATATGGATGAATGAATCTAATTTAATTTTTATTTCTAATAAAGAAATAAGAAAATTGAAGTTACAAAAATTGGTATTATAGTAATCCTATTATCTTTTCACCTGCTCTTATACAAGAAACTACATCACTTTGACAATATGTTTTAATTTTATCTAAATCTTTATTAATCCAAAATTGATTATGAACATCTTTACCCATCATTATATCTTTTGGACTTTCAATGTTTAAAAGATATAACATTTCATCTAATGATACATTTTCTAAAGTTCCATAATTTTTCCAAACTTCTGCTAAGTCTAAAATATTCATCTCCCAAGGTTTAACATTGAAGTTTTTGAATAAATTAGGAATATTTAAGCCGTATTCTAAGAATTTCCTATTTAACCATGGAATATCAAATCCTTTAATATAAAATCCTGATAATCCAAGTGATGTTTTAGATGAAAATTTTTCAAATATTTGTTGAACTTTAATTATAATATTTTTTTCATCAAAATCACAAATAGAATTTAGAACAATTTCATCATTTTTAATGATACCCATAGATACACAAACTACTCTACCAAATTCTGGCATTAACGGTGATTTATCAAGATATACGTCGTTTGGATTTATTTTCCAATCCTTAAACTGATCGCTTTTTCTTTCAACTTTTCTAATAAATAAATCATATCCCCTAATATCATTATATTTTAGAGTTTCTAAATCTGGATATTTACCAGCAGTTTCTATATCAAAATAAATATAATCTTTATAATTCATAAAAATTTATAGATTGCTTTTATTTTTTAGTTTTAATATTTATTATATAAACTTTATTTTTTAAAGGATATATAATTTTATAAATTTATAGATAGTGGAAGAATTAGATAAAGATTATATTAAATCTAAAATTCAGGATGTTTTAAAAATAGCACATTCTGATCCAAGAAAATTTAAAATTAGGGAATATCCTGAAAGATTAGCTTTTAGTTGCCCAATATGTGGCGATTCACAAAAATCACCAGGTCAGAAACTTAGAGGAAATTTATATTACAAAAACGCTCAATTTATTTGTTTTAATGAATCCGGATGCTCACGTTCTTTTTTAAAATTATTAAAAACTTTTAATATTGAAATTGATTTACAGAAAAAAATGGATCTATATAATTATATAGATACTCATACTGTTTATAAAAAGGAAGATAATTTTGTTATTCAAAAACTTGATAGATTAATAGATATAGATTTTATGACAGAATATTTTAATAATAATCCTTCTACACAATTCTCTAAATTTTCACCTATTAAAGTCAATTCTGCTGTATATCAACATTTAAAATTTGATAGATTAATAAATAATTTTGAAAATTTATATGAGGCTGAATATTCAATTACACCAAAATGGAAAGAAAAAGTAATAGTAATTTTAAATAAATCAGGTAAAAAAGTATTAGGATTACAGATTCGTAACTTGAAGCCTGGTGATAAAAGAATGTTTAAGACTTTTAATTTTGAAAAGTTACATAATATGTTACATCCAGATGATCCTTTAGATGAAATTGAATCTGTTTCATATAATAAAATATCAAATTTTTATAACATATTAAATGTAGATTGGGATAAGCCAGTTACTATATTTGAAGGTTATTTGGATAGTATATTTATGACTGGTAATAATTCAATAGGTGCAATAGGAATAAATTCAATAGATGATATGTCTTTTTTAATGGGAGATTCGGATATAGATTTACAATTTTTCTTTGATCAAGATAATGTAGGAATTCGTAAATCCATCACTATGTTAGAAAAGGGGTATAAAGTTTTCTTATGGCAAAAATTAATTGAAGATTTATTAAAAAATAAAAATGATAAATATCAGGCGAAAAATTATTTATTAAAAATTAAAGATTTAAATAGATTAGCACAAGAGGTGAAAGATAGTGATAAATTTAATAAGATAGATTTACGTAATTATTTCTCAAAAGATATATTTGATAAACTTTATCTCGATTTTACATTATATCCTAAAAACAAGAAATAAAAATGAGTAGCACATTTGATAATATTAATTATTACGATTCAGTAACTAATTTACCTGATTATCTTCCACAAACTTCTATTTCAGGAGATATTTATAATATCACTAGTTATAATACTGGTTTAGTTTGGAATTTAGTAGATACTATTGGATATGATTTTGATCTTAAATCTCTTATATTAAATTATGATAAAGAAGAAATTTTAGATAATATTGATATTAAAGAAATAGAACAATACCTAAGAAAGAAAAAAATGAATAAACTAAAAGAATTGGAAACATAAAAAGAATTTCTAAGTCAATGGAAAATATTACTAATAAATTTAAAGTTGGAGATTTAGTTATATCAAAAAGACCTAGTATCATTTATCCTTATGATATAGACTTAACTTCAAATGTTTATTATGAAGTTACAGGAGTTAGATATAATATATTCGGAAATCAATTAATATCCATTGACATGTTATCAACTAATGGGAAAAATTTTTCAATAACACCATCATCAACAACTACACATACAACTACTATAGGTTTTTATAATGCGGAAGAATTCATAACTTTGAAAGAATTTAGAATACAAAAATTAAATAATTTAAATAAACAAAAATATGATTAAAGTTTATATTGCAAGTGCATATAGAACAGGTGATAGTGCACTAAACGTAAGACGACAGATGGACGTCGCAAATAAGTTGATTAATGATGGTTTTAATCCATTTATACCTTTACTTTATCATTTTCAGCATATGGTTCATCCAAGATCACATCAAGAATGGTTAGATATTGATTTAGAGTGGGTCAAAATTTGTGATTGCATTTTAAGAATAAAAGGACCTTCTGAAGGTGCAGATAAAGAAGTTGAAGTAGCTATTGATTCTGGAATACCAGTTTTTTATGTAAAATATGATAATGATCTTATTGATAGTATGAATGTTGATAACGTAATTGATGAAATTAAAGATCATTTTAATGAATGGTAAAAACTTAGTAAAAAATGCAAGTTGGTGATATTATTATTTGTAAAGAAGATTTTGATGTATTTGACATGCATAGATTTTTTTATTATAAAGGTGCAAAATATCAATTAGGTGCAAAATATCAATTAGGTCTTCCTATGAAGGCTGCGGATCAGGGGTAATATGAATAATTCATGGCATATAGTAAGAATAGATGAACATAATAGACCTTCAAAAAATTTAAGTGATAATGGTTGGTTTTCAGAAGAAGAATTATATAAATTTTTTGATTGTATTACATATTTAAGATTTAAAAAATTAAAAAAAATAAACGAAAATAGCAATTTATGAAACAAAAAGAAGCTGAGAATAGAATTAATCATATGATTAAATCATCTAATGTTAGGTTAGTAGGTGATAATGTTGAAATAGGCGTTTATGATACTAGAGTAGCTTTGAAAATGGCTAGAGAAATGGAACTTGATTTAGTCGAAATTTCCATAAATAATGGACAACCTATTTGTAAAATTATTGATTATCAGAAGTTTCTTTATGATAAGAAAAAGAAAGAAAAAGAGATAAAGAAAAAACAAAAGCAAAATCAAATTGAGACCAAAGAGATTAGGCTAGGTCCTAACATTGATGATCACGATTTTAATTTTAAATTAAATCATGCTAAAAATTTTTTATCTGATAATAATAGAGTATTTCTTTCTTTAATGTTTAGGGGTAGAGAAATAAATTATAAAGAACAAGGTGAAATTATTCTTTTGAAATTTGCAGATGAATTAAAAGGATTAGGAGTTGCCGAATATTTACCTAAATTAGAGGGTAAAAAAATGCATATGACAATTAAGCCTATTAAAAAATAATTTTATAAACAAATTGTAATTTTTTTTGTTCATAATTTTTTTATTTTAAATTTTGTTGTTATATTTACATTGTAAATAAATTAATTAGTCATGAAAGCAAAAGTAATTTTAAATTATGATGATTTTAAAACACTTATTAGTGGTGGAATCGTTAAAAAAGACGGAGTTAATATTATATTATCCGACATTGGTTATGATAATATGATTAATGCAATCTTAATGGAGTATCGAAAAAGTAATAATATATCAGAAGACGAAAATCCAGGTATTTAGTATGAAGATTGGTGATTATGTAATTCTTATACAAGATATTGATATGCATAATAAAGTGTATAAGAAGGGTCATATATTTAAAATTTATAATGAAAGTGATAGAGGTTGGGATTTAATAGATAGAAATGGTGATAAAATTGATGAAACAAGATTTTGTTCTGATAGATATGAATTATATGATATTAAAAAATCTAGAAAAGAAAAATTGAAAAAAATAAATGGAAAGTATTAATAAATTAGAAGAATTATTTGAAAAATATAATTTCGATTATATTTTCATTAATCCTAATGATATTATAAAGCTCGATTTTTTATATATTCCTGAAGAAATATTTACAGATTTTAAATCTTTACCTAATTATTTGGGCGCAATTAAAATAAATAATGTAAACATAGAAGTTTATTGGGATAAAAAAATCACACCTGGAGATGTGATTTTTAAATATAAAAATATTAAAAAAGAGAGAAGTGCTAAATTATCTAACATAATTCATGATAGTATTGACTAATACTTTCATTTCATCTTCATTTCTTGCTAATTTTGTGATATGAGGAAATGTCCATAAAGAAAAATCAGAAAATTTCCAATCAGTATCCGTCATCCAAACAAATATAGGTTTATTTAAGAAAGATTGCATTTGTAATTCCCCGAAAGTGCCAGCTGCGGCTGCTGTATTTAATCCTAATAATATAAAATCCGAAATCCTAACTAAATGTTCATCATCAACCTCAATTGATCTTGACATAGTTCTTCTGATATCTGTCATAGTTGGTTCATATTCTTCAGGCTCAGTTTCATGTGTAAAGGTTTTATAAGTTTTAGTACCTTGTAAAAAAGATGGATCTTTTGTTCTATCAACTTCCTTCCTTACAGGATTTAATATTAAAGGAAAATTATATAATCTCTTTATTTTATTTGGTCTTTTTAAGAAATTTTCTAAATAAGGACCATCAACAACCCTTTTTGGTTCAGTTGTACCAAATTCTTTTAAATCAATCTCTGGAAGTCCAGTCTCTTTTCCTGGAAAATTTTCAAATTCGTTTTCAACTATAATTCTCCAACCAGCACCTACATCTTTTGATTTATCCATTCCACCTGCCAAATATATGGATTCAATTTTAAGACCTGGATAATTTTTAAAGACATTATCTAATGAATTTAGATCAAATATATCTAATTTATCATATAAATTTAGATAAAAGTCTTTTTTCCTATTGATTAAATATGTCCATATTTTATTGTCTATGGTTTTTCTGAATTTGATTTTTAGATTATTAACAAAGTTAGTTAAGAATCCTTCGTTTAAACTTTCAGATTTCATAGATAATTCTTTTAATGATTCTCTGAATCTTAAAATTTCATTTGAAGGTGTGTTTTTAAAACAATCTAGTATTGATAATAAATCATTTTCTGGATTAAAATTTTCATTTAGAAATTCTCTATAATTAGTTATAATTTTCATAATATTATTTTTAATTTTTCATATATATCTTCGTTATATTTTATTCTAATAAGACTTATATTATTTTTTATACAGTATATATTTTTAATTTTATCTCGTTTTTTTATTTCTTCTAATTTTTCTTTTCCATATATTGGAATAAAATGTTGTTCGCCGTCATATTCAATACAAGTACTTTTATTTGGTAAATAAAAATCAAATATTAATTCTTTTTTATATTTACAATTTTCAAATTTCATTTGATGTATAAAATTTAGGCTGTTTGATAATAAAAAGTTTTTTATTAGTTGTTCATTTTTACTAATATTGCATTTAGGGCATCCTTGACCTATAAGGTGCATATCTGGTCTTTGTAAAAAATCGACATGTATTTTGCAACTTATTATTACTTTTGTTTTATTATTAATATAATTAACTTTAGAATAGTTATATGTATAATTATGAATTAAATTCGATTTTTTTAAAAATAATAAAGAATATTTAGTTTGAAATGTTTTTTTAATTTTTTCATAATTTTTATCACATTTTAAGAAATTTATATTTATATAATTTTTTATTTTTTCTCTTTTTTTCTCTTTTACGAAATCTAATTTAGATGAATTTTCTTTTCCATATTTTTCTAACAATATTGACTCTAACCTTTTATTAATGCAATGTGTGCAATAATATTTATTATTATTAATACAAGATAAATATTCTCTATATGGTTTCATTTTTTCATTTCCACAATTATCACATTTAATTGGAATTTTAATATGAGAGTTTTTATTTAGGTCATTAATATTAATTTGGATATTATCTTTAACTTTACAATTATAACCTAAATTATTATAAAATTTAAAATTATTTGGAGTTATGTTTATATTTATTTTTTTAATTAGAATCATTGTTACTAAGTTTTGGTATTAATTATTATGTTTATTGTAATATTTAGAAACTGTATAATTAAACCAATTTCTTGCGATAAGATTAGATTCTATTGTATATAATAATAAAGGTTTTATTTTGTTAAGAAAATCAAAAGTTTTTTGATTTTGAAACATAACGTTTGAGAATGAATTTTTTATTAAATTTTCTTCATAGTCAAACCCCGTTTCAATTTTATCATTTATATGTTTAAGTTCATGTAATTCTTTTATATGTAAATCTTTTTCTATCATTATAAATTATATTTTTTTGTTGCGTTATAAAATTCTAATTCTTCTGGTGTTAAAATCTCTTGCCTAATAAAATCTTGTTCTAGATGCTTATCTTCTAATGGTTTAAAATTAGGTATTTCTTTTTTATAATTTTTAAGGTCGTTATAAATTTTAGAGCCAATTCTCCAATCTGAGGGAGAAATCTTTCGTGTAAAATCATCAAATTTATTTAAAAATTTATCAATTTCTTTAGAAAAATCTTCTTTATGTTTTTTAAATTCGATTGGAGTTAAAATTATTTTCATTATAAGTTATATTTTTCCGAATTAACAAGTAATTCAATTTTACTTTGTAATTTATTTAATGCTGATGGTGTTAAATAAAAAATAATTTCAATGCCTTGTAATCTTGCATCTTTATATGATTTAATATCAAATTTATTAAAATATTCAATAATATCTTTAATCTTTTCGATAAAAGTTGCTGCCTCATAATCTATTTGTCCAAATAAAAATCTGATTTCGTTTTTATAAAAAAATGAACCTAAAAATTCGTTACAATTATCTTCCAATGATAATTTGTTAACTATAAAATCATCAATTTTTATTGATGTATCTTCATATACATATTCATTTTCTTTATAATCTTCTGGAACATATGTTTCAAATATTTTAACGTGCATCATTATTCTTCAAATTGTTTTATTTTTCATTTATAAGTTATATTTTTCTGTTTCTTGAAACATTTTATATCTTTCAATAAGGTCTTTATATTTTTCTAAATCTTTTTTATTCATTTTTCTGATTATATTATAATATGGTTCTTCTACCCACCAGTCTTCTCCACGATCTCTAGCTTCTAAATCAATCATTTCAAATAGCCCAAGTTCCATATGTAGAGACATTATCATTGGTTTAGGTTTTCCTGTAAAATAATCCTTTAACATAATATATTCGCCTTCTTTATATGATGGTAATTTTTTAACTATATCACTTTCTGAAATAGTAAATTCCTCATCTTTCATATTTTTTGTTGCATTCCAAACAGTAAATTTTGTACCATTTTTATCTTTGTGTATAGAATCAATAACTACCAAACGATTTTTAAGGTTTAAGTCAGGATTTGTGACAATAAGCATGTCATCTACATTATATTTATTTAAGTTTTCAAATAATTTAAAATTAGTTATCATGCAGTTAATTTATTTTTTATCTGACCATATATAATATCCATTAAACTCATTTTCATAAGTCATTTTGCCTAATGTTGATATTACATTTAGAGTTGTATCAAATGTTATAGTTTGTTGAAATGAATATTTAACTGCTTCTTTGTCAATAAACGATAAAGGTTTAACTTTAATTCCAAATACATCAATTACATCTGGTAAGTTCGTATAAAAATCAGATAATGCAAATGTCACTAAATTCTCTCTAATATTTTCAACATCTTCTTTATCAAATATCATACATTTGAAAACTACTTTTTCGGTACCTAGAATATCACCTGACATATCATTTACTTTATAAAGATGTTTTCTTTTATCAGTTAAATCTATATATTGCTCATATGATTTATAATAATCAACAAGAAGTTTTGTATATTTCGTTCCTGCTAGTTTAATATTATAGAAAAAATCTTCTAATTTAACATTAGGAATTTCGAATTCATATAATGAAGACCATTCTGTGAATTTTGTTATATTTAATGTTTCTTTCATATTATTGGTTATTTTTAATATCTTCTTCTAAATTTTCTATTAATTCTTTTATTTCATAGTTTTTTATTTTTATTGGCTCACAAAAATCCTTTTCGTGCCCCATTTTCCATTTTATAGTTGAGTTGTTTTTATTTATTTTTATGATTAGTCTTGATGCGTCAATATCTGTTTTTAAACCTAATTCAGAATGGGCCTCTTTGTATTCAAAAGTTATAGTATAATAAACTATATCTTCAACTAATTTAATGCAACTTTTTCCATATCTATTTTTAATTTTTTTAGATAGATTTTTTAACATAATTGTTTTAGGATCTTGCAATGAGTTTATTAAACCTTCTATAAATTTGATAATGCAATATGTTGCACCAAAGCTACAGATAAATTGAATCAATTCTTGATAATTGAAATCTTCATTGTATTTTTTAATATGTTTCATTTTTGTTTGTTTATTTTTATATTCTTCATCTTTTTCTTTTGCAATAAAATCATCTAATATTTCGTTTAAGACTTGTTTCACTAGATTGTTATATTCAGATTCATCTTTAACTAAATTGACACCTTTATTTTTTATATCTTCTAAAATATCATTAAATCTTTTACTATTTCGGTAATATTTTTTTAATGCTTGTGGTTTAGCCCCTTTTTTAATATAAAAGTTTATTATAGTATATAATTCTTTAAATATATCAGATTTAGCTTGCTTTATAAAATTAGAATTTTCCATAATATGTATATATATTATTTTAAATTTCTAATTTTTATATATAGAATTAAAAAATAAATAAATGAGATTTAAGTATTTTGAACAATATTATGATGATGGTGGCAAGGAATATAATTTTGATGATCTTGAAAAAATTGATAATTCCAAAAAAGTTCATTATATACCTGTTGGTTTAGAAAGTTTTATACCTGAAATAAATAAAATCAGAAATGATTTAGATAAAATACAAGAGGAATTAGAAGAAAATGGGCCAAGAGATGAAGAGCTTCAGGATGCAATTGATTCTTTAGATTCGGTGTTAGAAAAGTGGAAAAACACACCATTAAGTATGAAAGTAAGTAAATTTAATTTATAAAAACAAATTTTAATTTTGCAGTCCAAAAAAAATTGGTAAAGATTGAGAAAGTAAAGTCTAAAGCAATATGAACAATATTTATTGGATAAAGAAATGTTTAATTTATGATAACAAAATTTAAAATATTTGAAAATATTATAAATGCTACCGCTGATGGGCTGGAACCTAAAACTTATTGGTGTGTGAGTATAAATGAACTCAAAGTTTCGTTAGATAAAATAGAGAATATTTGTGGTACTCCAGTTTCTAGTTATTATTATTCAAAGGATTTTAAAAAACACAATGTTCATCCTTATTGTTATATAGGATATAATGAAAGCTTAAGCTTATGGGAGTGGGATAAATTAATATTGGACGATGAGCGACTCGACCTATTAGTTTATTATTTTGGTGATCAGGTATTTAAAGATGATAATTATAAATTTGGTGGTTATATAAATTGTAGTGAAGAGGAAGTTCAAGATTATATAGATAATTATGAATTTATGAAAAAATATAATTTATAAAAAATGAAATATTTAAAAACATTTGAAAATATTCAAGAATCTCTTAAAAAATTGAGCAAAATAAAAACTAATAGTTCATGGATAATTTATGGTGATATAAATACTATTATGGAAGTATTATCTAAAATAAATATACTTGCAATAGAATGCAATAATAGCAGACCCGAACCGATTGATCGACTTACTGTTGAGAGATTATTAAAGGAATGGAAATCAAAAGAGGAAAAAATTGGAATTATTCTTTATTATAGTATGTATGGTTTTTCATTCTCAATAATTAAAAATCATCAAAATTTTATTGATAGAATAAAAATTGGTAGTGTTTATAATTTTAGAGGTGAGATTAAATTGATAAATAATGAATTATATATAGATACATTGGAAAAAGATATGATGAAATATAATTTGTAATAATATTTAAAAATATAATTTATAATGAGATATATTAAAAAATTTGAGAATTTTGAGAGAAATCAACCAGAAATAGGAGATTACGTGATATGTGATATTTATAATGTATTTCTTAATTATTATAGATATCCAGAAGATTATAAATTTCCACCAAGAACTATTAACTTAATGAAATACGTATCAAATAAAGTTGGACAGATAATAGATTATGAGTCAAAAAAGGGTTACGAATATATAATAAAATATGATATACCGGAAAAAATTTTAAATAAATTTAGAGAATATAGAAGACAAAAAAGATTGAACAAAGATAATATTGATAGATGGCTACAGGATCAAATTTATTCAGTAAATAGAGAAGATATTTTGTTTTATTCTAAAGATAAAGAATTGTGCGAAACATATATAGAGTCAAAGAAATTTAATTTATGATAACCGAATTTAAAGTATATGAACAAAGTTCATACTCTCTTAAAAGAATATTTGAAAATATAGATGAACCAGAAGTTGGTGATTATGTGATAACTAAAATACCAAAAATGAAACTTTATAGACCAAATTATGATGAAATGTTTGGAAAAGAATTTATAGATGATAATACATTATTTATAGGAAAAATAAAAAAGATAAAAGTTTCTAATAATGTAAAATTGTATTATGTATATTATAATCATGAATATTTTTGGACTAAAGATTGGTGGTTACCTAGAAGTGAAATTATTGATTATTCTAAATCTATACATGCTCTTCGATCTATAATAGATATTACAAGTATTTATAATTTATAAAAAAATAAAACAAAATGAAGCATTTAAAATTATTTGAAGAATATCATTTTTCAAAAGATCAAATTAGAAGTATGCTGTTGAAAGCACAAAAAAAATCAAAAATTGAATTAAAAGTAGATGTTGATGATTTATTAAATGATTTAAAAGAAACTTCAAACATATTCGGATTTGATTATTTTGTTGAAAATGAAGCTAAATTTATATCTGAAGGTGATTATCAACGAATGGGTGAATATATAGAGAAATTTAAAAATTTAGGTCTTAACACAACAAAAATTGAAGAACTCTATCCTAAATTAATACGATATAAGGAAATACAATTTAAGGAATTAGATTATAACGATTCTGTTCAAACAAAATTATATAAAGAAATGGATTCATTGGAGCCATTTGTATTTGAATTACAGAAAGAAGTTAAAAAATTGGCAATAGAAGCAAAAAAAATAATGGAAGAATTATGAAAAATTTGATGCACATAAATGAATTTTTAAAAATGTATGAAAATAATAGTAGTAAACTCTTTTCAAAAGAAACTGAATTAAAAAATTATTTATTAAATAATGAAGATTTTGCAAATAATGAAGTAGTTTATGCATTTTCAGATATGGGTTACGATAAATTTAGTAACGATAAAAATTGGAGATATGATAAAATTGTAGATTATATGAGTGAATTTGGATTAATACCCTTATTTTGTACGTATTTTAGTTCGTATAATGGACAAGTTTGTAATGGTGGACATTTACAATATTTCACGAATGGATACGCAAGCTCAGAATCCAGAGGAGCTTTTGGTACATACAGAGATATTGATAAACATGAAAGATTTATATATTTATTTGAAGAACTAGATCTTCAACAAATTTTACCTAGTGGTAAGGAAGCACTTGATATAATATCCAGTTTCGAATTTGATCCTGATAATAAACAACTTAAATCATGTCCTGAATGTTCAGGTAATGGTGATGTAGAATGTTCATCTTGTGAGGGAAATGGTTATATAGATTGTCCTGATTGTAATGGAGAAGGTGAAATAGATGATGAAACATGCCAAACTTGTAATGGTAATGGTAACATTGAATGTGAGGAATGTGATGGTAGAGGTTCACATAAATGTGAAGAGTGTGATGGAGAAGGTGAAGTTGAAGATGATTATGCAGAAGGTGATAATGAAACTTGGTCTAAATTAGATAGTAGATGGTATGATATAAACGACCAATTTAAAGACGAACTTGAAGATTATATTAAATCTTTAACACTTGATGGTGAAAAAATATCAGATTTAATTACTCTTGCCAAAGAAATACAAAAATATCAAATTTAATAAACTTTTTAGAATATTTCATATATAATATTATATGCTAATAGCATCACCAAAGATAGCATCTTTGGTCTGACGTCCTGCAAAAACAGGGCGTTTCTTTTTTAGAAAAATTAATAATTATGAAAAAACAAATAAAAATTACAAAACTTGATTATAAAAGATTATCTAATCTTATAGATAATGTTAAAAATAGTATGCGAAGTGATATTGAAAATATACTAACTTTAAGACATGAAATAGAACGTGCTAAAAAAGTCGAGCCAAGAGAAATTAGTTCAAAATATATTACTATGAATTCTGAATTTGAAATAATTAGTTTAGATTTACAAAAAGTAATGAAATTTAAATTAGTGTATCCACAAGAAGCAAATTTTTCAAAGGGGAAACTTTCAGTACTATCACCTTTAGGATGTGCGTTGATTGGATGTGAAGAAAATGATGAAGTAGAATATAAAGTACCTGCAGGTATTAAAAAAGTAAAAATTGAAAAAATTTTATATCAACCAGAAGAAGTAGGAGAATTCTATCTTTAATGTTTTTATATTGAAATTTTTTAAAATAAAAAGTCAGGATTTTTCCTGACTTTTTTATTTTAATGATTCCAATTTCATTTTCCTTAATTTAGATAGATCTAATTCTTTTAATATATGTTCAACTAATTTCATAGCATCCTCTTTTGATAATACTCCACCCGCAAAACCATACTTACCCCATTCTACACCGATAGTAAAACCTTCTTTAAGACCACAGTGATAGTTAGACTTTTTTGATATTTCTAATTTACCCGCACCTACGATTTCATAGTAGTTACATCTTTCTTTATCTTGTTCTTTTATTTCTATCTTCATCAAAGTAACCTTTCTATTTCCCTATTTTTCACTTTTTGTATAACAATCTACTCCATATTTATTTAATAAAGTATTTTTAGTTTTTTTATATTTACATAATTTTTATCACCATAAAGTTTTAATTTTGTTTCTTTTGATTTTTCTTTAAATTCATCAGTTGACATATATGTTTCAACTCCATATTTCTTAATATTAGTATTTTTAATTTTTTGCTTTTATTTCACTGTTTTTTGGTTGGAACCTCAAATCCATACTTATAAATTAAATATAGAATTTAATACACTTAACCTTTTATTAATTGTTGGAAGACCAATTGGTTCTAAGAATCTATTGATTACGCTTAACATGCAAACATCAAATTGTTCGTCATAATCAAGTTTAACACCTTCTTTATCAACTATTTCATATGGATGAAAACTTCTCATATATCCAAATACATTATGCTTTGGATGAACACAGTAGTAATATTTTATTCTACCACCTTTTATCATATCATATTTTACCTTATATTCAGAGTTTTTATTTAATAGATAATTATGAAAAGCCGCTGCTTTAACCGCAAAATGCGCACCCTTTACAGTAACTACATCAGATACATCATCAATAACTTTTAAGTTATAATTAGAACAAGAACTAGTCATAGATATATCTTCAATATTAGCCATCATAAATTGTTTTTTTAAATCCTTAACAATCGTTAAAATTTTACGTATATTTAAATTATCAGGATTTGCAAATATGTATTTTAAAAATTCATAAATATTCTCTCTTACAAATGGTGGGGTTGAAGATTTTACAATTTCAACACCCTTAGGATAAAAATATGAAAGATTTTCATAAAATGTACCATCTTCAAAAACAACGTTGTTAATATAATGTTTTTTTTGAATGTGTAATGCGGATCTATTAATAGTTTCAAGTTCAAAGTCATGTAAATTTTTTACACCAAACTTTGCGGCATATTCTTCTAAATATTTATTAAATGTATTTTTAATTACAACTCTATACATATGAAGAATAAAATCCAACTCATCACCTTTAAAATTACAGGATTTCATTATAGGTGTAAAGGATACATATAATGAGTTATGAACTAATATATTGTTACCAATAAAGGTATGAGTATCATCATCAACCTCTATATCATAAACATACTCGTCTTCAAATTCACCTATTATTTCACATGATTCTACATCATCAAAATAATATTCAATTTCGTTTAACATATATTGTTTTTAATTATTTTTTCTATATTTTTTGTTTCTTTGTATGAAATTTCAATATATTGTATATTATTTTTATTACAAAATTCCTTTTTTATATTATCGTTATTTTGAATGTACTTTAGTGTTTCTTCACCACCAAACCATTCAATAGATTCGTAATGTTGTTTTCCATTATATTCTATTACTAAGTTGTGATCTATTAAATAAAAATCAAAAGGTAAATAATTTATATTTTTGCAAGTTTCAAAAGTTTTTTGTCTAATAAAATTAATATCTAATTTTTTTAATATTATTGCTATTTTTTCTTCCATTAAACTCTTTTTACAACTTGGACAGCCTTGACCTAGCATATGATAATTTGGTGCTTGATAAAAAGAACCATGTGTTGGACAGATTATTTCAACTTTAGTATAATTATTAACATAAATAGATTTGGAATAATCATAGAAGTCTTTATGTATTTTGTTTGATTTAATAATAAATTGTACTCTTGTTAATTTTTTTTCTTCAATTCTGCATTTTGGACATTTGCCATTATTTAAGTGTACTGAAGGTTGTTGTAAAAAAGAACCATGTATTTTGCAAATAATTTCAACTGGTTTACTATTTTTAACATAATTTACTTTTGAATAATCATATAAGTTATTATGTTTTTGATTAGATTCAATTATAAATTGTTTAATATTTTTAGATTTTGATTCTAGATAACATTTTGGACATCCACATCCTTTTATATGATGATATGCAATTTGTTCAAATTCACCGTGTTTTTTACAAATAATTTTAATTTTATCATTTGCCGATTTGTATTTGGATAAAGAATAATCATAGATATCACCGTGAGCTTTAATGGATTCGTTTTTAAACGTTTCTGTATTTTTTTTAATGGAGCCACCACAAGTAGGACATCCTCTACCAGATAAATGTTTAGATGGTAATTGCTCGAAAATACCATGTTGTTTACAAGTAATTTTAATCTTAATTTTAGATGATTTATAATCAACTAATGAATAATCATACCTATCACCGTGAACTTTTAAAGCTTTATCTATAAATTTTTTTATATTATACATTTATTTTTCTTTATCTATAATTTTTATATTTTTTGGTGAAATATTATCAATGATATAATATCCATTAGAATTTGGATCTTTATAAAAATTAATATTTAAATTATCGTTATCAATTTCAAAAATTATCCATTTAAAATTAATTTTATTTTTTGGTGTTATTTTAATTTTGTAAAAAAGAGTCATTTTATTTATAAGATTATAACAATCTGCTAAATTTGATGTTAGATATATTCTATCTAAATGTTTAGATAATTTAGATTTTGATTTAGGAATTAATCCTTTTTTTAAAATATCGTTCTCATATTCTTGAATTGATAAATGGTATAATTTTTTAGGTATATCATTAATATTTAAGTCATATTTAGCTTCATATGTTATTTCAACTGAATCTAAATATTGAACAGTATTAATTAAGAAATCTTCATCATAAGGAAAATTTTTAATTACACCAGATAAATATTTAACATTCATAATTGAAGGAAACCAACCATGTCTATCAATAATTAAACTATTTATATAATCTATATATGTTTTGATATTAAAAATATAAGTAAAATTATTCAATTTAATACTAAACGTATTATTTTCATGTTTTGATATTTCAAAATTATAGATACGCATTAAAGAAAGTTCTTTATTAACATTAGACAGTGTTATGTCTATATCATGTGTTTTTAAAGTTTCATTTAAAATAAATTCTGAATATTTATTTATTTGCATATTTTTTAAATTTTGTTATTTTTTTTAATTGTAAGTATTTTATCTGTTTTTAAAATTTCTGAAGGTTTAACTTCTATTTTTTTATCATTTCTAAAAACAATCATTGAATGATCGTTGGTCACTATAATTTCTTTGCCAGATTTAGTTTTTAATTTCCATTTTGGCTTAGATACTTTATGTCGTATAATTCTTTTTACTGGTGCATAATATATACCTTTTTCATTATAATTTAATATTTTATCTTTAGTATAAACACTTTCATGTCCCTTTAAAGTTATTCCGGCAGAGCCATTTTTTATATTTTCATTATAAAAATCCTCGATAGTTTTATCACCATTATTTGTATTTATAATAGTATGTGGTGCGACAGAATCCGTATCACCATAAATTATAATAGGATCATCTTTAGGTATTTGATCGACAAGGGAAAAATCATGTATATTTCTTTGATATAATACATTATAATCATTTATTTTAAAATTATTCTCATTTAAATCTATTCGTGATATATTGAGTTTATTTAAAAGTTCATCTATTGATGAATGTGGATAATGAATATTTTCACCTTCTTTATTTAATAAATAATATTTACCATCTTTTTCTGCAATATATTCAATACCTAATTTTTTATGTGAATCTAAATCTAAATGCCATTGAGTATAGAAATATTTTTCAATTTTCTTTAACATATATTGAATAACATCCCTACCCATAGCCGTAATAGCATTTGCAATATGGGAATTAGATAAAACAAATTTTGGATGCGCAAATGCGCCATACGTCCCATTTATGACTAATTTTAGGGCTAACTGCATAGCTTTTGCTCTATCATATTCAGCTTTGGTTTCTTCTATTTTTTTCTTTAATTCTGCTATTTTTTGTCTTTTTTCATCAGCGGTCATTTTATAAATATATTTTATTAATAATAGATTTTTATTTTAAATTGGTTTATATAAAAATTTTAAATTACCGGAGTTGTATACTTTTAAATAACCAAGATCTTTTATAATTTCAAATTTTGATTTATTAGGATTATAATGTTTTTTAATTATCACATTTTTTCTAAGATTGAATCTATTATATTTATTACATTTTAAATCATAGTAGGTATAATTTGGTTTAGTTTTACCAATAAGATCAAATCCTAATTTTGAATATAAATCACCTTTTGACCATGATCTATCTACATAGGTTAAAATTTCTGATGGCTCATATTTTTTTATAAAATAATTTAATAGTTTTGATTCTCCACCTATTATAGATGTGTTTAATTTATTACAAAATCTCAAAAGCTTATAGTTATTTCTTTTTGTTAATATCTTTTTGTTTTCTTTGAATATCATTAAACTGATTAATTCGTTTTTATAAAAAAGTCCAATTTTAATTTTTGATCCAACAAAACCCTGAATATGATTATTTTCTAAAAAATTTTTAATTAATTTATTATCATTGATTTCTTTTATTTCTGTCTGTCGTGCATATATTTTATTATAAATAATACCTAATTTATTTAAAATCATAGATTTGACTATATCTTGTTTATAAATCCAATCATATTCATAAATATGAATTAAATTTATATTTTTTTCTTCGCATTTTTCAGTTTTGTTTAAATGATAATATTTTTTCTTATAAATATTGCTATGCCAAAAAATACCATTAAATTCTACACCTAAATTTAAATTTGGTAGATATATATCTAACTCTGATATAATTTTTTTATCATTTTCAATTATGCTACCATTGTAATTTTCTTTTATAAAATTTACTATTTGTAATTCTTTACCTGATTGTTTTTGACTTATTAAAGAATTACAAACTGTACATAATATATTATTTTGAAGTTCTTTTCTTTGATATAAATTTTTGCTAGTTATATTAAAATAATGATCAAAACCAGAATCGCATTTTATATCAATGGTTCTATCTTTTTTTAAAATAAAATCTTTAATATTGTATCTTTCTAATTTTTTAAGAGCGTCTTTTTTCCATCTATTATAAGTTTTGTTATAAAAATCTAAAGTTTTACTATAATGTTCTGAACCATATTTTTTAAGCATTGTTTTTTTTGATTTTTCTTTAATTTCTTTAGATGATAATATATTTTTTACACCGTATAATTCATAAATTTTTTTATCAATTTTTTCTTTTGTTGATTTTTCTAATAAAGTCGTTTTAACTCCGTATTTTTGTATATTATTTTTAGATATTTTTTCTTTACATTCTTCTGTTTTAGCATAATTTGTAACACCAAATTTTTGTAAACTTGTTTTTTCTCTTTTTATATTTGAGCATTTTTTACAACTATAAAAATTATGTCTATTTTTATTCTCTAAATATTTATAATATCTTAATACTGTTTCATTTCCGCAAAGTTCGCATACTGCTGTTATTTTTTGATGTGAAACTGGAGCTAAATGTTCTGGTTTTATTGTAATAATTTGATCAATTTCTGGATTGTAACCTAAATTTTTATAATAAGTTATATTTCTATATGATATATGAATATTTATAAAATTTTCTTTTATCATTTATATTTTTATTTTTTTAAATCAAAAGCTCTATAAGTTTATATTATTTTTTAATATAAAAGATTAAAATTTAACATAAAAATATTAATAAATAAGTTAAATTAGAATTAAATTTCTATAATTTTTTGGCATAACATTTGTTTTATTTTAGATATAAAAATAAAACTATATGTTATGAAAACTAAATTTTTTTTATTATTTGCAACTTTTATGATTGTTGTGGTAATAGCAGTAGGACAACCGAATAGAAATGAAAGAAGAAGTTCTACTCAAAGAGTGGAATCCGTTAGGTCAAATCAAAATTCTCAGAGAGTCAGAGAAACACATGATTATGACAGAAGAGAGGCTGTTAGACAAAATCCTGGTGAGATGAAAAGAGCTAGTCATGGAGAAATAAGCAAAACCAACAATCGTAATTCAACAGATTATGGTAATCGAGAAAGAGTAAATCAATCTACAAGTAGTAGAGAGAGAATAATTCGTGATAATCAAAGAGATAATGTTTATCGTAATGATAATCAAAGAGATATAAATAGATGGGATAAAGATAGAAATGATTATAACAGAAAGAATTGGGAAAATAGAAATTATGATTGGGATAGACATAATTGGAGTTATAGTAAATATTATAGAAAAAATCATATACCTTATTATTTCAGAAATAATACTAATTATTGGTATTATCCTTCATATGGACATATTTTAAGAAATTTTAATCATAGACCTATAATATTTTATTCTAATAGGCATCCATATTATTTTTATGATGGGTTTATTTATAAGTATTATAATAATATTGGATATGTTTGGTTGGAAGATCCTTATGATATTTGGTTTGAAGAACTTCCGTATAATGCAAGAAGGATAATAATTGGTGGTCAAGTGTTTTTCAAATTGGGTAACACTTATTTTGAAGTTGGACCTTTAGGATTTAGGTTAATAATATTACCTGATAGGTATTATATATAAAAAAATTGTAATAATGAATAAAATAGTGTTTTTTGTTTGTGCGTTTATTTTCAGTTTTATTAAAATAGACGCACAAACTTCTTTAAATATTTTTGAAGAATTTAAAAATGGAGATTCTAAGTCTTTATCGTCATATTTTAATCAAAATGTTGAAATTAACATTTCAGGTATGGCTGATAATATATTTAGCAAATCACAAGCGGAACAAATAATGAAAGTTTTTTTTAATGAATATAAACCTACTGGTTTTAAATTATTTCATAAAGGAGGTAAAGATGATTATCAATATTTTATAGGTGTTTTATATAGTGAAAATCAAAAATTTAGAACATATTTTTTAATAAAAAATAATATTTTACATCAATTAAGAATGGAAAAAATATAATTTTAAAATTATTTTATTAACTTTTTATATAAATTTTACTATATTATTAAAAATAATAAATAAATTAAATATATGAAAGAAAAAGATATTAAAAACCTAGAAGAAATTAGAACTTTTTTAGAAGATAATTCTATTGAATATAGTACAGAATATTCAAATTTTTGTTTATGGTATAATGATCCATCTGGACGAAGAACTTATGAGATAGAATATGTATCGTCTATTGATTATCCTATTGGATATCCAAAATATAATATAGAAGGTGTAGATAAAGATTATTTTTTTAATCTTTCATATAAAGCAGAAACAGAGAACAATTCATTTAAATTATGGATAAAAGATTTTGAATGGAATGATCCAAATAAAAAAGAAGTTTTAAAATCTTATATATTACATGCTGCGGACAAAACGCCAAATAAATTTTATGCAAGAGAATGTGAAATAAGAGAAGTATCTTCAAAAGAAGCAAGAGAGTTTGAAACAAAGAATTGTTTTTATGGTAAAAGAGGCGCTAGTTTAAATTTAGGACTTTATTCTAAAAAAGAAAGAAATGGACTTCCTGCTGGTACTTTGTTAATGATTTATACTTTTGGTAAAAATTTCTTTGGTAAAACAGATAATATTATCGAAATAATTAGAGTTGGTACTAGAGTATATTCACAAGTAATTGGTGGTTCATCAAAGCTTCTAAAATATTTTATAGATAACTATAAAACGATACAAATTGGTAAAAATACTGTTAATGTTGAATTTATTAAGTTTTATTCTGATTACGATCATAATCTTGGTGACAGTATGGATAAACTTGGATTTGAATTTAAAGGATATTCAAAGGGAGGTTTTATGAATCTTTGGACAGAAACTGGTATTGTGAAAAATAGAGAACCGATGAAACATAAATGGGTTATGGAACAAATGAGTCTTGGTAAATGTTTAGCAATTCCAAACGCTGGTGTTAAAATTTATTTATTGAAATTAGATGCTTTAAAAGACACAGAGTAATAAAATTTAATAAAAAAGCAGGTTTAACCTGCTTTTTTTTATTAAATTTTTTATATGTCCGTCAAAGAAAACTACGAAATCTTTAGTTTCGTAGATGAATTTGACAAAAATAATTTCAAAAGGACTATTATTAATTAATATATAATATATAGTTCTTTGAAATATTGATAGT
>Ga0116157_10000776_pt1 | contig 32018 bp, 29 predicted proteins | sample AD_UKC048_MetaG_FD_89882 | JGI IMG/M metagenome (GOLD analysis project Ga0116157, IMG submission 89882) | Active sludge microbial communities of municipal wastewater-treating anaerobic digesters from USA - AD_UKC048_MetaG | ecosystem: Engineered > Bioreactor > Anaerobic > Digestate | place: USA... | reverse complement strand
TAGACACCGTTTTTTTTGCATCACTAAATTAGGTGAAACTTTTCGTATAGCGAAGTACTGCGTATATTACTTATACACAGTACTTTGCTTCATTTTGTTGATAACTTTCTTGCGGATTTAAGGGTGTGCAAGATACATAATAATTCATAATTAAAACTAACATGCATTGTGAAAAAAAAGAATAAATTTGCACGATAAAAGAACCTGGCTAAAATCATTTTTATGGAAGTGACCGAAGATTTGAAATTACAGATCAAGCAAATGATAGTTGAGACATTGAAAATCAACGATGTAAATCCTGCTGACATACTCAACAACCAACCACTTTTTTCAGGAGAAAATATTATTACCCTGGATTCCATTGACGGTATCGAGCTGATTATGGCAATACAGCGTGAGTTTGGCGTCAGGCTTGACGACCAGAATCTGGCCCGGAACATATTGAATACGGTGGACAGCATGGCCGATTTTATTGCCAACGGATCAACACAACCGTAATTTTTTTTATACGCAAGCTGCAGTTTGTTTTTTTGTTATGCAATCCCCAATACATATGGATTTCAATAAAATACCCGCCATAGAGCGCAAATCTCCAGGTGAAATCATTAAATTTCAGGAAAAGCAACTACGTGCCGGGTTATCCTATCTTCAGACGTATTCTAAATTTTACAAAAGGTTTTTCAAAAAAAACAGCATTGACATCCGGAAGATAAGATCATTAACTGATCTTCAGCATATTCCTGTTACAACCAAACAAGATCTTCAGCGGTATAACGATGATTTTATCTGTGTTCCGCAAAGCAGGGTCATAGATTATATGACGACCTCGGGAACGCTGGGTTATCCGATCACCCTTGCGGCTACAGAGCTCGATCTGGAAAGGATTGCCTACGATGAGGCATTGAATTTTGCTTGTACAGGAGCTACCCGTAAAGATATCTTTCAGTTAATGACCACGCTCGACAGGCGGTTTATGGCCGGACTTGCATATTTCATGGGTTTACGCAGGCTGGGTGCGGGTATTGTAAGGGTTGGTTCCGGGATGCCTGAACTTCATTGGGAAACCATTCAGCGTTTTAAGCCGACCTATATAGTAACTGTTCCTTCGTTCATTCTTAAACTCGTTGATTTTGCTGATGCCAACGGTATTGATTATAAAAAATCCTCAGTAAAAAATGCTGTTTGCATTGGAGAACCTCTTCGTAATCCAGATTTTTCGTTAAACACCCTGGGTGCCCGCATCAGCAAAAAATGGCCGCTGCATTTGTTTTCGACCTACGCCTCAACCGAGATGGGAGCAGGGTTTACCGAATGTGCATTCGGTATCGGGGTACATATGCACCCCGAACTCATGATTATTGAATTTTTGGATGAAAATGATTCCCCAGTGAAGGAGGGAGAAGCGGGTGAAATTACCATTACTACGTTGGGTGTGGAAGGTATGCCGCTCTTACGCTATAAATCCGGTGATGTGTGTTTTCATCATACTGAGCCATGTTCCTGCGGAAGAAACACTGTTCGTCTCGGGCCTGTCATAGGCAGAAAACAACATATGATAAAATACAAGGGAACAACATTATATCCGGCATCTTTATATAATATACTCGATGGTTTCGATGCTATTGAAAATTATGTGGTGAAAGTTTCAACCAATGAAATAGATACAGACAAAATATGTATATATATCAGTTGCCGGAATGTTGAAAACGGATTTGAAAATAAGTTAAAAGAACGATTCAGGGCAAAATTGCGCGTGGTTCCGGAAATAATTTTTCAACCCGCCGAAGTTATTGCCTGTATGGCTTTTCCGCCTTTAAGCCGAAAGCCGGTGAAGTTTATTGACGAACGTCAGTAAAAATCCGGAAATTTACGCTGATCATAAGTTAATAGAGTATCTTTATAGCTAATTAATTGATTTAACTTACTTTATGAGCGATTCTGAGCCTGTGTCACGCGGAAAATTTATCGAGATTGAAAAAGTAATAGGAAAAAAGAATCCGGCATTGCTTAACATCCTGCCGCGGTTTATCATCCGTTATATTAAGCACATCGTACATCAGGATGAGATCAATGATTTTATTGAACGCAACGGACATTTATACGGTCTTGATTTTGTTGGTTGTATTGTCCGTGAATATATCAGGGAACTTCATACCAAAGGTATCGAAAATATCCCGGCGGACCGCAGGATTCTGATTGCTTCAAATCATCCCCTGGGCGGTCTCGACGGAGTAGCGCTTATGCATGTGGCCGGAAAAATACGGCCGGATATTCTTTTTCCTGTTAACGATCTGCTCATGAATATCGAAAATATCCGAAGCCTTTTTATACCGATCAACAAACACGGCAGCAATGCCCAGAACCTGAAAATTATTAACGAAACCTTTGCCTCTGAAGTCAGCATACTATACTTTCCCGCAGGTTTATGTTCCCGCAAGCATAAGCATGGCATTATTGAAGACCTCGAATGGAAAAAAACCTTTATCACTTATGCCCGCAAGTATCGTCGGGATATTATCCCTACATTTATCGACGGCCGTAATTCGAATTTTTTCTATAATTTAGCACTGGTCAGGAAAAAGTTAAGGATCAAACAAAATATTGAGATGCTTTATCTTGTTGATGAATTGTATAAGCAAAAAAATAAAACCATCAATATTACTTTTGGGAGACCTATTCCTTATGAAACTTTTGATAAAAAATTTTCTGATCTGCAATGGGCTCAAAAAGTTAAAGAACATGTGTATCAACTGCGTTCGGATTATCAAGCCGAATTTATTATATAAGCTATGGAAAAAATAATCCCTCCGGTAAAAAAAGCTATACTTGAAAAAGAACTCTCTGATCAGTTTTTTTTCCGGAAAACCAATTATGGAAATAACAGGATTTATATTGTTAATGCGCATAATGCACCCAATATAATGACAGAAATCGGCCGTCTGCGTGAAATAACTTTTCGTGATGCAGGGGGTGGAACAGGAAAATCGGTGGATATTGACGAATATGATACCTGCGAAAGCCCTTATGAGCAGCTGATCGTGTGGAATCCTGCCGATATGGAAATCGTCGGCGGTTACCGGTATATTAACTGTTCCAAAGCCTTGCGTTCTCCTGACGGGCTTCCTTTTATCGCTACTACTGAGCTTTTCAGTTTTTCTGAACGTTTCATAAAAGAATATTTGCCGTTTACTATTGAATTGGGCCGGTCTTTTGTTCAGCCCGTTTATCAGCCAACAGTGAACAGCAGAAAAGGAATGTTTTCGCTCGAAAACCTGTGGGACGGACTGGGGGCATTAATTGTGGAATCGTCTCATATCCGGTATTTTTTCGGGAAAGTGACTATGTATCCTCATTTTAATCAAAGAGCACGCGATATCATCATGTATTTTCTTTTTAAGTATTTTCCCGACAAGGATAACCTGGTAAAGCCCATCACTCCTCTTGAGATAAAGGCGGATCTTAAAGATCTTGAACTGCTGTTCAACGGGGGAAATTACGGCGCGGATTATAAGATGCTGATACAGACGCTACGCGAACTTAATGAAAATATCCCTCCGCTGGTCAAGGCTTATATGAGTCTGACTGCTACCATGCGAAGTTTCGGGACTGCTATTAATCCCGGCTTCGGAAATGTACAGGAAACAGGGATACTCGTTACCATCGAAGATATCTTTGAAAACAAGAGAGAACGCCACATTTATTCAACCCGGAAAGACTGAAAAAATGCTGATCAGAACCGCCATATACATTTCGAGTTGTGTTGAACTTAAGAAATGCCCCAAGCCATTGATTCCCGAATATGCTTTTATCGGCAGATCCAATGTGGGAAAATCATCGCTAATAAATATGCTCACCGGTATCGGCGGACTGGCAAAAGTTTCGGCAAGTCCCGGCAAAACGCAGGTGATCAATCATTTTCTGATCAACGGCGAATGGTATCTTGTCGATCTGCCCGGATATGGTTTTGCCCGGATATCAAAAGTAAAGAAAAAGGAATGGGAGATGATGATCTCCGGGTACCTGCTGCGACGGCAGAATCTGATGTCGGTATTTGTCCTGGTGGATATTCGTGTTCCGGTACAAAAAAATGACCTTGATTTTATCAATAATATGGGCGAATCACAGATTCCTTTTGTAATCCTGATGACGAAATGCGACAAGGTATCCGGACATGAAGTTAAACTGACCATCAGCAACTGGAAAAAGGCGCTTTCCGAAAGATGGGAAGAATGTCCCCGGATAATTGTTTCTTCCGCCAAAACGGGGGATGGCCGTCAGGAAATCCTGAATTATATCAACGTTAGTAATAGAGCTTTTACTGCAACAACCCGCTAATAATTCGTGTTTCCGATTGAGGTATTACCTGTGTCCCCCTGCTTTGTTCCAGACTTTTTATGGGTTGGGATTGTCATTGGTATTTTTCCCGGGAGGTGAACCGGGTTTGGGTTTTTCATTCTTTTTTTTTGGTGTCATCACAAAACCTTTTACGACCTTTTCACTGGTTTTTACAGGTTTTATTTCTTCCGGAACGGATCCTTTTATAAATTTTTTCGTTTCGGCCACAGAGCCATCGGGGGTGTAGTAAGTCCATTCTCCTTCGCGCAAACCGTATTTGTATTGCCCCTGGGCGCTGAGTTTTCCTTTTGAGCTGTAATAAACCCACAGCCCTTCTCGTTTGCCGGAGACATACTCACCTTCACTTTTTTTCTCACCGTTCACCGGATAATAAGTAACCCATTTTCCCGATTTACGGTTATTGTCGTACTGCCCTTCGGAGATTATGATATTTTTCAGATTATACCTTCTGTATTCACCGTCGCGTTTGCCATTGAAATAATTCGATTCCTCGATGATGACTCCTGTTGCGGTAGCGTGCCTGGTGCTTGGCCCGTGTTTCACATCATTCTGAAAAGTGATCTCCATGAAGAGTGTGCCATCATTGGTATAATACTTCCACAATCCCTGTTTTCGGCCCAGTTCATCAATTTTGTTCCTGTGTTTATCAGAACGGGGTTGATATTGCGGCCTGATCAGCACCTCTTCCTGTGGAAAAAGCCACGACGGAATAAACAGTAACAGGAGCGTTGTGTATATTATATTCCTATAATTCAACAATTTGGGTTTAATTTATTGATAATTTAAAGCCAAAAAGAAAGCCATTTTTCTTTTATACGTAAATTTTAATAAAAGTTATTTTTTTTGAAAAAAAAATCAGCAGGTACGGTTGGAGCGGCACCAAAAGAATTCCTGATAAGCCTTTTCTGTTAAATTATTTTTTTAAGGGATATTTGTCATCCAGAAAAACCCAGAATAATGGCTTATAGCCAATAATTTCGGCGCTGTCGCCATAATAAGTCATAGCAGGAGCAATTCCAACGACCTTTTTTTCCATTTTAAAGTTTTTTTCATCAAAATACCATTCTTCCAGGAATGTGATCCGATGTATATATTTACGGTCAAGTTTTGTGTTTATCACCGTATCATATTCGTTGTACGGAGGGGTTGTACGCGTGAGCATGATCGTGTCTGACCTGTTAAAAACCGCATCTAACTGTGCTTTGTCAAGAGGAGCATCAGTAATATAATCATACGCTTTAACATTTCCCGTCTCAACCGCGTCAAGAATTATGTTTACAAATTTTTCACGACTGGGGCCTTCCATGTTTTCGCGCCACCAGTCGGTTTCTTCTTTATAGGGGCTTTTTATGAAAACCGGATATTGTATTCGTTCGGTAAGTATAAGATGGTTTTTATTCTCTTTGTTGTCGTTGCAGGATTCCGTAATGCCCCAAAAGCATAAGGCTAACACGGATAAAATGAAAGGTTTCATGATTTTTTTCACAAATTTAGATATTAAATCAGAAAAATCAATGCATCCTGATCAATGTTATTGCCACATTTGCATCCAGTATTCATTTTGGATGAATACTGGGTCGTTTTTGTATTACATAGCGCAGCAGGTTGGGCTGCTATGAATAATGAAAAATTAAATTTCGTTATTTTCAAAAAGTTTGTTTATGATATCTTTGAATTTCTCATTGATATAACTACGTTTGATTTTCAGTGTCGGAGTCAATTCACCTGACCAGACCGACCATTCTGAATCCATTATTTCCCAGCGTTTTATCTGTTCGGTTTCTCCGAAAAATGAATTATAATAGGCTATTTCCTTTTTAAACTTCTTTTTGACTTCAGGATGATTGATCATTTCCGGGTTGGTAGTGTAAACAATACCTTTGTTTTCGCACCAGGATTTCAGGTCGGTGAAGTCCGGCACGATCAGAGCTGCAGCATATTTCTGGTTTTCACCCAGGACGATCATGGCGTCTATCATAGGCGATTCCGTGAATTTTGCTTCTATCTGGCCCGGGTTTACATATTTTCCAAAAGAGGTTTTAAAAATTTCATTTTTCCGGCCTGTGATACGCAATTGTCCCTTAGGTTCAAAAACCCCGATGTCGGAGGTATGGAACCAGCCATCTTCGTCAATGACTTGTCTTGTCAGTGTTTCGTCTTTATAGTAACCTTTCATCAATCCCGGCCCTTTGCTTAGGATTTCTCCATCATCCGCAATTTTTACTGCGACACCTCTCAGTGGCTTGCCTACAGTACCGAATTTAACCCCGTCTTTATCCACAAAACTATTGACGGCGATAACAGGAGATGTTTCAGTGAGCCCGTACCCTTCGTGAATATAGATGCGGGCAGCCCAGAAAATACGTGCCAGGCGGGGTTGCAAAGCAGCTCCTCCGGAAACCACCAGTTTAATATTGTTGCCAAAAATTTTTCTCCATTTGCTGAAAACGAGGATATTGGCAATTTGAAGCTGGAACTCATACCACCAGCCGTTGGCCCTGTCAAGTTCATAACGCAAGCCCAGATCGATAGCCCAGAAGAACAATTTCTTTTTAAAACCTTTGAGCTTCCGGCCTGTTTTAATGATTCTGTCGTAAATCTTTTCCAGCAGACGGGGGACACATGACATGATTGCCGGTTTAACTTCTTTCATGTTGTCAGCAATGGTTCCCAGGTTTTCGGCGTAGTATATTGAAACGCCCAGATACTGATACAGATAGTTCAGCATGCGTTCATATACATGGCATAAGGGCAGAAAACTCAGCGCATTGTCTTCGGGGCCTATTGGGGGTATATATGAAACTGCAATAAAATTGCTTATTATATTTGCATGTGTCAGCATCACACCTTTAGGAATGCCTGTGGTTCCCGATGTGTAAATCAGGGTAGCCACATCATCTGTTTTTACAGAATCTTTAATGGCTTTAAGCTGGTCTTTGGCCGGATGCTCAAATCCCAGTTTTATAAGTTCGTTAAGGTGTTTAAAGCCATGCAGGTTCTTAAATGTATAGATTCCTTTCAGCGAAGTCACTTCGGGAAGTATGTTGGATATCTTTTTAAACAGATCCTCCCCGGCCAGAAAAACGTATTTTATTTCGGCATGGTTAAAGATATACTTGTAATCAGCTTCGCTGATGTTGGGATAGATAGGAACATGTATTGCACCGACCTGCTGTATGCCCATATCCAGGAAATTCCATTCGGGCCTGTTGTGTGTTATGGTAGCAATGGTATCGCCTTTCTGAACACCGAGGTGCAAAAAAGCATAGCTGATGTAATTAGAAATTTCAACATATTGTTTGGTGCTGTATTTTATCCATTCTCCTTCTTCTTTCCCCGCCAAAGCATCATTTTTGGGAAACTTCTCCGTATACCTGTCGAGCAGATCAAAAATGCGTGTTATTTCCATAATTTAATAATTTATTTAAAAGATGGCAAAGATAAAAAAAAATTAAACAGGCGTTTAAATTTTTTCATACTGCATTTTTCGGGTAAAAAACCGGTTATTTGCGGTTAAAATGTACCGTATTCGCTTGTGCCGTTGGTGTGATAACCATATCGTTGATGTTGACGTGGGGGGGGAGTGTAGCTACAAAAAAGATAATCCGCGCAATATCCCTTCCCTTTAAGGGCTGAAAACCATCATATACTTTTTTCGCTGCCTGTTTGTCTCCTTTAAAACGTATGAGTGAAAATTCGGTTTCGGCTGCTCCCGGGGCTATCTGTGTAACTTTGATGTTGTGATTCAGCAGGTCGATGCGCATAGACCTGGTCAGCGAATCTACCGCAGCTTTGGAAGCACAATATACGTTACCGTTCTGATATGCTTCTTTACCTGCAATGGAACCAATATTGATGATGTGTCCCTGCCTGCCGGCAATCATTAGTGGAATGATACATTTTGATACATGGAGTAACCCTTTCAGATTGGTGTCTATCATTTTATTCCAGTCGTCAATTTCTCCATCCTGTATTGGCGAAAAACCTGATGCCAGCCCTGCATTATTGATCAGGATGTCTATCTTTTTCCATTTTCCCGAAAGGGTACCCAGGTATTTCTCCGTTTCTTTCCAGTGGCGTACGTCAAAACATAAGGGTAGTATTTCTATGTTAAAAGCTGTGGAAAGTTCTGCGGCGATCTTTTTCAGACGGTCATTTCTGCGCCCGGTAAGGATCAGATCAAAACCATTTTGTGCAAAGATTTCGGCACAGGCCCGGCCAATTCCGCTGGTCGCGCCTGTAATTAATACGGTTTTTCTGGTGTTTATCATGTTAAATGATGTTATACGGACTACAATATTTTTGATTAAACAGGTTTTTCAACCGGTTAGTTTTTTCATGACCGGGAACCTTCTAATTAGTTTTTCTGTATCTAACAACATGAACAAAAATATCAACAGAAAAGGCATGGCAGGAACCTTATAACGGACCATGGCACCGAAAACCGGTGTGGTAAGCCCGGTAAGAACATAAAGTGAAGTAAAAAACAGCATGCAAAAAAGAAATACAGACCTATCCTGGATTTTTTTTGAAGCAAAGACGATACATACCAATGCCAGCAGTAAGATGAAAATATTTTCCAGCGCGGCAAATAAAATAACCACCGAACCGGATTCAAAAATATACGGTCTTACCAGGGTATTGAAAAAAGCTACCGGCGTATGAACTATAAAATCAGACAGTGTTGGCTCTAAAAGTTCCTCACTGATGAGGCTTCCGGAGTTCACGGCTTTGGCAAGCCCGACAAAATCATTCTGCTTCATTGCAATGATATTCAGTGCGTTGAACTCGGGAAAGACATGTTGAATGTTAAGCCCCGTAATGATACATAGTGCAAGTATAAGCCCGTATTTAAGGTATACCTGCCTGTTGGAGGTGAGCCGGCACCACACATAACCTAAAGTGAGTGGAATGATGATAATAAAAATATAGTATTTGATGTACAGAAGCAATACCAGTGATATCAGCAACATAATAATATTAATGATACAGCGTCGTCGGTTCAGCAGTTCACTTACAGAAAAAAGCATAACACCGATCCCGAACAGTAAAACAGCTTCTTTAAGTACGCCAGAGCCCCAGAAAACAACTGAAGGAATAAGGAACACAGCAAAGAACAGCAGTTTTTTTTTGTATGGCAGGTAAGCCATAAAAAAACGGTACAGGGCTACCATGCCTGTGAGTGAAATGAAACACATAAAAACCGTGTGAACATTGAAATATCCAAAAGAAAAAATCCGGATCACAGCATTGATGCGGATGATCGTATGGCTGTCGTTGTATATATTACTTTCATAAACCCTGAACCAGTTGTTCATATGGTGGTAATACTGCTGGTCAAAATAAGCTGTATCATTTGATATGCTGAAGATCATTTTAAAAAAATCAAGCGGCCTGCTCCACAATGCTTCATACATCACCCTGCTGTCGTCGAAATACTTGAAAATGTCTGCAGTGGACCTGTCAGGATAATAGCGGGTATATATAAAATACATGGTTATACCAGCCAATATCTTGAGTACAAAAACACCCGCAATAACTTTGATTGAAAAACCTTCAATACGAAAGAATTTTATCCTGAGGATCAGAATGATAAAAAAACAGGCATATAAAAGAGTCAGGAGTATTTCCAAGTATTCATGAATTTATACTCCGGCAAAGATAGTTTTTTTTAGTATGCCGGAAGTTTGAATTATAACTTCGTTGATTATATGATGATTAGCAAATTGTTTACAACATTTGTTTCAAGATATTTATATGATTTTAAATTGTTAATATGGAATAACATTCTAATTAATTGTTTATGTTTAATTTATATAAAATATATATTGTACCTGGCACGTCAGGAAGAAGTCTGCGAATTTGTTGTGCAAAAATGTGAATATCCGTTTCATGTGATAAAATGAATAATTTTGTCACTGGCAGAATTTTTAATAGTGATGTTGACAGCAGAAAGAAACACGGTAAGCAAAGGTGTGGCATTGTTTGTTACCACATTATCGTCTTTTCTGACCACTTTTATGGCTTCCTCAATAAACATTGCCCTTCCGGCCATCGCAGGAGAATTTGAAATTGATGCGGTGACACTGAGTTGGGTGGCGGCAGCCAATTTGCTGACCTCGGCTCTTTTTCTGGTTCCTTTTGGTAAGCTTGCTGATATATACGGAAGAAAAAAGATCTACATCATCGGAATCATTGTTTTCAGTATTTCATCACTGATTTCGGGGCTGGCGCCCGGTGTTATTGTGCTTATTACCGCACGTGCCTTTCAGGGGCTGGGATCTTCCATGATCTTCGGTACCGCTGTGGCCATACTGACTTCCGTGTTTCCTGCCAGCGAAAGGGGTAAGGCATTGGGATACAATCTGGCTTCAACCTATCTGGGACTTTCGCTCGGGCCGGTCATAGGCGGTATCCTGACACATCAGCTCGGATGGAGGACTGTATTTTTTCTGAGTGTACTGCTCAGCATTGTCGTGATCATTTTTGTTTTCACAAAGCTGAAGGCGGAATGGGCTGATGCACAGGGTGAAAAATTCGATATTACAGGATCCGTAATATATATGTTTGGACTTTTCGGGATCATCTATGGGTTTTCTGTGTTACCTTCCGTTCATGGTGCTGTCCTGCTGGGAGCCGGTATCATCACCATGGTGGCTTTTATGAAATTCGAGAACCGCACCGCATTTCCTGTGCTGAACCTGAACCATTTTAAAAAGAATCCTGTATTTATCTTTTCCAATATAGCCGCTTTCATTAATTACAGTGCCACTTTTGCGGTAGGTTATCTGATAAGTTTGTACCTGCAGTATATCAAAGGACTCAGCTCTCAGGATGCCGGAATTATCATGGTGGTGCAGCCGGCAACCATGGCTATTTTCTCACCCCTGGCAGGACGTTTGTCTGACAAGATCGAACCGCGTGTGGTTGCTTCCATAGGAATGGCGCTGACAACTTTAGGGTTGGTACTTTTTATTTTTATAGGCGAACATACGCCGGCAATTTACATTATGGCCACATTATTTATGATCGGTATCGGGTTTGCGCTGTTTTCCTCGCCGAACACCAATGCCATCATGAGCTCGGTGGAACGTAGGCTCTACGGCGTGGCATCTGCTTCGGTCGGAACGATGAGACTCACAGGCCAGGCCATCAGCATGGGCATAGCCACCATGGTATTTTCTTTGAATATCGGCAAAATAAAAATCACTCCCGAACATTATCTGGCCTTTTTGTCCAGCACGCATATCGCTTTTATTATTTTTACCATAATGTGCGGTTTTGGCGTGTTTGCTTCACTGGCCCGGGGCAAGCTGAGGTAGCTCAACGGCAGGACATTTGTGCTCTTAGGTCTTTTAATGCAAGTTTTTATTCCATTCTTAAAAATAAAACCGGCTGTTTTCATTCTTTTTTCTTTTAGTTCTATATTTTTTTACTTTTGTAGTTATACAAAAAAATAGGGATGAGAAAAGAAAAATCTGAAACTATAGTTAATTTAGAAACGGCCCGGATGCTCGGCCTTGATACTGTTGAATTTGAAAAGATACAGCAAATACTCGGACGCATGCCCAACTTTAATGAACTGAGTGTTTATTCGGTGATGTGGTCGGAACACTGTTCGTACAAAAACTCTGTCTTTTGGTTAAAGAAACTGCCCAAGGAGGGTCCGCAAATTTTGGCCAAAGCCGGGGAGGAGAATGCAGGCATGGTTGACATTGGCGAGGGGATGGCTTGTGTGTTCAAAATAGAATCTCATAATCACCCTTCGGCTGTGGAGCCTTACCAGGGGGCTGCCACTGGTGTAGGAGGCATTAACCGTGATATTTTCACCATGGGTGCACGGCCCATTGCACAGCTTAACTCCCTGCGTTTCGGCAATCTTGCCCTCGACAGAACCAAGCATCTTGTAAAAGGCGTGGTAAAAGGCATAGGCGACTATGGTAATGCTTTTGGTGTGCCTGTGGTTGCCGGCGAAACAAATTTCGATGATTGCTATAATCAGAATATTCTGGTGAATGCCATGTCGGTAGGCGTGGTAAAATCGGGGAACACAGTTTCAGCGACCTCCAAAGGTGTTGGCAATCCTGTATTTATTGTGGGTTCTTCCACCGGAAAAGATGGGATACACGGTGCCACGTTTGCCTCCGTGGAGCTTACCGAAAACTCTGCGGAAGATCTGCCATCCGTACAGGTGGGCGACCCGTTTCAGGAAAAACTTTTACTAGAAGCTTCGCTGGAACTCATCAGGTCGCGTTGTGTGATAGGTATGCAGGACATGGGCGCAGCCGGCATAGTGTGCTCCACCTCGGAGATGTCTGCCAAAGGCGGCCATGGTATGGATATTTACTTAGACAAAGTGCCATTACGCCAGAAAAATATGAAGCCTTGGGAAATATTACTTTCAGAATCACAGGAACGTATGCTGGTGGTGATCGAAAAAGGTAAAGAAGATGTTGCCTTAAACACTTTTAAAAAGTGGGACCTGAATTGTGTGGAGATCGGAAAAGTGATCAAGGGAGGCATGCTGAATTATTACATGAACGGCGAGCTTGTGGCACAAATACCTGCCGAATCGCTGGTACTTGGCGGAGGAGCCCCAGTTTATGAACGTGAGTATAAAGAACCTGAATACTTTTCAAAAACAAAAAAATTCAACATCAACTCTGTGCCAGAGCCTGCTGATTTGCGGCAGGTGGCCAAACTATTGCTTGCCAACCCCAACATATGTTCAAAAAAATGGATATGGGAACAGTACGACAGTATGGTGGGTACCAAGAATATGACCACCAACCGTCCTGCCGATGCTGCTGTGGTAAACCTGAAAGGGACGGACAAAGCCCTCGTGATGACGGTTGACTGCAATGCACGTTATGTTCATGCCGACCCGCGCATAGGTACCGAAATAGCAGTGGCTGAAGCCGCACGCAATATCGCCTGTGCCGGAGGTAAGCCGCTGGCCATTACCAATTGTCTGAATTTTGGCAATCCATACAATCCTGAGGTATACTGGCAGTTTGTCAATGCTATCAAAGGAATGTCCAACGCCTGTAAAAAATTCGGAACCCCGGTTACAGGAGGCAACGTCAGTTTTTACAACCAGTCAAACATGGAAGGGAATGTGATTCCGGTCTTTCCTACACCTGTAATCGGAATGCTGGGTATCCTCAACAGCAAAAAAAACATGATGACCATGGACTTCAAGCGCAAAGGCGACCTGATCTATATGCTGGGTGAAGCCCGTAATGATATCAACTCCTCTCAGTACCTGCTCAATTACCATAAAGTAAAACTGTCACCGCCGCCCTATTTTAATATGGACCGCGAATTTGTTACCCAGCATGTGCTGCATGAACTCATAAACAGCAAACTGATCAACTCGGCCCATGATGTTACAGAAGGCGGGTTATTTGTCGCACTTTTTGAATCTTCTATGCACAATGAACTTGGATTTGATATCACTACCGATTGCGAGATACGTGAAGACGCTTTTTTGTTTGGTGAAGCCCAGGGCCGTATCATCGTGAGTGTCAGCCAGGATAATGAAGGTGATTTTATTGATTTTGTGGTCGACTCCAAGGCAAGTTTTACTTTATTAGGGCATGTTACTAAGGGAGATATGCGGGTTGATGATGTCTCGTTCGGCCATGTTAAGGAAGCAAAGATGATTTATGATCATGCGCTGGAAAGCTATCTGAAATAGGCAACGGGAGAAATCACAATAATATCAGTGTATTATAAGAAAAATATCAGAAAATCTTTGTGAAGATATGTTGGAAAAATTCTTCTCCTTAAAAAGCAATCATACAAATATCCGTACCGAAATACTTGCAGGCATCACCACCTTTGTGGCAGCCATGTACATCATCATTGTCAATCCGGCGATGGTCTCCGATACGGGTATGCCTTTCAGTGCTGTACTTACAGGTACTGTGGTATTAAGCGCTTTTTGTACCATTATGATGGGGATTTATGCTAAAAACCCGATACTGATCGCGCCAAGCATGGGATTGAATGCTTTTTTCACCTATTTTGTCGTTGCCGGGATGAAAGTACCTGTTGAAATTGCTCTGGGGGCTTTGTTTTGGGCAGGTGTGCTGTTTTTTATTCTTTCGGTTTTCAACATCCGGTCCAAAATTGTGGAAGCAATACCCAAACCAATAAGGTATGCCATTGCAGGTGGCATTGGCCTGTTTATTGCTTTGCTGGGTTTTGTCAATGCCGGTTTCATTATTGTGAAACCGCCATTCATCGGACTCGGACCGATGAATGTGGTTACCCTGATATTTGCAGGGGGAATATTACTTATTGCGGTGCTTATGGTGAAAAAGGTAAAAGGAGCAATGATGATTGGAATTATTGCGATTACCTTATTCTGTATTCCGGTAGGACGATGGTTGGGTGATGTTTCGGCTGTCAATCATGGTATTCCGGCCCTTGTTTCCTGGAAGGGGTTTTATCAGGCGCCTGATTTCAGTTTTTTCTTAAAACTCGACCTGCTGAATTCACTAAAGCTGGCGGTTTGGCCGGTCATCTTCGCAGTTTGTTTCACCGATATGTTCGACAGTCTGTCGACCTTTGTCGGCGTTGCAGAGGCCGCCGGTCTTAAAGATAAAAATGGCGAACCCCGCAACATCAAACAATCACTTATTGTAGATGCCGTGGCAACCGGGTTGGCCGGCATGCTGGGAACCACATCCGGCACGGCGTACATTGAATCTGCTTCCGGCGTGGCCCAGGGAGGCCGAACCGGCCTTACTGCCGTGGTAGCAGGATTGCTGTTTATCCCGTTCATGTTCTTTTCGCCGCTGCTGTCGATGGTGCCTTCGGTGGCTACAGCGCCTGTACTGGTGATTGTAGGCGTATTTATGATGAAGCCCGTTATGAACATCAACTGGGACGAAATGGACGACGCCATACCCTGTTTTCTGGCCATGATACTGATACCGCTTACGTATTCCATCACCCAGGGAATTATCTGGGGTCTGCTGTCATGGACACTGATAAAACTCATCACCGGGAAATACGGCGAAATAAGCATCACCCTCGTCATCATTGATGTATTTTCAATACTATTATTGATATTTGAGTAACACCTTCAGATATAGTACAATGGGACTCACGGGTTTTGCTTTGCGGTTTGTCATTTTTATCGGTTTCCTGTTGTTTTATGGTCTGGTCAGGGCACAAAACGCCAGGGCTGAAATTTTCAGGTCAAATGTGGAGTACCGCAAAGCGATGAATCGGGAATTCGCCGATCCATTGACAACACCTCTGACGGAAGAAGGTTTAATAATATTCAGTGCATTGGATTTTTTTCCTGTAAAGCCAAAATACAGAGTGGTTTCAAAACTTGAGCTTACCCCGGATGAAAAACCTTTTGAAATGCAGCGTTCTAAAGGAAACACCGGAACCTATCGCAAATACGGCGAGCTTACATTTAAACTTAACGGTAAAACATGCAAACTCAGTGTATATCAATATCTGAAACTGCTGAACGACTCCATTCACAGTGACGACCTTTTTCTTCCATTCAAGGATCTGACAAATGGAAAGCAGACATATGGCGGAGGGAGATTCCTCGATCTGAAAATCCCTGTTGGCGACGAACTCATCATTGATTTCAACCAGGCATACAATCCGCTTTGCTGTTACGGTAATCCCAGGTATTCCTGTCCGATACCTCCGGCTGAAAATCATCTGAATATTAAAATCCTTGCCGGTGAAAAAAAATATAATGAAAAATGATGCATCCCGCCGCACGGGTTTCTTTCGATCCGCCGGGGCGGACATCGCGTGGTAGGTCAGAGCGGCATAGCCGCCACCGAATGTTTTTTATTTTTATAGAATAATAAGCTTTAGGAGAACAAGGCAATTATTTGACCATCAGGCTTTCCGGAAAATGTGTATTTATCTTTTTTCCTTTATGACTTTAAAACTGCTTTTATTTGTTGCCGAAGTCAGCGTAACTATGTACATCCCGTCTGCGGCATCTGTCAAATCGAGTTTATATTCCCCCGTCCGGAGTTCAGAATCATCATTGAAGATGTTCTGTCCCAATATGTTGAAAACGGAGATGCTATACTGTTCCGAAATCTGGTTTTCGCTGAAATGTAGCACATATTCACCGGATGAAATACTGGGATAAATACCTGCAAAGCAGCTTGGCTGCGAAATTAAATTTTCTTCAGTGCCGGTGATATGTTCGGTAGTGGACGAAAAACTGCAGTCATCGCCGATCTTCACTACATAGATGTTGGCCAGCCCGGTACCCAGTTCATCCGAATATCCGACAATGGCATAACCACGGTCTGCGGTCTGTATCGCCTGGAATCCTTCTTCATCTTCAGACGACCCGGCAGTTCTGCTGCAAACAAAAACATGGTTTTCATCAAAAGCCAGAAAGACTGTTTCTTTGCCTCCATTGCCCTGGCCGTTCACATAGCCTGCTAACAAATAGCGGGAAGAATCCGTTACCGTTATATTGTTTATGATATTATCGCCGGGTATTATTTCCCAGGGTTCAGGCATCTTCCATTTCAGGTTGTTGTTCTTGTCATAGCTCTGAACCCAGTAATCATAATCAATGGCGCTATAGTTTTTTGTCGTACCCGCAATAACGAATCCCGAGTCAGGTGTCTGGCTGACAGTGTTGAGGATATCTTCATGGATATCGCCATAGGTCTTTGTCCGTATGGTGTCGCCATTCATGTCAAGATTCAGTACATACCCATCGAAGCTGCCATGCCCGAAACTGTTGGTGGTGGCTCCGATCAGGTAGGTGCTGTCGGGCAGTATACAAGCCGATGTGGCATAGTCGGTGCTGTCGCCGCCAAAAACCCGCGTCCACAGGGTATCTCCCAATAAATTAGTCTTTATTACATAAATGTTTTCATTGGCAGGCCCATAACTGAAAGTCTGGCCGGCAATGATGTAGGCACCGTCACAGGTTTCCCTCACCGCATTGCCAAAATCCCAGTCGGTGCCTCCCCAATAGCGTTCCCATTCTACATTGATGTTCGAGTCGGTCTTCATTAACAGCACATCGTAGCCCTTGCCGGGCAACTTATCGGTTAATCCGCATATCAGAAACCCATGGTCAGTGGTGCGGATAAAATCGTTGGCCCAATATATTGCGCCATCACCTAAATTTTTTTCATATATGATCAAACCCAGTGAATCGGTTCTGATAATATCAATTTTTGAGTTAGCTGTTGATGTACTCACATTGCTTAAAATAAAAAAACCCCTGTCGCCGGCTTCGATGATCCTGCGGCCGTAGTTGTATTGCATAGACCCATAGGTGTGGTTGAATGTTACGGGCTGGGCAGAAATTCTGCTTGTTTGACAACAGAAAATTAATATAATCAATAACAATATGTCAGGCAGTTTTTTCATTTACAGAGTTTTGATTATCGAAATAACACCGCCCGCTCCGGCTGATTTTTGTGGCAACAGGTACGAATTCAGATAGGATGTCTGTATCTCTATGTAAAACTTTTTGTTGACCATGGCCGACAATCCTAATCCAAAGTTAAAACGCCCGTAACCACCTGTTTCTGCCGAAGGAAAAATGCTGATCACCGAATTTTTTACTGGGATATGCACAGAGGTGACAAAACGAAGCCGGGGCCTGTACTGCGAGAAAAAATAATGGCTGAAGTTCAGGGATAATGAAAGCCGGCGTTTACACAAATACCTCGTATAACCGAGATTCAAATTCATGGGTATCATTTGAGAAAATGCAGCATATTTTTTCGAAAAGGCAAAAGCGTTTACAATGCTGTCGGCCCCTTCCACCGATATTGTTTCACTGCTGATATGGGTCAGGTTGCTGAGTTCTATGCCGTCGAAAAATATGATCGTATCCTTATAATAGGATTGTGAATATTTTTTCCATCTGATGAATCCCAGGTCTTCGAACCGGCAATGAAAAACATTGTTTTCATCTGAAAACGTATATGCCACATCGGCAGAGAATCCCCAGCCGTTTTCGGCGCCAAATTTCTGGTTGACCGTGTCGGAACGCTTCATGGCAATCTCCGCCTGTACATTGATGAACTCCGCCTCGCCCTGGGTATAGATGCTCCCGTAAGGTAACTTATAATTCAGGATGTTCTGGCCGTTGTTGTATCCCAGCCCCGCTGTAAGTACATGCGTTGATTCGCCTTTGCGCCACGATTTGTTGATTCCGGCTTTGATCTGCTGGAAATTCAGTATGTTCAGTTGAAGGTTTTTCAGTATCAGAAATTCATTTGTAAAATCAGCATTTCCAAAGAAAACAAGGTGAAATAAATCCTTATTAAAGCGTAATTCCAGCAGGTTACGGTTTTCAAAGCCTGCATAATAATTGATATTATTATTTTTTCCGGGGATATTCAAATATAAATCCGTATTGAAAGAATACCCCAAAATATTGTAATAGGTATTTAAACGATCAAGAGCCTTACTTTTTAAGGAATGATCAAGAAACCCACCTTTATAAAATGTCCCGATGAAATTATTGGTCAGCGTGTTGGAATTGACACCAAGTTCTGAATTAAGCGATAAGTAATATTTTGTGTCATCAATGTTCACGTTGTAAAATAATTGCGTATAGCCGGGCAGGACACAGGCCGTTGTCAGGAAAACCGTCACCATGCATATCTTTAAAAATATTTTAAAGCGTGCTGACATATTTACGTTTTTATCAGGTAGTTAAAATTACCGGTAAGTTTCAGATCGAGTTTGTAATGATCGTAAATTTTTACGTAATGCCCGGCGCCGATGGTGTTAAACCGTGCAACGATCAGCATCTTTCTGGTCTGGTAAAGAAGAGAAATTTTGTTTTCGGGTAATGGGATCTGTAAAACGGAACGTCGCGGATGCGTTACCATATAATAGGCATTCATGGGCGGGGGCGAAATAAGGTCGAGAAACAGCAGTGAATCTGTTATATGGTTAGTACTGTCGAGCGTGTATAATTGTATTTGGGCGCTGAAGGGAAATCCATTATCGGCCAGCAGGCTCAGGGTGCCTGAAATAATCGAGCCGGAATTTTCACCCAGATCAAAATCAACGGTGTCGGTCAGGGTGAGGTCGTTGGCGATCAGCGACAAGGGTATTTCCATATCTAAAGCAGCATTCAGGTAATTACCATAATAAAAAAAATCATTTCCGCATGAAATATTGCCTAAGGGATTGGATTCGACCTGTACCTTGTATGAGATCATATCGGGAATATTTTCGATCAGATCCAAAACATTTGAGTTGTCCAGAATGATGTTATAGGCCGAAGGATTCACCGGCTCGCCGGGGTTGCCGGTCTCGGTGGCCCGTGAAATATTGATGGATTGCCCTATAACAGGTGCGTCAAGGGAAACCGAATGCCCGGTCTTTGAGTTGATCGAGGTGATATTATTAAAAATCACCTGGGCATCTACGCCAAAGCCGTTTTCAACATTCAGATGAAGTTTTATGCTTTCAAAATCAAAGGTGCCGGCAGTGATTTTATCAAAAATATCAATGCTTGTGGTATCGGGCCCGAATGAAAAGTTTTCGCTGCCAAAAAATCCTTTTGCGTATTGAAGTGATATATCCTTGAAGCGGACATTGAAACGGAATTCATCAAGGCTGTCGAGGGTATAGTTGCCCCCGGCGGGATGCAGCGTGGCCGTGGTGGTGTTGGTAAGGATATTGGAACTCAGTCCTGCTGGGCCGCGCAGATCAAGGCTGTAACCGGAGATGTCGTAAAATTTCTCGAAATGAAGCACCGAACCCGGTGTTGCTGCAGGAATAAGCTCAGTAGCATGAAACGGAGCTCCATTGATACTTGCAGAAGGTATGTCGTAGGTCACAATGATCGCTTCTGTAAATGATGAAAAAACTTCGAGCGCCAGCATCCCCTTACGAAAATCAACCCTGGAAATTTGTGCATTATGAATTCCAAGATTAGAATTTTCAGTCAGGTTTAAAAAAGTCTGCCCGGCATGAATTACAAATCCGGCTAAAGGCGGAAGATATTTGTGCGACAGCGTATCGGGCAGATCCAGCAATGAATCCAGTGAGAAATTATAAAAGGGGTACTTATAGATCAGGCTTAATGAATGATCATTATTTACTTCGAGCAACGAATCGGGAAGAATATTGCCCAGGCCCATGGTCGATTTCAGCAGCGGGGCATTAACGTTTATTTCCCAGCTTGGATCCGTTTTTCTGCAGGAAACAAAGAATAAGCATAACAAGGCCGATATTAGTGCGGTTATTCTTGTTTTCATGTCTTAGTACTTATATTTGTTTTTCCATCTTGTTTTCAGAAAATTCCTCATATCATTTTCGCGGGCATTCTGCTGAGGATCATATAGTTTTGTTCCGGCTATTTTGTCGGGAAGGTATTCAAGCTCTGTAAAGTTGTTTTCAAAATCATGGGCGTATTTATATCCCTTATGGTAGCCAATATCTTTCATCAGCCGGGTGGGGGCATTACGGATATGCAGCGGTACAGGCAGATCGCCTGTTTCAGCGAACAGGGCATGTGCGTTTTGTATGGCCTTGTACGAAGCATTGCTTTTGGGCGAACAGGCAAGATAAACAGCCGTCTGTGAGAGTATCAGTTCACATTCAGGATAACCGATCATATGCACGGCCTGGAAACAGTTGGTGGCCAATAGTAGCGCGTTGGGGTTGGCATTGCCGATGTCTTCAGAGGCCAGGATCAGCATACGCCGGGCAATGAATTTGGGATCCTCACCGCCTGCTACCATGCGGGCAAGCCAGTAAACGGCTGCGTTGGGGTCGCTGCCGCGCATGGATTTGATGAACGCAGAAATGATATCGTAATGCTGTTCGCCGAGTTTATCATACAGCGCAATGTTTTGCTGGATGATTCTCAATACCATTTCATCCCTTATGATCAGGTCTTTTGTCTTGTCATTTTCTGAGGATACAACAAGTTCCAGGGCATTCAGAAGTTTGCGGGCATCGCCTCCCGAAATTCTCAGCAAAGCTTCTTCTTCCGCTATTTCAATTGTTTTTCCGCTTTGTTCCGAAAGTAGATTTCTTCCTTTTTCAAGGATCTGCAGCAATTCTTTTTTTTCCAGATTTTTTAATATGTATACCTGGCACCTTGACAGCAAAGGTGAGATCACCTCAAAGGAAGGATTTTCAGTAGTGGCGCCAATAAGGGTTATTACGCCTTTTTCGACAGCACTGAGCAGTGAGTCCTGCTGTGCTTTATTAAAACGATGGATTTCATCGATGAATAATATTGATTTTTCATCGTTCCGTGTTGCCTGTTCTATTACGTTCCGTACATCCTTAACGCCGGAATGTACGGCACTCAGGGTAAAGAACGGGCGGCTCAGTTGTTTGGAAATGATAAAGGCGAGCGTTGTTTTACCCACTCCGGGAGGGCCCCAGAGTATCATGGAAGGGATATTTCCCGAATCAATGGCTTTGCGTAGTATGGCGTTTTCACCAACAATGTGTTGCTGGCCAATATAATCATCTATTAATTCCGGGCGCATTTGTTCTGCCAGTGGAGCTGATGTCTGCATCTTTATTTAAAAATACGAAAATACAAAAAAGAAAAATAAACCGATAATTAAACTCTTTCAATATTCAAATAAAAAGGCTGCCCCTGTTGAGACAGCCTCTTTCGGTACTTATTATATTGATTTCTATCGTATAATATTGATTTTTCTGGTAATCACCCCTGAATTTGTAACTACTTTAACAATATAGGTACCCACAGCCAGATCCTCTGTGTTGATAACACTAACATTTCCATATGATCCGGTTGTTTCGCCAATAAGGTTGTATATTTCGACAGATCTTATATTGTCGGCCGAAATATAAATTTTATCGTTTGCAGGATTGGGGAAAACTGATGTTGAGCCTTCTTCAGCTTCCTCAATTCCGACGGTGCCGTTACCCGACAGACTTATGTTGATGTTTCCGCCATTGGTGGTTATTACAACTGTCTGATTATCTGAAGCGACAATAGTGGGATGGTAGGTAAAGGTGAATGTCGTGGAACCACCGGCAGCTAAACTCACTGATGCCGGTACAAGCGTTGTGCTGAAAGGAGCGCTCAATCCTGTTATCCCGCTGCAAGTCAAAATCCCGATACCGGTATTCGACAGGGAGAATGAGCCTGAGGTAACCGAAGTGTTGAGGAGTACGTTACCCGCAGCCCATGACAATGGTGAACACTGTGCTATCGGGCCCAGAGGAGCATCAACAGTCACCAGGTCAATGGCGATAATATCCCCCTCAGTGGTATTATTAGCCACATGTTCGTGAATAGCCAGATATATTTCCTGTCCGGCATAAGCCGTCAGGGGAACTGTAAATAATTTCCAGTTTGGAATAAACTGGCTTGAATCCAATGCCACTAGTGTTGTGGTGAAAGATGCAATATCGTTGGTGGTTGTTGAAACTTTAACATCCACATAATCCGGTTTGCTACCTGCCCAGTACAAATAAAACCTTAGCTCCTGGCCGGTCTGAACATCAATTTTCGGGCTTATCAGCCATTGGCTGTTGTAGGATGCTCCACCGGTAAGAGGGGTGCAATAGGCCACTTTGGTACCTCCGCCTGTTGGTGCAACCGTGGTAAATTGCTGCCAGCCGGTCCCGCCGTCGGGGCTTTCTTTTTTCCAGCAGGCAGGCGCAAAATGGGCGTCTTCAAAACTTTCAATCCAGGGAAAGGAATTGATGGTGCTGCAGGTAACGCCGGCTCCGGTCAGATTAATGGATATATTACCCCCATTGGTAGCAATTACAGCCGTTTGGCTATGAGTGCCCACAGCAGTAGGGCTGTATGTAAAGGTAAAAGTAGTTGATGCGCCGGATGCCAGATTAACTGATGCGGGAACCAATGAGGTGGTAAAAGGGGTGCTTAAGCCGGTGATACCGCTGCATGTCAGGGTTCCCGACCCGGTGTTGGTCAGGGTGAAGGTTTCAGAAACACTCGATGTGCCTGCCTGTAAATGTCCGGCATCCCAGGTCAAAGGAGTGCACCCGGCAATTGGATTTGAAAGAGGTGTTCCGTCAACCATAGCCCTGATATTCCAGTTATAAGTAAATGCAGGATTTAAAGTTGTTAGATGTGTCCATCCCAACATACTGTGATATAGCCAGTTGCCGTTCGGATTGAGCGGGCCGGCATCGCATCCGAAGGGATAACCGCCTGTAATGGTAATCTCATAACCAATATACAAATCTGTTGTAGGAATGGGAAATGGTGTCGTAAGGGTAATTTCATTCCAGCCTTCTGCCGGTGAAAATGGCTGGCTATACACCATAGTAGACTGATTGGAATAGAATTTTAATTGAGCCGCTGTGATATATGTGATGGATTGATACAGAAAAAGTTTCACTTTGGTAATCGTGTTTCCTAAAGCATTGTGAGCAGCACATTGCGTAGCAGGGAAGAATATGTAAGCACCGGCAGTGGTTGCACCGACACCCCCGACGTTATTGGCGTGTGCTCCGTCGTAGTGCAGCGAGTCAACGATCGCTTTTGCGCCTGACGACAGCAACATACCCGGTTCATTATTAATTTTTCCTGCCGTTACAAAGCCATCAGTAGGCTGAACCTGTGAAAAAATAACTCCGCTTATAAAAAGCAAAGTCAAAAACATGTAAATTTTTTTCATAATCTGAGTATTTGAAAATTATTTTTACAAATATATATAAACCTTGCAGGATAACAAATTTTTATTCATAAAAAGTTTTACCCGGTACTTTTTTTATTACGAATTTATTGTCCTGTAATGGATTATGCTTTTTTGAGAAGAAAATTGCAAAACAATTGACTAACCGGTACGAAAACAATACGGATGACTTGTGTGCTTGAGATAAAAATGAGCCCAAACCGGTATGAATTTCTTGGAATGTGACTCCCGGGTTAATTCCAATAGTCGTAAATCATTATTTTCCGGTACTTTTTGCTGTTAATTAATTTGTGAAAAAAAACAATCATTTAGTTTTATTATCATCATTTTTAAATTACATTTGTAGTAATTATTAACTAAAATAAAAAAGTATGAAAAAATTTACACTTACAATGATTTTCGCAGCATTGACGGTTGTCGTTTTCGGGCAGACTGTGCAAACTGCCAAAACAGCACTTGAAGCCGGTGTTGTGAATGTTTACCAGAATCAGATTACGACGCCTAAAGGTATCGTTCTCTCCGAAGGATTTGAAACGATGGTAATTCCCGGGACCATGAACGGCTGGACACTGGTACAAAACAACCCCAGTAAGACCTGGGAAATTACTGTCGCTGAATTTCATGGTGGGGCACAAGCCCTTTCTTGTGAATACGATCCTGCCCTTGTTTTACAGGATGAACGGATGGTGACACCCGTACTTGATTTCTCAACGGCAACCGCTGTCACCGTTGATTTCTGGTGGCAGGGCAGCAAATACTGGGGCGCCTTTCCTTACGACAACTACGATCTGTTATTGAAATACTCTGTGGATGGTGGTACTACCTGGGCTACAGAAGTATGGACTGAAATGACTGACGATACTGCATTATGGACAAGCTGGACTTGGAAACAGGCCACGGTGAATGTACCTGCGGTTGTAGGACAATCAAATGTGAAATTTGCTTTTATTTATTACGGTACCGATGGTGCACAGTGGGTCATTGATGATATTTCAGTTGATGGCGCTGGTATGGCTGGTGTTACACCAGTTGAGTTAACTCCGGTTCAGATCAGCATTTTCCCGAATCCGGCTTCGGATAACATGAATATTGAATCCAATTTTGGAATCAATAACGTGAGGATTTTCAACGATTTCGGACAATTAGTCCTTGAACAGGTACTGGATGGTAAATCAGCCACACTGAACATTTCAAACCTGACAGAAGGTTTGTATTTTGTTGAAGTTACCGGTGAAAACGGAAAGTACACCAGAAAAATCACCGTCAGGTAAACTGATAAATTTTCTTGATGAAAAGAGGTTGTCTTTTTTGATAACCTCTTTTTTTTATGCACCAATTTTGTGAATAGCATTTGATCAATGCAGGTATCAGCAGATAACGTGGAGTGACTTTGGAACAATATGAACTTCAATGCGTTTGCCCAGATCTATTTCATCACCATCTATGTGAGCCATATTGTTTTTTAACTGGGTAACGCTTATTTGTTTGGTTTTTATGACCTTCACAAATGGCGTTTTGTGAACCAGTCCAAGAAAAATAAATGGAATCACCAGAATAACATAAAAAAATCTTGGTTTGCGCACAACACACAAATCAATATAACCGTCATCAATGATTGCAGTAGGCGCAACACGTGCATTAAAACCAAACTGGTCCGAATTCGCAAAAGTTAGCATAAAAGCACTCTTTTTTAGTATTTTGCCATCCACATAAATTTTAAAACGTTTGGGCTGATAGCTAAGATATTCCAGAAAAATAATTTTTGCATAGGCCCAGAATCCACGAATTTTGCTTTTTGAAAAAAGATCAGCCACATGGGCGTCAAAACCCAGCCCTGCAACACTTACAAAGGGATGTTCATTGATGTTCGCAGTATCAATGAGCTTCACATGGTACCTGTTGATAACCTCTATCGCTTTTCGGGCATTCAGCGAAATATTCAGGAAATGGGCAAGGCCGTTACCTGAACCGGCAGGGATAATTCCCAATGCCGTATTGGAGCCAATAAGCCCGCGCGCTGCTTCGTTGATGGATCCATCACCTCCCACAATGACCACAGCATCATAATGCATTTCAGAAGCTTCACGGCTCAGCTGTATGGCATGTTCTTTATGATTGGTATAACAAACTTCATAATCAAACCTTGACAGATCAAGGTGCCTGCCTAACAAACCCTCAATCTTTTTTTGCTTCCCTATACCAGACTTGGGATTGATAATGATCCGGATTTTCTTTTTCTGATTACTCATTTGTTGCAGTCAGTTTGTTATTGATCATTCTTTCATTATATGTTTGTATGTATGCTTTTAAAAAGTTCTCAAGTTCCTGGCGTTTCAGGGGCTTTTTATAGAAAAGATCATTTTTCAACAAATTATCTTCTATGAAATTATATAAGGTATGTGTGTTTTCACCATCAAACTGAAGTAAAAAACTGTCTTTTATCATTTGATAGGAACCGTTTTGATAGCTTACCGAAAAATGCATGGCTGAAGTGTCAAACACACTGCTGCCAAATGAAATATATTGGTTTTCATAATTCAGAAAGTCCAGTACCGACGGTAAAATATCCGCCTGCTGGCAAACTGTATGGTTGATTCCTGACAGGTTGCTGTTGTGCATATAAAAAATCAGCGGTATGGCGAGTGACCCGGCATTGTTACGGTAATAATCAGATGCAGCTATTGATGAGTGATCAGCGGTAATCACAAAAAGTGTGCTGTCGAACCACGGCATCTTTGAACAGGCAATGAAAAACTGTTTTAATGAATAGTCGGTGTACATAATGCTTTCGTGAATTTCAAGTGTTCCTTTTTTAAATTTGTTCCGGTATTTTTCCGGGATTGCGTACGGATGATGGGATGATAAGGTATACATCACCGAAATGAAAGGTGTTGCAGACTGATTTATTGTATTAACGGCATACTGTAAAAATTCTTCATCATATATGCCCCATTTTCCGTCGTAATCCTCATCATTGTTATACTCATCCTTGCCGTAATATGTATCGAAACCGGCCAGCCTGGCGAAGGCATCAAAATTCAGGGTGCCATTCTTTCCCCCGTGAAAAAACATGGAATGATACCCGTATTTTTTTAGTAAAACCGGCAACGAATTGATTTTATTTCCCGAAAAGGATGACGTAAGGTAGGCATCGTTCATCAATGAAGGAAGGCCTGAAATTATGGACGGTATCCCTTCGATGGAACGCTTGCTGTTGGCAAACATCCGGTCAAAACAAAGGCTTTGTGTGATGAGCGAGTCTAAAAATGGCGTATATCCGGTATTTCTGCTGTCTTCCATATCTTTGTTCAAGATTCCCATATATTCTTTCGACAGGCTTTCAACAACAATGATGATGATATTTAGCTTTCTGAAATCTGATATATGGCCGTATCTGCTCTTTTGCACAGGATTGTAATAATTCAATGCGGCCTGCCGGTCAAAGTATTTCTTTTCTTTCAGGTCCTGCTTTTCCGAAGTACAATAAATCGAAAAAGGTGCATTAATAACAAGTGGTACATTGTCGGCTGTGGTGTATTCTCCGGCAGTCACAAGGCTTATGGGCCTGAGCTGAAAACCACCCCGTAAAAACACTACCGACAGTCCAAGGGTGATTACAAACCCTGTAAAAGCCCAAGAATGTTGCATGAATGTTTTGTTGCGGATGATAAGTATCTTTTTTGTTTTCTTATATAAAAAAACCATCATTACAATAAGCGCTATCCAGATAAGTATCACGTACCAGAAATCGCTGATGTATTTCCAGAACATAGTACGGAAATCATCTCCGATAAAGACAGAATTAACTATGTCATAGTTGATTCTTCTTACAATATACCTGAAATATGCAATATCAATGCAGTTTAAAAGAATGGCAATTGCGTTTGTCAGATAAAAAAATAGTTCCAGCGTCTTCTGATAAACACTGTTGCTTCGGAAATTAAAAGGAATGGTTTGAAAAAAAATATAAACAATATTCACAAGAACGATGGAGGAAATGTCGAACCGTAATCCAAATACCAGTATAAAGGCAAACTCTTTCCAATCAATGGAGAAGTAGGGCGCGTTGAAAAGGTAGAAAGCAATCCGTGTGAACGTGTAAATGAATATTAATATTAATATTCTGATAATCAGTGCAAAATATACATTATTTAAACTGAAGAGTTTTTTCATCGCCTGCAAATGTAATAAAGATGGTATATTCCTGTGATAAACCTTTACGGAAAAAAGGTACGGTATCAGAAAATCATTACATCAACTTTGCGTTTTACCTCAGGAGCGTTGTTGCCGGCATCATCGGTAACATTATATGTTATATAATATGTTCCTTCAGTATTAACATCCACCGGGTTATTTGTAACAATCCTTGATGTTATATCCCCATCGGTTTCGTCATAAGCCGTTGCGCCAGCATCGGTGTACGATGTGCCTTTGTCGACATAGACCTGTTGCGGGCCCATCAATGTAATCACGGGGGGCGTCTTGTCATTAGAAGTGTTTTTTTTGCAGGAACCGAGACAGACCAGAATTATCCATAAGATCGTAAAAAACAGTTTATTCATTATTTGATTATTTTTTATAAACCATAAATCCATTAGAAATATTACCTGATACCGAATCACTGAAATGGATTTCAAAAACTGTGGTGTCATTGATGGTTTTGACCAGGCCGTTACCTTCAAATTTGTGTGTGACCGCAGGATTACCCGCCTGGGCAGTTTGTGCAGGGAAGCGGATCGTATCGTTTGAAATATCTGCAAACACTGATGCGTTTGGGTATGAAGCAAAACCGGCGATCCATATCCTTTTGTTTACAACGGTCGAAACCGTCGCTGAAGCTGCAAAATTTGTGGTGTCGGTCGTCAGATAACATGTACCTGCATAATTTCCGCTGTATAACTCAGCCTCATTCTTTACAACAACCCTTCTTATGGCTTCACCGGTATTTCCGGAAGCGTCCGTAGCCGAGTATACGATATAATATGTTCCTGCAAAATCCGGGTTCACTTCTCCTGTGATGTTCACAGAAACGGCGCCATCGGTATTGTCGTTAGCGTCAGCACCAGGATCGGTAAAAGAGGTATTAAGGATAATGGTCATTGATGAATTGCCCCGAAGTGTTACCACCGGATTCTCATCATCTTTTTTTTTGCAGGAAACGAGGAAAAACAGCAAAAGTAAAAAGATAAGATATTTGACTTTTAATATCATGATTTCATTAATGACAACTAATTTCTTGTATAAATACCATGACCGGAATAATCAATAATGCCGTTCGAAATGAAATAATTGATGATAATTATCGAATCTGAAGAGAATGTCCCCGACCCATAGAAGGTCTTATTTTCCGGTATAGCACCGCAGAATTTTGTCTGAGTGGGAACAAGAATAACGGTATCGTTCAGTGTTGCGTAAACAGAAGCATTTTCGATGCCCGCAAACTTTGTGAACAGTATTATATTATTTGTTGTGTCAGTAAACGAAATGGTATCAATATAAGTAGTATCAACTTCTGCACCAATATAATTGACAATTTGATAATTCCCCGACAAAAATGGGGCTGCATCAACAATGACCTTACGGGTTGCACTGGCCGTATTTCCTGCAGCATCGGCACAGGAATAAGTTAAGGTATATTCTCCGGCCGATTTCATATTGACGGTTCCGCTTGAAGTTATGGTGAGGCTGCCATCGGTGTCATCGGTTGCGACGGCTCCTGCATCTGCATACGCTGAAGCGCTGCCCAAGATCACTACATGCGGGTTTGCTCCCTGTAAAGTGATTACAGGAACCGTTGTATCATTTTTTTTACAGGAACCGCTAAATAATAATATCGTTAAGGCCAATAATAAGGTGAATTTTTTCATGCCTGTCTGATTTGTTACAATGCTTTTTTTAATAATGTCAAATTTACAATTTTATTTTCTGACAGCCGAAAAAAAGAAAATACTGAAAAAAAAATCCCGATTGAAACAACCGGGATTTTCTTTTTGAGATGATTGATTTATTGTTTTGTGAAGACATCAACGCCGGTATAAGTAGCATCTGATACTTCAGTCAGGTTAACTGTAATAACCATAGGAGTGGTGGTAACAGCACCGCTTCCTGTGAAAGTACGCATCATAGCCGGGGAACCGCAGTTAAAGGACTGCTGTGGCATGTTGATCGTGGTGTGACTTGCGTTCATGTCGGCATATGGGGTACATCCTGTGTAATATGCAAACCTGCTGAAAATAATACGGTTATTAACGGTTGAAGACACCGTAATTGTTTCTGTCCATGCAAAATGCCATGTTCCGCTTATTCCATCATCAGTGGCGTTGTAAGTTCCGGCAAAAGCTTTGGCGTCATTTTCAACAATAACTGTTCTGGTTGCGGTACCTGTATTTCCGTCAACATCGGTTGCTGAATAAGTAAATGTATAAGTTCCTGCAAGGTCTTTGTTGAAGGCCGGGGTTGACGTGGTGGTAACAGTTAATACAGTTCCATCTTCAGCAGTTGCAGTAGCACCCGGATCAGTGAATGCGGCATTCAGCGGTGTAGTAATGGTTGCATCACCAACTAAAGTAACAGTAGGGGCAACTGTGTTCGTTTTATCGCAACCTGTAAAGGTAAGTGCACCAGCGATCAGAACAATCGAAACAAAAATTAAAGCAATCTTTTTCATGTTTTTTTGATTTTGGTTAATAAATTATTTTTCAAAATGTTTTAACGATAATTGTGACACAAAAGTATAAAAAAATCTGAAATAATATATTTTTTTGCAAAAAAACTTTTTTTATAAAATAAAGTATTAATTTTGCTCACCAAAATCAATTATTTAAAACCAAAAAAATGAAAAAGTTATTCTCAGTATTAGTTATCGCTGGTATGGCAGCTCTCGTAGCTTGCGGACCAAGCGCAGAAGAAATTGCAGCAAAAGCAAAAGCAACGGCTGATTCTTTAAAAGCTATCGCAACGGCTGATTCACTGAAAGCTGTTGCAACGGCTGATTCAATTGCTGTTGCTGAAAAAGCAAAAGCAATCGAAGATTCTATCGCTGCTGCTACACCAAAGAAAAAATAATTGAGTAAAATTCAATTATTTAAAAAAAGAGGCAGATTTTTCTGCCTCTTTTTTTTTAGCAGCTATTGATAAAAAGGTGAAGAAAATGGTAATTTCTTTTTCTGAGGTGCGATAAGAAAAGATAAAATCAAAACAATTTCTGAGTAAGGAATGAAACATCGTATTCATTATAACATGATATAGCTAATTAATGTCAACAGGGGCAGCACCCCAAAATATTTGTAAAGCAGTAATATCCCACAATAATTTTAAGGTGCAGAGCACCGTAATATTATATCTGCCACATACATAATTAATTTAAATGGTCGGATATGGTTCCATTGGTCAACATTTTATGCTCATGATGCATAATAATACCGGGTATAAATACCTCTTTGGGGGCGTGAAAACAATTGGTATGTATCAAAACATGGATATTTTGCTCATAATCAGGTGTTTGATATTACGGTACGCGGTACCTTGTAACTCACATAAATTATTTTACAAATGTTACGATGCTCTGCAACGGACAAATGTGGCATCAAAAAAAAATAATGCCAAATAATAATTCCGGATAGTCCATGCCTGTACCCTAAGCTGCCGTGGCAGTCCGAAACATAGATGCACTATAATAATATCATACTTTGCCTGCCTGTCTGCTGATATTCAGACAGGGTTATGCCTTTTGAAACATATCCGTCAGGGCAGAAACACAAGCAAGTGAAATCATCCACAAAACTTATGCAGTATAATTATTTCTAAATAAATATGTTTATTGATAAACATTGATTAGTTTCAGCAACAAAAAAAAGATTTGACAAAAAAAATAAATTTTATATACAGGCACATTTTTTTTATTACCTTTGCCGGCGAATTAATAACCAAAACAAAAAACAATGAAAAAATTATTCAGTTTATTAGTAATTTCTGGCATGATAGCTCTCGTCGCTTGTGGGCCAAGCG
>Ga0116157_10000764_pt1 | contig 32488 bp, 26 predicted proteins | sample AD_UKC048_MetaG_FD_89882 | JGI IMG/M metagenome (GOLD analysis project Ga0116157, IMG submission 89882) | Active sludge microbial communities of municipal wastewater-treating anaerobic digesters from USA - AD_UKC048_MetaG | ecosystem: Engineered > Bioreactor > Anaerobic > Digestate | place: USA... | reverse complement strand
GAAAAACGAAAGACGAACCTTTTGATGAAAATTCTTAATCTGCTCATTATCATATCTTTATAATTTATGAGTTTATATATTATTTTAGTAATGATATTATTTAAACAAATATAAACCGGCAAATAACATTTGTCAACTTTTTTAACATTTATTTTTTAACATTAGTAAAAATGATGGCATACTATAACCGGAAATATTTTGTTACATGCACGTAACTAAGGATGATCAACGTTAATCCGCGGCGGAGCTATGCTTCTACTTTACAACAAAGTACTCAAAGGGATGCACATCATATGTCGTCACCAATTTAAATTAACCCCCCGCGAAAGCCTGGGGGTTCTTAATTTAGGAAAGTCACGCAGTACAGCTATTGTTTTCAGTGACCTCCATGACGCATGCAGAATCCTTTGGCAGCATCAATAAGGCAGGCAATTTCGTTGCCAAAGAAAAGGGTTTTTGAAACATCCGATATCCTGGTTTAGTAAACACTGGACCGGCAATCTTGCAGTAAAACACAATTATATCGGAGAAAGTTAATATTCAATTTCGATTTATGTTTTCTCGGTTGACACCGCAGTCAACGGTCATAAGTTACAGCAAAAAGTGACCTTCGCATACGGACATAAATCCCAAAAGAAATATTTCCTGATAAAACCTGAAATAGTAATGGGGAACTTTGATTCTTTCTTCGGGGTATTCCCGAAGATATATAAAAGAATATAAAAATTAAAAAAATGTTTTTAAATGTAATGATATTAAAATTAAATACTTGTATTTCAAAAAAATAATTATTTTTATACCCCTAAATTTTTTTATAAACATTAATACGGAGAACCAAAATGGAAACTAACAAAAAAAATTACAATTTTAGTTTGTTTAAACCCATAAGTCCATATGGAAAGCAGAACAGGAACCTGATTATTTCTTTGGTTGCAATTTGGTTTATTGCGATTTTTGGATTCCAGATACTTTTGCTTTCTTTACAAAAACCCACACCAGAAAAATCGCTCTTAAAGTTTGAATCCGTTTGGAATAATGTGAAAAACGGGACGGCTTCTGAAATCGAAAAACAAGACTTTGTCAAATCTATTATTTCCGTTGAGGGCAAATCCTCCCTGAAGAAAGATAAAAAACCAGTTCTGGATAATGCAATTTCCTGGATGGTTTATACTATGATTAGTGATTCGGAAAAAGTTGTATTATCATCCTATGTAGCAGACCTGAAAGACACAAAAGAGAAGCTGACCAAAGCAAACGACCAGGATTTTCTGAATTTACAGGCGAATCTTACCATGGCTAAATCTAATATCAATACCTTACTGGATAATAAAATCGGAATTGAATCAACCGATGTTGAAGCAGGGATACTTCCTTATTGCATAAACACAGAATACAGGGATATGTCGGAAGAAGACATAGCGACCTTACCCCAAATAATGTCTTTGTATTTGACGCATAACCGGTCTTTCTTGACCGACACTAAATTTCTCGGTTTCCCGTTTCATTATTTTTATACTGCCGTATTTCTGCTGATTCTTTTTGTGATTCTGTGCCTGATATATAGTTTTAGAATTCAACAGATACAGAAGAAATATTCAATTATTGAAGAATAAACTTATAAATTATAATATATCCGACAATTATGAAAAAAATATTTATCGCTGTTAGTATATTTGTTTTACCTGCAATTGCATATGCAGGCAATTTAACACAATTAGAAGGAAGTTTTAAAGTAGGGCCGGCAATTATCTTAATTGCCATGCTGGTCACCTTTGTTTTAGTTGGTTTTTTCTCCCGTGCAAAGGACACAACAGACTATTATGCCGCAGGAAGAAAAATTTCAAACATCAGTTCCGGAATGGCAATAGGTTCAAACTGGATGAGTGCTGCATCGGTATTAGGAATGGCGGGCATGATGTATGCCACCGGATATAACGGATTGGCTTATGTGGTCGGCTGGACCGGAGGTTATGTCTTGCTGCTGGTATTAATGGCGGGGCAAATCAGGAAGTATGGAAAATTTACGGCTCCGGACTTCATTGGCGACAGGTATTATTCGCAAACATTACGGGGAACCAGTGCTGTGTTTACTATCCTGATATCCTTCGCTTATTGTATTGGTCAATTTGGCGGAGTCGGTCTGATGTTTAAATGGATACTTGGAATCAATTATATGTGGTCAGTGATTATCGGTGCTTCAGTTGTTGTTTTTTACACTATGCTTTCAGGTATGATTGGCGCCACTAAAAACATGGTGATTCAATACATTATTATTGTAGTTACTTTTCTTGTTCCTACTTTTTTATTGACTTATAAATTTGACTATTTCTGGATATTGCCCCAGTTTGGTTACGGCACCATTGTATCGGATATTATTCAGGGCATACCGGCACCGAATATTGCTGATGGAGTTGCCTTGGTGAATGCATACGGCCATAATGTATCAATGGTTGCCAGTCCTGAATTTGCCATGCCATGGGATGCTTCTACCGGAAGCACTGCTTTTCAATGGATGGCTATTTGTTTTTCCCTGATGCTTGGAACTGCAGGTCTTCCACATGTTTTACAAAGATTTTATATAACACCTACCATTCGCGATGCACGCTTATCCTGTGTATGGGGATTGTTTTTCATTTGCCTGGTTTATTGGAGTGCACCAATTTATTCTGTTTTTGGAAAGATTTTATCTTCAAACCCCGAAGTAGGAAATCTGGCATCAGATGCTATTGTGGTGTATACTGCTCAATTAGGAGATCTGAATCCTCTTATTGTCGGGCTTTTGGCTGCAGGAGCAATTTCTGCTGCTTTTTCAACCATTTCGGGATTGCTTGTTGCAGGAGCCTCTGCATTTTCGCACGATCTTTATGTGAAGATCATTAACCCAAAAGCTACTCCCAAAGCTCAAATGAATATGGCACGATTCGGAACCATACTCATGGGGGTTGTCGTTGCAATTGTTGCGATGCTTAACCTGGGAATGATCGCTCAGCTCGTGGCAGTCGCCTTTTCGATGGCAGCATGCACCATTTTCCCTTTATTCCTGCTAGGCATCTGGTGGAGCGGGGCAAACAAAGCAGGAGGCACTGCCGGAATGTTTGTCGGAGTTGCCATTAGCCTCTTTTCACTTACCTATTTTATTGTAGATAAAAGCGGTGGAAGCTTACCGGGGCAGGAATTTGTTACGTATTGGCTTAATGTTTGGTATTTCGCATGGATCGGGTCGCCACTGGCAATTATTACTAACATTGTGGTCTCGAAATTAACAAAAGAAACACCTTATGAAATTAAGAAATTCCTGGCAGAAAAGGTTCACAGTTAAAATGTTATAACTAAATCCGATAAACAATCCTCTTTCCGGAGAACGAATTGTTCATTTTTATACTCGCTCATGGGATTAAAAGAGATTTTTACCATTACCAGAAAGACAAAGTTACTTATTGTTGTTCTGGCTTGCATTTCAATTACCGGTTTTTTGATCGCTTACTTTTATTATGATTATCGAAACAAAGCAGAAGATCCGAGAATAGTGGCTGCAAGGTATAAACTTAAGAAATTTGATGATCTGATGAAAGCGAGGATGTACGAACAAGCCCTGTTTTTGCTCGATACTATTGATAGTATTTATAGAAAAGCAGATGGGTATGCTACTTCGTTTGAACCGGGTATTGTTTTTAATAACCGCGGATCAATATATCTTTCTATGGCATTATATGATAGTCTTATCAGTCAGGAAGAAAGACAGCATCTTTTAGCATTGGCTGATACCAATTTAAAGTCGGGAATTGAAATCTATATGAATTGGATTGATTCAGCCGGTGCTTTGCCTGAGCAGCAGATCAGAAAAAATATTGAACCTTATTTTAATGAATCTGTTGCATCATTAAAGGGGAAGAACATTCATCGCATTTTTAATAAAAGAGTGGCTGATATAATGAACGCCCAGATTGAAACGCCCCGCCGTTTATCGGTGTGCTATACCAATCTTGGTATTGTGCAACGGCATCAGCTTAGACAGGAGGAAGCCCTGAAAAGCTATATCCAGGCCATTAAATTATGGAAAGATAATTTTACTGCCCGAAACAACTTCAATGTATTAATGGGTAAACCGCCTGAAGACCGGTCGATCATTGATCAGCTTTTTCCACCTGAACGCATTAAAAAAGATTAAGAAATTGTTTTGATTTTATCTTTTCATATCTTTATGCATCTTTTTTGCTGCAACTTCGTTAGATTTTTCGACATAGGATAAACTATGTCTGCAAAATCTGCCTCGTTTCGCTAAAAAATCCATTATAAATCTAATGTAACATAAAATCAAAACAGTTTCTAATACACAGACAGAATTTTTCACTTTATTTTTGAACATTCCGCGTAAATAGTTCTGATTAACATGAGAATCCAGTATTGCTCAGACTTGCATCTTGAATTTGACGGGAATAATAAATACCTCCTACAAAATCCCTTACCGGTTAAAGGTGATATATTACTATTAGCCGGAGATATTGTTCCATTGCTCGATGAGTTTATTAACCATACGTTTTTTAGCTATATTGCAGATAATTATAAGCAGGTCTTCTGGATTCCGGGCAACCATGAGTTTTATTATAAAGATGTGAGTGAATATCGTAAATCATGTCATATTTCATTGAAAAGCAATGTCAGTGTCGTAAACAATATGGAAATGGAATACGAAGGTATTCATTTTGTTTTCAGCACGTTATGGTCGAAAATAAGCCCCGATAATGAAAAGATCATTGAACAGGGGGTTTCAGATTTTGAATGTATTACTTATAAAGGCAGAAGATTTAAAGCAGCCGATTTCAATAAACTTCATGCGGATAGTCTGGATTTCATGAAACAGTCGTTATTGGTTAAAAAAGACAAAACAGTTGTGGTAACACATCACATACCTTCATTATTATGCAATTCAAAAATTCACAATAGCAGTAATATTAATGAAGCATTTTGCGTTGATTTAACAAATTTTATTGAAAACTGCGGAGCAAATTTCTGGTTGTATGGACACAGTCATTTCAATCAAAAACCTGTTTATCTGGGTAACACAATATTATTAACAAACCAATTGGGTTATATTCATCTCGGTGAGCAAAATACTTTTATGCCCAATGCTTACTTTTCAATATAGTGCCTGGCAAACTAAAGCGATACCCTGAAGTCAGCTTCGATTTGGTGCTGTAAGACCTGAATAAGGGACAGCGATTTTTTCAGGAGTAATGATTCCATTTCTCCAAGTTTCTTCATATTCATCATATTTGACATCTGAAGTCCTTTGTCTGATAACTCAACCTGATTTCGGAACCGGAGTTTCATCAAAAAATTATACGCATAAGTAATTTCATCAAAAATATTCTCTGTAATGATTTTTTTCGATTTCAGGGCTTCCAGCCTCTCGAAAGTATTTGTAGCGCTTATATTATTCTTCAGCGAATAAGTTCTGGCAAACATGATGATAATGTTTACCACATGTTTCAGGTCAATGATCTCTGTAATTTTATCGGAGGTGATGGTGCCTGGAGGAAGTTGCTGCGGCCTTGCGATCACAGTATTATATGCCAGATGATAGATAAAAAGATCGTTTATGGCTTTTCTTATTGTCACTGTAAGTCTTTCTGTGAAAAGCGCATTACCATAAATATGCCTGTAATCAAAGAATATAGATGCTTCGAGCAGGTTCTGAGGTTCAGGACTGTTTATCCAATGCCTGAAATATTGTTCCCAATCATTTATGGGCCTGCACCATCTCGGATTCTTTGCCATCACATTCCCTTTACAATGCGAATAACCTATCTGATTCAAAGCGTCACAAATCCATTCGCCCAGCTTTATGAAATAACCATTTACCATGATTTCTTTATCCTTTGAAACATTATCATAAATGATCGCATTGTCCTGATCGGTATATAAAGTTTCTTCCTTTCTTCCCTCACTACCCAAACATATAAAAGCAAAATCGACCGGCGGTTGCCCAATTTCCATCACGGCCAGATTGATGAGCCTGATAATAAGGGTATCAGAAAATGCTGCGGTGAGATTAGTAATGTTTTTCACCGAAATATCAGAGCCGACCAATGATTTAACCTGTTTATGAAGATTCCTGTAAAGACCGATCAATTCATCAATTGATTCTGATTTCCCAACATTCATAATATGAGATGATAGGGAGTTGTTCAGCGCTTTTAATAAGTCGTAGAGGTTTATCATACCTGCTGCTTCGCCATCTTCCTTCTTAACAAGAAGATGGCTGATCCCTTTATTTTCACAAGCTTTAATAGCATCAAAAACAGAGCTGTCATCATTAACAGAACTCACCGGAGAACTCATGATCAGGTATGCCGGATTATCTAAATGCAGTTTCAGAGAAAGAACCCTGTTTTGAATATCAGAATTAGTAATGATCCCAATAAATTCTTTATTATTGTTTTTTGTCAGAAGCACGTTATCTGTTTTTTTTCTTGCCATTGCTGCAACCACATCCCCTATGCCAGAATCCATATCCATGCTGATCAAGGACGTTGTATAGCTCCTGATATCCTGCTCCATTAAAAAATTGTTGGCATATAATTGGGCAATCAGTTTTTTTGTCTCTGCTTTTTCTTTTTCCTCTGAGGTAATATCTTCAATTATGCCATCGCAGATAAAATCTTTTGAATTATCGTTATTCAATACAACAAGAGTTACTTTAATAAAAATATCCTCCTTATTAGTTCTGTGAATTTCAATGACTTTGTTTTTGACAAAGCCATTCTTAAGCAATATATGCCTCAGGTTTTTCCGGTCATCAAGATTGGCGAGTATTTCAAGAATATATATCTCAGACAACTCCCTGAAACTATCATAACCCAATATTCGAATGGCGGTTTCATTGGCAAAGATAAACCTCCCTTTATAATCAATTTGTGCCCTGAAAAAACCTATGCTTAAGGTGTTTAGAAGCCGTTGGTAATCAAGAACTGATAAATTGACATCCCTGTCTGTAGTGATATCTTTTAAAATAATGATGTTTACACTCTCATTTGCAAAAACAGTTGTTGATATGGTGATAAGAACCTCAAAAATACCGCCGTTCTTTTTTTTAAGGTTGATTTCGTATTGCCCTTCCGGGATGATTTTTTTGGATAGGAATTCAATTGTTTCCTTGCTGTTATTTTCACTGACTATTTTATCTAATGACTGGTTAATGAGTTCATTGTTTTCATAACCCGTCATTCGCGTAATGACATTATTCAAAAAACTGATCCTGCCGTCAATCATCATAATTAAGCCCTCGGTGGCGGCCTCAACAAGAGTTCGGTACTTTTCTTTTGTGGCATGCAGCTCGTTTTCTGCTGTGATCCGTTTGCGCTCAATTTTCAGGCTTTGCTGTGAGATGAACAACAGCAGAAGCGCTATAATGAAAGATATGATAGTTGTGATCCACAGCAGCTTTTGTGTGAGCCCTTTTATTTCTTTTTTTACATCCTCAATATAAATTCCTGTTCCCACAATCCACCCCCAGTGTTTAAACTCCTTGACAAATGATAGTTTAGGGACTATACGGGCAGAATCATCTTTCCATTGCCACATATAATCAACGTAACCCTCATGGTGCTGTTTAATCACAGAAACAAATTCCACAAACAATTTTTTTCCATGGGCGTCCTCAAAGTCATTAAGCGGTTTCCCCTCCAGATCACTGCGATAAGGATGAACAATCATGTTTGGTCGCATATCAGTGATCCAGAAATAATCTTTCATTTCTTCGCCATATCTTATATGCCTGATCTCTTCAATGGCTTTTTGCTGTGCTTCCTCCCGGGTAAGAGTACTGTCCTGTTCTTCCTTTTCATATTTCATTAGCACACTCAATACCGAGTTGGTCAGTTCCCGTATCATCTCCCTCTTGCGATCCATAATATTTTCCTCAAAAGTTGGTATGATGTATAGGAAGAATGATAAAAGGAATAATACAATGGCAAAAATTGAAGGTAATATTACTTTCAAAAAGAAATTTTGCCGCTTGTTCCTGATCAAAGTGCTATCCATGAATTCAATTATTTTTCATACAATCTTACGTATTGAGAAGTTAATTTCTTTATACACTAATTTATTGTACAAGTTACAAAAATAATCAGAAAAGAAATAATTAAATGGTAAATTTACCGAAACTATTCTAAAAAAACAACTTCAGTAAACCTGATAATCAGGTTGTTTCAGGCCATAAAGGCAAAGTCGTTACATCGTGTTTACATGAAACTCGTGTTTGCACAAAGAAAAAATCAAGTTCGTGGCTTGCCTTCAGGTTTAAGAAATTGTTTTGATTTTATCTTTTCATATCTTTATGCGTCTTTTTTGCTGCAACTTCGTTAGATTTTTCGAATAGGATAAACTATGTCTTCAAAATCTGCCTCGTTTCGCTAAAAAATCCATCATAAATCTTATGTAACATAAAATCAAAACAGTTTCTAAGAAAATGAATTTATTTTTGGATCCCGGCAGCTTTCCACTTTCCAAAATTCAGGTTTATACCTGTGGAAAACATAAATGGCTGGTACTGTATATCAAAATAGGTATCCAAAGGAACGGAAAACCCTATCTGTACAAAATATTTCACCCATTTATAACCGGCCCTGGCCGTAAGCGCCGGCTCCCAGAAAAAAGCCCGCGTATGATAAAAAGTTCTGTTGGAGTTATAAATATCATTAAACGATAAGTAAGATATGCGTGTAGCCAGGTTTACATCTGCATAGTCGGTGCCAATGCCAACCGATGGTTGCATAAAAAACCTGTTGTAATTACCTTCGGATGTTCCTCCGAAAGATCTAAACCAGCGATTGGTCGTAGAGGAAGTTCCCAAACCGCCGCCACCGTATACGTCAAACCTTCCGATTCCACCAAATGTGGTATGATATCCGGCGCCAATTTCGCCAAATAAATGCTTATGGTTGGAGGTGATATCTGCATCCTCCGCATTAGCAGAACTATTGTAAAAACTACCATCAACCATGATCCCCCAGTTTTTGCCCGGAGAAAAAGCAGCTTCAATATCAAGACCTGAAGAGCCTACTAAAACAGATCCGTTAAACTCGTTTTTTTCTGTCAGCATAGGTGCATGCACGGCGTTCGGAACATATAAAATCCGGCACGAATACAGACTGGTTATTAATAGCAAAATCGTCACACGAATAAATAACCGGTTTCTTTTCATTGTAATGGTTATTGACTAATAAATAGTATTTTTTAAAATATGATCATCTTTGAAAACCTGTTCCAGTTCACAATAAAAGCGCCGGGCATTTCTTTGATCATTTTCCGGAGGATATTTTCTGCTGCAAAGTGTTTCCTGTATTTGCCTATGACGAGGTGATACCGCATGTTGACAGAAAAGTCGTAAAAAACAAACACTTCCAGCTTGTAGCGGCCTTTAAAATAACGTATAGCAGTCCTGCAAAAATCAGGATTTTTAAATGAAGCAACATGAATACTATACCAGTTTAAACCATTACATTCCGTAAAATCTCCATACACACATCTGTAGCCCGGCAATTCAGGGGTGGAGCTCTTGCTTTTCGGTTTAAGGTTTGTGGTTGATCCATACCGGGAGTGTCCGGTACTGATTTCAGGCTGCATAACAGGTTTTATAACGGCCGGACTTACAGAGTCAAAACTTTGGCTAAGCAGCACATCAGGTTTCCGGACAACAATGCATTTATCGGGCCTGTTCACCGGTAAAACGCTTTTTCTTATTACCGGTATGTAATAATCAGGAATATGCAGAAGCTGTCCTTGTTCGGGTTTTGAATAATATCCTTTTTTATAACCTCTGGATGTTGGTGCAACATATTGATTGTATGTTTCATATTGATTATGATTTTCATACTGATTACTGGCAGGCACGGACGAGGCCGGGGCGTTGTTTGTTGGTGCACTGACCTGCTGATAAGTTGCCGGCGCATGTCCCATAGTTATACTGGTTTTCTGAGCATCGCCAGCCGGACAGGAGGTGTGTGATGAATAGGTGTTACTGACACTTTTCTGAATATTCGACTGTGCTGCAACAAAATAACCAATAGAAAACAAAACTATAAAATGTATTAATTTTTTCATTTTCAGGGATTTTCTAATTTTTTAGAGGCAGTACAAATTGCCACAAAAATTGAGCCATTGGATAAGTACTTTATTATTAATCATATCTGTATAAAATAAATACATTTACCCTTCCGTCAACCGAAAACTCTACTATTTTCCCGATCCCGGGAATTTGTTCAATAGATGAAGTTGTAGTACCTGAAGTGTGCAGCGCAAACCAATCATCCCATATGATCAGGTCGCCCCTGCAAAGTTCATCAAGATTTCCGGTTTTTAATTCTAAATGTTTGGTTTTATCAAAATAGTCAATGCCAAACGTTTCCGAAAAATATGGGTAGGAATAATACAGTTTACCGATTGTTCGGAAATTACTCGTAACAAACTTTGTCACTTCCCGTGCACATTTTTGACTTTCGTCCAGAGACAGGTCTTTTTTGAAATTTAATGCTGCCGGATTCTTTGTAAATGGGAACAGACAGATAAAAATTACAATAAGCAGTTGAATGACAGATTTTAAGTTTCTGTGGATACTTTTTTGCTCCGTAATAAAGTTGAATCCTTGAAGAGAAATAATAGCTATCAGCGGTAGGATGCCGATCAGCACGCGTTTCAGTCCCATCGAGTTAAAAATACCCAAAGCCCAGAAAAGACTGTGTGCAAAAATAAAAGTTACAGCACAACCCATTACCAACAGGGTGTTTTCTGAGATCATTTTTTCTTTTTTTCTGATCCAAAGAGAAATATAACTTACTATCCCCAACCAGAAAAGTATATAGACAGGCACGCCCGCCACATACATCAATTGAGTCACAAAATGTAATGCATTGCCGCTTCCGTAGGCACTCGATAATCTCGTATAAGGTATTTTACTGAAAACCCATAAAAAATCATGATGAATGAAAAATCCGGCTATGGAATACAACACATGCCCGCACAAAAGAAATAACAGGCATTTCCATTTTTTTCTGACAACAAAATACAATGCAAAAATTACCAGTATCATCAATCCCTCAGAACGTACAAAGGGCATGAAGGAAATGACAATGGCAGCAGACAGTGGCTTTTGCTTCAATACCAAGTAAATACCAGTGATCAGGAAAAGTGCAAACAGAGGTTCGGTCAGTCCTGAGAACGTCTGTGCATATGCATAAGGTGCAAAGATCATCAACAAAGCAACTACCTCAGCATTTTTGATTTTCAATAAATTACAGGACAGATACGTAATATATAGTGCAGTGGCAGTTACCACCAGGTTAAACAACTTCATCCCGTTGAAACCAAATTGTGCAAAGGGCGAGCTTAAGAGCACAAACACTGGTTTTGCCCAATGATCGAAAAAATTTCCGGGATGCTGAAGCGCATACCTTGCAAATAAATAATGCAGCATACTGTCACCGGCATCACCTGTACCATCGTAATACCAAATCGTCAGTATGCCACAGGCCAGGTATAATAACAAAATGATATATATTAGATACTTCTTTATCTGCATACTGTCTGATTCAGCGATTTTTCGTTCTTAGAGCCATGATTTTTTATCATATAAGATCTGATCGATGCAAATGGTCAGGGCAATGATAAAAGCATCGTTTTCACCTGTGGATATTTCTACACCATAAGTATCAGCAAAGGCAAACCATGTTTTAGAAACACATGCCACAACCGTGTCTGCCCTCACAATGGTGAACTCATGCGACAGGACATCTCCGGCGATAAAATAAGGTGTTCCATTTTGATCAATCTCAATTCTGGCCTTAAGAAATGCCAGTTTTTTCCTGAGTACCGCAAATAATTGATCACCCTTATATATTTCGTATACTGGAAGGATTTTAAACAACTTCTGTTCAATGTAAAACAATGAGTTACCATGAACATCTTCCAGATATAGTTTTCTTCCCAGCGTAAAATACTTTGAAGTCACGAAGAATTTATCATTTTCATATTCATCCTTTATCGTAAAACGATCAGCTAACGACCAAACTTTTTGTTTGATGATATACCGCATTTTTTTGTACTTTTATAATGCAAAGATATGGTATTATATTCTTTCTTCCGAACTCATGCATGGCTGGACTGTTTTTAATAAAAAAAATGTTGATACCAGGATCAGGGTTTCATAAAAAGCAAAAAAATGAAAAAAATTACCACACTCATATTCGTAATTCTTCTCAGCCATACAGGCAACAGGCTGAATGCCCAGGAAGATGAACAATATCAAAAAAAAGACTCCATAATTACGTATAGTGAACTGAGTACGGATGAAGCGCGCCAGGCATGGAACGACATGACCGACCAATGGCTGTCGTGTTGTTTTTATGATTGCCTCAAGCAGAGCAATATCAAACTCAGTTGTGCCCGATGCTCAAAAGTTCTGCTCACTGTGGATCTGCAGATAGACAGCAGCGGCTTGATCAGCCAGTACAGAATCATCAGGGAGAATCGTTGCGGCAGCCCCTTTACGGAAAAACTCAGGCAGTGTTTTCTTGAGTTCTTTATTAATGCCATATTTCCTGAAAACCTAAGACACATAGTGTTCGAAATTAATATAGGCAATGGATTAAAATGCTAATTTTACGCTGAAATTGTTCATGCCCGTTAATGCAGCATTTTCTGCTTACTATGCTGGATTAATGTATTTCCGGGTAATCTGATAGAAAAAATTAGTATGACGCGCATTGGCCTGCTATCCGACACGCATTGTTTTCTTCATGACAAGATATTTGAATTCTTTGCATCCTGCGACCAGCTATGGCATGCCGGCGATATCGGCAACATGGAAACCGCCGACCGTCTTGAAAAATTTAAGCCCCTGATTGCCGTCTATGGCAATATCGACGGACAGGAACTCCGGCTCCGTTTCCCCGTCAGACAACTGATCAGGGTGGAACAGCAACGTATATTTATCACTCATATCGGTGGTACACCCGGCAGGTATCATGAAGATGCCAAAAGAATAATAGAAAATACGGGGCCCGGCATTTTTGTTTGCGGCCATTCCCACATCTGCAAAATACAATACGATCATAAACATAAACTAATGTACCTTAACCCCGGCGCTGCAGGCAAATACGGTTTTCATCTGAAGATCACCCTGCTGCGCTTTGTGATTGAGGGCGGCACTATTAAAGATATGGAAATCCTTGAATTGGAAAAGCACTGATTTTTTGCGCCACATCAGACATTAAAGGAAATTATATCTGCAGAAAAGGCGAATATATTTTATTGAGTGCCTGTTAGCGGAGCCGGTCGGAAGAATTAACCATCTTTTCATCCTTCCTGATAGCACGGTAGGCAAGGACAATCAACACCAGAGGAATCAGAGCAATATACATACCGGTCTGGTAGGCGGCCACAGTTCCCAGTTTTTTTGCCACAAAGTCAGCTGAATAAAATACAGCGGCGATAAATCCCATATGAACCAACAGCGTTACAGCAGTTATTCTTATCTGCAACAGACGTTTTTTGAACAGAAATATGGTTACAAGACATGTAATTGCCAATAATCCGTCAACAATCATCAGAGGAAAGGTGCTGTTGCTTTTGGCATTTGTGATTTCCAGCAATGAAAAAGAACTCACGGTATCCTGATGAACAAATTCGGCTATTGGAAAGAAAAACAATAAGACATAAGCCACAACGGCAAGCAGCAGGTAAAGACTTTGAATGCGCTGTATCATAGTTTTTTTTACAAAAATACTCTTTTCGGTAATTTTGCCGGGAGAAAATTCCCATTTTTTTTAATAAGCTTGAAAAAAATCTGTATTAATTGTTTATTTTTACACAAACAATTAGCATTTTTGTACTAAAATTTAAAAACTGAGTTTTTGAGAAAAATTTTTATCCTCATAATTTTTTCCATGATTGCTGCTGAGGTGCTCAGCCAGGATGTTCATTATTCTCAGTATTATGCGGCGCCGCTCCAGCTTAATCCGGCCAATGCCGGCCTGATAAAGGGCCGGTTCCGTGTGGGCATCAACTCAAAGAGCCAGTGGAGTTCAGTTACCAAGCCTTATCAGAATATTGCAGCATATTTTGATATGCAGGCTGTGCGGCGCAAATACCGCAAAGATGCCCTGGGTGCCGGTATCGTATTCAATGCCGACATCGCCGGCGATTCAAAATACTCAATAATTAATTCAGGACTGGCCATATCCTACATCAAATCCCTCTCTTACCAGAACAATAATTTTATTGCTGTCGGCGTGATGCCCGGCATCATTCAACAAAGCATTGACTATACTGCACTCTATTACGACAACCAATATAATGGTAACTATTATGATCCGGATATCGATCACGGGGAAGAGTACGGGAGACGAAGTTTTATCAATTTCGACCTTGCCGCCGGAGCACATTGGGTATATCAGCATACTAAAAACAGCTCTTATTATGCCGGCTATTCGGCTTTCCACCTCACACGGCCCAGGGTGAGTTATATGAATGATGACAACATCAGGCTGGGTATTAAACACACGCTTTACGGAGGTTCCCGGTTCACTGTAGGACAGGATCTGGATATGATCCCGAGCATCATGGCATCCTTTCAGCAACCCTATTCGGAAATAGTGTTTGGTACGTTGCTGAAGTATAACCGGAGCAAACATTTTCTCGACCAGACCTCTATAAATCTGGGCGTATTCGGACGTGTTTCGGATGCCCTGATCGTGGTGGCAGGATTTGATTATAAAAATATCAATTTCGGCGTCAGTTACGACATCAATTTATCACGGTTGAAACCTGCCAGCCATGTCAGAGGCGGATTTGAGTTTTCAATAAGCTACTGTTACGATAAGAACAAATACAAACGAATCAGAGAGATCCCATGTCCAATTTTTTGATAAATATGAAACTCTGGAATTTACATATAATATTTCTCATTTTATTTGGTGGGTTATTCCTGTTTCAGGCTGAAACTACCCGTTCGCAAAACTATGAAGAAAGCATCAGCATCGGCGACGAAGCTTTTAAAGAAGGAGATTATTATTCGGCTTCCACCTTTTATAACAATGCACTGTGGCATGATTCCTCCGATTTAAAACTTGCATACAAATGTGCCGAAGCCAACCGTTTTTTCAATAATTATCAGCAGGCACGGCGGTGGTACAATTATGTCTTTAATGCCGACTCAAAAAAAGAACTGCCCCTGTCGCAGTTTTATCTTGGACTGATGGAGAAATCGCTGGGCAATTATACCGAGGCACTACTACAATTCAGGGCTTATTATAATGAAAATATAAATAAAGCCGATGAATTTTTCATCGAAAAAGCCCGTAACGAAATTATTGCCTGTCAGGATGCCCCGAAGATCATTGCAGATAAAAAAAATGTAGTTATTCAACATCTTGCCGAAACCTCGGTAAACACGGAATTTTCAGAATTCAACGCCGTTCAGCTCAGCGATACCGCATTGGTTTTTTCAGCCCTTAAACCCGTTTCGCAGGGGAGTTTCGATGCCTATATTCCCAATGCATACATATCAAAGATATATATGGCCAGGGCTACTGTTTCGGGCTGGGACAAAGCCATCGAACTCGACGCTAAGATCAATGATAAAGCGACTCATAATGCTAATATCTGTTTTTCCAAAGACCATAAAAAGGTGTTTTTTACCCGTGCCAAAGCTGAAGATAACAACAGCCTGAAAGCGGAAATTTATGTTTCGGAACTCACCGACGGTAAATGGCAAAAAGCGAAAAAACTTTCAGAAAAAATAAATCTGGAAGGTTACACCTCCACACATCCCTGTTTCGTGGAAACCAGCGATTATAACATGCTGTACTTCGTTTCCAACCGCCCGGGAGGTATAGGCGGACTCGACATCTGGTACTGCCTTGTCAAAGACGGCGTGTTTCAGGATCCTGTCAACCTTGGCAGTCTGATTAACACTCCCGGCGATGAGATCACACCTTTTTACTTTGACAGCACGCAGATGCTTTATTTCAGTTCCGACTACCACAAAGGGCTCGGAGGTTTTGATGTTTTTTATTCACAGGGACACTTCAATACCTGGTCGCTGCCGCTCAACATCGGATATCCGATAAACAGCAGTTGCAACGACACCTATTTCACGGTGACAGAAGTAGATAACGATGGCTATTTCACATCTAACCGCCCGGGCTCGCTATCCATCAAAAGCGAAACATGCTGCTATGACATCTATTCCTATGAATGGCAGGATACGGTCAAACCCAAACCGGTGGTAATCGTTCCGGTGGACATACCCAAAGATACTGTCATCATTGAAGAACCCATTAAACCCACACTTCCGCTCACCCTGTACTTTCATAATGATGAACCGGATCCCCGGTCGAATGATACAACTACAAAACAAAACTACCAGGACCTGCTGAACAGCTACTATGCCATGAAAGGCAACTATACCGAAGAATATTCCGGGGGGCTGTCAGGCCATGAGAAGTCCAAAGCCGAAAAGGATATCCATGATTTCTTCGAAAATTATGTTGCCAAAGGGTTTACGCAACTTGAACTTTTTGCCAAAATGCTGCAAAACGACCTGTCGCGCGGCAACAGCATCAAAATCAAGATCAAGGGTTTCTGCAGCCCGCTGCACACCTCGAACTACAATTACAGGCTTTCCAAAAGACGCATAGCTTCCGTAGTCAATTTTCTGAAGGAATACCAAAGCGGCGCATTGCTTGAATATCTCAACGGTACCGCACGTAATGGCGCCAAACTTACCATCATCCGCGATCCGCTGGGTAAATCAACCGCCAGCCTGCTGGTGAGTGACAACCCCAATGACCAGCGCAATTCTGTTTACAGCCGTGCCGCTGCTTTTGAACGTAAAGTTCAGATTATTCTCTATGAAAGTGATCACCAGGGTTTGCCAGCAGCCGGAAATTTTCCGGATATTCTTTTTACTGAAAAAGTTTTTGATTTCGGTTCTGTTACACAAGGCAGCGAAACCGCTATCACAATAAAGTTTAAGAACACGGGCAAAGCCCCGCTGACCATTGCGGGCATCGAAACCAGCTGCAGTTGCATCACCGCCGACAGGCCCATAGAAGCCCTTGCCCCCGGAAAGGAAGGGTCGATGAAACTATCATTCAATACCAGCGAAGATGCGGGAAAATACAAAGAAACCATCACCATTTACACCAATACACCCAAAGCAAAATACATTATCCCGGTTCATGCCGTCCTGCTGCCGAAAAACTGATCTGCTGTACTTTCTTTTTACCATCGTGATGCTGCCAGCCATGTTGGGAGTTTCATGCCATTCACCTGAAAATAAATATGAGTTAAACGCTCCAAATTCCTCGCACAACAAGCCTTCGGAGGATACTACGGAAGGCATTTCGGCCATTGAACTGGAGATGATCCATATGGGGCTTACAGATATTCAGAATGCGGACACCAACATTCAGGTTGATATCAGGTATTCCACAACGGATAATTTTCTGAAAACCGACATCTACGGTGAATACGATAAAGCATACTTGCAGGCGGAGGTGGCTGACAAATTAAAAATAGCACAGGCCGGTCTTGCTGAATTGCAGCCCGGCTACAGCCTTGTCGTTTTTGATGCTGCCCGTCCGTTAATTTTCCAGAAGATGATCTGGGATTCCCTGAAGCTGCCGGTATGGGAAAAGGGAAAATTTGCCTCTAATCCGGCCAGAGGATCCTTACATAATTTCGGCGCCGCCGTTGATCTGAGCATCCTTGATGAGGAGGGCAAAGAATTAGACATGGGAACACCCTACGACTTTATGGGCGCTTTGGCCTATCCGGTCATGGAAACAAAATTTCTTGCCGATGGCAGCCTCACTCAACAACAGGTCGACAACAGAAAACTGCTGAGACAGGTGATGCATAAGGCAGGATTTTTCAATATACAGACGGAATGGTGGCACTTTAATTCGTGCACACGGGCTGAGGCCTGGATTAAGTATAAGATAATTGAATAATACCCATATATTCTCTGTTATGGTCAATATGGGCATTAGCACTTTGAACTCACAAAGCTGCTCTGTCGGTATTATTTACTTTGCTTCAATTCAAAAACAGCGCCTTTGACTGATTTTCCTCCATCTGAATAATATACCATCAGGAATTTTGTTTCTGAAATACTCACAATGGAAGGATATCCACATTCGTCTTCTCCGTAGTCCTCCACTATTTGCGGATCCGACCAGCTCCGCCCCTGGTCATAGGAAACCATAAAAGCGGTGTATTCCCTCGTATATTCCTGATTCAACATCCTGAAAGCAGAAATTAGGCATCCCTCACATTTATAAAGGAAGGGGGCATGACCGATCACGGGTAATTCCGTCCATCCCGACCATGTATGCCCGCCATCGCCCGAGCGGGACTGCATCATTGGCCCGGCCAGGTAGGGGCTTCCGGTTGCAGTGCGTATGTGCATGAGCATCGTACTGTCATCCAATGCCAGCAGGCAGGGCTCCTGTAAATAAACGTCTTTCTTTTCACCGGGATGTATCATGTGCTGAACAAATGTTTTTCCCTTATCGGCACTTATAAAGAGTGAAATACGCGATGCCGGTGAGGTGAATACCGTGTCTCTGCGTAACAGGGGATATCCCCCGTAGGCGGGGATGATCCATTTGTTACCATAGATGATCATTTTGCTTGATGCTGCTTCAACTTTTATTTCTTTGCCGGACATGGTTTGCCATATGCTCCCTTCAGTTATTGCCTCGGTAATATTCATTTCGCCCGGATCAAGCTGAATGGCTTTCACTATTTTCAGCGCCGGGAACCGGCAACATCCAAAAAACAAATGATGAACATTCGGAGTTTTATTTTTTATTCCTTTTCTATATTTAAAAAAAACCAGGCCAACGGTAGAATCGGGCAATACCGTGATGGAGGGATCGCGGTCGTCATAAACCGAATCATCGTAAAAAACCTGCGGCTCTGTCCAGGAGTATCCATCCCTGCTCAGCTGGCACATTATCCTTCCTGTAGAATCCACATGTCCTGCCCCTTCACGATACACCAGCAGAAAACGTCCGTCGGGAAGCTGGGCCACATCCGGAAAAGCAAGATGTTTATCCGTAACAGTCCGGATGACAAAAGAGTCAATTTTTATGATCCGTTCATTATGCTTTGTATTTTCTTCATGTACACTATTATCTCGTTTAGAAATGGATATTGGCGCCGTCTGGTAGATTTGACCGGTACAGCACGAAAAAATAATGACGGATAAAACCAAAAAGCACCAAAATATCTTCATGAATACGGATTGTTAGTTGTTTTTACTTTTGAAAACCATTTCTCTTTCAACGGCAAATATAAGGAATTATATGCCGGTACTCAAGTGTATAATCTGTTAAGGCTCTGTACCGGCTAAAATATAGGTATATTCTGGTATCATACCTATATGCAATAAATTGTCAACTACATCGCCCGCTCGCTTCAGCATCTGTCTGTATTTTTATTTTCTGGCCTTATTTTCATAAAAATCCCGATCCGCATCCCTTTTCCTTTGTATTTCTGCCGGAAAGAGCAAGCCGGATATGGTCCTGCTCTTTATAAGATAATTATTTATCATCGGGATTTTTAAATAAGCAAAAAAAATGTTAAATTTGCATATAATTATAAAATATGGATAATTGTGGAATCGTATATATATTAATAATGATTGGGAAATATGATATTACAAGTTTTTCCCTTTATTCTGTTTTGTCTGATCCGTTAAACCCCGTCTATTCATAATCTTGCAAACCTCTTGAACTAAGTTTTCGTGAAGTTCGGTACAAAAAAGAAAAATAAAAACAAGGCACAGGTTTTTCAGACCTCGCACAAAACCCGTTGGAACAGTTTTCTTTGGATCACCGGGCTTTTGGGGGCAATGGTTTTAATTTGCATATTCGTTCTCGGTATTTCACTTGTTCAACCCTCACTTACAGATTTTGAAGATGAAACAGACCATGCCGCACTTAAGAGGTTTGCCCGGCAGGATTCATTTCATGAAACTGTAAAAGAACCTGCCGGTACGATATATCGGACACCACGGACCAAGCCCGGAAAAAGAAAGCGGCTATGTGCTCCTGCCGGAGACAGGATTAGAGCGGGATTCTACGTGAACTGGGATAAAAGTTCTTTTACCACACTGGAGGATTTTGGCGGATCGCTGAACATGATCTTTCCTGAGTGGTTCTTTGTTCACCAGGGAAAGGATACGGCGTACCGGCAGATCGACACCGCGGCGCTCCGCCTTATGCGCGATTTCAACCTGGAAATTGTGCCGGTACTGAGTAATTTCTCACAGGGCTTTAATCCTGAAAACGTGAGAGATGTGTTGAATTCACCTGTGAAAAGAAAAAAATTTATTTATAACCTCGTCCGGATAATGGATCAGTATAATTTCTTTGGGATCAATATTGACTTTGAAGAAATGACACCCTCCGATAATGGACCCCTCATCAATTTTTACAGGGAATTGCATGATACATTTGCCGAAAAAAAGTATATCATTGTATGTGATATTTCTCCAAAAAACCTTGATCCTGAGTTTATTAATGAAGTCAAGGATTATTGTGATTATTTTGTGCTTATGGCTTACGACCAGCATTATTCCTTAGGCTCGCCGGGGCCTGTGTCAGCCTATCCCTGGACAGAACACCTGCTCGACACCATCGGGGAATGTTGCGGCCTGCAGAAGTTCATCCTCGGATTTGCCGGTTATGGTTATGACTGGACAGAGGGCATATCTGGCAAAAGTATCTCTTATATACAGGCGATAACGCTGGCCTCGCAGTATAACACTGAAATCAACTTCGATTGTTATTCATATAATCTTAATTTTCAATATCTTGACGACAGCAACCGGATTCATACGGTATGGCTTCCCGATGCTGCTTCAAATTTCAATACGATCAGACTGGCCGAAGACTATGGTTTGGCCGGTGCAGCACTATGGCGTTTAGGAGTTGAAGATATGCGGCTATGGGAATTTTATGAGAACAGCCTGTGTTACGACAGCATCAGTCGCCATCCGTTAACGTTGAAAGTCACCGATGCCTCGGAGGTTCAGGATAATATCAATTATAACGGTCAGGGCGATGTTTGGGATATCAAAAGTGTTCCCGGCAAAGGGGAAATAACGTTTACCTGCGACCGTAACAAGCTCCTGATTACCGGGGAAGTGTATAAAAAACTTCCGGCCACCTGTGTGGTAGACAGAAAGGGCTATGATCCCCGGAAATTGGTGATCACCTTCGATGATGGTCCCGATCCCGATTATACGCCCAAAATCCTGGAGATATTACGAAGTAAAAATGTCCCTGCTGTGTTTTTCATTATCGGTGAAAATGCTCAGAAATATTTACCCTTAGTGAAACGCATCTATGATGAAGGCCACGAAATCGGCAACCATACATTCACACATCCGAATGTCAATAAGGTCAGTAACTCAAGGTTTGAACTGGAATTAAATGCCACCCGGCGCCTGATCGAAAGTGTGACCGGACATTCTACCATTATATTCCGGACTCCGTTCAACACGACCTATAATGCTGTGAGTTATAATGATATCATGGCGGTGAAATGGGCTGAGGACTTACATTATTTCTGTGTCACCGAATCGGTGGGGGCATACGACTGGAAGCCGGGGTTTACTAAAGACAGCATTATCAGGAGCATCAACAGGGAAATAAGCAGGGGGTCGGTCATGATCTTTCACGATGCAGGCGGAAACCGTAAGGCCACCGTGGATGCGCTTCCCGAGATCATTGATTATTTCAGGGCTGAGGGCTATGAGTTCGTATCGCTGGCCCAGCTGATGCAAAAAGATAAAAGCTACCTGATGCCTGAAGTCAAAGCACCGGCAGACAAATACCTGGCGAAAACAAATTGGATCAGTTTCATGGGAATGTATCTTTTCAGGAAGGTTATATTTGCATTTTTTTTATTTATAGTCGCAATTTCAACCCTGCGTTGTATATTCATAATGATCCTCGCATTTATTGATAAAAAGAAACACAATCGTAAGGTATTCCCAGAAATCCCCGAAACTGAATTACCTAAGGTCAGCATTATTGTTCCCGCTTACAATGAACAAACGGGTATCATCAGAAACCTCAGCAACCTGCGGAAAACCACCTATCCTGATTTTGAAATCATTCTGGTGGACGATGGTTCACAGGATAACACCTACGAACTGGTCTGTAATGAATTTAAGGACGACCCGCATTTCCACACTTACCGGAAAGAAAACGGTGGCAAAGCCTCTGCCTTGAATTTCGGTGTTGAACGATCGTCCGGAACGATACTGGTGTGCATAGATGCCGACACCCAGTTGTTGCCATCCGCCATAGGTTTTCTGGTGAGGCATTTCGCCGATCCCCGTGTTGGCGCTGTGGCGGGAAATGTCAAGATAGGCAATGAAATAAATCTGTTGTCGCACTGGCAGAGTATAGAGTATATCACAACCCAGAATTTTGACCGGAGGGCCTTCAACCTGCTGAACTGCATCACCGTAGTCCCCGGGGCTATCGGCGCCTTCCGGAAACAGGCTGTTATCGACTGCGGCTATTACGCCACCAATACCATGGCCGAAGATTGCGACATCACCATACAGATGATCCGTAAAGGTTATAAAGTTGTTTCGGATTCTGCGGCCATCGCTTACACAGAAGCCCCGCTGACAGCCAATATGTTGCAACGGCAGCGGTTGCGCTGGAATTACGGTATACTCCAGAGTTTCTGGAAGCACCGCCAATGCCTGATGAATCCAAAGTATAAAGCATTGGGGTTAGTGGCTCTGCCCAACATGGCGGTATTTCAGATCTTTATGCCGCTTATTGCTCCGCTGGCCGATGTGGTGCTGTTGATATCTTTTATTTTCGGAAACTTTGGTACGGTACTCCTGTATTACCTGATATTTGTTGTTTTTGAATTTATTGCAGGAGTGGTGGCTTTTTCATTTGAAAAGAGAAATTTTTAAAACTCATTTATCTTTTCCCACAGAAATTTTATTACCGTCAACTCATGTATTTTGTAGCCATAAAATCATTGTTCAGGGCTGTCAGGGGCGGTATGTACTCATGGGGGCATATCAGTCGTAAAGGTATTGAGGAAGTTGCCTGATGGAGATTTTCGCTAACAGGATGTTTTTCCTTAAAGGACTGTTTATAACACGCCTAAGATCAGTCCTTCTTATTGCACCTGAAAATCTTTGTTGCAGGACATAGTTACAAATACAAACATGCCCTGCAAGGGTTATTAGTACCAGTTCCGGTGATCGGTGACCAGTTTGGCGGATTTGTATTTTCCTTTGAAGAAATTCAGCCGGAACGCTTTTACCGCAATGGGTATTTCTTCTCCCTTGTTGGATTTCATAACGAGATCCTTTGAGTTTTTCAGGGAAAAGTCAATTTTGCCTTTTGCCAGTTCCGTTAACTCGAGTCCAAGGTTCACATCAACATCTGTATCCGTTTTTATATGGGCTTCAAAGTTTTTGGCATACAGTATCCCACTGATCAGTATTAAATTATTCTGATTTGCCTGGTCAATAATTTCCGGGTTGGAACTGACAAAACCACCATCTTTTTGATAGAAATAATTGCTGAAATCGGCATGGGGATATTCGGTCAGTTGCGCATCATTGAAAGCAATACTCACATTTTTGCCGCCTTTGATTTTTACGTTTAACCCTAAATTGCCGAGGTTGAGTTTGCTCAACAATTCTTCTAAGGCAGTGATACCAATACCTATATCGTAATCTCTCTTTGCTGAATAATCTACAAACAAAGCAGGCGCCACATACTTTTTCAGCACATACGGGCTTGCATACAGGTCAGGCAGCATCTGGAAAAAAGTGATCCTGTTGTTGTCTTTTTTATTCCAGACGGATAGCAGTAACTGATTGCGTACGGGGCCATCTATATAATCAAGCCCCTGATCTTTAAGAATCTTATTTAAATTTGCCATGTTTAAAATATTTAGTACAAATATAAAGGCTTTTTTTAGTTAAATCAAGTTAAATTTACCGGTTGCGGGATATTCAAATGAATTTGTTTTCAATAAACATTTAGATTTAAAGAATATAAAAATTGCTGACCTGGCGGATATAGTACATACCGGAATGGTCACTTAACAGAGGCCAATTTCCTTATGACTTAAAAAGCACAATGATTAGTTACACGCAAGTTCTCATATCCCTATCGCGAGTATACATGAACACTGTTCATGGCTGAGGGAAGGTAATTGATGCCGAACCAGCAGATCAGCAGCACAATAAATGAAATGGCCAGTATCCAGAGCGAAAATTTTACATGCCGGTTCTTGTCGATTCTGAAATGAAGGTAGAGGAGGTACACCAGCCATGTTAATAAGGCCCATGTTTCTTTGGGATCCCATGTCCAATAGCTTCCCCATGCTACTTTTGCCCACAAGGCACCGAATAATAAGCCAAAGGTCAGAAAGGCAAAACCTGAATAAACAATAGTATCGGCCAACTGCAAGGTCTTTTCGCAAGGCCTTGATCTAAAGGAAAGATAAAGTCCTTTGACCGCTGTCACCGAGGCGGCAGCCATAAACGCATAACTGATCATATACACAATGACGTGCGGTATGAACCACGGGCTTTGCAGGGCAGGCATCAGGGTCTTGTCGAAATTATCGGGATGGAGGTAATTCAGAAAAAGAAAAAGTACCGCCATCAGCAGGCCGTATACGAGCATCCATTTATAACGCCAGATAAAATAAATGACGATGCTTATTACGGACAGAAATATGGAATACCACATCCGTGTTTCGCCAAGCGTCCTGAAGACAGGCCTTTCGAGCGCGATCCACAATCCGGCAATGTATACGGCCAGCGCCAGTATCCCCGCAACGATCAACGCTAAAGCAAGCTTTTCGGCGCTTTTTTTCTTTGGGATCATCAACAGCAGCCCTGCCAGCCATAAACCACAACTAAGAAACATGAAAAACGGATAATTGGTCCAGTTCATTTTATAAATTTTTATTCCGTTGTTCTTTTGGGTCTGCCGCACCATAGCAAATATAAGGCACCGGCCATGATCATAAAAATCCCGGTGTAAACTACCGGCAGCCAGGGATCCCTGACCAGCTGCAGCACGCTTCTTCTCGACCATTTTCCCATCTGCTGGTCATATCCGGCCTGATAAACAGTCCAGCCTTTGTATTTGGCAGGTTTGTTCACTTCCACCACGAAATCCCGGGATTCATTCATCGTGCTGTACGCTCTGACGAGAGAGACGAACCTCCTGGGCTTGCTTACCGTCATAGCGATAGCTTCACCATTCTGTAAATCAAGAACCTGGGGGTATATGTATGGACTGCCGGAACTCACCCAGCCGGTGTATGTCTTACCACTATCTTTGTGGCTGACATTGATAAAAACTGCCGGCGCGCTCCCATACGACGCCGTAGGGACAAAACCTGCCGAATCCTGGTATGCGTTTTCAATATAATTCTCTATCCCGACTATCCAGCCGCCCATCATACCTTTGTTGCCCTTTTTTACCGTAAGGAGGTTTTTGGCCGGAATTTTCAGACTACCGTCGGAGGCATTGATCAATCCAAGTTCCGGAGGATATTCATCCATACTGAATTTCAACAGTTTAAGCCCTATGTTCACATCAAAGGTACGTCCCTGGTCATCAGAAGCAATAAAAACCGTTTTATTCTCCTGGAGCACCATATTCAGCTTTATGGAATCCGTAGCGCCCAGTGAAGCGGCAACAATAACAATCCATAAGCCGAAATGATTCAGAATGAAAGCCGCATTTTTAAGAGAGAAAGGCCATAGCCTTCTGATAATGGTGAGGCTGAGGACAAGCAACAGGTTGAAGCTGCAGAGCAAAAAAGGCCAGCTTCGGGTGATATGATCAAGGCCGGATTTGGTCAGAAAGGAATCTGCATTTACATTATTCTGCGGGATGATACCCATGAGCAACAGCAGCAATGCAAAGACCCCGACGGCAGAAATAGCTGCATATGTGCTTGATAACCATTTTTTTAAGGGATGTTTTACCAGTAAGTGAAAAGCAACAATATAAGCTATGAACAGAAGTAATATCAAAATATTTGAAGGCCAGCCCGGCATCGAAAATCCTTTACCACCGCTGAGGAGTTCAATGATAAAGCCCGAAAGCAACAGCCCGGCGGATATTAAAATACTTTCCCGGAATTTCCATGGAAATTGCCCGAATTTTCTTTCAGGAGTGATATTTTCATTCGCTTCATTCACTGCAATCAGGTATCAGACAATCAAATACATATTAAATATAATTATTTATTCTTATGAGCATAATTCTATGTTTCATTCTTTTAAACCTGGTCAATCTTGTGTCTTCCGGAAGAGGATGACTCAAAAGCCATTTTTCACTGATTTATTGCTCTGTGGTTCTCTGTGACATCTCTGTGAACTTCTGTGTAATAGCACAATAGAGATTACACAGACACTGAGAAAACACGCAGCCACACAGGTAGCTTTTGAGACAGTCTCATTTACCGGATACCCGATAGTCCCAACCGTATCGCAATGCGGTGATGAAGCCAGGCATCCTTTGGATACATTGAACATACCGGGCTTCAGACCGGAATGAAACGGACCGGTTTAAAAAGTGAAATTACTCAATTTTCATAATCCGGTAAGGAAGTAATGAAAAATTTTAAGAGGATAGCGATTGTTATCCGGATTATTGGTTTTAAATGAACATTAATAATTGATCTGATTATCAAAACGTAAGGAAAAGAATTTATCGTTCGTATGTAAAAAAATCTTAATTATTGAAAAAGGTATTATTTTTGTTGTTCCTTATCACAAAATTTTAAAAAATATGAAAAACCTGGTGAAAAAAATATCTTTAACGTGTGCGATCACATTGATCTGTTTATCAACTTTTAGCTATCGTGCATCAGCACAGTTTTTTACAGGAGGAGATTTTAATATAACCTTCCTCAATGGCGTTAATATTGACATAGCTCCGATAGCCGGATATAAGTATAAAAATTTCAGCGCTGGAATTTCGCCGGTTATACTATATACCGCGGCTTCCCCTACCAGCGGGCTTACCGGGCAGTTTTCCTATGGAGGCAGAATATTTGCTGAGTTTGCTATCTATAAAGGAATTTTTGCCCATGCCGAATGCCAGGCTACCAATGCAGGTTATATCCATAATAATGTAGGCGATCTGATCAAGGGAAAATGGATCATTGGCGCCCCGATAGGTGTGGGTTATGAACATGAAATCTCTGGCGGACTGTGGATCAAGACCATGATACTGTACGATCCTTTCCTTGACATAAATATCGGGGCTGATTCACCGCAAAAAAATCCTTCGATACGCGGTGGATTGACCTATGTGCTGTAAAAATCTGTACCAGATCGTCTTTGTTCTCATTTCCTCAGAATCTGCCTCACATCCTACCGAAACTGAGGGTAGATCGGGTAATCATAAGTGAATTGTAAAACAAATAGCTATTTGTATTATTGTTTCGAATGATTCTGTCTGATATTCACAGGCTTTACCAGATATTCTTTAAAAAAATAAAAAAGTTTCGACTATAATCGAATATTTCTTATAAAACACAAAAATTTCGACTGTAATCGAATCTTTTTAGAACTCAAGACATTTTTGGTATTTTAATTCGTACACCAGCGCTGAGGCGATAGGGAAGTATGAGAGGATTGAATAGGATTGTGTTTTTTTAGTGAGAGTTTCACTTGCTTATCGGATTTGCAGCTGAAGTGAAAGCTTTTAGTGAATCTCTCACCTGCACATCGCGGGGCTGAGGCGATAGGAAAGTATGAGAGGATTGAATAGGTTTTGTTTTTAGTGAGATTTTCACTTGCTTATCGGATTTGCAGCTGAAGTGAAAGCTTTTTGTGAAGCTCTCACCTGCACATCGCGGGGCTGAGGCGATAGGGAAGTATGAGAGGATTGAATAGGATTGTGTTTTTTGGTGAGAGTTTCACTTTCTTATTGGGTTTGCATCTATAGTTGAAGCTCTTAGTGAAGCTCTTACCTGCATTTAATTTAAAGATTTTGAAGCTCTTTGCTTATTTGCTTTTTAACCTTAGACCAAGTGACTTTTGTATCAAAAACCAGTGGCTCCGGGTTGTTTTCGGCATCTTTAAAGTACGATATGCTTCTTATTACATGAAACAATGTCTGATGCTGATATTTTTCTTTATAAAACTCCAGTAAGGATGTTAGTTTGAATTGCTTTAATAAAAAATACAAATCAAAAAAATCTTTCTTATTGCCTCTGCCGGTAATTGCATCAATTTTCATTGCGGCAATGTCAATAATATCAAACAATCTGAAATCATCAACTTCAATTAATGGCCGGATAGGTGGATATTTAAACCGGATAAAATCAACTTTGATATTGTTGATATTACAAATCAATGTATTGGGCATTTTCAGCAATACAAGAATCTCGTAATCGTTTAGCAACTTTGATAATAACACATCGGAATCGAAATCCTTACCCGTAAACATATCCAGATCAATCGATCTTCTATGCCCTATTTGAAATGCCAGTGCAGTTCCACCGGCCAGAACAAAATCCGCCAGGTAGTTTTTTTGCATAAAACTCTTTAACAGTTCCAGTGTGACTGGTTCAATTGATTCAGTGTGTAACATCTGAAATCCTCGGGTTTAATCTTAAAATAGATACTGCAAAAGCTCAGGGTTCTCTCATCAAGATATCGTAACTTTTTTATGATTTGTTTTAACCTCGGTTTTCCATAAAAATCCCTGATAGCAAAAAAATCTTCCAGAGTTCCTGATTCCAGAACTCTTTGCACAATAAAAGAAGCATGCTTTTTATAATCTATGCTATTAACATCTACATCCCAGAATAAGTTATCTGAAATTTTCATAAAACAAATTTAATGATTTTGTGGATTACCTGTTAAAAAGAAAAAAATTCTTTTTCTGAATCTGGTACCGCAAAAGTTGGACAACCCGAACTGTTAAGGCAGGTGATGATAAAAGCAGGATTTTTCAATCTCCAGACCGAGAGGTGGCGTTTTAATACGTGAGCCGGGGCTGAGGCGATAGGGAAGTATGAGAGGATTGAATAGGTTTGTGTTTTTAGTGAGAGTTTCACTTGCTTATCGGATTTGCAGCTGAAGTGAAAGCTTTTAGTGAAGCTCTCACTTGCACATCGCGGGGCTGAGGCGATAGGGAAGTATGAGAGGATTGAATAGGTGTTTTTAGTGAGAGTTTCACTTGCTTATCGGACATGCATTTTAAGTTCAGGTCGTTAGTGAAATTCTCACTTGCCAGAAAAAAACTAGTCGTGGAACCTCCAGCTGATGCCAAACCGGAACAGCCGGTCCTGCATGGGATAATGAGGAACGGTGAAATAATTATAACCGATAAGGCCGCTCAAGAAATTGGATAATTTCAAAAACACCCTCATCCGTTTTACCTTCAGGTTGATAAACACATCGGCATTGAGGTAATTTCCTGTCTTATTAGTGTTCTGAAGGACAAAAGCGCCCAGTTCCGGATGATAACTATCGGCGTAATATGTCGTGTTATATAATAAGTCAATCCCTATCTGCGCCAGCAAAGCCTTTTTGAACATGGGGGTGGTGAACATATACGACTGCATAGCCATAAGCTGGGGTTTACGGATCAATCCCGGCTTATCGGTATACTGATACACTACCTTATTATCAATACGGAACTTGCCGATCACAAAATCCTTATAAATATAGGCCAACAGAACATTTATAGTTCTGCTGGTATACTGCCTCGGACGGGCATCAGCGCCCATATATACATAGTTGTAAAGATTATAATAATCAAGCCCGGCGCTTAAATTCCGGTAGGTGTAGTTAAGTCCTGCACAGAGGGTGGACTGTTTCGCAAAGTCATAATCCCACTGGTAATATTTTGAATAAAAATGTTCGTAAAACCATGCAGGTTCGGACTTATTGTACCTTGCCTTAAGCTGCAAGGCGCCATAATATTTTTCATGAAAAATGAATTGCTGGACTGCCGAGGCATGGAGCGCAAAATCGTTTTTGTTGTAATCCATAAAAACATACTCACCCGACAGGTTCATTTTCAGGGTTTTGTAAGGCTCTATACTTATGCCCAGCGAGGGGATCAGGTTGGAGATATAATGACTTTCGTTTAACTGCCGTACACGTATATAGGCATGTTTTACCCCGACAAAATAACGCAGCCTCCGCATTGCACTGTCCGGTTTTTGTTCTGAGTTCGTCCATGCCAGGGTATTTTCCAGCTTATAAAACCAGGTGGAATCGTTCAGCGTGGTAGTATCGTCGGGCAAGAGGGGATAATAAGCAAGGTTGGGTGTTTCGTCGGTGAATTTAAAGCGCTGCCGGCTGAAATCAAGGGTATGCACTAACCTGCCCAGGTTGAATTTTTTCAGGGGACGGAGGCTGTCTTTTTTGTTAAATTCATTTTCGCGCGACAAGGTAACATAATGCTTCAGTACCACCGACGACTCACGCCAGTTGGTTTCAGCGGTTTTCAGGTTGATGTCGAAGGCGCCGGCATTATCGCCTTTGCGGTAATTGATATAAGCGGTATCGTCGGTCACTCCGCCGTTTTCCTGGGCTTTGATCCTGTTAAAAATATAGTTGACAAACACACCGTAGCGCTTGTTCCGGGTGGCATACCATGTGAATAACGATAAGGCATGGTCGTTGGTTTTCTGCCGGAAATTGTCGCGTCCCGGCGAATTGACGATACGGTAATCCACCCCCATGAACACCTGGTTGTGCACATGATGATAGTGGGTGACTCGGAAGGTCTGCTCACGTTTCATCCCCAGCGTCCAGAACAGGTTGGTATACGGCAGTAGCGAAAAGTAATTTATATGCTGCGATGTATTGAACCTGTATGCGTCAAAAGATTTCAGGCCGTACGAGAAACCACAGGCCGGGGACGTTTCAAACATCATATCTGCTGAAGCCAGTCCCACATTGCCGAGGTTGGCATTAAACACATATGATGTGCTTAGCGGGTCGTAGTTCTGGAAGCCAAAGATACTGGTGTCAATTGGTGCAGCAGAGTTCTGCGGGGCTGCGGTGGTATCAATTTTATTTATGCTGAAGCTGACAACTTTAATGGAGTCTTTGCGGGTAAGAAGCGTATCGCTGCTCTGGCTTATGGCGAAAAAAGGCAAGATGGTGAGCACGGCATATATGAGAAAAGGTAAGCGCTTCATTTCGGTTTTTTGACAAGGGCAAAGGTATTAAAAATTTCGTCGGTACAGGCGTGCCGGATGGCCTTAATAAAAACATCAGGATGGTGATGGCTTTGAAGAAAAAGAATTACCTAACCTTAGAATATGGTTTTTTGAGGGTTGCCCTGTGAGTGAATGAATTGAAAAACAAGTATAACGTCTGCAAGCATATAATGAAGCTGTATTCGTGAATCGTAATCTATCACCCGAGCTAAAACCGCACAAGCGAGAAACGACAATATACCTGAGCCATGCCCGCTTTTTTTTAAATGCTTGTTGTTAGCGTTTCACTGTTTTCGATTATTTCTACTGTTATGTCAATCATGAATTGACGGATAGATACGTTTTATTTTTATTCTTGAGTACCCTCTGAAAAGCTCCGTTTTTCTTATCCTGGGACTTTTTGCCCTTTATCCCAAAGGGAAGTCGCAGAAAATCATGTTTTTCGGAGTGGGCTCAATGTTGAATTGCTTGACCAGAAAATTAAACTCTCTTGATAGAATGAAAACCAGCCGGTAAGAATAATGCCTGGCACTATGGAGAGGTGGGTAAAAACTTGAAAGGCATGGATACGTTTATTAACTTTGGGAGTTGTTGTAATGGAACGTACTATTATTCCGCCGCTTGTGCCTGGCAGCACATCGATTAAAAGTATAAAACACGTCAATGCAGACCCCAATAATTGTTGAGACTGTTTCAAACATAGCCTTTTCTGAAAATCATCATTGCCCACACCTGAAAGGTGTGCTGATTTTCAGCAACTTCTACCATTTGGGGGGGGGGAGAGGGCAACGAAAATCATTTAAATCACTTTGTGCCACTTTGTGCACCCCTTTGTGCTTTGTGGTAAGTCAAGTAATTGAACCACTACGTTCTCTGCTGCGATCACAAAAAAAGATAATTCAAAACAAAATATTTTTGCGACACCCACAAGCAGCTAATTGAATCAGTCTGCAATAATTATTACACATGAAAACCACTTCTTTTTATGATACGTCTGGCTCTAATAAAATATTTTCATGAATAATCTGTCACCCGGTTTTAAGAACAATAAAAAAAATGTTAAAAAAGTTGACAAATGTTTTTTGCCGGTTTATATTTGTTTAAATAATATCATTACTAAAATAATATATAAACTCATAAATTATAAAGATATGATAATGAGCAGATTAAGAATTTTCATCAAAAGGTTCGTCTTTCGTTTTTC
>Ga0116157_10000763_pt1 | contig 32495 bp, 36 predicted proteins | sample AD_UKC048_MetaG_FD_89882 | JGI IMG/M metagenome (GOLD analysis project Ga0116157, IMG submission 89882) | Active sludge microbial communities of municipal wastewater-treating anaerobic digesters from USA - AD_UKC048_MetaG | ecosystem: Engineered > Bioreactor > Anaerobic > Digestate | place: USA... | reverse complement strand
TGACCATCCCTGGAGGACCTATGGAAAGAAAATAAATGGAAAGCCAGTGCTTACTACTTTATCAACACAATAGGACATTTCTAAATTGCTGAGATTAGGACATTTCTAACTTGCCTTGACAATGTTGTAACAATATCCGAAGATGAATTCATCAAAAGAATCGAAGCAATCAATATTTTATGGGGAATTATTGGAGGTTGGAAAGGTAGCCAAATTTTGATAAATGGCAAAAATGCCAACGGCTCTGAATTAAATGCCTACTCAACTATTGCGGATTGTTACAAGAAATACAAGACAGCCATTATTCAAGAAGAACATTGCTTTAAATTCGGAAATAGAGAAGGATGGGGATGTAAATTTCTTGGAGAAATTAGCCGATATTTGCCCTCAAGTTCATGGGACAGGGGTAGATATTGGTACGAATTTGGCTATTTCGCTTCCGAAGTGATTTGGAAAATAGACAAGGAAAAAATTCAGAGTATTTTAGATAGAGAAATTGAATTGATGAGGGTTTCTCTTTGCCCGATATTTTCATATGAAAACGTAAAGGCAACAGTAAACGAACTGCCTGAATTTATAGACACCAGCAAGGATGAAAACTGGGAAGTTATCTACGAAGATACAATTGATGGCCCTCTGATTGAAAGAAAAGCCATAAAAATTCAACCAAAAATCAATCGCAGTAATAATATTGTTTCGATATCTTTGATCGGCAAGAGTAAAGAAAGTACAGATGAAGAAGATGAAGTTACCGATCAGCGGTATATTCCAGAAGTGACTTTCTCTGATATAGGGGGAATAGACGATATTGTTGAAACTGTTAGAGAAATCATTGAATTACCAATCAAGAAGCCTGAGATATTCAAGTTTTTGGGAATCAAACCTCACAAAGGCATTCTGCTGTACGGTTCGCCTGGAACAGGTAAAACACTTATAGCCAAAGCAATTGCAAATGAAATTAAAGCACACTTTATTGCCGTGAAAGGACCTGAATTATTGAGCAAATTTCATGGTGAATCTGAAGAGAATATCAGAAAGGTGTTTGAAGAAGCAAGCGAATTACAGCCCTCTATTATTTACTTTGACGAAATTGACTCCATAGCTCAAAGTAGATCTGGGGACGAAACCTTGCGTATTGATGCAAGGCTTGTAAACCAACTATTGACACTTATGGATGGGATCGAAGATTATGGAAACATCAGAATTATTGCATCCACAAACAGACCGGAGCTAATTGATGACGCCCTTTTACGCCCAGGACGATTTGATTATTCAATTGAAGTAAAAAAGCCAACACTGGAAGGATGTTATCAAATATTCTCCATTCATACAAAAGATATGCCAATTGAACCTGGATTTGACAAACGAGTTTTCTCTAAAAATCTTGTTGGCTTATCTGGCGCAGAAATTTCATTTGTGGCTCGCGAAGGAGCATATAACTGCCTTCGGCGAAATGTAGACTTGCGAAAAGCAATCAATGATGGTGAACTTGAAAAAATTGATTACACGTCATTTGTTGTGAAAGAGGAAGACTATAGATTGGCATTGTCGTCCATACATCAAAAGTCCACCTAACAATATATGCAACCGACGGTTAGGAGAACAAATGTGACAAATCACCTTTTCCAATGGGATTTCATTATAAAGAACCTCATCCCTGAGCAAGTGAAGCTAAAAAGAAAAATATGGTTGAGAAGAGATGAGTTGCTACTTGACAAAAAGGGCAATGATCTTCATGCTTACCTATTAGGCAAGGATACTGATAGGTTCCAGTCAGAAAGAATAATTACGCCATATTTATGGATTTCATGCCTGGTTTCTAATAATGCACCTAACTTGCGAGGTGGCAGTGGCACCGAAATAAGCTTGAAGGAAGAGTTGGGAACAAAACCATCTATTTTAGCTTCCCTACGTGTCAGTTTGCCCGAGGAAGCTATTTCAGATATAGAAATCTATGCACCTAAGTTTATTAGTTACATTGGGAAGCTTCATGATAAGTACATCGACGTGGTTTCCGAGAATGATTTCATGGGAATTGCTCTTGATTACTTCTATGAAGCTCAGAAAAAATTTGTTTACAATAACGAAGGATTTATAAGTACGATGATAAGCATGGAGGCGCTGTTCAATGAGAGCCCAACAGATATAAAGTACAAACTAGCACATAGGGCAGCCTTTCTACTTGGGCTCTGCGATATAGAACCCATAGAACCAATTGAAGCATTTGAAAAATTGAAAGATTTCTATGACAGTAGAAGCAAATTAGTCCATGGAGGGGAAAGAACGATCCGCTTTGATCCTGACAGGTATCTCATTTCCGATTATTCACGACGATCAATTATCATTTTTCTAATACTTCTCAAAAATGAGGAAAGACGAAAGCGTGGTCAAAAAAAGCAAAAAGGTGAAATCCTAAAAGAAATTGATTACGCCATGCTTGATGAAGAAAAGCGCAAGTCATTAAAGAGAGAGATTATTAAAGGGATTAAAGATTTTAAGTTACCCATTCCGCGATCCTTTGAAGGAGTGGGAAAGAATGGAAGCTATCGCATAATTGCATGGTAAAGCCGCCTAATACTGCATACGTCTGATGGGTGGGAATTGCAGTGTTCAGAAGTTTTTGTGGCTGCATGCCGGTTGAGATGGTCACGCGAAAGATCCGCAATAATGGATTCGAACGCGGCATGATCGTTTATGGCTATAAATTCCGCCCGGTGATGCAGGGGTAATTGTTGCGTTGATGTAAATGCAAACCGCCTTCCAGGGATGGAGGTTGGGTTTGTGATTTAATACCTTGAAAAAACTTTATGTTATTTGGCTCGAGTTTGGGCAAGTTAGGTAGAGATTTATGGCTAGAATGACCAGGGATTTTCCCGACTGATTTCTGCTGTCGTTATATAATTATTGAGAAGCGATAATTGATTTCCAATAACTGACTCGCCCAACCCGGGAGGGCAGCCCGTTCTGCCAATATTGCAAGATGATCTACAGAAGGCGGCTTTCACAAGAAGCCGGAAAGGGGCTTTGGCATGAAAAAAGAAGGTGTCCGTTCCACTCTACTACCCTTGCTCGTTATTCCCATCGGCGGATTGTTGGCGCTTGGGATATGCTACTTGATCTTTCTGTTGATCAACAATCTGGGGGAATCGCTACTTTTTTCCACCAACCCTACTGCGATGCCTGTCTTCATCATTCGTAGAGTTTATGCTCTGGTGCTACTGGTTGTTTATTTGGTCTTGTTTCGCACCAAGATTTCTGACCTCCTCAAAGCCACCATCCTTGTCGGTCCACTGGGCTTTTTTCTCACAACCGCGATCCTCACCTACTATGAAAAGCCAATGTTGGCGATCGTGGCTATACTCGTTATCGCAGCTGTCAGCACTTTTCTGCTATACAGGATGAAGAAACCCTGGTTTTATTACTATGCCATAGCAATTACCGTTGTGGTTTCAGTTGCCTTAGCCTGGCCGAAGGCTTAATTCGGGCCGCAAACCAGTAATAAGCCGCCCTAAAAGGCCGCCAACATCATCATGGAGTACGACTTCTTCATCATCCAAATCATTGCTCATTTCTTGACGCACACGCAGACTGTAGGCTAAACAATAGGAGATGCAACATGAATGAACAGGTGCTCGTCAATCCGTGGTGGGCTGCACTCATCACATGGGGAGTTGTGAACTTAGTCAATTTGCTACAATCGGCCGGGTTCCTCTCCCGAATAATTACCAAGAGCATAGCGATCAATCATTCGCTTGGATACGGGATCATGGCGCTCGCGATACCAGCTGTGATCGCGCTTGTCGCCTTCGTTCGCGCGCGGGCGGACTGGCAGCAGTGGATCGGTCTGGCAGTATTCCTCGCCTTCCTCGCGCTGATGATTGCCGCAGAATACATCTGGCAGGTCGAGTTTCGATCACCAGCTCGTTACGAAATTCTCGCGCCCTACCTCATCCTCTTTTTCGGCTCAATCCTGCTGATGGGCTTACCCATGTTCCGCATGGATCGGCGCCTGTGGCTGGTAACAGTAGCGACGTCCATTCTGCTGCTGGGCTCAATGCTGATGGCGATGCGCAAGGGCGTTGGATGAATGAACCAAAATCACACTTCTTAGGGCGTGATTATATAATTACATTACAAGCGAGTTAGTCTCAACACGAAATCATGAGGCACATATGACCACAAAACCAATTCACCAAAAAGGTTCAAGCGCGTTGTTGGTGATCGATGTTCAAAAGGAACAGTTCGAGAAATCAACACCGGTCCATCACGCCGAACAACTTCTGCAGAACATCAACTTCCTCATTGCCAAAGCCCGCGAGGAGGGTGTGCCCGTGTTTTTTGTTCTGCACTCCGCCGATTCCTATCTGAAATATGGCTCAGAGGGCTGGCAGTTGCACCCGCAAATCCAGCCACTCGCTGGAGAACCGATCATCCACAAACGCCACGGCAACTCCTTTGAAGACACCAACCTCCAGGAGGAGCTAAGCAAGAGAGGCATAGATGTTGTTGTGGTTACGGGCATGGTGACCCACGGGTGTGTGAAAGCAACCTGCCTTGGAGCGCTGGAAGCGGGCTATAGGGTGGCGCTGGCGGGCGACGCGCACAGCAACTTCAGCAAGGACGCCGCCAAGGTGATCGAAAAATGGAACCAGGAGCTCGGCAGCAAGGGTGTGCTTGTGGTTGAAACAAAGTCAGTATCGTTCCAAGCGGATTGATCTTTAAAGGTTTTTGGTAATTCAGGGTTACGAGTAAACAGGAGCCAAGATGACATCCAAAAGAAAGACCTGGCAAGAAAAGCTTGCCGACAAAGACGGGCTGCCCAAGGTGTTGAAACTGGAAACCCAATTCCCCTGTTACAACGCCCTGCACAAAATGGGTGTTGAAGCTGGCGAAGACGTCGTGTTGGTCAACCCCAGCGAGATTGTCGCGTACATGAAAAAAGTACCCTGCGGTAAGCTGGTCACGATCGTCGAGATCTGCAAGCACATCGCAAAACAACATCACGTGCAAGGATGCTGTTCGCTGACGACCGGCATTTTTATCATGACCGCTGCGAATGCAGTTGAAGAAGCCAGGAACGAGGGCGTGGATATGGGCATCCCTTACTGGCGAACGTTGAAATCTGACGGCTACCTGAATGAGAAGTTTCCTGGTGGAGATCAAGCCCACAAATCCCTTTTGGAACAAGAAGGTTTCAATGTGGTCGCAGCCGGTCAGAGATGGCGCGTTGAGAACTTCCAGGCTTATCTGGCTGACGGCCTGTAGTTTGATCCGCTCAAATCACGCCATAGTTTGCTTACCACTCAAGCAAATTGTCTATTGAATAGAACGCCATGACCAGGCTGAGCCATTTTCTGGCCTGCTCTGCCCACAGCCACTCCCAAAGATCTGTCGAATCTTTGGATACAGAAGCTTCCACAACCATATTTCTCCACTCAGTTAATATCGTAGATATTTAGTATAATTTTCGGGAAATCCAAACCTTTAACGGTGTGATAATTCATGCTGGATGCTGTTGGATCACACTTGATAATATTCTTTTAAACGAGTGCCGCATTACCTGTAGAAAAAGTTTTTGCGTGAGGTCGACTTGGAAAAGTATTTTAAACAATACAAATGGTCAAACATAGCCGCTATGATGCGCAATCAGAAGCTAAGCCCGGAGATCTGCAGCGATGATTTCTCGGGTCGCCTGGTTGTGATTACCGGCGCGACCTCCGGCATCGGTTACGCGACCGCCCAAAAATATGCTTCATACGGCGCAGAGCTGCTCTGCATCAACCGGAATGAACAAAAGTCCAAAGAGATGTGTGAGGCAATAACAAGCCAGTATGGCACAAATTGCACTTACTGGATTGCCGATCTCTCACGGCTTTCCGAGGTCCATTCTGTGGCAGAGAAATTGGCTGCACTGGAGACAAACATCGACGTTCTCATCCACAACGCTGGCGTCTATAACACAAAGAAGTCCATCACAGCGGATAACATGGAAGCGACCTTCCAGACCAATTACCTGAGCACGTTTATTTTAAATTATTACCTCAAGGAGAAGTTCATCAAGCAAAACAGCGGACGCATCCTGTTCGTCAACTCAGAAGCCCACCGCTTTGCTGCCTGGGGCTTGCACCTGGATGATCTTGCCTGGGAGAAACATGCCTATTCAGGTCTAAAAAGTTATGGCGCCGCGAAGTTGGCTCAGTTGCTCTCCATGATCAAGCTCAACGAGGTTTTTGCTGGAACCAGGGTGACCGTCAACGCGATGCACCCGGGAAACGTCAAGACGAACAGTGGACAAAACAACGGCCCCATTTATAAATTTTTCAAGAAAATATTCGTTGACAGATCCGCAAAGTCTGCTGACATCGCCGCCGAAGCCCTCTATTATTTAGGCGTTTCCAACAACCTGGATGCCGTTTCCGGGAAATTTTTCAATCTCACAACGGAAGAAGAACCAGCCCCTCCGGCATGGGATAAGGATGCCGCTGAAGAGCTATGGGCGTTAAGTCTAGAATTAGGTGAAGTGAAATGACAGAAGAAAAAGAAAAGGTTGTGATTGTTGGCGCAGGCATGGCAGGCTTGACCGCCGCCGCATACTTGATCAGGGAGAACTATGACGTTTTAATCCTGGACAAGAATGACAATTGCGGTGGCTTGCTGCAGACATTTGAGTCCGGCGGGTTTCACTTTGATTCGGGTCCACGAGCGTTCGTAAATTCTGGCATCATGAAACCGATTTTAAAAGATTTAGGCATTGGCTGGGAGTTCCTGGAAAACAAAATATCTGTTGGCGTTGAAGACCAAATTGTCCGGTTCAATTCGATAGATTCTTTGGAAGAATATAAAAGGATGCTGGTGACTCTCTACCCTGAGAGCATAGAAGATATTGAAAAAATCATCCCAATTATTTATCGCCTTTCAGAATACACCAAGGTCCTGTATGAATTTGACAATCCCAACTTCACCACTAACCTGATGGCTGATAAAAAATTCCTCATCAAAAAACTGCTCCCCTGGACCTTTAAATTCCTCAACGCGCTCAGGCAGTTTAACAAGTTCAATATGCCCATGGAAGTTTTCATGGATCGGTTGACCAAAAATCAGTCCTTGAGCGACATCATACTCCAGCATTTCTTCAGGAAGACTCCAACCTATTTCGCGTTGGGTTATTTTCACGTTTACCTCGATTACTTCTATCCAAAAAGCGGAACTGCCGCGGTGGTGGACCTGCTGAAAAGCAAAGTGCTGGATGGGGGCGGGGAAATTAAACTAAACAAAGAGATTGTGTCGGTCAATGCGGCAGAAAAGACCGTGATGGACTCGACAGGTGAAAGTTACGCTTACGACCAGCTGATCTGGGCGGCAGACCTGAAAACCCTCTATCGGTATGTGAACCCGACGGGGTTGGACGACAAAACCATTGCGGATATCAAATCGGAAACAGAGCGGATGTTTGCGGCAAAAGGCGCGGAGTCGGTCTTCATTCTCTTCCTTGGGGTGAACCGACCGACCTCCTATTTCCAGGCAAAGGGCGGGGAGCACATGTTCTATACCCCCTCAAGAAAGGGCTTGGACCAAACCACCCGGCTGGAAAGAGAAGATCTTGTCAGAGACTTCGAGAGCAAGACCAAAGCTGAGGTGTTTGATTGGGTGGATCAATATTGCGAATTGAATACCTACGAAGTCTCCATTCCAGCCCTGCGCGACGCTGCCATGGCGCCTGAAGGAAAAACGGGACTGATGATCAGCTGCCTGCTGGACTACGACATTGTTGAGAAAATTGAGCAGGCGGGTTGGTATGCTGAATTCAAAGACAGGCTTGAGGCTAACATTATCAGAATTTTCTCCGAAAGCATTTATCCTGACATTACTGACGATCTCCTTCTCAAGTTCTCATCCACCCCACTGACGATCAAACAGGTGGCCGGAAGTTCGGAAGGTGCTATCACAGGCTGGTCATTTGAGTCGGATGTTCCGGTGGTCAACAAATTAGCGAACCTTCCAAAATCGATCCTGACGGCGATTCCTGGGGTGCTTCAGGCAGGGCAGTGGGCGTATTCCCCCGCGGGCGTGCCGATTGCCATGATGACCGGCTGGTACGCGACACAGAAAATACTCAAAGACGCGAAGCGGTCACGGGACAAATGATGGGGGCAGCCTCAAACAGGCTAAAGCCCGGACAAACCGAGAAACTTTCGAACTGAGAATTTCCGACCCGATAATGGGGTAAACAGGAGCCCAATATGACTGTAAACGCAATTACGATAGTGACCATTGGGTTTCTGATTATGGAGGCTTCGAATGTTATCATGCTCTACTTTTTCCCGGACTCAAAATACGCGAACAGTGTCGGCGTCTTTAAAGCCTGGGAAAAGTCAAAACAAGATCCCGAGCTGCATGATTTTGCCAGGTACATGGTTAACTGGGTTGCGGGGACTAAATTAATCGTTATCCTGCTTTTGATCGTCATCCTGCTGACTTTGCATGAGCAGTCATTGGTGCTTACCGCTGCCGTGATGGTCGTTTCGATCGCCTCGTTTTTTTGGAGGCTTTTCCCGATCATTCGGAAGATGGATCGAAACGATCAGATCGAACCTAAAAATTACTCCGCCACTTTAGGCTGGATGATCCTGATATTCATCGCGTCCTTTTTAGCCTCAATCCTCATCACGCTCCTCACTGCTGGATAACCGGGGAAATTACCGGGCGTTCTAGGCGCAAATAAAAACAAAACCGGAGAGCATAACAAGTGCTCTCCGGTTTTGTTTGAGTTAATTTGACTAAGGCAGATGGCCTTTGGGTATTATGGGGTGATCAATGGTTCAAAGCGCAGGAAATCGTAGTAGGCATCAAATTCGTCATCTCTATAAGAGGAATCTCCTCCACCAGCATTCAAAAAAAGTTTATCACCGGCTGCAAATCCTTCAGTTTTCCCCAGGTAGATCCAATCCACACCATTTTCCGAATAATAGAAAGTATACGCCAAACCTGCCATGTCAAGCCGCAAGTAGACCGGACCGGAGAATCGAATTTGATCGGAAAAACTTGCCTCGTAATAGCTTGTATAAGGGCAACTATCTTCAAAACAAGCCCAGGCAAATACGGAGCGACCGCTATTGCTTTCAAGTGAAACACCTAACCTTATGGAATAACCATTAGTTTCGTAAGAATTGGGCGTAAGACCGATGCCGATGTTCTGTCCTTCACGGTACATGTCGCCATCCACGCGGGTGATGATGGAAATGTTTGTGTGAGACAATGGATAGACGAAGATGTTCTTTGGTATGTAGTTTTCCTCAGAAAATCTTTGGTAACGTCCGGAAATATGCAGCCAACCCGGTTTTTCGGTCAGATCCCAGCGGGTGGGGTCTGCGCGTTCAACACGCATACCAAGTGGAAGTCCAGCTGATTCTTCAAATTGGGTCCCCAACTGTTCCAGGATCGGTCTCAACGCCATCGAGGTAGCCAGTATGGCTTCCTGCTGCCTTTGCTCTTCAAGCGCGGTCTGAGTGGCTTGTGTATTTGCCTGCTGTGTGCTTGTGTAAGCCGTCTGAGTTGCGCTCTCCGCCATTTGCGTGCTCTGCTGTTGGAGTTCCAGAGCCTCGTTGGTTGCCTGCTGCATGTATTGGAGGGCTTGTTGTGTCTTTAGTTGCATGCTTTCGTAGGCTTCTTGCGTCATCTGCTGCATAGACTGATACGCTTCGTTTGTCTCAGATACTGCAACTTCCGTCCCTTCCCGGTTTAATTCTTCCGCCCTGGCGGTTTCAGTTGGATTAGGAAGAATTTCGTTTGTGTCGAGGACATAAGTAAGGATGAGGATCTGACCTGGTTCAAGCTCTTTTATGCCGTACGAGCGTCGATATTGATCGATTTTGCCGCTCGAAAGGCTCTCGATTGATAAGAAATAGAGTTGGGTGTCTTTTCCCCATATTTCAACAGGCACAGAGGACTCATTACGCCAGCCCTCATCGATGAGTTGTTCTTCCAAATCAGAGTATATTGCCGCATACTCTTCATCACTCATTCTCAAGTCCAGGGTGTTCTTATAGAGGGTGAACTCATATCCAAAATTGTCCACCACCAACCTTTCTACGTCAGACGGACTAATTGGAATAACTGTTGCCTTTTTATGCACTGGGAAATTGCTTAGTTTGGGTGCATCTTGCGTTACGGGGTTTGATGTAGGGGCACATGCCTGGGTTGTCAGAACGATAATGAGGATACACGATAATGCAATGAAAACCGATTTCTTATTCATAACTCCTCCTCTATGCTAAGAAAAACCGTTAACCATTTAATTAATACCATAGATTGGTTCTTTGAACTCGAAAAAGATCTTAATTGCGTGAAAGACTGCTCGGGTTGCCCCAAGAGAAAACGCGGTGATGAACGACCTTTTTGCGTCATTGAAGGATATAATTCGACCATAGTATTCTGCATTCCTTCAAATTTGAGTGAGTTTATGCTCAAAGAACCCTATGTGAGGTGAGTATGGAACCTGAGAAGAAAACATCGATTGTTCGTATTGCAGTCATGCTGCTGCTGGTGATGGTTCTATTTCCCCTGCTTCCAATGATCATTTCAGGGCGTTGGAACTGGTGGCAAGCCTGGGTAATGTTTGCGCTTTTTGTGCTGAGTTTCATTGTCAGCCGGGCAATCGCAGCCCGCAAGACTCCGGACATTCTCAAAGAGCGCGCGAACTACGCCACCCAAGGCAACACGCAAGCGTGGGATAAGTGGCTCTCTCCGATTATGGCGTTTGGCAGCGTTTTCATCCTGCTGGCTGCTGGATTCGACGACCGGTTTAATTGGTCCCCGGACCTTGCCTTGGGATGGGAGTTGCTTGGGCTTGCGCTGATCCTGATCGGCTACATTATCGGTTCTTATGCCTTTGTTGAAAACGCCTTTTTCTCTGGCACTGTCCGTTTGCAGCCCGAACGCGGGCAGACCGTCATTAATAGCGGACCTTACGCTTTCGTGCGGCACCCTGGTTACTTGGGCAGTTTGATCGCCAGCATCGGCATGCCCTTGCTGCTCAACTCTTTATGGGCTTTCATTCCCATGATCATTTTTGGCTTTTTCTATGTCCTTCGCACCCATCTTGAAGACCGCTTCCTGCGAGAAAACCTGACTGGTTACAGCGACTATGCAAAGAAGGTTCGCTACCGCCTGTTTCCTGGTATTTGGTGAGATCTGATTTCATTGCCGATCTTGCGAGTATCTTTTCTTGTTGCGTGTTAAGTCTCCAATTTTAAAGTCCCGTACGATATAATCCTCCTCTTAGAAAGGGAAATCCAATGCCGCGCGTATCGCTCAATCAACCCGCCCCAAACTTCACCCTACCCAATTTTTCGGGAGAAGACTTTTCTCTGGAAAACCTTATCGGCCAGAAAAATGTGCTGCTGGTGTTCAACCGCACCTTTGCCTGACCATTCTGCCAAAGGCATATGGCGCAGTTGCGTCAAGACCACACAGAATTTGTATCCCGCAATGTCGCAGTCGTAGTCGTCGGACCCGAAAACGCCCAGGAGTTCGCAGCTTATTGGCAAAAAGAAAATCTGCCCTTCATCGGGCTGCCTGATCCCAAAGCCAGCGTATTGAAGCTGTATGGGCAGGAGGTGAACCTCTTCAAGCTGGGACGCATGCCCGCCCAGGTGTTGATCGACAAAGAAGGCATCGCCCGGTTTGTGCATTACGGGCACAGCATGAGCGATATTCCCAGTAACGAGGAGATTTTGGCGCTGGTGGACGAGATCAACCAACCAAAACAGGAGGAATGATGGATCGAGTTCAAGGCATTGGCGGCATTTTCTTTAAATCACACGACCCTGACGCATTGCGGCAGTGGTACAGCCAGCATCTCGGTATCAAACTCGAGGAGTGGGGCGGAGCAGTGATGTTTACGGAGGCTGGTCAAAAGAATCCCGGGTATCAGATCTGGTCGATCTTCCCAGCTGAAACCGAATATTTCGCCCCTGGCAAAGCGACTTTCATGATTAACTACCGGGTGGATGATCTACGGGGACTGCTGGACGTTTTGCGCGAAGAAGGCTGCCAGGTGGATGAACGCATGGAAGAAAGCGAATACGGCATGTTTGGGTGGGTAATGGATCCAGATGGCAACCGCATCGAGCTCTGGCAACCACCAGTGGCATAATCGCCATCCAACCGTCTTTTTGAATTGCCACTCAGGCGGATAATCTTAATATCATCACAAGTTGCACCAAAGAGCGACCTGACTGGTCGCTCTTTTTTGAATTGTCCTAATCCTTGAGCAGGCACTTGCCTAAAAATGCACATCTCAAAAGAGGCGTATAATCCAAACATCATTCGTTCAAATTTGAAAAGGAGAATCATGGACAATTTATTACCCCTCATTTTGCAGTTGGTTGGTGGAGCAGCTGGCGGTAACCTTATCGCCAAACTGCTCAAGAAACTGGACCTCGGTCCAATCGGCAACACCATTGTCGGCCTCATTGGCGGCTTTGGCGGCGGTCAGTTGGCAGGTCTTTTGGGCGCTTCCACTGGCGGGACCGACATCGTCGCGATGTTGGGCAGCCTGCTGGGCGGCGGCGTTGGCGGCGGCGCTCTGACCGCGATCATTGGGCTCATTAAGGGCTTCATCGCAAAAAAGTAGCTGCAGGATAAAGAAAGAGGCTGTCATTTTTAGAAGACAGCCTCTTTTTGTTCTCTTTTTCGACATAGCAAAGGCGTGCCAAACAGCACGGGTTGTGAGTGGAAAGCATGGAATCAGAAAGCTTTTTGTTCGTTGGGGGTGAATTTTATTCCGACGACCGGTGGAAAACGGATTTGCCATCCTTCCCGACCGAGGGCACAATCTTCCTGAACGGTGGGAAAGCCTGCCTGACTGTTATTTGTGACTACCTGCGCGAGCATGGCATCCATCGCGTGCTTTTGCCGGCTTACCTTTGCCCAACCATTGTGGACACACTTGAATCCTGCGGTTTGAGCTGCGATTACTACAACATAACCCCTTCTTTCACGATCGACACCACTGACCTTGAACGCAACCTCCACGACAAGCAGGCGGTCTATTTCATCAATTACTTTGGATTTTCCCCAAGCCCTGATATTCTGAATTACTTGTGTGAGTTGAAACACGCTGGAAGGATCTTAATTGAGGACAACGCCCAGTCGGGATTCCTGACCCATACCACTGGTGATTTCGCGTTTAACAGCATGCGCAAACTCTGCCCATTCGATGGCGGCTACCTGAAAACCGACTACGACCTCGAGCCCTACCTGGCAGCCTACACAGGCAGAGAAAACCACCGTCTGCCGCTGATCCGCCAATACCGCAGCCAGTTGAGAGACTATCTGTTTGACGACATCGGCGACCGTGAGGCGCTTGAAGCATTATTCGAGCTTGCTGAATCTTATTACGCGAGTGATGAGGTGGTCCTGGGCGATGAAGAAGAGCGCCAACAGATCGAACATCTCGATTGGGCTGGCATTAAACAGCTTCGTCGCCAAAACTACACCAGTCTCTTGAGTTTAATTTCCAGAAATCAGCTAATCTCCCCCATCTTTCCTGCCCTGCAGCCTGATAATATGCCCTTGGGCTTGCCTGTCTATATTAGGGGTGGTTTGCGCGACCAATTGAACGAATATCTGGGCGAGAATGGGATTGGTCTGACCATCCATTGGGAAGATCTGCTCAAGGATCCCCGGCTCAACGGCAACGCGCTTGCGGTGGAGATGACCCGGAATATCCTTACCCTGGCTATCGACCAATACACCAGCCAAAGGCAGTTGGAGTTTCTTTCCAAAAAATTGGCGGACTTCACTGCAACGGTGAGACTTGACTAATCAATCATGTTCTCACAACTTACTGTTTACTAATTGCATTCTCCAAGCTGGTATTGAATAACAGACAAAAAAAAGAGGCTGTCCTGGAAAAAGGATAGCCTCTGATCAATTCTTCAATCTTTAGGGCATGGTGTTATTGGCGGCAAAATCATCTCCCAACACCACCACAATGTGGACCGGGGCGGCTGGGTCGTAGGAATAGAAGATCCGGTAGGGTTCAGTTATTCCCAGGAATTCAACCAGGTGATGCAGGGTGTAAGGTTTGGCGCCATAAAAGGTAATATTGGTATAGGTGCTATAGTCGGTATTGCCCTGTTCAACCACGTTAATGCCCTGGCTCTTCAGGTATTCTGAAGTTCTCTCAGCCAGACCCTCGGTGCTTGAGCCATTCATAATTGAGACCGTAGCTCCTTCCTCCGCCAATACATTCAGCAAAGTAGCGGGGTCCTGCACGTCAATCGCCCCTCCACCCCCAAAGATGCTGTCGCGCAGCTCGCGAATGCGATCAGGGATTGGGCGCAAGATCGCCAATCCGTCCGGGGATGTGCCAGAAGAGACGTCCTGCCAGCCGATGGCAGAATGCGCAATCTGATCACGCGGTATGTCATTGAGCACCTTTATTCCAAGCTGAATAACCTGGGTGAGATCCAGATTGGTGCGGATGCCCTGGGAAAGGCTGGCATAGAGTTCTGGCGCGCGCTGGATCAACTTGGGCAGCATATCAAATTCCAGGATACGGTCGCGGATAGCCAGGATCACCTGCTGCTGTCGCTGCGACCGGGCAATATCACCGCCAGTTGGCTCACGGTAGCGCACGTACGCCAGCGCCAGGTCGCCTGGAAGGGTGTAGAGACCTGGTTCGAGCCATTGTGAGAATTTGGTGTCAACGATGTTCAATTGCACTCTCTCTGTGGAGGTGATCTTGACACCGTCAATTTGATCGATGAAGCTTACAAAAGCCTCAAAATCGATCTGAGCGTAGTAGTGAACAGGCACACCAAGCAGGTTCTCAACCGTCTTAGCCGCCAGTGCCGGACCACCGCCAGGCAACTGGAAACTCTCGCCAATGCTGTAGGCGGTGTTGATCTTCCCATAATTTGAGCCGGGAATTTTCACCCACAGGTCGCGGGGGATGGAGAGCATACCGGCAGTGTTATTGACCGGATCCAGCGTGAAAAGGATCATGGTGTCGGTCAGCGGGTTGGCAGCGTCTGGGCTGCGGGCATCGATGCCCATCACCAACAGGTTCACGCGGGTTTTACCATCCCACGCTTCGGGCATAATGAAGGTGTCGAGTGGCGGAATAGTAGGCGTTGGAGTGACCCCTGGTTCGAGTGTCAGGTTTGGGTCAATAGTAGGTTCTTCCATAATTGGAGCGCCACCAGGATTAAAGATCGTCGCCTTGGCAACAAAATCGCTGGTAAAGCGGAAGAGGAAATATCCTCCCACCAAACCCAGAACACACAATGTGATTAACGCAATTAAGGACTTCCCGCAGGGAAGTTCCCACTGTTTCTTATCAGAATTTTTCATAAGTCCTTTATTCAGGCGAGGCTCTGCTTATCCCGGCATGGGAGGAGGCACTGGCAGGGCTTCCTTGTCGGTAGCACGCCACTTATCGCCTTCGTCAATGCGCATGATTAAAATACCATCCCAAATGGGGTACTTTCGATCACAGTCCTGGCAGATCAACCAATAATCACCAAACATTTCCAGGGTGCCGGCATTTTCTTTTACACAAACAGGGCAAGCCAGTTTGTCGAACAATTCTTTACTGATCACATCAGCCTCCATCATTTACCTTCGGAACATGCTTCCGACGGCGGATAAATTTTACCATAGGGCAGATCAGGCTCGCCTAATCTCCATGCTCGCCTATATCTGTGCCCGGACCGTAATTATACCCATCAGGCCAGGGTACGTAAGTTGTATGAATGTAATCGGTGAAATACACCGACCCGTCTTTATAAACAGTCCGCTGCACCGAGACGCTCGCGCCATTAACTGCCCAGTCCACCTGTTTGATCGTGTCCTTCGGCAGGGTGGGATCCTCGCGATAGACCGGTTCGGGAGGCGGCGTTACATTGGTAACACCAGTGGTGTTCCAATCCACGCTGCGTCCATCGCTGGTGGAATAAAACTTCCAGGTGAGCGAGTAATTAGTGGTGTAGGTCTCCATCAGGATCCAATAGGGCGTATCATTGCGGAATTTAAAATCCACCATGGGCACATAAACAGTCGCATCCAAACCTGCCAGGTTGGTGTCCACCCAGCCGTTGGCATTCTGTTCGTAGTAACTGACGCGATAGGCGTGTGGGTAACGCTCCACGATCGGAAATCCAGCAAAGAACGCGGTCCGGAAGAGGGTCGTGCTCACCTGGCAAACGCCGCCACCAACTCCCCGAACGGATTGATCGCCAACAATGATGATGGCTTCGGCATAACCGTTTTCCAGGCTGATGTCGGTCAGGTATTTTGCCATGGAGAAAACTTCACCCGGCGCGACCATCACCCCGTGGAAACTCGCTGCGGCAGTGCGAATGTTCTGGAGGCGATCCGCGGACGAACCATAAAAGTAAGAATTCCCCTCGTAAACAAGTTCGGTAATACCAAGGCTGGCAGCCGTTGAGTCATCCCTCACTGCCGGTTCGACATCCTGCATAACCAAAGTAGCCTGGTGTTGTCCCGCCTGCAGCTGCTGGATGATCTGGTCAACACTCTGCTCAAGGTCAAGACCTTTGCCGATAACAGCATTCTGAATGACCTCAATTTCACTGCGCTCATCGTTAAAATACATGCGCGCATTTACGGGTTCCACGCGCAAAGAGGGGGCAATGCTGCTGAGATAATTGAGCAGAGACTGGCGATTGAGGCTCAGTTGGTACCCGGCTGTGCCAGCATCGGAAATTCGCTCGAGTTGAAGCAGGCTGGCAAGGTCCTGGGCCTTGATCACCCAGGGTCCTGCTCCAGCATTCGGATCGGCAGGTTGGATGGTGAAATCCTGGCTGAGGATGCTCCTGGCAAGATCGGCCGTTGCCTTCACATCCATGATGACAGGAGCGGTTTCTTCAATCACCAGCGGGATTGTGCCGCTGATTTGGGTAAGAAAGAAGGGTTCAAGCTTTTTTAGCGTCGCTGGGATGTCGACCCTGCGCCCAATTTGGCCCTCGCTGACTTTCACTTCCGTACCATCCAAAGTGATTGCAGCTTCGATCATCGGTTTGTCAATCTGCCTGGCGATCTCCTGCAACATCGCATGCGCTGAGCGATGGTCATAGACTACGCTCGGGTCTATGTTTACGCCCGACTTCATGGCAAAAAACTGACTGCTGAGGTCTGCCAGCAAGCCCTGACCCCGACCCACCTGGTAAGCTTGCTCGACAGCGCTGATCGGTTCAAAGGTGTAACCTAATTGATTGGGGTTAAATGCCCAGCGGGAGTCTCCATCCGTAAAGAAGATCTGCCCCTGTTTGGGGTAAGTCAGACTTCCATTAATCTTGACCACAGCCTGACCGACTGTGAGACCGGAGAGGTCAGTGCCGTTTACCGACACTCCCGGGAAAATGGCGTTTTCGTGTTTGGCTTCAAAGCCAAACACAATCGCAAAGAGCGTTGCCAGCGCCAGGAGAATGCCAAAAATCAGAACAAAGCCAATTTGTTTGTTCATGTTTGCCCGCTTGGCGGGTATGGCAGGCGCGGGTGTTATGGGAATTTGAGTAGTGTCTTCAGTCATAATGATCCCAGATTATAGTTTAGGCAGTTAAGGTTAAGCAACCTAAGGCTGCAGGTTTTGTACCTTTTAACAGACGCTGAGATCACGATTTGGTTCCCCTGCCTGATTTTTAGCCATGCGCCAGGCATAAGCACAAATCCCAACCAAACAACAAATATTAAAGCTGGAATATAATGGAGCAAGAAGTCAGAAGAAGTCGCAAAAAAATTCATGAACAAAATCACTTATAAGCGCATCTTGCCAGCAATCCTTACTTGCTGCCTGCTTCTTTGCTTTCTTAGCCCCGTTTTTGCCAGTAATCCTTTGCAGGAAGCAACCCCTGAAATGCAGCAGCAGCCCACCATCGCACCCACCCTGCCGGTGGAGCTTTACTCCCAAACCGCCACGCCCGGGTTGGATGGCGGCATTCGCCACACAGTGCTCGATGGGCAATTCCTGGACACGATTGCTGGAATGTACGGTATCACGCTGAACGAACTGCTAACAAAAAACAATCTGACTGCAGAAACAATCATCTTCCCTGGAGACATCCTGATCATCCGCGAGGGCGGCGAAATAAACCTGGGTCAACCTACCGGCACGCCCGAAGCGCCTGCTCTGATGCTTGCCCCTGAACCCACCCAAACCCCCACTGCCACGCTTGCCCTTGTCCTGGCTGAGCTCACGCCGGAGCCAACGCCCATGGAAGACCCGGGGGTGTTCAATCGCATCATGAGCAGCGACGCCAAGTTTTTGGCATTAGGGGTGTTGGGATTGGTGATTTTTGGGGTTGTATTGCTGGTGATCAGTTCCCGTCGAATCCAGTAGTTGGTCTAAACCACCAGGTTCGCGCCATCTACTGCGTGGCAGACCTCGATCGGTATTTCGTGTCCGGTTTTTTCCGTCACAGCCGCTCTTAACCAGCTTACAAAGTCTTCCAGACCGTCCTGCGCAACCAGGTTGACTGTGCAGCCGCCAAAACCCGCGCCCGTCAGCCTTGCGCCATAGCACGCCGGATGGCTGGCAGCCAGGTCCACCAGCAAATCCAGTTCCGGGCAGCTGACACCATACAAATCGCGCAGGGAAGCGTGAGTGGCAAGCATCAGCGCGCCAAAACCAACGCTGTCGCCCTCAGCCAGGCAGCCAATGGCCTGCTCTACGCGCGCCATCTCCCCCACAACGTGGAGCGCCCGTCTGCCAACCCGTTCAGGTAACTCAGCCATATGGGCTTGCAGGAACTCAGGAGTCACATCCCGCAGAGAGGTCAGACTGCTGCACCAGGTTTGCAGCCGTTCCACAGCTTCCTGGCAATCCTCGCGCAGGCTGTTATAGGTAGAGCCGGCAAGGTTGCGTCGAACGCGGCTATCGGCAATCACAATGACAGCATCCTTCAGTATAGGAAGCGTTTGCCAGGCAAGGCTGCGCGTGTCGAGTGCGAGGGCGTGCCCTGCCACTCCAAGCGCGCACGCAAATTGGTCCATCAGCCCGGATTTGACCCCCACATATTCGTTTTCCGCTTTCTGGCAGAGCTTTACCAGCTCCATTTTCGGGATGCCCCACTCACCAGCTGTCTGCCAGGCAAGGGCGAAGCCAACTTGCACCGCAGCTGATGAACTGAGCCCCGCCCCAATGGGGATTTCGGAGCTGTAATGAACCGACAGCCCTCTAACGGGAAGCCCGGCTTGCTGCAGCACCCAGGCAACCCCAGCGGGATACAGCGCAAACCCGGGCAATGGCTGACCATTGAGGTCCAATTTTTCCGCCAGGTTTTCTAATGAGAACGAGATCTCTGCGTCCAGATCAGCAGCTCTCAGATTCACCACTGGCTCATCCAAAACTTCCACCCGAAGCGTCACATAGCGGTCGATTGCCGCTGGTAAAACCACGCCGTCGTTGTAATCCACATGCTCTCCCAGCAGGTTGACCCTCGCCGGCGAGTGGATCACAAAACTGTTTGGGTTTACGGTTTTGTTGTGTAGGTTTGCCAGTAACTCAGGCAATTTATTGCGTGAAGGGTCTGAAACCAAAGCCTGTTTCTGGTGGCGCGGCAGTTGTTTGATGCGGATCTCGCGTTTCAGTGCCGTGCTGTGGTCGGGCAATTCTTCCACGTATACCAGCCTGGAAGGTCCATTCATGCGGGTGTATTTGGCACCCAGCCCGGCATTATGCTGCTTCAGACGCCTGAAGGGATCCGTGCTCCAGCCGGTGTAGTACTTTCCGTTGGCGCACTCCAGCATGTAGCAATAATAGGGCATGGGGTATCTACCGATTGATCAGAAATCGGGCGATTGCCATGACGGGTTCGTGAACAAGCTTGCCGATCAAGTCAAAGCCCAAACGCGGTCCCACAAATACTAAAAAGAGCAGAATATAGGGGCTATAGCGGCGTATACCCTCAAGAACCGGCTGCCATGATCGGGGCAAAAAGTATGAGAGCACCTTCTCGCCATCCAAAGGCGCCAGTGGCAGCAAATTAAACAGGAAAAGTGTGATGTTGACCAAGACAAATATAAGCAGAAAATATCCGAGCGAAGGAAAAATGGCGCCAGAGGGTTGGTTGATATTCACCACACCAAGGCGCAGCGGGATCGCAGCCACAAGCGCCAGCAGCAAATTGGTCAGAGGACCCGCCAGAGAGACCCACATGACACCCGCGGGGTTATTGCGGCGGATTATGGCGGGGTTGATCGGCACGGGTTTAGCCCAGCCAAAACCAGCGACGATCAGCATCAGCGTGCCAAAAGGGTCCAAGTGGCTGAGCGGGTTGAGCGTCAGGCGTCCTGCGTCCATGGCGGTGTAATCACCAAACCGGGTAGCCGTCCAGGCATGCGCGTATTCGTGCAGGGTGAATGCGATTATCAATGTAATCACTCTGGCAATAAGTATGGGTGGGTCAAAACTCATATAAGCTCCAAAATCCCGATTGGGATGCCCTTCGGCGATGGCGGGATTATAACATGCGAGTGTTATAATCCCGCTATGCTGCCTGATATACAACTTGGAGATAAGGTGACACTGCGCAAGGAGCACCCCTGCGGTGGATTTGAGTGGGAAGTGGTGCGACTTGGGGCGGATATTGGTCTGGTTTGCCTGACATGCCAACACCGTGTGATGCTCAGCCGGCGCGAATTGAACCGCCGCCTGAAAAAGCACACTCCAAAGGCAGATTCCGGCGAAAGCAACTCCTGACAATCACATCTTTCTGTCATAACTCAGTACCTAACCGTTGGCTATTCTCCGTCATCGCGAGGGAGCGACACAACCGATCGTGCCGGCGTCCACGCCGCGCACGGTAATTGACCGCAGGTCTCCAACAAAAAAATCTGGAAGGTAGATCGCCACGATTTTTTGCCTTGTCATTCACCATTGCAATCCCAACCGTATCGGTGGCAAAAATTCTCGCGAGGACGTGTTGGGTCGTGATGGTGCAACTCACGATGACGCGTTGGATCCAGGCTCAGCAAAAAATGTCCTGCTCGGGTAATATCAAGTCTACTGACTCGTGAAACGCATACGAAAATCACGATTTCTCAAATTTTCGATCAATGCTAAGGTATAATCTTTTGTTAAGATGCCAATACTTTTACCGCATGCTTTTGAAGTCTTTTCGCATAGTCCCGAGCAAACACGGCGGGTTGGCATTCGCCTTGGCAGTTTGCTACAGGCTGGAGACATCGTCTGCCTTGAGGGAGACCTTGGCTCCGGCAAGACCACCCTGGTGCAAGGCATTGCCCAGGGGTGGGGTTCGCCCAGCAAGGTCACCAGCCCAACTTACGTCATCGTCAACGAATATGCCCTTCCGGGCGGCGATACGCTTTTCCATTGCGACGCATATCGCCTGCAGCCCGATAACCCCCTCGACAGCGCCATCCTCGACCTGGACCGCGTGCTCATTGACGGGGTGTTGGTGATGGAATGGGCAGAACGCATGAAGTCCAGCCTTCCCAAAGAAAACCTGTGGATCCAGATGGACTGGATCAATGAAGACCAACGCCATCTGATCCTGACCCCCCATGGACGCCGCTACGAATCCATTCTCATAAAGCTGCAGCAAGCTTTGTTTGGAGGTTAATTATGTTACTGGCAATTGACACTTCCACCGAATGGATTGGCATCGCCCTTTTTAATGGCCACAATGTGCTCGCCGAACAGATTTGGCGCAGCAAAAACTATCACACTGTTGAGTTAATCCCTGCCATCAAAGAAATGCTCACAAAAACCCAAACCAAGGCCAGCAGCCTGACGGGTGTGGGCGTGGCGCTTGGTCCGGGTTCTTTTACTGGTTTACGGATCGGGCTTAGTGCAGCCAAAGGCATCGCCCTCGGGCGAAACTTACCCGTTGCTGGTATCCCCTCGCTCGAAATCCTTGCGGCTGCTCAACCTGGTTTGCGCCGACCGATGCTTGCATTCCTGGAGGTCGGTCGTGGGCGGTACGCTTATGTGCGCTATCAATACAAACAGGGCTCCTGGCAAGCTGTTACCGACATCACCGTGAACGATATTCGTGCAATGGCCGCCACCATCAAATCCCCAACCTACGTTGTGGGTGATATGGACGCCGAGCAGCGCCAGATCCTGGGCCGCAAGTGGAAAACCGCCCGCCTGGCACCCCCCAGCCTTTGCCTGCGCCGTCCGGCTGTTCTGGCGGAACTTGCCTGGGCGAAAATCCAGGCAGGGCAGGCGGATGATGCTGCCAGCCTGGCGCCAATTTACGTTCACACGCTGAGCAATGTGCCTGATCTATGAGCCCGAATGCTGACGCCGGCCATGTCAGGCTGCGAGACATGCGCACGGATGACATTCCGCAAGTCGCTGCTCTCGACCACCTCTCGTTTGCGGATCCCTGGCCACAGGGATCTTTTGAATACGAACTAAAAGCAAACAACTATAGTTTGTGCCTGGTCGCGGAAGATCCAGGCGCGGTTGAAGGTCAGAACATCGTGGGTGCGTTGGTTATTTGGCTGATCGTGGATGAAGCTCATATTGCCACCATCGCCGTCCACCCAGGCTACCGCCACCGCGGAATCGGGCGCAGCCTGCTGGCAGAAGGTCTCCTGCAAGCGGCTGACCGCGGTGCAGTGAAATCTTTATTGGAGGTACGCTCAGGTAACACTGACGCTCTCCACCTTTATTATGGCTTTGGTTACAAAGCTGTCGGCTTGCGCCCCAATTATTACCCAACCGAGCAAGAGGACGCTCTCTTGCTGGATCTGGACCCGCTGGAAATGGAATTTCTAAGGAACTTAACACAAACATCTTCGTCTTAATTGCACGTTCTTGGAGTAAAATCTGTCACTGGAAACAAGTATGTCGGAAATGAATCGTTTAAGCTTAATTCGGGAAGAAATCCTTCACTGCCAAAAGTGCCCGCTTGCTAAAGGGCGGAAAAATGCTGTGCCAGGAGAGGGACCTTCGTCGGTGGAGATTATGTTCATTGGCGAGGGGCCTGGTTATCACGAAAACCAGCAGGGAAAGCCCTTTGTGGGGCAGGCAGGCGCGTTTCTTGACGAATTGCTGTCTGCAGCCGGGCTAAAACGCGAAGAAGTCTTTATCACCAACGTGGTCAAATGCCGTCCGCCGAGCAATCGCGACCCCATGCCCGAAGAGCTCACTGCCTGCGCGCATTACCTTGACGAACAAATCGCCCTGCTTGACCCCAAGGTGATCGTCACCCTGGGAAGGTTTTCGATGGCGAAGTTCATTGAAAACGGCAAGATCAGCCAGATCCACGGCAAATCGCATAAAATTGGCAAGCGGTTGGTCGTCACGATGTACCATCCCGCAGCAGCGCTTCATCAACCCGCGTTGAGACCCGCCTTGGTTGAGGATTTCAAGAAATTACCTGAACTGCTTGGAAAAGAAGCGGTTGTCCAGACCAAAGTAGAAACGCTGTTTCAGCCCAAGGTGGAAGCTTTTGTCCCTGAGACAAAACCAGTAAAGAAGCAAGAAAAGCCCAGTCTCCCCGAACAGCTCAGTCTGTTTTAATGAAAGGTAAGGAATTGATGGTTAAAGAAGAGTTAATTCAGGATATCCAGAAAAAACGCGCAAATATTGCCGTAATAGGTTTGGGCTATGTGGGGTTACCACTGGCTGTGACTTTTGCTAACGCCGGCTTTAGCGTGACGGGCATTGATCCAATCCAGGAAAAAGTGGACATGGTCAACCGCGGTGAGAGTTACATTTCTGATATCAGCAACGCGCAGTTGCGCAAGCATATCGATAACGGTCGCATCCGCGCCACAACCGATTATGCGACTCTCAGCGAGATTGATGCTGTCTCCATCTGCGTCCCGACGCCGCTGCGTAAAACCGGCGACCCTGACATGTCCTTCATTGCCCAGGCTAGCGAAGACATCGCCCCTTACCTGCACCGCAGCATGATCATCGTGCTCGAATCCAGCACCTATCCCGGAACAACCCGCGAATTTGTTCTGCCAAAACTAACTGCCAATAATAATCTCAAAGTGGGTGCGGACTTCTTCCTGGCGTTCTCTCCTGAACGCGTTGACCCCGGACGCACGGATTTCACCACCTATAACACACCCAAGGTTGTTGGCGGCATCACCCAGGCTTGCACCGATGTTGCCGTGGCATGGTACCAGCAAGCGCTTGAAAAAGTTGTGCCTGTGTCCACCACCGAGGTGGCGGAAATGGCAAAGCTTCTCGAAAACACCTTCCGCATGATCAATATTTCGATGGTTAACGAACTGGCGCAGATGTGCGAGCGATTGGGCGTGGACGTGTGGGAGGTCATTGATGCCGCCGCCACAAAGCCATTTGGCTTCATGAAGTTCACCCCCGGACCCGGGCTTGGTGGGCACTGCATCCCGGTGGACCCACTGTATCTTTCCTGGAAGATGAAAACCCTCAACTACACCGCACGCTTCATCGAACTTGCCTCCGAGATCAACACCAGTATGCCGCGATACGTGGTCACCCGCATCCAGGATGCCCTGAACCGCTACAAGAAGCCGCTCAACGGTAGCAAGATCCTGATCCTGGGCGTTTCTTACAAACCCAATATCAATGATATGCGCGAATCTCCTGCTCTGGACATTATCCACTTACTGCGTGAGAAGGGCGCTGCTGTAGCCTACTATGACCCTTACGTACCCGAGATTGAAATTGAAGGCGTTCAGATGTATTCTGAAAAAGAGCTTACGACCTTCCTCGAGAAGTCAGATTTGGTAGCCATCATTACAAACCATGAAAAGTTCGACTACAAACTGATCCTCGAGAAGTCGCAGCTGATCTTCGATGCCCGTAATGCCATGAAAGATATTGCGAAAAACGACATGAAAGTGATCAAGCTCTGATGAGTGTGTACGTCGTCACCGGCGCGGCAGGCTTCATCGGCTCGGTTGTTGCCGCTGAATTGCTGCGCCAGGGACACACCGTCTACGGAGTTGACAACCTCAACCATGTATACGACGTCCGCGTGAAGCAACACCGCCTGGAAACACTTCTGCCCCAGGCGAATTTCCATTTCATTCGAGATGACATCAGCGACCGCGATTTCATTGCCAGGCTGGTGGCTGTGGCACCCTCGGCGGATGCTGTTATCAACCTGGCGGCCATTGCCGGCGTCCGCGCCAGCACGACCGACCCCTGGAGCTATCTCACCACCAACACACTCGGCAACCTGAACATGCTCGAATATGCCCGCCACCAGGGCGTGCCCAAGTTCATCCTGGCTTCCACTTCCAGCCTGTATGGCAATGAGGGCAAGCCACCGCACGCCGAGACTGCCCCCACCGAGCACCCCCTGGCGCCTTATGCTGCCAGCAAAAAAGGCGCTGAAGCTTTTGCCTACTCCTATCATCACCTGTATGGCATGGATGTTAGTGTTTTGCGTTACTTCACAGTCTATGGACCAGCCGGCAGACCAGACATGGTGATGTTCCGCTTTTGCCAATGGATTGCTGAGGGAAAGCTCGTTTCGATCACCGGCGACGGCGAACAATCGCGCGGATTTACCTACGTGGACGACATCGCTCGCGGCACGCTGCTGGCGCTCAAACCGGTTGGTTTTGATGTTTTTAACCTCGGGGGGCACGAGGTGATCACCATCAACCAGGTTTTGCATAGACTCGAGCAGCTGATGGGCAAAAGAGGCAACATTACCTACATCCCCTCCCATCCGGCAGATGTATTTGAAAACGTAGCGGATGTCACCAAAGCCCGCAGGGAATTGGGTTGGGAACCCCAGGTTTCTCTGGATGAGGGTCTGAAACGCCTGGTGGATTGGTATCTCGCCAATCGTGATTGGGCGAAAGACGTCGAAACCCCCTGATCATTCCGTTATCGCGAGGGAGCTTGCGATCGTGGCGATCTGCCTGTAAATGTGTGAATCCGCCGTAGGTCGAAATGAGTCTCGCTCCCGATCGTGCGGGTCTCCCGTCCGAGCACGGGGTCTGACCGCCGGGTCTCCAGCAGGCGATCTGCATGTTGGCGTGTTAATCAGCCGTGGGTCGGCTCATCGTGGTCGAAGAGTATGCAGTTTTCAAGCCGACACTTCCTGTCATTCTGAGCCTTCTTTGCGAAGAATCTAATTGTTGGAGAGTAGATCCCTCACTTTCCCGTCATCGCGAGGGAGCTTGCGAACTTGACGATTTGCCTCTTATTCCACTATAAAGAGCCTCAGTGACTCTACATTCTCCCAATCATTTCGCGTCACCTCAAATATTGGTTACAATTAGATTGTTCTCTTTGCCTGCACCCTGCCACGTCAACACAGGGCAAGAAAGGAGTTGGCATGAAACAGTACTCTTGGCATACAACCTTGCTATTGGTTGCTTTGATATTTTTGCTGCTTTCGTCCTGCAGCGGGCTGCCCATCACCCTGCCAGCAGTTCCACCCTCTGAAAACCCAACCCAAACCAACACTGAACCAAGCCTGTCATCGCCGCCCACATTCGAAGCCCCAACTCAGGAAGTCTCGCTGGCATGGTCCGATGAACTGAGTGAAGCTTATTGCAAACCTGGTAATCCCGGTGGTTTTAGCAGTCTTGTCTACTCCTCAGATGCCTATTACAGTGTGCAAAGCGGCGACTCACACAGCGTCTGGCGATTTCTGGAGGGGGATGCAAGTGGGGTAAAAATTGCTGAGCCGTTGGCAGAAGACGGAAAATTCGTCGAAGCACTGCAAGTCAACGACCAGTGGCTGGTGATGCTGATATTTGATCACCCCATGCACGTGCAAGGCTGGCGCGTGGAAGCCCTGAACCTGGAAACGAGTGTCCAACAGCGCCTGATAGACAACATCGAAGCAAACGAGAATATCGTCTACCTCGACATGGAACTGCAGGGAGATATGCTCTACTTCCTGACCTACACCGCAACCGTGGACAACTCCAGGCAGCTTTCCACCATCCTTGCCTTCAACCTGGCTGATGGGTCTCAAGAAATTCTGCTAAGTTTGGAATCTGACCTGACGTACAACCAACTGGCAGTCTCTGAGAAGTACCTGATGATCAGCCAGAGCGTCAGCGGTAAAGCGCAGGATGAAGTATTGCCTATTCTGTTTTACAGCTTTGAAAGCAAGCAACTCGTAGACCTGATGGAAATTTCGGGATCACATCCTCTGATGGACTGGCCGCTCGCAGCCTGGTCTGAGCAAGGTCCAAACCAACTGCCGGAGACTTTCAAGGTCTTCGATTTCGATAGCGAACTTTCTTGGCCGCTATTGATCCAGGGCGAACAGCCTTCCAATTTTGATCTCAGCAAGAAATACCTGGTCTGGATCGACCCAACTGAACCAACCAGCGCCTTCCCGGCCGTGTTTTTGATGTCGCTTGACGATGGGCATAGAATCACGGTCAATGCCGAAACTCAGGAACTCATGCCCCAATTCCCCCAGGTCAGAGACGAGAAGTTGATTCTTGGTCTGGTGAAAGATCTTGGCACACTGGATGCCCAGGGAATGATCTGCACCATTCCACTTGAGGGCCTTCTAGCGCTTGCTCAACCGGTATCCACACCCACGCCATAAAACCCGCTTGCAAAACGCAAGCAAACCAGTGCCTTCACCATTACGGATCTAGGCCTCGCCTTATCTAGGCGCTCTATGATGTTGCGTTTTTCCGGCTATTGGCTTGATTTCTACCCTTGGCTGTCGATCTGACGCCGGAGACTTCATCCTGCCAGAAAACACCAAAGGCGCGACGTTTGGTCAACCAGGGATGCGGGTGATGGGCGGACGGCAGGGCAACGACGCGCCTCCCTACCAGAGAGCCGAATTCTTCCCGCTCAATTACGAACCCGAAGAGATCAAGCTTTTCCTGCCCCTGATCCTGAGATAGCACGCTGTCGTATTGAACGCTAATTGAAAAAGCCGGGTTGTATAAATACAACCCGGCTTTTTTATTGATACCCACGATATTTTTTACAAACTCATGACGTCTTTATCCCCATCTGCCATCCTTGCGCTGGTGAGGGTGACCCGTTCCGCCCTTGCAGTGTTCCAAGAAGACAAACCTGCGATCAACGGGAGGTTTTATCGATGAGCGATTTCACCACGATTTCCTGTCCCTCCTGCGTCTAGTGTGGGCAGCTACTGGGGATTTATGCTAGTAATTGGTTATCTTTTTTGCCCCATTTTCAGATATAAACCCTCTTCCATCTCAATTTTGTAAACTACATGGTTTTCTAGAAGATTTCCACGATCTACGACAACCGGATAATCTTGAAATTCTAATTTACCGGGTTCAACTACTTCCCTGCACATTTTGAAATATTCCGGAAAATACTTAATGTTCAACACAACCCGCTTGATCTTAGAGCCTCTATGATATTTAAGTTCGTTCTGAATGCTTTCAAAATACATTTGCTCATCGGTCTTTTGAGCTTCTAGTTTCGCCATGCACGCCCCCTCCGGGTCAAAATAACCTCGTGGTTCTCGAGCTACTTCTCGTGTAAAGATGATCTTGTCATCGTCTTTTATCAAGAGCCCAAGATTTATATCATTTCCATGCCACATAAAGTTGATATCGTGGATATCCTGATCACAAAACCACTTCATGTCTCTGATCTCAACTTCTATTTCGTCAAGATTCTTCCAAAACAAACGTAACATTATATCCTCCAACTAATGAGATGTAGTTATTATATTCTGGACACAATCGAACCAAGCGATCCCGTTCACGATCAGAATCTGCTTCCCTCTGAAGTCCTGCATTCTTCCGACCTTCCGGCCGCACTTCTGTGTCTGGCATGCCCTCTCATTTTCATTATTAAGTGGCGTGATTTGAATACGTGTCAATAGCTTTTTGAAGATGATTGATAATTATGTTTTTCTCCACATCAGACAATGTTTTCGCCGTTGGTACAACTAATTGGGCTGTCTTAAGATCTTCTAATAAAAGGAATCCTCTAAATGTGCCCTCAGCCAAACGCTCGAACTCCTGTTGCGTAATAGCTTCCTTTGCTATCCGTCCACAATCAAGATAAGAATCTCTCGTTATCACATTCACGTTATTGTATTTTGACGCTAGAAGTTTGAATTGAACAGTGTTACGATAAGATTTGGAATTTATTTTTAACAGATAAAGACCAGTATCTGTTTCACAAATGAAGACATATGTTTTATATTCGTAAGTTTGGCTTATAGATTGCCATGCGCGAAAGTAATAAATCCCACCAACTTGTCCGATAGGCATAGAATATTATTAATTATACCAATAAATATTCTTTGACTTCAGGGGATAGGTCCAACCATTCCAGATAATCTGACATCGAGATCTGATTATTTCGTTGGGTAGCAAGATAACATGATTCCGAATGTGCCAACTTTGAAAGCTCTTCGTCAGATAAAGAACCATATGTGGATAGCGACTTATCTAAGGCTTCTAAGGCGGCTTCACTAAGCAAAGATAAATTAGGTTTCCTTTTAGGATCAACTCTAAATGTTCCGGTTGTAATCAGTGAATCCTGGGGATTCAGTCGTTCAACATCTTGATCTTCACACCAAGGAGTGCCACGTGCTTTCTTTATAAGATCGTAGGCAAAGCTTGGTACAGGGCCGTCATTCATTGCAATAAAAACGTCGCCGGTAATTGATTGTCCATAAGTCTCAATGTGAATCTTTTCGGCATAGAACAACAACTTTAACGCTCGCCAAACATCTTGGACACCAGAATTGGTTATATAGAGTAATGACTCTAAGACTTTTTCGCCGTCAACATAACGCTTAACCATCCTGCTCCTTTTTATAACACAATTATATAACAAATGGATAGTGTTGTGCTAAAACTTTGTAAAGTTGTGTAAGCCCTTTCTTACCCATTAACTGGAAAAACTCCTGCTCACAATCCCTGATGGTCCTTTCGCTCCTTTCGACACATCAACTCCGCAAAAGATTCGGTGCCCATGTCTATCGGAACCCATTCCTTCCCCCTCACACCCCAGCCTTCCGGCGGTTGTCGTCTTTGCAGAGCATCTGGCAATTGGCGGGTTCGGTCTTGCCGCCGGCGTGCCAGGGGGTGATGTGGTCGGCTTCCATGTCATCGATCTCAAAATGCTTGCCGCACACCGGGCAGATCCCTTTTTGGCGTTCATACGCTGAGCGTTTCTGGCTCCACGAAAAACCCCTCAGGTTCAAGGTTCGGTCGCTTCTCGTCAACACATAAGGGTAGATGCCGCGTTTGTTGGTGACGTCATCGTCCATCATCAGTTCGCTCACTTCACGTTCAAGCGCTTTGGTGTCGAAAAGCTGGTCTTTGAACTGGTCATATAACGGCCCCCAGTTGACACCCTTCAGTTCCTTGCGGTAGGTTGTGAAAGTGCCCTGAACCCATTCGATCACATTCCGGAAGTAGGTCCACAACTCGTTGGCGTTAGGATCGTGCTGGTGTTTGGACATGTAGTCTTTGATTTGATCCCGCCCATCATCTTTTGAGATCCATTTCAAGGCGGTTTCCAGAATCTCCTGCCGGATCGGAGAACCGTTGACATAATCTTTTGCCAGTAGGTAAGCAGGCGCCATAGATTTACTGAAGATCGACTTGGCGTGCGTTAGCCACGGACCGGTGTAGGTGGCATTACGCAGTTCCTGCTCAGTCAGCTTAACCCCCTGCATGTTGATGATGCGGAACCAGGCCAGCCTTTCATCATCGGTGCCTTCGCAGATATAGACCATCAATTTGTAATTCAGGATGTCGTTTTTAGAAGATTGGGTCAGGTTGTGGAAGGCGAGACTATCCACCGAAAAATCACCGTGTACGTACTGGCAGAAACTGATGGTGCGTTGCTGACCATCCATGACCTCAAAGGTGCCATCCTCGTTTTTCATCCAGTACATCACATTGAGCGGATAATTTTTGCGGATGGTATCGATGACCGCGTTGCGTTTTTCGGCGTCATAGACGAACTCACGCTGGTATTTCGGGCGGATGTTGAGCTTGCCGTTGTAGCCTAGGACGCCTTCTTCGTCATTATCCACATAATTCTCCGCCACATCGCGGACAGTGATCTCTTCAAGTTTTATTTTCATTGCGTAACCCCTTTGCGTTTGATTAGAATACGACCATATTTTAGTTTCCCGTTTAAGTATGGTCCATCTTTGCCGGTTTTTGTTGGAATACCTGCAAGACCCCTTATGTTACCTGCAATGAGACCTATGATTTTGAATTGGTCCGGATCGTACTTATCCAGGAAGGTAATTGGCACACCCATCACTCCTTCGTAATCGTATGGGATTTCAGCGACCTTATTTACATTGATGGCATCATAATTGTCATAGTAGGGGTAGACTTTTGGATCATATTGACGGTAGAGGGTGATTGGTTCGTGCCGATCCTTATAATCTAAGTTGGTGAACCACCTGACACCCTTTACTCGAATGTACCTTATCCCATTTTCATCAACCCTAAAACCTGCGGCTTCCAGTGGATAATGATCTGGCACACGAAATTCACGATCACCACTATGAATGCTTTGGCCTAGCCATAAATCATTGTTCTGGATGAGTTTAAAGGTCTCTTTATAGGTAATAGCGTTTACGTTACCAATGATAATAAATTGCTTATTAAACTCCACCAACTGTGCGACATACTCCCTAAACAACGAGAAAGGCGGATTAGTGACGACGATATCAGCTTGTTTGAGGAGTTCAATGCATTCCTGCGAGCGAAAGTCGCCATCACCCTGCAGTAAACTGAGCGTATTGCGCTGGTTACGAAGTAAAAACTCTACATCAGCAAGACCAACAGCCCCATCACTATCCTCATCTCTGACATCGGTAATCTCAATTTTGTAAGGTTTCTTGCCTTCCTCTTGCCTGACACCCAAGCCCTGGACTTCAAAGAGCGGCAGCTGCCCTTCTGCGATGGGAGAGTCGACATAGCTGGTGGCGGTCAGTTTAGCCAAGCCCAGGTGGTTGAAGTTCATGGCGAAATATTTGAAAAAATTGCTCTCGAACGGATCGTCACAGTTGCATAGGATCTTTTTCCCCTTGAAATGCTCTTTATAGTGTCTTAATTCTGCTTCGATATCCGGGAGTTGGGTATAGAATTCGTCTGCCTTTGCCTTCGCTGCCCTTTGCAAACTCGCGTTTTTGCTCTCCATGCCTGCCCTCCCAATCCGATTCTGCTTTGTCTGTTTGATATGATTGTAACCTATCAATTGCAAATTTCTGTGCCATTTGACAAGCTTACCAATCCGCTTATAATTCAACAACTGAATTATATGGAAACACAACTGACCGAACAAGAAAACACGCGCGCGCTCGAGATGCTCACCCACATTGAAGCCAACCCCGACATCTCCCAGGTGACGCTGGCGGATGAACTCGGCGTGGCCGTGGGCACGATCAACTGGTACCTCAAACGCCTGATCTCCAAGGGATACGTCAAAGTCAAGCGTGCCCAGCGCAAGAAGCTGCGCTACATCATCACGCCCGAAGGTATCGCCCTGCGCGCCAACCTGACCGTGGACTACATCAAGACCTCTTTTGACCTCT